>Ga0194037_1000199_pt1 | contig 46815 bp, 35 predicted proteins | sample JunL306m_MetaG_FD_148653 | JGI IMG/M metagenome (GOLD analysis project Ga0194037, IMG submission 148653) | Anoxic zone freshwater microbial communities from boreal shield lake in IISD Experimental Lakes Area, Ontario, Canada - Jun2016-L304-6m | ecosystem: Environmental > Aquatic > Freshwater >... | reverse complement strand
TATCCATATCCGTTAGTGGCTGTAAAATCTTACAGGCATTAGGACCCTGGATGGCGAGTAAACTTGTTTTTTCAGAGATATTGTGCATCTCCACCCCTTTATCATTAAAGCTGCTGATCCAGTTCCAATCCTTTTCAATATTGCTGGCATTCACCACCAACATATATACTTTATTTGCTTCCACGCAATAGACCAGCAGGTCATCCACAATACCACCATCCTTATTGGGCAGGCAACTGTATTGCGCCTGTCCGGAAGGAAGCTTTGATGCATCATTGGTAGTTACCCGTTGGATCAGGTCGAGCGCATGTTCTCCCTTCAGGATGAATTCGCCCATATGACTTACATCAAAAACGCCGGCATTGTTGCGCACAGCGGCGTGTTCATCATTGATCCCGCTATAAGAAATCGGCATATTATAACCGGCAAACTCAGCCATTTTTGCACCCAGTGCAATATGTTTGGCAGTAAACGCTGTATTTTTCATGGTTCAGTTTTTTAATTGACTAATAAACTGCCGCAAAAGTAAAATAAAAATAGCAGCACCCCTAAAAAAGAAGTCCTGCCATTGCTGACAGGACCTTGTTGGTTTCAACTTCAACTCAACTATTGAAACGCGTTTAATTCATATTTAAAATCGGATTGAATACTGGAAGGTTATACGCGGCCAGGGGAAGCGGGTCGTTATTCTCATTTAGTTTGTCAAGTTGTTTGTTAATTTTATCACTGGCTTTTTGCAGCGAGTCTTTCAAACGTTGCTTTTCCTGTTCTTGTTTTTGTTTCAGTGAATCAACCCGGGTGGGTGCCGAGGAATTATTGTCGTAACGATATGCATTTTCGTCTACAGTAATACCATTCCTATCCATAGTTACTTTGGTATTGCCATCCCGCACCTGGATCTTTCCATTGTTTATCCTTTGCTTTCTTTCTTTATTTCCATCTGCAGGGTAACCATCCAGGGTATACAATCCATCCGCTTTCATGATATAATCTTCGTCCTCATCCCATCCATGTTCGGCATCATCCACTTCAATATTAAAGTTCCAGTCATTGCTGTTCCAGGGACCATTAAAATGTATGTTCTGTCCCCATCCAACATTCCTGTTCACCCTGATCTGTTTGCCCACCGGTACATAAACGGTAAGCACTATACGCTGATTACGGAATTTGTCGGTACGGGTAATGGGAATGCCTTTATCGAGCAGTAAGAGCGAATCTTTTTGCTCTACATTATATTCCATCAGTCGGGCCAGGGTATCGGCTGCATGGCGTGTTCTGCCATTCACCATTTTAACCATGGTTACGCGGAAACTATCGTTGGAAGATTTCACGATCACCACTTCCACATTTTTCAGATAGGCGGTATCTTCTTCCATGCCTTCAAATGGTTCTAACCTGAACCAGTTGTAGCGATAATATTTTTTAAGAGAAGAGACAGATGTAAGTTCCAGCTTATTCACTTTCGGATTGCTAAGGCTGATCTCTTGTTCATTGATGGTATTAGTTGCCTTGAAGTCGCGACTAACCGAACTCAACAACATGATAAAACATACCCAGCCAATTACCCAAAGACTACCGAAGCTGAGGCGGATCATGCGACTATGCGCTTTTGCTTTCACCAGTTTACGAATGATCCAGGTAATGATTCCGATCACGGGAATACCAATGAAGAATAAAAGGGTACCCCAGGCATAAACATTCTGCCATCCGTCGGCCACCAGAAAATCTTTCAGTGGGAAAACGGTGATGGAGAAAACAGCCAGTGTGAACATGGCAACTACCAGGGCGAATCCTACCACGCCAACGATGAAATAAGCAAATATTTTTAATAGAAATACTATGATATCACCCAAGGAGCGACTGCTTCTGCGTGCTACATTTCCGGCTTCTGATGCAATTACTTTAGAAGTATCACCTACTACAGTTGTGGCTTCTTTACCAAATTTCTGAGCTCTTTGCTGAACGCCTTTGATTTCTTCCATCACTGAATTCTTGATGGTATTCATATCTACGCGTTCGCCTTTCATCTCCAGCTTTTCGGTAGTGGTAAACGCTTCTGGGATCACCAGCCATAAGATGATATAGATGATGAGTGCACCCGGACTGAATCCTACACGAAGGAAATTCGGGAAGTCCATCATGCCCCAATGGCCCCAGCGGAAAACAAATGACAGGAATGGCAGCAGGAAAAGTATCCTGGGGATCCAGGCACTCATGCCGAAATAATTTCCGATACCACTACACACACCGGCTACGATCTTGTCGTCGCCATCGCGATAAAGTTTTTTCCTTGGACCACCGATCACGGCGGCTGAATTGCCCGGTACAAAAGCCCAGAGCAATACATAGGCCAGGAATCCAACACCACTTACAACAAACAGTATGCGCACGATGAGTGCATCAATATTGAAGTAGTTGGCGATACCGGAACAAACGCCGCCCAATACTTTATTGCTTTCATCGCGGTACAGGCGCTTGTGCGTGTTGGCGTTAGCGTTATTGTTGTAAAAATTTTGCTGGGTATGGGTTTCTGATGTGGTTTGCTGACCAGCAGGCTGCGAGTTGTCGTCGTCTTCAAACTCTTCCGGGCGGCCCATGCTTTTGATCACGGCATTTACATCATCATCAGTGATACAGGTGGCGCCGTTCTTTAAGCGTTCCTGGAACAATTCGCCGATCCTGCTTTCAATATCATTGATGATCTCTTCTTTGCCCACTTCAGCGGCAAAATGTTTGTTTAAACTTTCGGTATAGTTTTTCAGTAACTCAAAAGCGGTTACTTCTATCGGAACTACCCTTCCCTGAAAGTTGATATTTATAACTTGTTTCATGGCTTTAATTTTTTGTTTCGTTAGTTGGGTATTGCCCATCAAGTTGTCGATGTTCGTCAACCTGACTATCTTTTTTTACTGGGGATTGTTGAAGTTGTTGTTATTAAAATGTTGCTGTTCGGCTTCGGTCAGTGCTTTTACTGCATTGGCCAGTTCAAACCAGGTAGCTTCCAGTTCTTTGTAGAAGTCGGCCCCTTTTACAGTAAGCGAAAAATACTTTCGCGGGGGTCCGCTATTGCTTTCTACCCAGCGATAGGTTAATAATTCTGCGTTTTTAAGTCGGGTAAGCAGCGGGTATAATGTACCTTCTAAGATGTTCAGGTTGGCGGCCTTCATTTTATCAATGATATCCGAAGGATAGGCCTCCCCCTGTTTGATCACCGAGAGGATACAAAACTCCAACACTCCTTTCCGCATCTGACTGGCTGTGTTATCAATATTCATGGCTTCAAATTTTAAAAATCATGGCTATACTTTCTGAAAGCTGGAAGAAGAGTGGCAGTAAAAAAAGTCCGGTTTAATTTTTTTCGGCTAGCCTTTTTCTCGCTTTCTGACACAAAGATAATAACTTTTTAGTACTATGCAACACATAATACCATATTTTTCATAGTAGCTTGCGCTGGACATTAGTCAAATATTTTACATAAATCAATACAGTAAATGATTTGCTCATATTTTGAGGGATTAAAATATTTTTTCAGGAATGGACGATTGGTAAATTTTGGCAGATAAATGGTAATAAAATTGAATAAAAAACGGGTTTCGGGGTATTCCAAAGACCATTTCTGCTACCCCGATATGATAAAATGAGTAGTTTTAGTACCGAAACATTCCATTATGAAAGGATCCTTCCTGATCTTCTGCTCCTGCGTGCTCATTTCACTCAGTTTACCTGCACAGAAAACCGACCGGATATTGACCGAAAAAACAAATAGCCTGCTAAAAGGATTCAATGGCGTGGTTGGGGTATATATAAAAGACCTGAAGAAGAACAAGATCGTTTCCATCAATGCCGATACCCTTTTCCCTACAGCCAGCATGGTGAAGGTTCCAATATTATTGGGCATCATGGATAAGATCGAAAAAGGCCAATTGCAATATCATCAGGAATTTATTTATAAAGACTCCCTGTTGTATTCCGGTTCCGATATCCTGGGGGCTTTTAAGAACAATGAATCCATCGAACTCGCAAAACTGATCATGCTGATGCTCACTACTAGCGACAATACCGCAAGCCTCTGGTTGCAATCCATAGCGGGAACGGGTACACGCATTAATGAACTGCTCGACAGCAATGGCTTTCAATTCACCCGCGTTAATTCACGCACAACAGGCCGGCAAGCCAACCGCGAAGCATTTGGCTGGGGACAAACCACGCCTTTTGAAATGGAGCAGCTGCTTGAAAAAATTTATGCAGGAAAGCTGATCAGCAATAACGCTTCAAAAAAAATGCTGCGCCTGCTGGGCAGGAACTACTGGGATGAACAAGCCATCTCACAAATTCCACCCGATATTTTTGTGGCCTCAAAGAACGGAGCCGTAGATGCCTCCAGAAGTGAACTGCTGTTGGTGATGGCACCCGAACACCCTTATATTTTCTGCATCTGCACCAAACAGAATAAAGACATCAGCTGGGAAGACAGAAATGAAGCCTGGATGCTGGCAAAAAATTTATCGAAACTGCTTTGGGATTATTTTGGAAAAGATGATTAAGCCAATACTTGTTAATATTTTTGTAATCTGAAACCAATACAGATGAATGGTACTGGGTTTGCAATTAAATCATGGAGGAACCATATGATGCATAAAATTTTACTCCCCCTTTGCCTGATCTTTTTGATGGCTGCCTGTAATACCCCTAAAAATTATATGGCCCGCCCCGATGAGGATAGAACCCTGTTTGATGCGGTAAAAGCTTTGAACAAAAGATCCAACGATTCGGAAGCCATCAAGGCCATTCCCGTGTTATATCCACTGGCACAGCAACGACACCTGAATAAGATCAGCAGTTATATGGCCATGAATGACCTGAACCGTTGGGATAAAGTGATCAATGAATTCAATATCCTTCAAAAGATGTACGAGGCCATCAGCAGTGATGCTACGGCAAACAGTTTGGTAACGGCAAACAATTACCGGCAAACCATTTCCGAAACAAAAACGAATGCCGCAGAAGAATTCTATCAGGAGGCACAAGCCTATGAAGCACTTACGGGGCGAGACAATTCGAAGAAGGCATACAGCTGGTACAAGAAAGCAGATACCTGGGTTCCCGGATACAAGGATGCCAAATTGAAAATGGAAATGATCTATCAAAATGCCGTGGTGAATGTGGTGATCAAACCGGTGCAAGACAATTCCTTCTTCTTTAACTCCGGATGGGGAAATACGGGATACAATTATAGCAATGAATATTTTCAACAAAATCTGGTGCGCGACCTGGGTGGAAAATATGCCAACCGATATCCCGCAAAATTCTATTCAGAATGGGATGCCCAACGGGAAGCCATCAACCCCGACTGGGTGGTTGACCTCACCCTGCGGAATATCGATATACCCCGACCAACTAATTATAATTATAGCAGAAATGCAAGCAGACAGGTAGAAGCGGGAAGAGATACCAGCGGAAAAATTATTTACCAAACCGTATACGCTACGGTATACATCACCCGCCAATCGTTCAACGCCTGGGGCGAAATGGTGGTGGAAATAACGGACCTGGTTACACGAAAAAGGATCAGCTACAATAATTATAGAAACGATTATTCCTGGCGCGAAGAACATGCCACTTATAATGGCGATAGCCGGGCCCTCAGTGGGTCCGACTGGCAGCTGATCAACAATTCGGGTTTCAATGAGCCCCGCCGCGAAGATGTATTGAATGAACTTTACAGAAAGATCTATCCGCAGGTTAGAACTGGGATCATTCATAGTGTAGACTGGTAATTACTGATATCGTTACTTAAAAAGCACGTAAACCATCCAGCTCATCAGGTAGGCGAGACCGGTCATATAGATCAATTGGATCACCGGCCATTTCCAGCTGCGTGTTTCCCTTTTTACCACAGCCAGGGTACTCATGCATTGCATGGATAGTACATAAAATATCAATAGTGATAAACCCGTGGCCAGGTCATACACTTTTGTTCCGTCGGGTTTTACTGCAGCTTCCATCTTCTGGCGCAGGGTATTGCTTTTATCATGTGCATCTTCTCCCACACTATACAAGGTTGCCATGGTTCCCACAAATACTTCGCGTGCAGCAAAGGATGTGATCAGGGCGATACCGATCTTCCAATCGTACCCCAATGGCCGTATCGCCGGCTCAATGGCCTTGCCTAACGTACCCGCATAGGAGTTTTGAAGCAATTCGGTCTTACGTTGCTTATTCAATTCAACTTGTTGCAATGGATTGGCCTGTATCTGTTGATCGTACTTTACTGTTACGGCATGCATTTGGTCTTTGGGTCCATAATTGCTGAGGCCCCACAATAACAAACTGATCAGCATGATGATCTTACCAGCATCAAATACAAAGATCCTGGCTTTCTGGATCATGGTGCTTAGGGCATTCTTCCATCTTGGACCGCGATAGGTTGGTAATTCCAAAATAAAATAACTACGCTCTACCGACTTGATGAACCATTTCATCACCCAGGCCACGATCAGGGCCATTACTGTTCCCAACAGGTACAAGCCCATCATCACCAGTCCTTGTAAACTCAAAAATCCAAAATACAATTTTGAGGGGATCACCAATCCGATCAGGATCGTATACACCGGCAATCGTGCACTGCAACTCATCAACGGGGTGATCATTATGGTAAGCAATCGCTCTTTTTTATTCTCAATATTTCTGGCGCTCATGATGGCCGGCACGGCACAGGCAAATCCACTGATCATGGGCATCACACTTTTTCCGTTCAGTCCTGCCTTGCGCATAAGCTTATCCGTTAGAAAGCTGATCCGCGCCATATAACCGGTGTCTTCCAATAAGGTAATGAGTCCGAACAGGATCATGATCTGTGGCACAAATACAAGGATACCGCTGAATCCGGCCAACACACCATTCACCAACAGATCGCTCCACCAGGTTTCGGGAAGCACATTGCCCAGCCAGCCACCGAGTTTTCCAAATACCCATTCAATGGCATCCATGGGATAATGGGCCACCCAGAATACACTTTGAAACAACAAAAACAAAACGGTCAGCAGGATCAGGTATCCCCATCTTCGGTGCAGGAGTACATTATCAAGCTTTTCATTGAACAAGGCTTTTTGCAGGGGATCGCTTTCCACTACGGTTTGTTGCATGATCTGTTTGATGCGACCATACCGCTGCATGATCTCCTCTGCCTGTGTTTTGGTAGGGTTGAACTGATTGGCGATCTCAATATTTTCAATGGTCTCCTGCATCGCATCATCCAATAAAAAGTTTTCATGGTTGATGAGATAATGTATCGCCGTGTAATTGCTGATGTTCGGGAAATGCTTTTTCAGATCCGCAATCGGTGCCGCTGCCAGCACATCTGTATTGACAAAGGCACGAACCGGTTGCGGATAAATATTATCGGAAGTTTGCTCGATCAGTTTTTTCAGTTGCTCAATTCCTTTTTGTTTTCGCGGATTAACCACCACAATGGGAATGCCCAGTTCGCGTTCCAGTCCGGGTATATTGATCTGTGTTCCTTTTTGCTTGGCCAGGTCCATCATTGTAAGCACCAGCACCACGGGAATATTCAGATCAATGATCTGTGAACAGAATAACAGGTTTCGTTTAAGGTTGCTGGCATCGGCCACCAATAATACCAGATCGGTTTTGATGCTGCTGTCTTGATTCAGCAATACCCGATAGGCCACCCACTCATCGCTTCTTTTCGGATACAGGCTATAGGTACCGGGCAGGTCGATCAGAGTAGCGTCTAATGAAGGGGAAATATGACAGCGCCCGGTTTTTTTATCTACGGTTACCCCGGGGAAATTACCCACCTGCTGCTTTAAGCCGGTTAAAGTATTGAAGAGCGAACTCTTCCCGCTGTTGGGGTTACCAACCAGTGCTATGTTAATGTGTTTCGACAAATTGAAAAGGTCCGTAAAGCTTCAGTATTAGGCAGAACCGGACCGTTTGCAAAAATAGCCGGAATCTTTTACTAAAGGCTTACGAATTAGGAAAGAAGCTGAGCCAGTGATGGAGGATGCCTGTTTTATACCCTTGGGGTAAAAATTATCCCGGAAATGTCGGATTCCTGCAAGCTTAATTACCTTTGCAGCAGTTGAAAAATAATTATATGAAAAGAATTTTCTGGTTACTGGTATTTGCCGTTCAAATGAGCAATGCTCAAAAATTAAAGAAAGCCGACAGAACCCTGCTTTCGAATATCAAAACACATATCGGTTATTTGGCCGATGATAAGCTGGAAGGAAGAAGAACCGGAACCGCCGGCGAAAAACTGGCCTATGAGTATATCGCCAAGGCATTTGCCGATGCGAATCTATTGCCCAAAGGAGAAAACCAAGGTTATATACAAGATTTTGAAGTAAATGAAGGCAAACAGGTTGACAGCACAACAGCTCTTTGGATCAATGATAATTTGATGGCCAATGAAAAAGATTATTTTCCGCTGGTGTATAGCGCCAACGGAATAGGTAAAAGTAATACCGCACCTGCCATTCAGGAATCGGGGGCTGCCTGGATCTGGGACCTGAAAGAAAAACTGGAAGAAAACAAGACCAATCCTCATTTCGACCTGCAAGATGCCATCAACAGCAAGATCACTGAAGCTACTGCAAAAGGAGCCAAGGCCCTCATCATCACCAACAGCAGCAGCATCGCCGATGAACTGAAATTTGAACCCAAGGGAAAGATTGAAACAGCTTCCATACCGGTAATCTATATCCGCAATGAAAGCCGTTTGAAATATCTCAATAATATTACCAATACCGTAACGCTAAAGTGGAATATCGCTATTTCCGACAAACGCAGGACCGGGCACAATGTAGCCGGATACATAGATAACGGAGCTGCCTACACGATAATCTTGGGTGCGCATTACGACCACTTGGGTTATGGCGAAGACCGCAACTCCCTCTACACCGGTACCACCCCCATGATCCACAACGGAGCCGATGACAATGCCAGTGGCACCGCTGCCCTGATCGAAATGGCCAGGTTATTGAAACACAAATCCTTTAAAAATTATAATTACCTTTTTGTGGCCTTTTCCGGAGAAGAACTCGGATTGTTTGGCAGCAAGTATTATACAGAGCATCCAACCATTGACCTCAATACCGCCAACTATATGATCAATATGGATATGGTGGGCAGGCTGAACGACAGCACACACGGATTAACCATTGGCGGTTACGGCACTTCCGATACCTGGGGAAAACTGATGACCGAAAAAGACAGCTATTTTAAGATCAAATTCGACAGCACCGGATCGGGACCCAGCGACCACACTTCGTTTTACCGTAAAAATATGCCTGTATTATTTTTCTTTACCGGTGTGCACAGCGATTATCACAAACCCAGTGATGATGCAGACAAGATTAATTATACCGGTGAATTACAAGTGATCAAGTATATCTACCGCCTCATTGGCAGCACCAATGAAACAGGCAAACTAAATTTTTTAAAAACACGTGAGGCGCAAGCATCCGGAAAAAATACTTTTAAAGTATCCCTGGGCATCATGCCCGATTATACCTATAGTGGAGGTGGCGTAAGGGTTGATGGTGTAAGTGAAGGAAAGTTGGCACAGCGTGTGGGCATCAAAGCCGGCGATATACTGATCCAGCTTGGCGATCATAAATTTACCGATGTGCAAAGCTATATGCAGGTGCTCGGCAAATTCAATAAAGGAGATGCCAGCAAAGTGAAACTGAAAAGAGGTAATGATGAATTGATATTTGATATCGTGTTTTAATAAACCTGATCAACTATGGCGGGTAGTCTTAAATTAAAAATTGATAACGAAGCCCTGGCAGAAGAGTTCTTCGAAGACAGTCTGCTACTGGGCATCGTTATGCCGGTGAAAGATTACCAGTTCAGCTGGCAATTGAACCAGTTGCTGGGTTTTAATTTCAGGGTGAACAATGATTTCGAGATCGAACTGAAAAAAAAGCAACGGAAATATTTTTTCTCCATCTACGAATACGCCGTGCCCTCCATCACACTTACTCATTATCTGTATAATAACCAGTTTGATGGTGAATATTTACTGCCCGAATTCAAACACTTAGATTTTTTATGGCTGATCAAGGGCGATCTGCCCAACGCCGAAGAACTGAAAGAACTGATGCAGGCCATCCGCTCTTTACCGGGCGTACAATTGGTTACAGAAATGACGAATGAAAAAATAAAGAATAAACAGCACCTGATCTTTTAAACTCCTAAACCTTAGACTTTAAACATTAAACATTAAACTTTAAACCTAAACTAACAAGTTACTTAGTTGTCCCCCCTAAACCACCCTCACTCTTTTTTCTTCTTCGTTCGTAAAAACTCCAATGGGTTCTAAAAAAGCATCGAGTTGGTTCTCTCTAAATAATTGTTGAACAGCGGCCACCGCTTCCGGTTGCACCGCGATCAATAAACCTCCATTGGTTTGCGGATCGGGCAACAGGTTAAAGGCTTCCATTACATTCACCGATTTATCGAAAGCCACTTTATCACTATAGCTATTCCAGTTCCTGAAAGTTGAATCCGGTACAATGCGCTGGGCCAGGTATTCGCGCACACCTTGTGTTGCCTGGATCTTTGCATATTCTACTTCCGCTGATAATCCGGAACCCTCTGCCATTTCGATCAGGTGTCCCAGCAGTCCGAAGCCGGTAACATCCGTCATAGCAGAAACGCCTTTGATCTTTCCCAGGGCTGCACCAATGCTGTTGAGTTTGGTAAGCTGCGCGATCAATACGGGCAGGTCTTCTTCACGCAATAAACCACGCTTTTGTGCAGTGGCCATAACGCCAACGCCTAGTGGCTTTGTCAAAAAGATCTGGTCGCCTGCTTTGGCAGTATTATTTTGTTTCAGGTTTTCAATGGGAACCAATCCGCTAACCGCCAACCCGAATATGGGCTCGGGTGCATCAATGCTATGCCCACCAGCCAATGGAATACCTGCTTCAGCACAGATCGCCCGGCTTCCTTCCAATACCTGCTGCGCTAATGATGCGGGTAATTTTTCAACCGGCCATCCCAGGATAGCGATCGCCATTACAGGTGTTCCGCCCATGGCATATACATCACTGATCGCATTGGCAGAAGCGATCCTTCCAAAATCAAATGCGTCATTCACAATGGGCATAAAAAAATCGGTGGTCGATATCAGTGCCATGCCATTACCAATATCATAAGCGGCCGCATCATCTTTGCTGCTATTGCCTACTAACAATTTACTGTTCACCGGAAGCAGCGAGGATGTTTTCAGGATCTCGTCCAACACCATCGGCGAGATCTTGCAACCACAGCCTGCCCCATGTGAGTATTTCGTTAGCTTTATCGGTTCTTCGTTGCCGTTAGTGGTCGCTGTATTTTCCATATTGATGTTTGTAAGGTTATTTACCGGCTGTTTTTTTTCGTTTAAACAGGATGGCTGCATTTTTTTTATAATCGCCGCTGAACCGGATCTCATAAACAGCTTCTCCATCGTGCACCACCAACAACCCAGTATTGGGCGGGATGCTACCCAAGTTTTCAGCATACATGATCAACTGCAAACTATCGGGCATATCGGGCGTGATGTAAATCGTTTTACGAATGGCTTTTGTGCTGAGTCCCTGCATGGGCATGATGATTTTTCCATTCATCAGTACACTTACCGTATCGCCATCCACTTCTCCATTATCGTATAGCGTGAGTACCAGACTATCGGAACTGAAATACACCGACTGCACAGTTTCAATGGTACGATTGGCTACATTAGCAGCAGGAGTAAAAACCACCGGTTCCGGTTTTTTCTCTGGAACAACTGGTGCTACGGCTATAACTGGTGCTACTGCTATAACTGGTGCTACTGCTACAACAGGGACAGTAGTTATTTTTTTAGTCGGCTTCTTCTCTTTCTCTTTTTTTATTTCGGGTATGATAGCAATTGCGGTAGGAGTTACGGTAGTTTCAACCGGTATTATTTCTGGCTCAACAAATGACAACTGTTTCACAAGTCCCAGCTCTTCCAAATGAGGAACGAGGGCCGATTGTCGGTAATCATTCTTTCTTTGCAACCGGATGGTTCCGGTGAGTGAACTGTATTCTTTTGTGCGGTTGGTGCTGAAGGGACCGCTCAGGATCATGATGCTGTCTTGTATCTCCAGGGTAAGTATATCCAGCTGATGAACACCTTTAGCCGGAGCAATAGGATAGTTGTTTGCGATCAGTTTTTCATCCTGCACGATCACTTTATCCTGGTCGCGTTTTACTTTAATCTTTTTTACCCCATAATATTCTTTATCGTCGAGTATAAAAAAAGTATGCGAATACCCGCTAAGCTTGCCCTTATTCTCGCTGATGGCCACTTCATAACGCAGGAATTTTTTAATGGTATCATTATACAGGGTTCCCTTCCATAAGCCGGTAATATCCTGGGCAAAAAGCAGCCGGGGAAGACTAAATAAACAGAAGATTATAATGTACTTGCGGTAGTGCATGCTAACAGATTTTTGGTATTGGTTTCCGTATCAACGCCTGTACAGGGTATTTTATTTAAAATCTGGGAAAGATTTTCGCGGTTATGCAGGCCCTTGAAATACCATTTGTCGTAATAGGTAAGCAGGATCCGGAAACTTTCAGCTGGTTTATTTTCCAGAAAATACTGGACCGAATTTTTTGTTTCCAGTCCGCCCAGCCTTTTTTGTATCCGCAGCACTGCATTGATAAGGTCGGCCTGAGCAAATTTTCCATAATGCTCGGTGATATAATCCAGCCGCGCTTCAAAAGGAATATCCAGGAAATAAACCGGACTCTTGCGGATCCTGTACCATAGGGCCATGGGTATTTGCAGGTTACCGATGCGCTGCGACTCATCTTCCAGCCAGATACCTTCAGCGGCCTGCGGCGTATTCCTTTTTTTCTCCAATTCCAGGGCCAGCAGGTTCTCAAACATTTCCTGTTTGGGTTGTGGAGCTTCGCCCAATGCACCAAAGGCTGATCCTTTATGATGGGCCAGGGCTTCCAGGTCAATGATTGCTTTCCCTGCCTGTTGCAAGGCATGAATGATCGGCGTTTTACCGCTACCGGTATATCCGCCTACCACCTTAAAATGATCTGCTATTTCAAACTGGGCCAAAACCCAGTTACGAAAAACTTTATACCCTCCTTCCATCACATACACATCAAATCCATAAAGACTGAGCAGCCAGGCCACGGCAGCGCTACGCATACCACCCCGCCAGCAATGCACCAATAATTGTTTTGAGCCATGGCTACCCACCATCTTTTCTACTTCCTCCACCATGGGCCGCATCTTCACCCCAAAATAATCGAGTCCGATCTTGATCGCCGCTTCTCGTCCTTTTTGTTTGTAACAGGTTCCCACTACTATTCTTTCTTCATCGCTGAACAAGGGCAGGGATATAGCGCCGGGGATATGGGCGTGTTGGTATTCGGCCGGACTGCGTACATCCAGTACCGTATGCTTTTGGGCAAGCAACAGGAATTCTTGTATGGATATTTTTTGTACCGGCATATTGTTTTAGAAAATGATGACGACGCCATCATTGATCCGTAAAGTTACACAAAGAAAAAGCCGCCGAAAAACCGGCGGCTGATTATTTAATTATATTGAGTTTATCCGTTCATGCTGGTTAAGAACTCGGCATTATCTTTGGTGCCTTTCATATTCTTCAACAGCACGTTGATGGCTTCTTCCGGATTCATGTCGGCCATATGCTTACGCAATACCCACATGCGCTGGAAGGTATCTTTATCCAGCAACAGGTCGTCCCTGCGGGTAGAAGATGAAACAATATCAATGGCCGGATAGATCCTGCGGTTAGAGAGTTTACGCTCCAATTGCAATTCCATATTACCGGTACCTTTAAATTCTTCAAAGATCACCTCATCCATTTTACTTCCGGTATCTACCAGGGCAGTAGCAATGATGGTCAATGATCCGCCATTCTCGATCTTACGAGCCGCACCAAAAAATTGTTTTGGCTTTTGCATGGCATTGGCTTCCACACCACCACTCAATACCTTTCCACTAGAAGGAGCCACGGTATTATGTGCCCTTGCCAAACGGGTAATACTATCGAGCAGGATCACCACATCATGACCACATTCTACCAAACGCTTTGCTTTTTGCAGGGCGATGGTACTCACTTTCACGTGTTTTTCGGCGGGTTCATCAAATGTTGAAGCGATCACTTCTGCTTTTACACTACGCTCCATATCGGTCACCTCTTCAGGGCGCTCATCTACCAGTACGATCATCAGATAACATTCAGGATGATTTTCAGCAATGGCATTAGCAAGTTCTTTCAGCAACATGGTCTTTCCCGTTTTGGGTTGGGCCACGATCAATCCACGCTGGCCTTTACCAATTGGGGTAAACAGGTCCATGATGCGGGTGCTGTAATTATCTGATTTGGTACACAGACTTAATTTTTCGAATGGGAATAACGGTGTCAGGTAATCGAAAGGAACACGGTCGCGTACTTCCTCGGGAGATTTGCCATTGATGGTTTCCACCTTCAATAAAGCAAAATATTTTTCTCCTTCTTTTGGCGGACGTACACTACCATACACGGTATCGCCTGTTTTCAATCCAAATAATTTTATCTGACTGGGTGATACATAGATATCATCGGGTGAAGAAAGGTAATTATAATCACTGCTTCTTAAGAAACCATATCCATCGGGCATCATTTCCAATACTCCCTCGCCCAGGATCACGCCGTCAAATTCAATATTGAATGCGGGCTGCTCTCTGCGCTGTGGATACTGCTTGGCTTGTTGTTGTGCTGATTCTTCCATCTGCACTTCGGGCTGCTGAATATCTTCTTCCTGCAGCATTTGTGCAATGGCCGGAGGAATAGTACTCTGCTCATCGGTGATGGGCTGCAATTCTTCGGCCTCAATTTCAACCGGTTTTTTAAGCGGTCTTTTCTCCGGCTCAGGTTTTTTAGGCTTGGCGGGTGCTGCCACCTCTTTTTTAGGAAGGGCTTCCTGAACTACTTCTGCTTCTTCAGAACTATTGGAAGTGGAGGCTTTGATGATCCTTTTACGTTTGGGTTTATCCCCATCGTTTTTTACGGCTGCATTCATAATGGCTTGTTTGTCGAGGATCTTATAAACCAAGTCCTGTTTGTTAAGTTTTTTTGCATTGGGAATTGTTAGTTGCTCAGCAATGTCTAGCAACTCAGGAACGAGCAGGTCGTTCAGTTGTAAAATATCGTACATAAAAAATTGAAAATGATTTTCTCAAAAAACGTCCTTAAAGCTTGAAAATTGATCCCGACAATATTCGGGAGAGTGTTATTATTGATGGAATATGACTACCTGATAAATAGAATGATTGGATAAATTTATCAGCCTGTTCCTGCTCAAAAATAGGCATTTTTTCACAAAACACAATTTTTTTGAGGGTTTCAGAGGGGGTAAAAAGCCTTGTATTGCTGTTTGATCGGCCTTTTTATCCCGGCTTTATCAGCCATGGCCCATGCCATCCGTGTTTCTATGCTTATATTTGCAGCCAATTTCAAGTATTATGTTCAACAACAGGACCCGTATCAAAGCGCTGCTAGCCAGTGATGAAGCCAACTACCAAACCACCGTAATGGGTTGGGTACGCAGTTTCCGCAACAACCAGTTCATTGCCCTTAATGATGGTAGTACCAATGCTAATTTACAGATAGTTGCCGCCCTGGGTATGCTCGATGAGGCCATGCTGAAAAGCGTTAGTCCGGGCGCCTGCATCAAGGCCACCGGTGAAATCATCCCTTCACAGGGCAAGGGCCAGAAAATTGAACTGAAAGCCAGTTCCATTGAAATACTGGGCGAATGTGATGGTGAAAAATATCCCCTGCAGATCAAGAACCGGCCCAGCCTGGAATATTTGCGCGAGATCGCTCATCTGCGTTTTCGTACCAACACTTTCGGTGCAATATTCAGGGTGCGTCACGCGCTGGCATTTGCCGTACATAAATTTTTTAACGACAAAGGATTTGTATACCTCCACACACCCATCATCACCGCCAGTGATGCCGAGGGTGCCGGCGAAATGTTTAAGGTAACCACCTTTCCATTAGATGGAACCGCGCCAAAAAATGAAGATGGCAGCATCAATTTCAAAGAAGATTTTTTTGGAAGAAATACGAACCTTACGGTAAGCGGACAATTAGAAGGAGAGCTGGCCGCCATGGCTTTTAGTGATATATACACTTTCGGGCCTACGTTCAGGGCCGAAAACAGCAATACCACCCGCCACCTGGCCGAGTTCTGGATGATTGAACCCGAAGTGGCTTTCAATGACCTCGAAGACAATATGAACCTAGCCGAAGATTTTGTGCGCTCGGTGATCCGCTATGCCATGGAACATAATAAAGAGGATCTTGAGTTTTTGGCTGCGCGACTGGAAGAGGAAGAAAAACAAAAACCACAGATTGAAAGAAGTGAAATGGGACTCATGGAAAAACTGAGTTTTGTGGTGAACAATGATTTTGAGCGTTTAACCTATACCGAAGCCATCCAGATCTTAAAAGACAGCAACCATAATAAGAAAAAGAAATTCCAATACCTGATCGAAGGATGGGGCGTTGATCTGCAAAGCGAACACGAACGTTATCTGGTAGAAAAACATTTTAAAAAGCCGGTGATCCTCACTGATTATCCAAAAGAGATCAAAGCATTTTATATGCGTCAGAACGACGACGGCAAAACCGTAGCGGCCATGGATATCCTGGCACCGGGCATCGGCGAGATCGTGGGTGGAAGCCAGCGGGAAGAGCGCCTCGATAAACTTACCCAGCGCATGCAGGAAATGAATATTCCCGCAGAAGAATTGTGGTGGTATTTGGATACCCGAAAATTCGGGGCTTGTCCGCACGCAGGGTTTGGCCTTGGTTTTGAACGATTGGTACAATTTGTTACCGGCATGGGCAATATCCGGGATGTGATCCCCTTCCCCAGGTATCCGAAGAGCGCGGAATTTTAACAGGCCAATTCCTGATGAAAATCAAATCATGGAAAGACGAATATCAGTTAATGCATGCAGCGTTAGGGTTTTCTTTGCAGCATGAGAAATATTTTCCGCTTTATATCCATCTTCCTGATCGCCGGTATGCCGGTGAGTGCTATTCATGCTCAAGATAAATTAAGCATTGACCTGGCCGCCATTCGCAATATGCACAGTGAATTGAATGGGCTCAACATTAGTAGTTTCTATCATTTTAATGAACGGCTCAGTGCTGGCATTGAAATGAATCGGTTCTTCCCCATCACCCGAATTATCGGCGAAGAAAGAACGGAATTATCGGCCTGGGATTTCGATCTCAACTTTCATTATCTCTGTCCGCTGTACAAAAAATTAAAATGGTATCCCATTGCCGGGTTAAGCCACACTTCAGAAAAAGAAACCATCGAGACTGGAAATTTGCTCTATACAGCAACTGAAAAATTCTATTCAGCCAATGCCGGTGCCGGTATTTTACTGGAATGGGGCCATTGGGCTCCGCATGTTGAATATTTGTTTACCTGGGGAAAGCTCAATCAACAATTTTTACTGGCTGGCATGAGTTATGAAATTAGCTGGGGTAAAGAGCAAAAGAAAAAAGGCAAAGAATAAAATAGCCAGATCATGGTTTGCAGTACCCGTGCAATCCTTATCTTCCCGAAAAATATCCATGCTTCCCGCAAAGGCACTTATACAGGCATATCAGCTGCAGCCCCATCCCGAAGGAGGCTGGTATAAAGAAACTTATAAAAGCAAAGAATCCATTCCTCATGAGGTATTGCCCGAAAGATTTTTGGGCAGCAGAGCCTTTTCTACCGCCATCTTTTTTTTATTGGAACAAGGAAATTTTTCTGCGTTTCACCGGATCCGTTCGGATGAATGCTGGCATTTTTATGCAGGTGATCCATTGGAAGTATTCATGCTTTCGGAAGAAGAGGGGCTAAGTATTATTACCCTCGGACAAGCACCTGAAAAAGGACAACTGTTTCAATATGTGGTGCCCGCCAATTGCTGGTTTGCGAGTAGACCGCTGTCCTCATCCAATTATTCATTTGTAGGATGTACTGTGGCACCGGCTTTTGATTTTGCAGATTTTGAATTAGCCGATGCTTCATCATTGATAGCACAGTTTCCACAACATCAGCAGCTGATCAGTCAGTTGTGTCGATAACTACCCATCATCATTGTACAGCAGTTGCTTTAATGATCACGGGCAAATTGGCCATACGTTCTGTTTCGTGCTGTGGTTGCATGCTGAAACCGTATTGAATGCTGAACCATTTTCCTTCCAAAGTTTTATTAGAGGCAAATCCCTGATTTCTTTCTGTAGCTTTTTTTTGAGGCAGCTGCAACGAAAAGGCAATACTGGTATCCTGGTTCTCAACAAAATCCCATTCTTTGCCCGCCTTGTCTGTAAACAGATAATGTGGCTGGTCGCCCATACTAAAACCCTTGAACTGTACAACAAGGGTAGTAGCTTTTTCTTTGGCAAGATCACCCGCATTCTTACCGGGCTCTTTTGGTTTTGCTTCCTCACTGCGGGTTAGGGTATCCATGGCGGTTTCAGCGGCTGTGGAGTTATCCGGATTACAAGCGATCAATGTAACAAGCATACTGAAGAGCAGGATCAGTGCCGGAACTAAATTCAGTGAAGCGATATTTTTTTGTGCTGACATGATTATTTTTTTATCGTTTATTCAATGCCAAATTATGAAAGCCTTGGTTATTTTCCTGTTATTTTTATAAAGGGATAAATGGTATTTTCGTTTGCCTAACGAATTTTCATCATGTTCAATTCCCGTAAACTGATCTCGATACTACAAATACCCCGGTTGATCAGCCAAGTGGTACAACAACTCAACCGGCAAAAAAAATTCCTCAAAGAAAATATCCGTCCGATCATTGATGAATTGCTGCTACACAACGACGGCAGCATTGATGAAACCGATCTGAAAAAAATTTACCAATATTATGGATTAGCGGTTCCTGCTATTTTAGGCGAAGCTTTTTGTTTACTGCATGGAACAAAAATGACACAGCAGGAAAGAATGGCCGCTACTTGTCAGGGTGCTGCCACAGGATTGTTTGATGATTTTTTCGATAAACAAAAACTACCTGATGAAATACTGCTAAATTTTATTGACCATCCCGAAACAGTATCTGCACAAAATAGCAACCAGCAATTATTTTTAACCCTGTACCGGCTCGGATTAAAAAACCTTCCCAGCCGAACGCTCAGCATTGAACATATTCACCGCGTATTTCAGGTCCAACTTGAAACCCGAAAACAAGCCCTTCCCGGATTATTAGAAGCAGAGATAAAAGACATCACCCTGCGCAAAGGGGCGCTTTCATTATTATTATACAGAACCAGTTTTGCTTTTACTATGGATGCTGAAGAGCAAGCCATGTTGTATAAGCTGGGTGGTGTGATGCAACTAAGCAATGATATTTTTGATGTGTATAAGGATAGTCGTGACGGGATTCACACGCTTGTCACCGATGCTACATCCATTACCGGCTTACGGAAATATTTTGTTGAGATTTATGATGATGCAGTGTCTGCAGCTTATCGTTGCAGTTATCCTCGTAAACAAATAACAGAATTCCTGCAATTACTTTCACTGGCCATCTTTAGCAGAACGATGGTTTGTCTTGATCAGTTTGAAAAAAATGAAAGCCAATCCAATGGCGTATTTACTCCGGCTCAATATACCCGCGAAGCATTGATCTGCGATATGGATAAGGCGGTTAATAAATGGAGGTCGGTTGCGTATTTGATAAGACAGGGGTTATAGATGCGAAGTTGGCAGTTTGCGGTTGCACGTTAATGATATTGACCATCAATTTGAATACGTTGCCAACTGGCAACTGGTAACTGCCAACTGCTTTCTCATTTACTGGCCAATGACTTTACTCAGAAGATACTCTATTATTTAACCGCCCTACACATCTCCCGCACCAGATCAGCCTCATACCCTTTTTGCAAAAGGAATTGCTGTAGTTTTCTTTTCTTAACGAGTAGCTGTTTTTCAGATCGAAGGGTATTTAGTTTCTGTTCAAATACTTTTTTCATTACCCGGTCGTAATCATCATCGGAAATAGAGGCCAGCGCCTTACGGATACAATAATCGCTTACCCGTTTTTGCTTCAACTCATATTTGATCTTCACCCTACCCCATTGCTTTACCCTGAACTTCCCTCCTGCAAACTGAATGGCAAAACGTTCTTCATTCAGATAATTTTCTTCAATGAGTTTCGATAGCAGGTCATCCACCTCATTCCGGTTCAATCCGTAGCTGTACAGTTTATCCTTGGCTTCCTGATGGCAGCGTTCCTGATAAGCACAATACTGCTTTGCTTTTTGCAGGGCCTGGTCCGGTGTATAAGTTTGTTGAAATGCCACAGTCAAAAATAACAAGAGCTGCTATTACGCAGCTCTATGTGTAAAAATATTTGAGGATAAATTATTGCTTCTGGACTTTGTCCTTCACATAAAATACAACGGGCTCGCTCCTGGCTTCCCCATTCCCATCTGTTTGCGTAACCGGTAACCCGTGATCATCGAGGGTTTGAATGGTCCAGATAAAACCATGATTCTGTTGAGAAATGGTTTTTAATGGATCAAAGGTTCCATCGCCATCCGTATCGCCAGGTTGAACCCAAATAAATGACATTTGCGGCTGCCAAATATACTGTGTGGCTCCCCTTATTTCCTGATCCAGTAAAGGTTGATTGGCTCGCAAAGCCTGCATCGGAGTTTGCTTGTTCAATATTTCAAATGCCTGTATCCGGTAAGTTATTAATGCTGTTGTACGGGGTGACACAGGGCTCCACCTGAATGTGATGGCCGTTTGCGCCAGTTTTGCATCAAGTACTTCTTCATTGTAAGGCTTCATCAGCACGGGCAGTTGCGTAGCTGCAAGATAAAAGCTCTTGCATTTTACTTCCGAAGCGGGTGCAAAATCCACGGGCCTCACCAGTTGCACACAGAGTATATAATTATCAGCGGGCAGCTTACCCGTTCTTTGCAGAGAACTTTTATACTTCCCGGTAAAAACCATGTTCTCCATAGGCATCACTTCTGTGGCAGTAAGGATGGTAGGGGCGCTGCCGGCAAATGCGAAAGAGGAAGCCCTTGCCAGATCGGTGTTTCCGATCACGGTACCATCAGTTGTTTTGATCTCTGTTTTTATTTTAAGGTTCTGCGGAGGAATACCCGCCTGCCCGGTTACCAACAAGGTTAATACTTCTCTTCGGTTAACCCATTCTGTTAGGTTGCCGGGAGGTGTTGAACTCATTATCAGGTCGATCTTAAATTGTGCCGAAGCAGAAATAACAATCAGGCAGAGCCATGATAAAAAGGCTAATTTCTTCATCTTAATTTTTTTTAGTGTCAAACCGATACTGGAATCCAGTGCGGAAATTACTCTCGAGGTAATTGGCGCCATTGGGTATGATCTCGTTTCCGTATTTGAAATAATTAGTGGTCATATAAGTATTCCAGGTCAGTTTTTTATTCAGTTTAAGGTCAATATTACAGGAGGCAATAAAATTATTGGAGCTTGTAAAGCTGTTTAACTTGCCGTTGTTGTATTGGATCTGTCCACGTAAACGCATTTTCTTTTTTGCAGCCGGAAAACTCAATCCGCTGCTGATCGTCATAAGTCTGATTTTTACACCCGGTACACTATTGGAAAAATACAGGACACTAAAATCAGGCGAAATGTTCTTTTTCAAAAAAGTAGGCACATAATTCAACATCACCGTATGGGTGTTATTCGAACTGCTGGCCCCGCTGATCACATCCCGCTCATCGTATTTACTATAATTATAACTTAGGCTGAGCAGGTGAACCATTTTTGAATTGCTCCAGGTATAGGTTGGGTTGATGCCCATGTCATTGCTTACATTCTTTATGCCAAAGGGGTTGATGCCGCTGGCGGTTTGAAATCCAAAATTATTATAGTTCACATTGAGGCTGAAATTATCATTGAATTGCGTATACCAATTGAGGTTACCTATAAACTGTTTTGCCTTAAGCGCAGTATTGCTTACATTATTCACACGCTGGCCCAAGCTCGCTACTACATTCATCTTGTAAGTTTTATCCTTGTTCTTCCAGGCATTGAAGCGGGTATTGATCGTATAATCTAAGCGATCTGATTGCAGGTACGGATAACCGGTAGTTTGAAAACCTGCGCCCAGGTATTTCCCCGTAACACCAATATCAAAATTTTTCGATTTTTTTCCGAATGAAGCCTGCCCGGCGTAATCCTTTACGGTAGAACTGTGAGCATCAATGAAGGGTTTAAAGTTTTTTATGGAAGAGTCGAGAGGCGTATTAAGATCTTTCGTAAAGATCGATCGGGCACCTTCTGCCTTAATGTACCATCCCTGATTAAAGAACAGGTCGGTCATCAGGCTCGCAACAAATCCTTCCTGAGGTTTTACAGTAAGAGGAGGAGGTGATGAAGAAGACGGAACATCTTTCCCTTTTGCAAAATTGAATGCAACCATGTATTTGCCTTCCTTCTCTTTTCCCAGCTGGAACATCCAGTTCTTACGTTTGTAGGCCCCTACTACTGATGGCGGACCCGAAAAATAATTGATCCCCTGCTGTGATACGCCTGTAAAGAATTTGATCCGGTAGGTTTTAGGCCGAAGATCAAAACCAGCACCAAATATGCCAATATCTCCTGTGGAAAGTTCAGAATATTTTAAATACTGCGTACCCAATTGTAATTCAGCCCATTTGTATTTCGGGTTAAGGCCAAAATTATTCATTGGGTTGGTAATGAACTGTCCGAAGTTTGGTTTCTTGATCCCGGCGTACGGTCCCGCAAAATTGGTAGGTATGGCTGCAAAATTAAAATTAAAGGGCAGGCTGAAATTTTTTCCGAAATTAAACGTGGGTGTAAAATTAAAACGCACCTGGTTCCAGGGCTTTCGGGGCGTATAACCGAGCCAGCCCGATGGATTACGGCTAAGGCCATAGCCTTCATAGCTCACCCCCATCGTTCCCGATGCAGAGAAGGAAGGTTTTTTATCCTGCCCAAAGCTTTCACTTGTTCCTATCCAACCGATCAATAATATGCATAAACCAAATTTTATTTTCATACTACCTGATTTTATAATTTATGGTATGTTGACTTTGAATTTACATTCACATTTTTTCCCTCCACAATTTCCTACTATAGTATATTCATACACTCCAGATAACCCCAGATAAGTATAACTGAAATTAGGCCCCGTCAGCAGCTGTGAACTATTATCAGGTTTCTTAATCATTACCGATACAGAAGACCCCACACAATCTTTTCCATTATTGTCTTTACAGGTAAACCCCGGGTTCATATTTACGGGTATGTTACCCAGGAACAACTGTACCGTTTCTCCGCATTTTACCGGCCTGTTGTTATTTCCTTCATAAGATAATGTTGGGTTTATTTCACATTTACAGGCCTGCGGGTCTTCGTGTCCGCCACCGGGTTTTATTACTACCGTAAAGCAACTGATCACTTCGCACTCTTTACAATCCTTATCCCTGAAAGTGAACTTCACACAGATCTTTGCAGTAAGCTCGCAACAATCAATAATGGATGCAGAAGGTAAAAGAAATGACAGATTGATATTTGCCGGTAAAGCAAATGGCGGTGTGCCGCTCCAGATAACCTCCCGGGGATTCTGGTACATTCCATTACCCGAAGGATTGAATGCAGGTACTGTTGAATTATACATCGTGATCTTTGGCGGGATGGCCCCCACATTTCCAGGCTGGTACATGCTTGCCCAGGTGAATGGATAACTCTTACAATTCAAACATTCATTATTGAAATTACTGAACAGGTTATAACTCATCACTTCGGCCCTGATCTCGGTGAACAGGTTGCCGGCTGGGCCGGTGATCGGGAAGCTGGCACTGGCCACAGTGGCATCCGGATTGGTAATGGTACTTAACTGAACCGTGGGATCTTTCACCGCGATATTGTACGGACAACAGGGTTCGCTGCAAGTATCTACTTTATACCTGATCACACAACTGTCACATATCTTACCACCACACCATCCGTATAAAGTAACGGAATATGTGCCTGCCAGGTTGGCGATGAAGGTTAACGGAACATTACCCGTTGTGGTTCCCGAAGGCTGCACCAGCAGATAGGTTACCGCTGCGTTACAGGCCGTATCTGCACAATTATATTTTGCATTGATACTGATGGTCTTTTTACACTTGATGTCAATGGGCTTCTCTCCCACCTTCATGCAGGTGATGGGCTGGGCTACATTGTCAATGGTCACTGTCTTCTCTCCCCACTTGCTTCCTTTGCAATCGCAGGGGTTGCAGTTCACATCGAAATAGATCACACAACTGTCACATAGCTTGCCGCCGCACCAGCCATATAACGTTAAGGTATACATGCCGGTTATGGACGGAGTGAAGCTCGCGGCTACATTACCCGTGACGGCAGGTCCTGTTGGCGGCTGCAGTTTGTAGGTAACCACGCTGTTGCAGGCCGAATCCTTACAGTTATAACTTGCATTGAAAGTATAAGGCTTATTACAATCCAGTTTATATTTTTGCTTGCAATCAAGCACCAGCTTAACCGGCACATTCGCTATTGGCGGAACGGCTTCTCCCTGGGTAAGCTCTATTTCACCCCAGTGGCTTTCCTTACAATCACAGGTATCACATGGAGGCACTACAACCGAATAGGTTTTACTGGTGTCTTTACATCCGGTCATCGGATTAGTGAGTACCACATAATATGATCCGGTTTGTACGCCATTGGGCAAATTATCGTACACGCCATTGGGCAGTCCGTTAAATGTTGAAATACCGGAAAAGATCTGTGTATTGGTATTGGCATTGAACCAGTCGATGGTATAATTAACCGCATAGGTACCAATCAGCGGGCGTGGTGCATAAATGGCGAATGGCCTTACACAATGGCAGGGAATACTGTCGCAGAAATGCGGGAACAAACCAACAGGAGGCCGGGCATTCACAACAATGCTTGTACTGCTCTTACAACCCGTAAGCGGATCGGTATAGGTTGCCGTGTAGGTGCCGGCAGTATATACTACAATGCTGATGGTATTTGCTCCGGTATTCCAGGTGATATTACCGGTATAATTGGTAACCGTTAACGTGATCGGCTTGCCTTCGCAGAGGTCAGGACTGAAATTAATGATCGGGGCAAGCGGTATCGGATTAACCGTTACCGTAAGCTGGCAGGTATCGCTGCATCCATACTGATTGGTTACAACCAGGAAATAAGTAGTGGTAACCGTTACAAAATCGGAATACGTCGTACTTACAGAAGCCGGAGTTCCTCCAAGTACATTATTAAACCATGCGTAAGTATAGTTAGGAATAAACGGCGTACTGAGGATTACATTTTCCGGTCCGCACAATTGTGTGTTAGATGCACTAATGATGGCCTTTGGCTTGGCCGCATTTTTTACCTCACAGATATTTGAATAACATTTGCAATTATATGAATTGGAGATGACCACCCGGTAATTTCCGGGAGCAGTGGCAATATAACTATTACCCGTACTTGCTCCTGGTGCATTCACAAAAACACTTGGGGTTGTTTCAATTTCCCACTGATAATTGTATCCCGCCACGAGCGGTGTAGATAATGTTACATTGCCGCCGGGGCAGATATATTTTTTGGGAGGAATCTGGCAACTGGCAATGCCGGGATTAACCGTAACAGGCTTGATCTTGGTACAGGTATTTCCCAGCTGATCAACGGCAACGAGTTTTACATTAAACACGGTAGGAATGGCAACAGTGGCATAAGCGTGTTGTGTGGGTGATACATAAGATGAATAGGTATCATCAAAATCCCAGGCATAACTTACAAAACCTCCCGGCGTTGAACTGAATGTGACCAGGTTGCCACTGCATACCGGTGTGGGAACCACGCTGATGTCAAACGGCGTATAGGTAAATGTAACCTGGGCCTGACTTACACAGGTAAGTGGTATGGACGGATCAGCATAATTGATCGTTAATTTCACCGTATAAGTGGTAGGTACCACGGCGGTATAACAATGCGACTGACCTGCATTTGAAGGGGTAGTAAATACCGGACTACCGTCTCCGTAATCCCAACTATACGTTGCCGTGGCTGCATTGCTTGTTGGAATAACAACAGATGCATTCGTGAAATTGGCACAACCATTACATCCCAGTAAATATCCAAGTTTTGCTTCTATAGGCACAATAACTGTGGTGGCTACACAATTCCCTTTACAATTCGTTGGATTTGGAAATGGCGCTACCGGACCACCTACACAAAATGTAACACAATAAATTCCTGCGTGGATATAGGTATGCGGCTTGGGCACACCGGATACACCCGGAGCATTGGTGCCATCTCCAAAATCCCAGGTAATGCTTGCTCCTGTTGGATTTGGGGTGGTACCGGTAAAGGTGAACATATTGCAACTGTTTCTTACCACACTGGTGATCTGCGGATTATTCACATCAGGACAACAAACCTTCTTTACATAGAATGAAACATTTTTACTGCAGGTGCCATAAGTAACCACAACATAGTACCAGCCAGAATCGGTGGCCATATAAGTGTTCGACAGATTGGTATTGGTTACCGGTGCACCCATGGAAATACCGGAAGGGAAGATTCCCTTGAACCACTGATAGGTAAATGTGCCACTGCCGGGTTTTATCACATCCACTTCCAGTTGCTCATTGGTGCCGGTTCCATTGCAATGCCCAACGCCGCAGGTTTTTGGAATAATGGCGAAGGGGTCTTCTACTGTAATGGATTTTGTAATGGTACATGGCCCATTGCTCACCGCCACAGAAAAAGTTCCGATGGTATTTACTGTAATTGAATTGCTTGTTTGTCCGCCCGGAGTCCACACATAAGAGTAGCCAGGCGTTGCCGTTAGTGTAACACCGCCGAGGCATACATTGCCCGACTGCGATAAACTGAATACCGGTTTTTTTCCGATATTGATCGTCCAGGAAGTATTTCCACAAGCTGAACTTGCCTGTAGAATTGCAGACCAGGGTCCAGCACCCACAACCTGGCCGTGCCATAATATGGTGGGCATATTGGTACCATTGCCCAATACTACAGAACCCAGACTGGATGGTGTAATTGTCCATTGTACATTTTCGCCGGGTGGTAAATTACCTCCCGCTAAAGTATATTGAAACTGATCATCCACACATACATTCTGATTGCCACTGATGGTGCCGATAACGGCCTGGGTTATGGTTAATGTTACCTGAGCCGATGGGCAAGGAGGGGCCGTGTTCCTTTGCAAAACCACCGTGATCGTTCCGGGTATTGAAGTCCACAACACATTCACCGCATCGCCGGTTGCTGTTGGAGAACTTCCTGGCTGGAATGAACCCGAAGGCGTTATGCTCCAGCTATAATAATATCCCGGAGGTGCCGGTGTGCTCATTGAATATGAATAGGAAGAACCCGGACAACCCTTATTGGGTCCGTTAATGATACCTGGTGTTGGAGTAGATACCACAGTTATTTTTAAATACTGTGTATCCATGCTGTTACAGAAATTATTTCCGGTTTCCCAAACCTTAACGGTATACACGCCAACATTATTGAATACAGGATTAAATGTACTTGGACCACTTATAGATGGAGGCATAACTCCTACAGCAGGTACAACCACCCAGTTAAAAGATCCTGATGCGGGCGATACAAGAAGATTTGCTGCTGATCCGGCGCAGATCGTTTGATTATTATATGCCTGAAATTTTTGTTTAGGCGTAATCGTTAGTTTACCCGTGCTATTGCAGCAAATATGCTTATTGGTGAGTGTAATAGAAAGTTCATAAGTACCTGCAGTAAGTCCTGGTGCACCCCAGTTGATGTAAACCGTATTGTTATCCGGGTAAGTGCTGAGGGCATTATTATGTGTGGTATTGGCGGTGATATTGGTTAATGTCCAGACGTAAAAAGTGCCGGGCAACATGGGTAAAGTGTATGATGTGATCGAATTGGGGCATGGTACCGTATTGCCCACCGGTACCGGGTTTTGTGGAATGATGGGCACCGGCACCGAAGCCGTGCACCCTCCCGGACAACTACCGATGATCTGTCCCTGCACAGCGCCATTACCCCATACTATCTTTACCCAGTTACCTCCCTGGGCAATGATGGTACCCCCAACAGGAGGTAGCCAGGTTGGATTTGCACAACCAATAGCATGATAGGTTGCTGTATCACCGGCACAAACCGTACTGATACATTCGATGGTCATGGTTCCCTTTAAAATGGTAACCAGTTTTTTTATGGTATCCGAACAGCAGGTTTGTGTAACCGTATCAAAACCGCCATGTGTGTTTTGAACGGTAACCTGGCTAAAACTGGATGCGATCAGGGTAACTGTATAGGTTCCGGCAGCCGCATAAAGATGTGACTCATGCACATTTGCCGAATAGTTAAGTCCGCCCGAAGCCGGATCACCAAAATTCCAACTGTACACCGAGGTGGCCAATGGAGTTGTGGTATTGGTAAAAGAGATTGTAGAGCCCGCACAAACATTATTGGGCGTGAAGGTAAAATTGGCGATTGGTTTGTTTTTTACGGTTACCGTCATACAGGTGGTAAATGTATTTCCGCTTCCGTCTGTTACTGTTAACGTTAACGTATAAACGCCTACACCGGGCCAGATGATGGAAATATTTGCCGATGTATTGTTCGGATTGATGGAAACGGCCTGCGGCCCGGTCACGCTCCAGTTATAACTGGCCCATACTCCTGCTGCTGAATAGTTGTATAGTTGGCCCATACAAACCGCAATGGCTTTGCAGTCCTTCCCCTGATCGGGGAATCCTGCGCCATTTGCACCCCTGGTATTCAGGCAGTCTGGCGAATTATGTAATATCTCCACCTGGTTACAGGCCTGTGCATTGATCTTGTTACTGGCAGCCAACATGAAAAATCCCGCAAGCAGTATGATCATTCCGGCCTTCATATAGTTGATTGTTTTTTTCATGGAGGTTATTTTTGGTCGTTGTTGGGATTAATATTTCCTTTCGCACATCCTTCTTTCTTCTTTTCATAGCAGATCAGTTTATTGCACACCGTGCAATCATCGAAAGTTACCACGTAACGGATACACCACCTGATCACCGCATCGCAGCACTTAACCGTTGGCGGTACCGTTATCGTCATGGCCGCGGGGGTGCCGCCGCTTAAATTTTTGGGGGGGCTAAAATTCCATTCCTGCGAATGTGTACCATTGGCAAAATTTCCAAAGGTCTTACTGTCTTTATTGCACAACATGCAGTCATCGCTATCGGGTTTGTATTCAAAATACACCAGCTCAGCCTTGATATTCTTCACCAGTTTGGGTGATACGCTGATATTTGTGTTCATGTTGATATTCCCGTTGGCATCAAACTTAATGTCCTTCTGCACCACATCGATCTTGATGCTGTCGCAGGCATTACAAATGCATTTGAGTGTGTCATAAACCACCTCGGTTTCTTTATTGTCGGGATCGGCCACATCTTCAGCATCAACCAGGAATTTCAGGAAGTTGGCCGTGATACATTTAACGGTAGCAGTAAATACCTGCGATCCGTTACCCGCAATGGTGGCAGTGGGCACAGCAGGTGTAACCGGCGTTAAAATGATAGACGCGCCTGCACCGTTTATTTTATACTTGATGGATACAATGTTGACAGGATTGGCTAGGTTGTTCTTTACACGGATATAAATGTTCTGAACATTTTTTTCGCAACAACTGACAAACACACTGTCAATCTCGGTATCAATATTGTTCTGCACTTTAAAACTCCATACTTCACTCTTGCCTTCATTGCCGCCAACAGGTTGTCCTTCCCGGTTAACCGCCTGCACCTGCCATACATAATCGCAGAGATATGGAGGCCTGCACGGACCAGTGTAAATACCCGGTACCGTTACTTCCGTGATAAGCATTTCTTTTTCTACAATTGGTTTATTGGACCTCATCGCCTGCGAACCGCTTTGTCCCTGCATTAGTTGCCAAACTTTTAAACGGTAGGTAACCGGTTCCTGTGGTTTGGGAACAACGGGAGTCCACCGGAATAAGGTAGGAGCAGTCATGTCTTTGGGAAGAAATTTCTTTCCGTCAATTGGTGCAACCAATTTTGGTGGAGATGCTTCATTTGCTGTTTTATCTACCACTTTAAATGTATAGGGTTCGCTGGTTCCGTTATTTTTTCCCATAGGCTTACCCTCACGGTTAACCGCCTGCACATTCCATACAAAATCGCAGAGATAAGGTGGCTTGCAGGGGCCGGTCCAGATATTACTGATCACCGCCTGGGTGATATTGTCAACATCCTTTGTTACAATGGGCTGGTTGGTTCTCATTGCCGTAGTTGCATTCTGTCCCTGCATCAATTGCCAAACCTTCATCCGGTAAGTAACCGGCTCTTTGGGTTTGGGAACCAGGGGCGTCCACCTGAACATCACGGGCTTTATCATATCTGTGGAACTGTATTCCTTCCCATTCTCCGGTGTGATCAGTGTTGGCGGAGAATAGTCTGTTTCTTTTGCTGTCTCCACCGTAAACTCCTTGCACACTTCATTACTGATAGCAACGCGTTCCACACTAAAGAACTGTGCACATATCGTATAGCTTCCGTCTTTCAGTTCGTGACAACCGGAAAGCAGGCCCGTAAGCTCATTTACATTAAAAGACCTGGTCGTAAAATCATCTACCGGCAATCCATTTGAATAATTGCTGCCACAGATCAACGAGCCGCCCGATTTGATCTGAAGCAACAGCTTAACACCCTTGAATTCTCTTGTTGCTGGTGACTTTTGAGCTACCAGCAGCAATGACCCGGGCATATTGTTCCAGTTGTCGATGATCGCCGGCAACTGATTCTTCACAGTAAAGTTCACGATCTTGATCTGCTGTGTCTGCCCTGGCTGAGCTATGGTGGCCAGGCTGAAATGACAAAGCAGTAAAAGCAATAAGTTGATTTTACGCATAAAGAAATGTTTAAGGGGAACAGCGGGAGCTGTTCAATGATTAGTCCAATCGATTATTAATTACCAATATAGGTAAACTATACTTGGTTTGCAATAGTTTGGTATAACAATAAGAACAAAAAAGCGGAGCTTTTGCTGCTTCGCCTGAGGAACTAATGACTATTTATCCGTTAAACGGTCGGTACACTCATAATCTCGTTTCAAAATATCATCAAATTCATCAGCTTTCTTAAATAATTTCTGAAACTGTTCTTTTCCGTTATCGATGGTCATATCCAGATCATAAAGGATACAACTGAGTACGATATTTTGTCCTGAACAACTGATTACTAATCCATTCAATTTGTAATTTTCTTCCAACAAAAATTGATAAAGTGGTTTTATTTTAGCGGCATTGGTTGGCATCTGACAGAGAAAGGCATCGCCGGCCACAAAAAAATTCTCGGGGTTATAGGCGATCTTGATCTTCGCAGATCCTTCTTCTACTTCCCAGGTATTGGGTCCGCTTCTGGCCAGTTTAATATCTTTCCCCAGCAATTTTAAAACCTGCTCAATGGTTTTTGCCACGCCCACTGCTTCCTGTTCTTTCTCCGGCATTTTGGGAAGCGTTACTTCGGTGCCGCAACTGGGACAATATTTTCCACTATCAATATTTTCGGTGGTCACTAAAAAATCGCAGGAGGCACATCTTGTACTGGCATTACCGCGATTGGGTTGATACAATTGCAAAGCCGTACGCAAATAAATCACCGGCAATGAAAAACCAAGGTTATCACCACCGCGGATGATGAACGAGTTCACCCCGATCACATCTCCTCCGGCATTCACCAACGGTCCACCGCTATTACCCGGATTGATGGCAGCATCGATCTGAATATATTTCAACCCGTCGCGGATCCGGTCTACCTTACTGATCACGCCCTGTGTGGCGGTGTAGTTGAGGCCATAGGGATGTCCGATGGCCACCACTTCATCTCCGTCTTTCATGTCTTCATACCGGCCCAGGTGTATATCGGGTAATAATGTTCCGGTGGGGGGCTCCAGAAAAGCAAGATCATGCTTCCTATCGGTATACCATACACGACTTAAGGATTTGGGAAATAATTTTCCCTGGATGGTAACTTCGGCAACATTATCCACCACATGGTTATTGGTAACGATGAGGTCAAATTCCTTCACGTAAAAGCCTGTACCCGTTCCCGTTTGTGTGGCGATCTGAATGATGGCGTCCTGATATTTTTCTATGATGTCTTGCGTAGGCATTACTTCGGATCAAAATTTAAGGTTTCCAATTCACGGGTAAAACTATAATTGAAATTCAGCAGACTGTCGAATTTCAGGTTGGATACATTAAAAACCATCACGGGATATTTTTTCTTCCAACCATTCTGGATGGCTTCTATATCCGCGAGGATAGCGTCACTGTTGAATTTATTGCCCACAGAATCGTACAGACCCGTTTCAAAACCCAGGGCCATAAAATAATGGGAATAATTTACTTGCATAAAAAGCCGGAACAAGTTGCTGAGCGGACTGGGCAAGCTATACGAATACTGACAATACGAGATCCCATACTCGCAGATCTGGTTGCCGATCAGCGGATAATTATTATCGCGGTACCAGGCTACATTATTATTGGCAGCATTGATGGCATCGATAACCGTTTTCTGGGTTTGAGGCGCTACAATGGAAAAACAACTTTTATTTCGGAAGAGATTAATAAAAAATTCTTCTTTGGGCTTCTGTTGCCATTGCTGAAACTGCTCCATCATATTATTATTCTTTTCCACTGCAGGCTTCTCATCTTTCAGGAAAAAGATAACGGGGATCTTTTCCAGATCAGCCTGTAAACTGCCTTCGGGGCAAACCAGGTAATCGATCCGGAATGCCAGGGCAAGCAGCAGATAAGCAATGCTTCCGCTGAATTTTTCGGGATCCAGGGTTTGAACATACTGTAGTGTTTCGCTGATCCATTTCTGCACAAAAGCATATTTCACCTCTTTTTCCGAATCCGGAAGGGCCATCATATGGTCGGTATCCAAGGTTTGCAACGAAGAAAAATCCTTCACCAGCAGGTCGTCCTGTTTATCGGATTTTGTAGCCAGTTCTTTCAGTGCATAATACAGTTTATTAGGATTGGCCATATTGATCTCGCTGTCGAACCGCATGCATAACTGATCTTGCTGCAAAGCATAGCGGCTATAATATAATAAGAAGTTCTGCTCCAGCAACCTCCGCATCACGGGAACAGAAGGCTGGGGCATTTTCGCCAGGGCTACCTCTGCCTGTAAATGGGTGTCGGTGCCTTGTCCCCGCACAATTTTAGACCCCTGGTAGATGGCAAAGCTAAAATCGGTGCCACTGCGGTTGAACTCCACATTACCTGCGGCATCATCTCGCAGATAATCGAAAAAAGCATCTATGCTTTCGGGGTATTTTTTTTCTTTGAAGAGGTTATCGGCATCGGTCCAGCGGCTCACCTTCTCGGGCGATTTGTTATTATCGCTATAGCGCCCAAACACGATATCGGGTGCTGCAGCGGGCTTTTTGCCCCAGCCGAATAATTTATCAAACATGTGCCCGTGGTTTATTTCCCAAGTAATAGCAATTTACGGAACGTTGGCTTAAAATGTTTAAAAATTGCCCGTACATTTAGGTGGGTAAATTTTATATTTGCCAAATAAAGACATAATTATGAAGTTCATCGTTTCCTCGTCGGCCTTACTTAAGCAACTACAACAGATCAGTGGTGTGATCAATGCCAATACCGTGCTACCCATTCTGGAAGATTTTCTGTTCGAAATCGAAAAGAACAAGCTTACCGTGGTGGCTACCGACCTCGAAACCGTGATGAAGGTTCACCTGGATATTGAGGCCAAAGACAGCGGAAAAGTATGTATCCCTGCAAAGATCCTGCTGGATTCGCTGAAGAATATCTCTGAACAGCCGCTTACTTTCAATATCGACAAGAGTTTTTCTGTTGAGATCACCAGCGATAATGGTAAATACAAGGTAATGGGCGAAAACCCCGATAATTTCCCTAAAGAACCCGCTCCGGATGATGCCAATTCCTTTACGATGTCCTCCTCGGCCCTGGTTACCGCCATCAATAAAGCCCTGTTTGCCGTAAGCAACGACGACCTGCGGCCAGCCATGACGGGGGTGTTCTTTGAACTCGATAAAAAAGGGATCACGTTCGTGGCTACCGATGCGCATAGGCTTGTACGTTATACCCGTAAGGATGTAAGTTGTCCGAAAAAAGATTCTTTCATCGTTCCAAAAAAACCGCTCAACCTATTAAAGAATGCTTTGCCCGATAATAATGATGAGTTGAGTTTGAGTTATAACAGCAATCATCTGTTCATCGTGCATGGCGGTACAGAATTGGTGTGCCGGTTGATCGATGCCCGTTTCCCCGATTATAAAGTGGTGATCCCTGCGGATAATCCGTATAAGATGACGATCAATAAAAATGATTTTCAAAATGCCCTGCGCCGGGTAAGTGTTTTCAGTAATAAAAGCACCAACCAGGTAGCACTCAATATCAGTGGCAGTGAATTGCAACTGGCGGCACAGGATGTAGACTTCAGCTTTGAAGGAAATGAGCGCATGGCTTGTCAGTATGATGGCGAAGACCTGCAGATCGCTTTCAACGCAAAATTTTTAATTGAGATGTTGGGCGGTGCCGATACCGGCGACATCAATATGGAACTGAGCACACCCACCAAAGCGGGTATCATTAAGCCTACTGAACAAGAGCCTGATGAAGAACTGTTGATGTTGGTGATGCCGCTGATGCTGAATAATTAATTCGATCAAGAATAAAGAAACATGTTAACCGGAGAGTGATCTCCGGTTTTTTTATGCATGCCATCCGCTTATATAGCGTTTAATACGTTTAAGGGTTTAAGTCGTTTAAAGTTCTGTGCTCATCCGTTTTAATCCGCGTCATCCGTGTATCCATTCCTTACAAGTTTCCTCGCTGAGCTCGAAGTAGAAGTGTTACCGTGCGGAAGTTATTTGGAACATCCATCTGTGCCCATCTGTTTCAATCCGCGTCATCTGTGTATCCATCGCCCCTCCATTCATCAATGTGCAAAACCCATCGCTATCTTATTAAACATTTTGATGAACTTACACAGCAAAACTTATCATTATGGCCCTCATCATCATCGGCATCATTGCACTGATCCTTACCGCTACAGTTATTAAGAACAATCCCGCCCTGGCACATTTCAGAACCATTGGCCGTATCCTGGGCTTCGCCTTTATCGCCATCGGTATCCTGCTGGCCAGCATCATACAGATCAACCCCGGAGAAATTGGCGTAAAAATATTATTCGGAAGTGTGCAGGATGAAGTGTTGGGCAGTGGATTACATATCGTTAACCCTTTGCTGGAAATAAAAAAGATTGATGTAAAGACCCAGAACTATACCATGAGCGGAGTGAATGACGAAGGACAAAAATCGGGCGACGATGCTATTCGTGTGCTGACCAGCGACGGACTGGAAGTAACCATCGACCTCACCGTATTGTATCGGGTAGTATCTTCCGATGCCCCAAAATTATTAAGGGAAACAGGAAGCGATTTCAGCGATAAGATCGTAAGGCCCATCACCCGTACCAAGATCCGCGACAATGCAGTGTACTATCAGGCGGTTGACCTGTTTGGTTCTAAACGTGATGAATTTCAACAACGCATTTACAAGAGCATTGAAGATGATTTTAAAAAACGCGGACTCATGCTTGAGCAATTACTCGTGCGCAATATTGCCCTGCCCAGTTCAGTAAAAGCTTCTATCGAATCGAAGATCAATGCCGAACAGGATGCTAAGAAAATGGAATTCGTGTTGCAGAAAGAAAAACAGGAAGCCGAAAGAAAAAGAGTGGAAGCGCAGGGTATCGCCGATTACCAACGCATCATCAATACCGGACTCACCGACCAGCAATTACAATACGAACAGATCAAGGCCATGAAAGAAATAGCCCTGAGCCAAAACTCAAAAGTTATTATAATGGGTAGCAAGGGAAGTACACCGTTGATCATTGACGGGAAGCAATAAAAGTTTAAAACGTTTAAGGGTTTAAGTCGTTTAAGGTTCTGTGCTCATCCGCTTCATCCGTGTATCCATTGCTTTCAAGTTTCCTCAATACGCTTCAATTTCGAGCGAAGCGAGAAATCTGAATCATTTATATCATATCCCCTGTCATTCCGAGCATAGCGAGGAAACTGAATATCGTTTAAAACGTTTAAGGGTTTAAGTCGTTTAAGGTTCTGTGCTCATCCGCGTCATCCAGGTATCCGTTGCTTTCAAGTTTCCTCACTACGCTTCAATTTCGAGCGAAGCGAGAAATCTGAATCATTTATATCATATACCCTGTCATTCCGAGCATAGCGAGGAAACTGAATATCGTTTAAAACGTTTAAGGGTTTAAGTCGTTTAAGGTCTACTTCCCAGCAACGTCTCCTGCAAGGGACGTTGCGTCTAGTAATACGCAACGTCCTCGGCCAACGCACAAATCAGCAGAGAGACGTTGCTGAGAAAAAGCTCGAAATGAAAGTTGTGTGAAACCCGATCAGTGCCCATCCGCCCCGATCCGTGTCATCCGTGTATCCATCCTTTCCATCTTAATCCGTGATCACCGTCCAGCCCTTTGCAATCAAATTCAGTTTGGCTGTTGATCCTAATCCGCTCGGTGCTGCCAATGGTTGTTGATGTGAAATATCAATATAAGGAACCCCCCACGGTCCGGCCTGTACGCCGGAATTATCTAGCGCGATCAGGATATTGTTTACTGCTGTCGTTGAAAAATTATTATTCCTTAAAAACAAACTGGTTAATGATGTGTTGGCACTGATGTCGATCGTAGTTAATTGGGTATTCTGCAGCACAATGTATTTTAATAAATTTCCTGGGATATTTTCCAGTCCGCTTAATGATAACAACCGATCGGGATTAGATTGAATCGTAAAAGAACTCATACCGTCGGGTTTATCGAGGTTGATGGTAATGGTATAGATGCCGGGTGATTGATACATATGACCATACAATACCGAACCTTCTGCTGAATTGATGAAATGATCAACGGTTTCATCGCCCCATGATATAGAACCACTAAATGGTATCATGTTGATGCCGGTATCCTGCTCATTCAAGGGTATGTGGTTTATCAATACTTGTACGGCCTGGCTCATCATTTGTTTGTTGATGATAGCGGTGATGGTTCCGGATGTTTTTGCGGAGTTGGTTTTGGGTTTAGGTTCGATCAAACTGTCTTTCATGCAGGCAGTGAGCAGTACTGAAATCATCAGACTGAGGGGGATCAGGTTTTTCATAGTGTTACTATTTACTTTTTGATCAATTCCACGGTTCTATCGCTGCAGTTAGTTGTAACCTTTGTCGAATACGGCAATCGGATTTTGGACCGCAAGTTATTCAGGATCAAGGTAGTTAGCTGTCGTAGAGTTAGTGGAATTTGGGTAGTTAATTGATTACGTTTGAGGAAAGTTGGCAGTTAGCAGTGGGCGGTTGGCTAAGAGCCCGTCATTAATTTGAATGAACTTCCAACCTCCAATATTATAAATTTTTATTATTTTTAAGACAACTATTAGACTACATCACCAACACTAAACCCCCCAGCTTATGCAATCATTATCTCCGGTTCAGCACAATGAGCGAGAAATCTTCATGGATATGCTCCGCGGATTTGCCATACTCGGAATCTTTATTGCCAACCTGGGAAGCGGATTCAGCTTTTATGATGAAAGCTTACAGCATACCGGTCCGTATCTGTTACCGGGCTGGGACCATAAAATGCGTTTCCTGCATGCGATGTTCATTGAAGGAAAATTTTATTCCATCTTCAGTCTGCTTTTTGGATGGGGTATCGCCCTGCAAGTAAAACGGGGGCTCGCCAAAGGCATTGATATAACTCCTACCCTTAAACGCAGATTAACTTTCATGTTGCTACTGGGTGCCTGTCACCTTCTGCTCTGGTCGGGCGATATCGTTTTCTTCTATGCACTACTGGGTTTTGTTTTACTACCCTTACGTAAATTTTCAAACAAGGCTTTACTGATCAGCGGAGGAATATTGATCCTGTCGCCCACCCTTTTGTATGGTTTAAAACTAGCGTTTCCGGTGTTGAATTTTCCTTCCGAACTATTGAATTATACCGGCATGCAGGTAAGTAGTGCAGTGTCTCATATTAAATCAGAAGGTGAATGGTTCAACCTCATGAAAAATGGTAGCTGGTGGGATATTGTTAAACTGAATGTAGGTGGTTTCTTTTTCCGCTATGGTGACCTGTTCTTTATCAGTCGCATTTCCAAAGTACTTGGTATGTTCTTAATTGGATATGTAATTGGACGGTCTGATTTTTATAAAAACATTGCCCAGTATAAAAAAATAATTTATGGGGTGATCGCTTTTGGCGTATTGATCGCCATTCCGGCCAATTATATCCTGGCCCATTATATGATGTGGTATAGCATGGATTATTATTCGCTGAAAATAAACGGACTCTATCAAACCATTGCCTATGCGTTTGGCGTGGCGCCATTGGCACTTAGCTATGTTGGGGTGCTCATGCTTTGTTGTCAAACTGCCGTAGGTAAAAAAATACTTGCTGTTTTTGCCCCGGTGGGAAAGATGGCCTTCAGCAATTATATTTTACAAACCCTGGTTGGAAGTTTTGTATTTCTTGGGCCCGGACTGGGATATATGCAACAGGTAGGTCCGGTTTGTTTCACCATTTTTGGCATTTCCATTTTCTGTGTACAGATCCTTATCAGCAGCCTATGGTTGAAGTGGTTCAATTTTGGTCCGCTGGAATGGTTGTGGAGAAGCTATACGTATAAGAAATGGCAGGTGATGAGGAAGGGATGAAAGTGAATGTGTTTAAGAAGTGTGGAGAGCAAGTTGGCAGTTAGTCCCGAAAGCTTTCGGGAGCAGTTGGCAATACATTTGAATTGATGGTTTCTGTTGCTAACGAAGGTTCTGTAAACTGCTAATAGTAAAGGTTTATTTAATTGAATCTAATTCACATCGCGAATGAAATCTCAGCAAACTGCCAACCGCCAACTGACAAATCATTTCTCAAACGTAAACCGATACCCGTCACTCTTCTTATCTCCTGTTTTAAACAAGATGGCCTGGGTGAGATAAATATTAGCGCCCATGGAATCGGGATGCTTTTCTCCGGCCACTACTAATTTAACGGTATGCTTACCGGGGGATAATTGAAATTTATGCCAGATGCTTACATCGCGATGTTCCTGTGCGGCGTAATTATAGTAGGTATTGATGCGCCGCTGGAATTTACCATCGAGGTATATATCGGCCTTGCCTCCGTCTTTAACCCAGTTGCCCATTAAAGATATTCCTGTGCCATTGAAATTAAATTCCATTACATCTCCCGCTTTGTTAGCATAGATCGCCTGATCTCTTTCAGATTTTCCATCCCATGATTTTTCTATATAAGTTTTCCAGTTACTGCTGAACACCCAATCCGGTTTTGAAAATACAGGAACCGATCTGTCGTATACCAGTTTAGGAAACGATACTTCATATGCCGCGGGTTTCAATGGTTGATTGGGAATATAGATCGTATCATTTTTTATATAGGCTCCTTTTTTTTGCGTCAGCTGCAAGGCATATTGATCGGTTGCTATTACTGCACTGTTGAAAGAATAGCTGGTATTGATAAAGATCGAATCACCAATATCCTTAACGCCTTTTTGCATGTCGGCAGGAAGTGCACTGAATCCTTTCATCACGCCCAAAACCGCCATGGCATTGGAAGGATTGCAATCTGCATCCTGTCCGCAGCGGGTGGTGATCTCTAATGTGCGGTACACATCTCCTTCACCATATAAAAGTCCCATCACGATATACGCTCCATTCAATTTAGCATCAATATTAAATTTCGATCCTGCACCACTGATGTCTTCGTCGCCCCATTTATCGTCCAGTTCCTTCCAGGCGGCTTCCCAGTTTTTTGGGTAATGATTATGCAGCTTGATCACATCGCGAATGATTTTTGCATAATCAGATTCTGCCGGAATACTATGCAGGGCCTGTTCAATAATTTTATTGATATCATTTTCAAAATAAGCGGCGCTGTACAGTGAACCCACAAAGATGCCACCGTATACTCCGTCGCCATAATTCATGATATGTCCTATTTTCCCGGAGATGTCCACTACATTCTGTGGCAATCCCGGATTCATGAACCCGATATAATCGGCTTCAATTTGAAAATCGATATCATCTGCTCTGAAACTATTTTCCGGATCTCCGGATGCGGGTGGAAAAATACTATCATAATAATTTTTGCGGGCCTGCATATTGGCGCACCATAAAGGATAACCTGCTTTCGCCAGCATCTCCTGAAAATTTTTGGCGGGCGCATCGATACCAAATTTATCCATAGCCATTAAAAAGCTGAGCTGTACATAAAGATCATCTTGCCAGATGCTTCCCTTGATATCGGCAGGGGCCCATTTTATAGTATCGGTATTGATGGCCTGCTGAAACCTGAACTCATGTGGTGCACCGTAAGTAACTCCAATCATTTTACCTGCCCAGCCGCCGGCGATCTTATCTTTTAAATCATTCAATGAGATCTTTTTTCTGGCTAAGTTGGATTGCGCTTCAACAAATAAGATACTGATCATACATATCAGTAGTAAAAGTGATGGTTTCTTCATGAGCAAAGGTTTAGGGGATAAATATAGGAAAACGTTTCATTCATTTATGGGTTTAAATCGTTTAAGGTTATGACGCTTCCAGAAACAGTATAGATTATAAATTTAAAGCAACTATTAGCCATGAGCTAAAACTATGAACTTGCTGTTACAACGATCTTTCGGGTCGAAGTTCCAACATTCTTATCCTATCTTTGCGCCGACATTTTTATCCTTAAATCTAACCTTTATGAAAAAATTAACCGGCATCTGCATGCTCCTTATCCTAAGTATGCTGTTTTCTTGCAAAAAAACCGATACAACACCTGGTATCACTACGCTAAAAATTGGTGGACTTTATTCCATTACCGGCAGTTGGTCATCTTTGGGAAAGAACTCTCAGGCAGCAATGAATCTTGCATTGGTTGATGTGAACAATTATCTCACCGAACGAGGATCGGAGTTTCGACTTTCTACAGTAGTATTCGATACTCAATTAGATACCAGCTCAGCCAAAAATTCTATGCAACGAGGATTTAATGACAATGGAATTCGTGTATTCATTGGCCCGCAATCCAGTGCTGAACTCGCTGTTGTTCGACAGTTTGCCAATGACAATAAGATCCTGGTCGTGAGTCAGAGCAGTACCGCTTCAAGCCTTTCTATTCCGGATGACGCAATATTTCGTTTTTGTCCGGGCGATGCCGTAGAAGGAGCTGCCATGAGCAAAAGCATGTATGCTGCCGGAAAGAGAATGCTCATCACCATGGCCCGCAATGATGACGGGAATATAGGATTACAGACAAGGGTAAACGCTGCTTTTACTGCATTGGGTGGACAGGCAGATGCTATTAGTCCATATAGTACTAATATCACTGATTTTTCTGCATTGATCGCACAACTCCATACCCGTATTCAACAATACACGGCTACCTATGGAGCCAGTGGAGTTGGCGTTTATATTGCCTCATTCGATGAACTCGTTGTCCTATTCCGTCAGGCTGCAAGCGATCCCGTACTTAGTTCGGTGAACTGGTATGGCGGCGATGGTATGGTACAAAGTGCTGCACTACTAGCCGATGTAAATGCTAGAAATTTTGCGGTAACAACCGGATTCTTTGCTCCTAATTTCGGACTGCCAACAGAAGCACACCCCGATCTGAACAGGATCATCACCGCTATACAATCAGCTACTGGTATTAGTCCTGATGCATATGCACTATCAGTATATGATGCCATGTGGGTGATCGGCCGTACCATTTCTTCTTATCCGGGAGTGATGGATAATTTTACCCAACTCAAAACCGACTTTAGTCATGAAGCCAACCAATATTTTGGTATCACCGGTGCGGTATTGCTCAATGCAAATGGCGACCGTAATGTAGGTTCATTCGATTATTGGGGTATTGTAAATCAGGGAGGAAATTATAGCTGGAAAGTAACGGGGAAATCGTTGTAGTATTGGTATTTGGATCGTTTAAGGGTTTAAGACGTTTAAGGTTTAAGGTTGAGGCATTTCCATAAATAGTTTAATCATCAATTTAAACCTACTATAAACTTCAATAGATTCATGAACGAAATACTGGAGAAAGAAATTACTCTTTAGCGTTAATCTAATAATTCCATTTCATATTCAAATAATAACGCTTCAATTGGCACACGACCGAATTGTTGCAACACGGTATTGCATCGATATAATAATGAGGTTGGAATATTTCCCGCATCAGCTCGATACCAAATGCTGAGCAAAAGATTTTGCTGTATACGCGTGAGCGGCTCCTGTAGTTTCATGATCTCCTGATGGATACCCGTTATTTCATCATCGGGAAGATGACTAAAAGCGCCATTGGCCAAAAGATCTGCAGTAAGAGAAAGTATGGTTTTGCTTGGATACATCGTAGTAATAATTTTATAGCAGCAAGCTCCATCATGGACATGAAGAAATTGTGAACTTTATATTATCTAAATGTATCGCAGGCGGGTTGTGGATTGGGTGTGTATAAAAGCTGTTGTTTTTGGGAAAGTTGGCGGTTGGCAGTTAGTCCCGAATGCTTTCGGGAGCAATACATTCAAATTGATTATTCATCCTGCAAACGAAATCTCAGCCAACTGCAAACTGCCAACTGCTAACTCCCAACTATGAATTTTTTTCTCTGTAATAATAAATAACCCCCTCCGCCACCAACAAGTTCAACCCCCATCCCAGCCAGGCAATGATACGATAACGATCGAGTGGATGGATATCGGTATAATTGGCCAGCACTACTTTCCAGATGCGCAAGGTTACTGCCGAAAGCGTAAGCGCATAACTGCGGATCATCCAGTAACGATGTGCCGTAAAATTTTTCTTTTTCACCTGGTATAATGCCATGGCCGTACTCCCCATCCACAAAACCGATAATAATACAAAGGCAATGCGCGAGCTAATTCCTCCATTGGCATAAAAGCTCATTAGCATTCCTGCAGGACCGGTAATCATCAACACATCAATGATATAGATATACCCGAATAAGCGGTGTAGTTTAGGCTGCTGACGCAACAACCTTCCCGAGAACTGTGTAAACCCGGCCAGCAATACCAGCATACTCGTATACACATGAATAAAGAAGGCGATGCGCCAAGAATCAATATGGATATACTCCTGTTTGAGTTGTAAAAACGCAACATCATCCTGGGGTGGAATATAATAAAAGATAATGCGCAACATCAGGAAAGAGAAAAATGCCAGTGCGGCCAAGCCAAATAGTTTCGATATGTTTTTGAATGTTGCGGTCAAAACTGTATTTTTCCTAAAACGAAGATCATGAAACAAATCCTGCTACTCCTTAGTTTTTCTTTTTTACTCTTTTCCGGCTGTAAACCTAAATCAAAAAACACGGACGAAAAAACTGCCGTAGATAGTCTACTTACCATACCCGGATATTCAACCCTGATCGGATCCTATGTGGGTGGCTTTGGTAATAATAAGATCACCATGCTCATCACCCGTGCTGTGGCTGATACCATTGAAGGCCGATCTGTAGTAGGTGGCAACGACCGACCCTTCAGCGGAACGGTTCAATTCAGCAATGGCATCTATACCGCCCAGGCCAAAGAACCCGGCGATGATCAGTACGACGGAGCATTCAGTTTTTCTTTCAACAGCCAGGCTCCCGATTCCCTCAACGGATCATGGAAACCGAATAACCCTACTGCGAAGGTGCAGTCAAAAGATTTTTCACTCAAGCGCCGCGCCTTTGTGTACTTGGTTGATGTGGGCATGTACCCACAGGCTTCCAAGGTATTGTTGAAAGATGAGGAAGTAGCCAATATGCTGAAAGCTGATTTGCAGATGATGCGCAATGAAATTTTTGCCCGCCACGGTTATTGCTTTAAAAAGAAAGAACTAAGAGAACAGTTTGAAGACAAGGACTGGTACATTCCGCATACGGTAGATGTAAAAACAGATCTTACCGAAATTGAAAAAAAGAATATCGCCCTGATCAAACGCTATGAAAAATATGCAGATGAGTTTGGGGATGATTATGGTAGATAAGAACGAAGTTCATAGTTCATAGTTTTTAGTTCTTAGTTGATTTAAATAAAGGTCCCCAACTTTTGTGGGAAAGCCTCAACCTTAAACCTTAAACTTTAAACCTTAAACATTTTTTCTCCCAAACCCTTAAACGTCTTAAACGTTTTATACCGCCCCATGACCAACGAGCTGCTTACTTTTCAAAAATTCAAAGACCCCGATATCGCCCGCGATATTGCAGAAAAACTGAAACAAGCCGGTATCCTCTATGAGCTTGATGATGATGCTAAATTCTTCGATGCCAGTTTTGCCCATGATCCCATGCAACAAGAAACACGCATCAAGATCAGGTCTTCCGATTTTTTAAAAGCCAATCAGGTACTCGATGATTATTACCGGATGCAGGTTGATCAGATCGGCGCCGATCATTATCTTTTTGCGTTCAGTGATACCGAGTTGATGGAGATCCTGAGTAAACCTGATGAATGGGGGCGACTTGATTTTCAGTTGGCACAAAAGATCCTGCACGACCGGGGTTATACAATCGATAATAATACCCTGGAAACATTCCGCGAAAAAAGGATCAATGAACTATCTAAACCCGAACAATCACAGATCTTACTGATCATTACCGGGTATATTTCGGCCTTGTTGGGTGGTTTATTCGGACTGGTAGTAGGTTGGATACTGACCCATTCCAAAAGGACCCTGCCCGATGGAAGCCAGGCCTATACGTATAGCCAGGGAGACAGGCTTCATGGTCGTATCATTTCAGGAATCAGTTTACTGGTGATCATCGTGGTATTATTTTTAAAGGTAATCCCACGGTTTTAATCCTGCTCACAAGAGTTATCGGTAACTTTGTAACCACGCATTTAACACATGAAGAAAATTGCCATGATACCGGCGCGCTATGCGGCCACTCGTTTTCCTGCCAAACTGATGCAACAGCTGGGTAATAAAACTGTGATCCGGCATACCTACGACAATACCGTAGCCACGGGCTTATTTGATGAAGTGATGGTGGTTACCGATAGCGAGATCATTTTTAAAGAGATCGTAGATCATGGTGGCCGCGCCATCATGAGTAAGCGCGAACATGAAAGCGGAAGCGATCGTATCGCCGAAGCCATTGAAGATATTGAACTGGATATTGTGGTGAATGTACAAGGTGATGAACCCTTTGTTCAAAAAGAACCCTTGGAAAAACTGCTCCAGGTATTTGATGATGCTTCAGTACAGGTAGCTTCTCTGATGCAAGTGCTAAAAGAAGAAAAGTTTATTCAGGATCCCAACTATGTAAAAGTTGCGGTAGATAAAAATAATAATGCCCTACTCTTCAGCCGCTCGGCCATACCTTATCACCGCGATAAAAATACCACTCCGGTTTATTACGAACATATAGGCGTATACGCTTTTCGCAAAAATGCCTTACTGCAATTTACCCGCTGGCCCATGAGTCCGCTGGAAGCCACAGAAAAAATAGAATGCCTTCGTTATCTCGAGAACGGAGTCCCCTTAAAAATGATCGTGACCGAATATATGGGGATCGAGATCGATACGCCGGAAGATCTGGAGAGAGCGGGGAAACTTTTAAATTATAGTTCATAGTTGCTATAAATTGACGGTCTCCTCACTATAGGAGGCAGAATAATAAAAAAACCTACAGTCATCTTTATCCCGATTGGTAATAGATACACTGAATACGCGGATTGAGGCAGATGACCACAGAACCTTAAACGACTTAAACCCTTAAACGTTTTAAACGATATTCAGTTTCCTCGCTTCGCTCGGAATGACAGGGGTGATTGAGTATAAAAGAATCAGACTTCTCGCTTCGCTCGAAGTTGGAGTAGCTAATAGCGTTTTATTGTTTTTTCGGAGGCCAGTGCCCACAGATCTTTTCGTTTAAGAAAATCCATTCGGGATTTTTGGTTTGGATCAGCGCTTCTTTTTTTGATCGGTTCCATTTCTTAATTTCTGTTTCTCTAGCTATGGCGACTTGAATATATTGAAATGTTTCATAGTAGATTAGATGATAACAAAAATATCTGCCAGCAAATGTTTCAGGCTTATTTCTATTCTCCCAATGTTCAAGTATTCGAGCCCGTAAATTATTGGTAACGCCAATATATAATGTGGTTTTGTTAGGGTTGGTAACAATATATACATAATAAACAGTTCCTGGTGTATGCACTATTATCAACAATTTATTATTGCAAAGATTTCTTCTATTAATAAATTATCAAAGTCCTTTACAACCTTAAATCTTGTGAAAATAACGGCTCACAACTTCTATTTCGAGCGAAGCGAGAAATCTAATTATTATTTAAAATAAAGCCTGTCATTCCGAGCACAGCGAGGAAACCTGTATTTTGTATGAATCCTTAGCTCCTTTGAGGAAGCTTGTAAGTAATTGATACACGGATGACGCGGATTGAGGCAGATGACCACAGAACCTTAAACGACTTAAACCCTTAAACGTTTTAAACGATATTCAGTTTCCTCGCTTCGCTCGGAATGACAGGGTAAATAATCTAAATGATTCAGATTTCTCGCTTCGCTCGAAATTGAAGCGTAAATGACGTTGCAGTTAAGGT
>Ga0194037_1000198_pt1 | contig 46872 bp, 44 predicted proteins | sample JunL306m_MetaG_FD_148653 | JGI IMG/M metagenome (GOLD analysis project Ga0194037, IMG submission 148653) | Anoxic zone freshwater microbial communities from boreal shield lake in IISD Experimental Lakes Area, Ontario, Canada - Jun2016-L304-6m | ecosystem: Environmental > Aquatic > Freshwater >... | reverse complement strand
AGAAGATAATTTTAAGTCAGCAGCTCCCCAATGCTCCAATTTCATGTGATCCGCAGCAGGGACCACTACGCAGGTCATTCTTGCTGCTTTTGCTGCAATCATACCGTAAACAGAGTCCTCAAAACAAATACATGCAAGTGGAGAAAGATGCAAGGCGGATGCACAATCTAAATAAACTTGAGGGTGCGGTTTTGCGTAAGGTAAATGTTGCGCTGAACAGCTTGCTTGTATAATACTTCTAATCCCTAATTTGTCTTTAATTAATTCAATGAGTTGAACTGGGGAAGAGGTAGCTAATCCAATTTTGAAATCTTTTTGTAAAAAAAACTGAAAAATATGTTCGACACCGGGCATCACATTTGCTTCTTGATCAATTAAACTGATTGCTAAATCGACAATGCGTTGTTCGGCACGATCATATTCGGTAGAAGGAATTTTATGGGCATATAACCAATGTGCAACAAATTCCTTTGATCTTAATCCAGTCGTCAGCGCATATTGTTGTTCTGTCAACAAAATTCCATATTGTCTAAATATTTCATTTGCTGCTTTGTTCCATAATGGTTCACTGTTGATCAATAATCCATCTATATCAAAAATGACTCCTTCTTTTTTCATGCAATAAAGATACTATTTGTTGGTTAAACACCGATAATGAGTTGCATTTTAATTCTTATATTGCAGTTTGAACAAAGCTACTATTAATGAGCCTATTGGATCGTTTAAAACATATCCGTTTATTTCGTTCTTTTATTTATGCATTGGTGGGTTTATTAACTTATCCAGGGTTAGTTCTATTTAATAAGTTGAAAATAGAAGGTACAGAGCATCTTGAAAATTTACCTAAAAAAAATGTCTTATTTGTAAGTAATCATCAGACCTATTTTGCGGACGTGATTACTTTTGTTCACATTTTTTGTGCCGTGAAGTGGCGCAAGTTTAATAGACTCGGAATACCTTATTATTTATTGAATCCTTTTACTAATGTTTTTTTTGTTGCTGCAGAAGAGACTATGAATAGTAATTGGATTTCGAAGTTATTTAAATTGGGAGGTGCCTTAACTGTAAAAAGAACTTGGCGTGCCGAAGGGAAAGATGTGCAAAGAAATAGAGACGAAGTAGATACCCAAAAAATTGACGATGCTTTATCAAAAAGCTGGGTCATCACATTCCCGCAAGGAACAACAAAACCTTTTGCACCTGGGCGCAAAGGAACTGCACACATTATTAAAAACAATCAGCCCATTGTAGTGCCCGTTGTCATCAATGGATTTTGGCGTGCTTTTACTAAAGTAGGTTTGAAATATAAAAAAGTAGGATCTTCTTTAAGTATACGTTTTAAAGCACCTCTTGTGATTGATTATTCTAATTCAGTGGAAGAAATTTTAGAACAAATCATGGACGGTATTGAACAAAGCAAAGAATATATGATGCGTGGTAAACATCACGCACTAAAGACGGGGTTGACCTAGACGTATTTATTTAAATTAATTTAAATTAATTTAAATAAAATAAAATAAAATAAAATAAAATAAAATAAAATAAAATAAAATAAAATAAAATAGTTCTAGTCCTTTACAAACAAAGCCTTTAATTCTGTTGCGTCGTCTGGCTTCATTTTCCCAGCAAGTATTAAACGTAATTGACGTCGACGCAAAGCGCCGTCAAAATATTTTTTTTGTTCTTCGGTTTCTGCAATAACAGCAGGTACTTTCTTGGGATTTTTATTTTCATCTAATGCCACAAAAGTAAAAAAAGCTTCATTACTTAATTCTCTAGATTGTTTAATCATGTTTTGATTCCACACTTTTAAATGAATTTCCATAGAAGTATTAAAGGATCGAGTTACAATAGCTTCAATGCAAATAACATTCCCTAATTTAATGGGGGTTTTAAAACTTAAATTATCTACGGAGGCGGTCATACAAGATGAATTGCAATGTTTCGCAGCTGCTAAGTAAGCGGCAATGTCCATCCAATACATCAACTTGCCTCCCATTAAATCTCCAAAAGTATTGGTGTCATTGGGTAACACTAATTCATTCATGGTGATAAAGGAATCTCCGGCTTTACGCGCTTCCATAGTCCATATTTTAGGTTGAAAAATCAATTGTTGTAACAAAGATACTACTTCAGTAGTATTAGATACGACACAAATAAAATAGAAGGCTTACTATACCTTGCAAGATTCTAATTTGGCTAAATATTTAGGATCCACTTCTGCGCCAATACCTGGGGCATCACCAATACTTAAATGCATGCCATTGAAAGTGACACCGCCTATTACAGGATCTGCCAAATGTCCTAATAAACAAGTGTCCATATCGTGATACTTTATATTGTCATGCGCCATGCTAAAATGCATTTTTGCACTCAGTGCCAATCGGCTTTCTAACATGCCCCCCATCATACAAGGAATTTGATTGGATTTGGCAAGATCATGAATTTTAATAGCTTCTTGTATCCCGCCACTTTTTGAAAATTTAATATTCATGGAGTGACATGCTTTTTGCGCTATAATTCTACGTGCATCATGGTGTGTAAAAACAGATTCATCTGCCATGATAGCAATAGGTGAGGCGGCTACTAATGCAGGTAAAGAATCGTCTTCATATTTGCGCATGGGTTGTTCGCAAAATTGAATATCATAAGGAGCTAATTGTTGCAATACATTTAGTGCGTCATTCTTATGCCAGCCTTGATTGGCATCAATTCGCAATATAGTTTCATATCCAATAGCCTCTCTTATTTGTTTGATTCTTTCTACATCTTCGGTGGGACTCTTGCCTAATTTCACTTTAATCATACGTACCCCTTTCTCTACAAATTCAATGGCTTGTGCTGCCATTTTTAATGGGGTATCAATCCCTATCGTTAAATCAGATTCTATCGTTTTTTGACTCCCCCCCAAATAGGCATATAAAGGTTGGTTGTTTACTTTGGCTGCAATGTCATACAATGCCATGTCAAAAGCACTTTTGGCAGTATAATTTCCGGCGATAATAGTATCTAATTCAGCTAATCTTTCTGGGATGGCTTGAGGATCTTTCCCTTTCCAAAAAGCAGCAAAATCCTTAGCATTATGATAGCAACTCCATTGCGTTTCACCTACAATCATTGGAAAAGCGGAACATTCCCCAAATCCAATGATGCCCTCGTCGGTCATGATTTTTATAAGTACATTTTGCGCAAAATGCATGGTTCCTGTGCTAATGGTAAAGGGAACCATGGGTATTTTATATAAGTAAATCTCAGTTTCTATAATACGCATAAATCATTTTTTTGCCCCCTAAATATAGGCATTCTTGAATTAGCAATAGTATGACTAAGTTCAATGTATTTATATCCTAAAACCTTTTGATTTTCAATAATTCCGAACGATATTTGCAATACGAATACACGTTAGTATGAACCTATCTTTTGAGAATACCCAAAATGCATTTGCCTATAAATCTATAGGTGATTTAAAAAAAGCTCGATTTCTTTTTTCTGTCATACAAAGTCCATTGGTGGTCAATATTGCAACGCGTGCCACCCCTTTTTTAATGAAGTCGGGATTGCCTATTAATGGGATTATTCGTAATACTATTTTCAAACAATTTGTAGGGGGTGAAACTTTAGAAGATTCTGCAAGAGTAACGAAGCAATTAGGATCCTATGGAGTGCAAGTGATTTTAGATTATGGAGTAGAAGCAAAAGAAGGGGAAGAAAACTTTGACAATGTCACTGAAAAAATTATTGAAGCAGTGGAGTTTGCTGCGACACAAGATAATGTTCCGTTTGTGGGAATTAAGATTACAGGGATTGCCAGCATGGATTTACTTGAAACCTTAAATGAAGCACCCCGTTTGCGCAGTGGGATACATGATAGTGAATCAGAAAATGCTGCTTGGGATAGAGTCCGTGATAGAATGTATGCCATCTGCGATGCGGCTGTTGAAAAAGGGGTGGGTATATTAATAGATGCTGAAGAAACTTGGATTCAAGATCCTATTGATAGATTGGCTTTTGAATTAATGGCGATTTATAATAAAGAAAAAGCGGTTGTCTATAATACCTATCAGTTGTATCGTCATGATCGGTTACATTTTTTAAAAATCTCTCATCAATTAGCTAAAGAAGGTAATTTTTTATTAGGGGCTAAATTAGTTCGCGGCGCCTACATGGAAAAAGAAAGAGAACGTGCTCTTCAAAAAAATTATCCATCACCAATTCATGATGATAAAGAAGCAACGGATGTTGATTTTGATGCTGCTGCCAATTATTGCATTGAACATAAGGATTCCATCTCCATGGTTTTGGCTTCTCATAATGAGCATAGTAATATGAATATTGTGAACCAAATGGCTCAATTAGGATTGTCTAATAATGATACTCGTGTTCATTTTTCTCAACTTTTTGGGATGAGTGATCATATTACTTTCAACTTGGCTTTGGCAAAATACAATGTAAGCAAATATCTACCTTATGGTCCTTTGCAGGATGTCATCCCTTATTTAATGCGCCGTGCTCAGGAAAATTCCAGTGTCAATGGCCAAACGAACAGGGAGCTCTTGTTAATTCGCAAGGAATTAGCCCGCCGTAAGGGTAAAAATTGATTTTAACATAATAGGTATTGGTTGTAAATTGCACTATGCAACAATACTTGAATTTATTACAACACATCATAGATCATGGCGCTGAAAAAACCGATCGTACCGGAACCGGCACTAAAAGCTGTTTTGGTTACCAGATGCGTTTTGACTTAGCGGAAGGCTTTCCGTTAGTGACGACTAAAAAATTACATCTTAAAAGTATTATCTACGAATTGCTTTGGTTTTTGAAAGGAGATACTAATATTAAATATTTAAAAGATAATGGCGTTCGTATTTGGGATGAGTGGGCAGATGCCAATGGCGATTTAGGTCCTGTTTATGGAAAACAATGGCGCAGCTGGGAAGCGCCTAATGGAGAAGTGATTGATCAAATCTCGCAATTAATTCAACAAATTAAATCCACTCCTGATAGTAGAAGATTAATTGTAAGTGCATGGAATGTAGGAGACTTATCTAAAATGGCTTTAATGCCTTGCCATAATATGTTTCAGTTTTACGTGGCGGATGGAAAATTAAGTTGTCAATTGTATCAGCGAAGTGCAGACGTGTTTTTAGGAGTGCCTTTTAATATTGCTTCTTATGCTTTATTAACTATGATGATTGCGCAAGTTTGTGATTTACAATACGGCGATTTTGTGCATAGTTTTGGAGACGTTCACTTGTATAATAATCATATGGAGCAAGCGCAATTGCAGTTATCAAGAACTCCATTTGCATTACCTACTATGAAAATAAATCCATTAGTGAAAGATATTTTTGCTTTTGAGTTTAGTGATTTCACATTGGAAAATTATAATGCGCATCCATCCATTAAAGCCCCTGTAGCGGTTTAATAAAATTTATAAAATGAAAATTACCCTTGTCGTAGCAGCTTCCGAAAATAATGCCATTGGCAAGGATAATAATTTGCTTTGGCACTTACCAAAGGATATGCGTTTTTTTAAAAATACAACTTGGGGGTTGCCTATTTTAATGGGACGAAAAACTTTTGAATCTTTAGGCAGCAAATTATTGCCAGGTCGTGTCAATATTATTTTAACACAACAAAAAGATTGGACAGCAGAAGGGGTAAAAGTGGTTCATTCCATGCAAGAGGCTATTGAATTAGCAACACAACTTGATTATAAAGAACTCATGGTTATTGGCGGAGGTCAAGTGTACCAAGAAGCATTGCCATTAGCTCAAAAGGTTTGGTTAACTAGAGTGCACACTAATATTCCAGGAGATACTTTCTTCCCAGTATTGCCAATTGCTGATTGGGTTTTACAAAGTGCAGAGAAAAATGTAGTTGACGAAAAACATAGTTTTGCATTTGACTTTGAATGTTGGCAACGAAAATAATACCATGCATTCTACGCTTACATTAGCATTCAAGTATTTTAATTATTATCTCAAAGCTTCCAATGGAAAAGGGCATGGGATTCATTCGCCTTTTGTATATCAATGGGTGCGAGAAGTTTTAAATGGCCCATCATCTCCTCCTAATGTAAAAGAAATTGAAGCATTACGTCAGCATTTGAGAAATGATACATCAAGTATTGAAGTATTGGATTTAGGGGCGGGGTCTCGTCAATCAAATTTTAAAACGAGAAGGGTGGATGCCATTGCAAAATCAGCATTAAAGTCATCTAAAATAGCTGCTTTACTTTATCGCATGGTTGGGTATCATAAACCACATTCTATTTTGGAAATGGGAACTTCTTTTGGCATCACTTCCTGTTATTTAGCTGCGGGACATAGCCAGGGGAAATTGGTGACGATGGAAGGAGCTCCAGTTATCGCACAAATAGCGCAAGATAATTTCAAATTACTTGACTATAAGAATATTGAATTAAGACAAGGTGATTTTGCGCAATTACTACCTACCTATTTAAACGAAATAGAAAGTGTAGGGTTGGTATATATAGATGGCAATCATCAATACCTGCCTACTTTGGAATACTTTCATGCTTTGTTAGAAAAAGTAAATGAACAGTCGGTGCTTATTTTTGACGATATTTATTGGAGTTCCGAAATGGAGCAAGCATGGTCCGAAATTAAAAATCATCCTAAAGTCACTTTGACGATCGATTTATTTTTTATAGGCATTGTTTTTTTTAGAAATGAAAACAAACAGAAAGAACATTTTGTGATTCGCTATTAAATGATATGAAATAAAGTAATTAAAATAAAATAAAATAAAATAAAGTAAAGTAAAATAAAGTAAAATAAAGTAAAGTAAAATAAAGTAAAGTAAAATAAAGTAAAGTAAAATAAAGTAAAGCTCAATTTTAATAAATTTATTACTTTTCAAAATAAACTATCTAAATAATTCAAATCAAATACATTGTTACCTGATTCCTTTTTAAGTTCATTGCAAAATTTACCTGGTTTCCAATTGGAGTCCTTTAAGCGTGTACATGAAGAATCTCGTTCAATTACTTCTGTACGTTTGAATCAATTTAAAAAATGGGATAGGAGCGCACATCCGTTTTTAAATCAAAATGAAGAGATTGAAAATAACACCCATGTCCCATGGTGCCCCCATGCTTTTTATTTAAATGAACGCCCTTCTTTTGTGTTAGATCCATTGTGGCATGCAGGTGCGTATTATGTTCAAGAAGCCAGTAGTATGTTTGTTCAATATATTTTAGAACAAATAAGTGTGCCTAGTAAAAGTGTGGCAATTGATGTATGTGCGGCTCCTGGCGGCAAGTCCACCTTATTAGCTAATTATTTTTTTGACGGGTTGGTGGTATCTAATGAAATTATTAAAAGCAGAAATGCCATATTGGTAGAAAATATTACTAAGTGGGGTGCAGATAATGTGGTTGTAACACAAAATGACCCTGCTCATTTTGCTTCGCTGCCTCATTTTTTTGATGTGATGTTAATTGATGCTCCTTGTAGTGGAAGTGGATTGTTTCGTAAGGATCCTGAAGCCATTAAAGAATGGAGTGAAGAAAATGTGCAACATTGTAGTTTGAGACAACAAAGAATTGTAGAAGAAACTGCTGTTGCATTAAAAGAAGGCGGTTACTTGATTTATTCTACTTGTTCTTATTCTATGGAAGAAGATGAAAAAATATTGGATCATATTGCAAGTATGCCCGGCTTTAAAAGTATTTCTATTGTTGTTCCTGCTGAATGGAATATTATAACAACACAAAGCCATTTGTATCAAGCTAGTGGGTATCGATTTTATCCGGATCAAGTAAAAGGGGAAGGATTTTTTATAAGTGTATTTCAAAAGCAAGAAGTAAATTCAAATCAATATAGTGTTCCTCATTTTACTTTTACTGCTTTAACCAAGAATGAAAAGAACATTCTTCAGGATCATTTTGAATTACCACAAGAGTATCAGTTCTTTTCACATCAATCAGAATGTATTGCCATTCCGGAAGTATTTGAAAATGAATTCCGTACTTTATTAAGTCACTGGTATGTAAAAAAAATGGGAATGGCCATAGGGGAGATTAAAGGAAAGGATTTGATTCCAGCCCATCAATTAGCCATGAGTTATTGGCCTGTTTTACCCTATCAAAGACAAGAATTGGAATTAAAAGAGGCTTTGAATTATCTAAGAAGAGCCCCCTTAGAGGTAGTGGGTCCTAAAGGTTGGACACTCTTTACCTATCAAAATATTGGATTAGGTTGGGCAAAGCTATTGCCTCAACGATGTAATAATTATTACCCTAATGAATGGAGAATATTGAATTACTAGTAATTACATATTGCAATAAAAACTAATTTACAATTTTATACTTTTATTTAGACTTGATTTTTGTACCTTTGCGGGATGTTCAAAAAATGCTTTTTTATCCTCATTTTGATGTCTGCATTAATCATGCAAGAGACTTCCTTTGCTCAATCAAAGGCAAAAAAGCATGCTGCCAGTTCAAAAGGGAAGACAGTATATAAGAAGGCTGTTAAAAATGGGGTGAGTATTGCTAAATCTGGCAAGAAGGCTTTTAAAAAGTCTTCTAATCGTCGTTCTTCTAAAAAAGGCGCTTCCTCCAAACGTTATGTTGTATCCGCTAAGGAAGATAGCATTCGTTCCAATACGCTTCAAATTATTGCCTCCAATAAAGAGAAAGAAAGAATCACAGATAGTATACATCGTAGTTATGTACTATTGCAAAATATTTCAAATAGTACCACGGTAGATCAAGGATATTTTGCAACTATGTTTACTGAACAAAAACAATCGGCATCTATTCAAACTTTAGAGGGTACTGCCTCTGTTTTTAAAAGTATCAGTGGTTGGCAGGATAAAAAGTTTTATATTTTAACGAATGAGATTCCAGTGGGAACCATTGTAAAAGTGACTACTGCCGATTTGAAAATCATTTTTGCAAAAGTAATTAATGCATTACCCGAAGTAAGTAATTCTATTCAATACCGATTAAGTGATGCTGCTGCAGCCATTCTTGGGGTGAATAAGAACAATAAAACATTTCCTATCTCTGTTACGTATTAATTGTAATTTTTAAATTATTGTATTATATATAATAATTGAGTAGTTTTTTTATAGTAACATTTTAATTTATCAAATTAATAAAATCAAGATGAATTCAATCAAGATGAATAAAATCAAACCGAATAAAATAGTCTCTACTTTTTTATTTTTATTAGCCAGTGCATTAAGCTCTTTCGCACAAAATAGCACGATCAATGCAGCTGCGTTTAAGCAAGCCATTGCAACGCCTAAAGCGCAAGTGTTAGATGTGCGAACGGCAACTGAATTTAATGGAGGACACATTCAGCATGCTTTGCAAGCCAATTGGATGGATGCTAAAGAATTTGCAAATAGAACACAACATTTAGATAAAAATGAAACTGTATATGTATATTGTCAAGCAGGTGGACGAAGTGCTTCAGCTCAAAATTATTTAGTGCAACAGGGGTATAAAGTGGTCAATTTAGAAGGAGGCATGAGCAATTGGAAAGTGAATGGCTTTCCGGTGGAGGGCGCTGGAAATAAACCACAAATGCGCGTGGAAGATTTTAATAAAACAGTACAAAATAGTCAATGGGTATTAGTGGATGTAGGAGCTGAATGGTGTCCACCTTGTCGTAAAATGTTGCCTGTTTTAGCGGAACTTAAAAGTAAATCAAAAGCCACTTATTATTTTTTAGCAGTGGATGGTGGAAATGATGTGGAAGTGATGAAATCAATTCATTCTGAAGCCTTACCCACTTTTGTGATTTATAAAAACGGGAAAGAAGTGTGGCGACATGAAGGTCTTGTTACATTGCAAGAGTTTACGAATGTATTCTCTAAAAATTAAGCGCGGCGATAGCCTCTTAAAAAATCGGGAATAGACATTCTTTTTTTTCCTTCCCATTGGATATCATTCAATACTAAGTATCCGTTGGAGCATGCAAATTTTGCAAATGTTTTTCCATCAGTGAGCCAAGTCCCAGGATTTTCGACAGGATTTGCTAATTCAATACTAGTGGAATATAATTTTACAGTTTTTCCTTCCACTTTAGTGATGGCTCCGGGGAATGGAGCTAGTCCTCTCACTAAGTTATGAATTTGTCCCACTTGTAAAGACCAATCAATTTCACAATCCTTTGTAAATATTTTAGGAGCGTGGTTTAGTGTTCCAGGATCATGAGATGCATCCTGAGGCTTTGCTATAAGAGTGTTATCGAATAAACCTTCTAAGGTTTTCACTAATACTTTGGCACCTATATGCATCATGTTATCATGTAATTCACCGGCTGTCATATGGGGGGATATGGCAATTTTTTCTTGTAATAAAATAGCACCCGTATCTATGGCATGTTGTAATTGAAACGTCGTGACGCCGGTTTCTTTTTCACCATTGATGATGGCCCAATTAATAGGAGCTGCTCCTCTGTATTGAGGCAATAACGAGCCATGCACATTTAAGGTACCCATGGGCGGGAAAGACCAAATTTTTTCGGGTAACATTCTAAAAGCCACCACCACTTGAATGGTAGGTTCCCATTTTGACAAGGCTTCAAAAAATGCAGGATCTTTTAATTTTTCGGGTTGTAATAAGGGTAAATCATGTTGCAAAGCATATTGTTTTACGGCACTTTGTTGCAACTGCATTCCTCTGCCACCTGGTTTATCAGGGGCTGTTACAACGCCCACCACATTCATTTTAGCTTGAATTAATGCGTCCAATGATGCCACTGCAAATGCAGGCGTTCCCATAAAAACAATCCTTGGTTTTTTGTCCATGGGGCAAAGTTAGTTTATCTGGCATAATTATGTACTTTTGCGCTTTGCACCTTAGGTGCTTTATTTAAAAAAAACAATATGCAACAAGTAAAAAATGGGGATACCATTCAAGTGCATTATCACGGTACATTAGCTAGTGGTGAAACATTTGATTCTTCCAACGGAAGAGCCCCTCTGGAATTTGAAGTGGGTTCAGGAATGGTAATTCCTGGTTTTGATAGTGGAGTTTTAGGGATGACTGTTGGAGAGAAAAAAACAGTTCAAATTCCTTTTATGGAAGCTTATGGTCCAAAACAACCAGAAATGATTGTAGAATTTCCAAAAACACAATTTCCGCCCGATTTAAATCCTGAAGTAGGGATGGCGTTAACAATGAATAATGGTCAAGGTCAGCAATTTCAGGTGATGGTAGTGGAAGTAAAAGAAGAAGTGGTTGTATTAGATGCCAATCATTCTTTAGCAGGCCAAGATTTAACTTTTGACTTAGAATTAGTAAGTATTGATGCTCCTTCTAAAATCATTATGCCCTAAATCTTAATTTCATTTATAAAAAGGCTTCTTGAAAAAGAGGCCTTTTTTAATTCCATAATACGAACTAACTTCAAATTAAAATAGTAAATCATGTCTATTAGTGAATTGAAAGTGGCTGAAAAATTGATGCGTTATGTAAAAGTAGATACACAAAGTGATCCTTATAGCAATAGCGTCCCCTCCACTATGAAACAAAAAGATTTATCCTCTTTATTGGTGAGTGAATTAAAAATGATAGGGGTGCAAGAGGTTGTAATGGATGCCAATGGATATGTGATGGCCACCCTGCCTTCGAACAATGAAAAAGATACACCGGTTTTGTGTTTTTGCGCACATGTAGATACAGCACCCGATTGCAGTGGTACTGATGTAAAGCCTTTGTTGCATCAAAATTATAATGGTGCCCCCATTATTTTACCAGATGACCCTACTCAAATTTTAACGATTGAAAAGTATCCTTATTTAAAAAATTTTATTGGGAAAGATATTATCACAGCATCGGGTCATACTTTACTGGGGGCAGATGATAAAGCAGGAGTAGCGATCATTATGGAATTTGCAGAATATTTGATGCATCATCCTGAAGTTTCACATGGTACCATAAAATTATTGTTTACACCAGATGAAGAAGTTGGAAAAGGAACCGATCATTTAGACTTGAAGGCATTAGGGGCTGACTATGCTTATACTTTAGATGGAGGTGAATTAGGATGTTTTGAAATGGAAACTTTTAGCGCAGATTATTTAGTGATGGATATTCAAGGAGTCATTGCGCATCCTGGTGCAGCAAAAGGAGTAATGCAAAATGCGATTAAAATTGCAGCAGCGATCATTGCGGCATTGCCTAATGAAGAGTGGTCTCCAGAGACCACTGAATCAAGACAAGGTTTTGTTCATCCCCATCAAATTTCGGGTGGTGCAGAAAAAGCGCGCATTGAATTTTTAGTAAGAGATCACGATACCCCACAATTAAAAGAATATGCGCAAAGAGTACAACAAATTGCAGAAAAAGTGATTGCTTCTCATCCCGGGTTCAATCAATCTAAAGTACTTATTGAAGTACAAGAACAATATAGAAATATGAGGGAAATAATTGATTTGCATCCGGTGTTGGTTGAAAAGGCAATAGCAGCTTATCGCTTAGCTGGGGTAGAGCCAATAATAGAACCCATTAGAGGGGGCACCGATGGAAGCAGACTAAGTTTTCTGGGATTGCCAGCACCTAATATTTTCACTGGAATGCAGGCCATTCATAGTAAGCAAGAATGGATTGGGGTGGATGATATGAAAAAGGCGGTGGAAGTATTGGTCCGTTTGGTGGAAATATTTTAACAAATTGATAGTTATTCACATGTAACATTTTTCAAACAAAACCTTTTAACTTTAAAAGATAAATTTATACAGTATGGTGTTTTTATTACAAGCGGTGGATAATAAAATCTCATTAGTGAGTTTGTTAGAAAAAGGAGGATGGATTATGTATCCTCTATATTTGTTATTAGTCATTGCTATTTATGTATTTATTGAAAGAATAATTGCTATTAAAAAGGCGGGAGCCATTGATGGCAAATTCATGCTGATCATTCGAGATAATATTATTTCAGGAAATGTGAGTGCTGCAAAAAGTTTAGCCAAAAACACCGATAATTCAGTCGCGAAAATGATTGAAAAAGGAATCATGCGTATTGGTAAACCATTGGATGCGATTGAAAAAAGTATGGAGAATGTAGGGAAGTTGGAAATGTATACGATGGAACGTAATTTAAATATTTTGTCTTTAGTAGCAGGGATAGCTCCTATGTTTGGATTCTTGGGAACCATCATTGGTATGGTTCAATTGTTTTATGGTATTGCATCAACAGGGGAGTATACTTTAAATACGATTGCGGGCGGTATTTATACCAAAATGATTACCTCTGCAACCGGTTTGATCATTGGTCTAGTAGCTTATGTAGGTCATAATTATTTAAGTACACAAATTGATAAGACTGCTAATAAAATGGAGACGGCTAGTGCTGACTTTTTAGACATTTTACAAGAGTCAACTCATTCTTAAAGTTCCTCTATGAATTTAAAACCTCGATTTAGACATTCGCCAGAAGTGCATACAGGGGCCTTGAATGATATCTTGTTTATCTTGTTATTGTTTTTCCTAATTGTCTCTACTTTGGCAAATCCCAATGTGATTAAAGTATCTAACCCAAAATCAAGCACAGATACGAAAGCAAAACAAACGGTGGTAGTTACTATTAATAAGGATCAAAAATTATTTATTGGATCTTCTCCAGTTTCTATGGATTCTTTATCGAGTCAGTTAAAATCTTTTTTAGCCAAAGAAACAGATAAACCTTCCGTGGTGATTAATGGAGATAGTGTTGCTAGCTTAGGTATTACCATCAAAGTGATGCAAATTGTAAAAAAATTAGGGGCTACTCCAGTGATAGCAGTAGATCCATCACATTAATTTTATTTCTTCAAACTGGCGCGAATCATTCTGTCTTTTCCAAACATGTCTTGGCGTAATTCTGCATGATAATTCATTTCGTCCAGCAATTTTAAGAGTGCAGGTCCTTGATCATAATGAATTTCAAAAAATAGTTGTCCATTTTTATTCAATGCTTGCTTGCCTAAGCGGGCAATCATTTTATAAAAAATTAGAGGATCTTCATTCGTAACAAATAAAGCAATGTCGGGTTCATGTAGGGTTACTTGATCCTGCATAGTTGCTTTTTCACGTATTGGAATATAGGGAGGGTTGCTCACCATGATATCGTAATTCCCTGGGAGAGAGGCGGACATTAATATATCCTGTTGTACCCATTCTATATTGGCAGCTAATGCTGTTGCATTCTTTTGTGCAACCTGCAAAGCATCTTCACTAATATCAATACCAGTGACTGTTGCATCTGGCAATAAAAGAGAAAGTGCAATGGCAATACATCCCGAACCAGTACCGATGTCTGCAATTTGTAATGGCTTATTTATAATTTGAGCATATTCGGAAACCCATTCCACTAATTCTTCTGTTTCGGGTCGGGGTATTAAAACGGATTCATTCACAAAATAGTCATTCCCCAAAAACCAAGACTTACCAATGATGTATTGAATGGGTTTGCCTTGTGCTAATTGAAGGCTGCCTTCTTGAAATGATTTTTCCCATTCTGGTACCATTTCTTCATTTTGATGTATGACTTGTTGTACTTGATTCCAACCTGTTATATGTTCAATAAATAAGGGCAATAAACTATTGAGTTCAACAGGTTCGTAACTGTTGGCTAATTGTTTTTTGATATTTTGTTTGATCTCTGCTAAACGCATAGTGCAATGTTACTAATGATTACGCATTATGGAGTAACTTTGCGGTATATTTTATTATAATACCATAGCACAAACTGCTGTAGCAGAATTTAAGGACAGAGGCAGTAAGTTTATTGCTTACAGCTTTCCTGTTACAAGTATTGATGCTTGTAAAAAAAATCTAGCTCAATTAAAAAAAGAACATCCCAAAGCAGTGCATCATTGTTTAGCGTATCGTATTGGTGTAGATGGATCCACTTTTAGAGTGAGTGATGACGGAGAGCCTTCTGGATCAGCTGGCAGACCTATATTAGGCCAAATTGATAGTAAACAATTAACTAATATCATGGTGGTGGTAAGATATTTTGGAGGCAGTTTATTAGGTGTACCCGGATTGATAAATGCGTATAAGACATCCACTAGTTTGGCTTTACAATTGGCGCCTATTATTCAAAAGTCGGTAGAAGTGGAGTATGTTTTAAATTTTGATTATCAACTTATGAATGAAGTGATGATGGTCGTAAAACAATATCAATGTAGTGTGATAAATCAGTCCGCATCTTTATTTGTGAGATTAAAAATAGGAGTTCCAAAGGCAAGGCTAGAAGAAGTCATTAATAAGTTCAATGATTTGCAAGGTGTTACTTACTCTGTAGAGCTTTAGTGATTAGTTGCTTTTTAGCAAAAAAGATATAACTAAAAGGTATAACTAAAAAAATATATCAAAAAAAAGGTAACAAAAAATATTACAAATACACACATTATTGTAATTACATGTAACATTTAATTACATAAAGTACTGTAATTGCAATAAAAGAAATTACTTACACTGCCCCATATTTATAAAAACCTTCTCCCGATTTTACACCTAGTTTTCCTTCTTCTACCATTTTAACTAACAAAGGACTTGGAGCGTATTTAATATTATTGAATCCTTCCTGTAGTATGATTAAAATATTGCGACAAACATCTAATCCAATATAATCAGCAAGTTGAAGTGGTCCCATGGGATGCGCCATTCCCAATTTCATAATTTGATCAATCGTTGCCACATCACTCACACCTTCGGACAAAGCAATGATAGCTTCATTAATCATAGGCATTAAAATTCGATTGGATATAAAGCCAGGAAAATCTTTTACAACACAAGGCACTTTACCTAATTGTTCGGTAAGGGATACTATCGTTTGAGTGACTTCAGGTAATGTGTGTTTGCTATAAATTATTTCTACCAATTTCATCACGGGTACTGGATTCATGAAGTGCATTCCAATTACTTTTTCGGGACGTTGAGTGACAGCGCCTAATTCGGTGATAGAAATAGAGGAAGTATTAGTAGCTAATATGCAATCTGGTGGGGCAAAGGCATCCATGGTTTTGAAAATGCTTTTTTTAATTTCTACATTTTCAGTGGCTGCTTCAATCACCATATCAGCAGCTTTCACCCCATCTTCAATACTTTGATAGGTAGTGATAGCTTCTAAGGTTTTTGTTTTTTGCTCTTGCGTAATGGTGTTTTTTGCTATTTGACGGTCTAAATTTTTGTCAATCGTAGCAAGCGCTTTTTGTAAAGCAGATTCCTGCGTATCAATTAAATGTACTTGAAAACCATTTTGTGCAAAAACATGTGCAATCCCGTTTCCCATCGTGCCAGCACCAATCACTGCAATAGTTTTCATAGCTTTTATTTTTTTGATTTATAATCTCCGCGTTTCCAGGAATTAATAAAACTTTTCCATGCTGCGGGATTTAGAATATTCATGGGAGGTAACTGACCGGAATAATAATATTTTGAAGCCTGTTGATTTAAGGAAGCTCCCACGGCTTCTTTCCCATCATAAGGTAAACTAGATAAGATGATTCTTTTTTGACTAGCGCTTGTATTTTTTCTGGCCGTCTCATACATATCTTCATCCACTTTCGCATTCACAAAATCTCTTTCAAATTGTGCACGTGTAGGTCTTGGTTTTAAAATAGTGGCAGGTAAAAAATTAGTATCGTTCACCATTAATTGAATCACGCTGTATTGGTTTCCTTCTAAACTTGCTGGAATGGAAATGGTTCTATCTTTAAATCCAATGCAAGAAAAAACTATTTGCTCTCCTTTATTGACGGCGATGGAAAATACCCCGTCATTATTAGTAATAGTGCCTCTTCCTTTTTTATTCACCACTACACTGGCAAAAGGAATGGCTTTTAAACTATCGGCTGTCATGATCACGCCATATAATTGAACCACCGAATCGCGGTAAATATCAGGCGCTTTGGTTTGCGCTTGGGCAGACACATTCCACAAAATGGAGCTAGTGATAAAAAGGGAAAAAACGAGTTGTCGCATGTGGGTACAAAATTAAGATGCATTCCTTTAAAAGGGGCCATAAATTTAGCCTTTAAAATGCTTGTTTTGTTATAAAAATATCAAATCCTTGGTTTAAAACCACAAAATAAGCGCATGGAGGCTTAACTTTGCGTGACTTTATTTTTTTTAACATAAACTTCCAAAATGACAGTTGAGTCGGTATTGAAAGCATTGAGTAATGTGCAGGAGCCAGATTTAGGTAAGGATTTAGTAACCCTAAATATGATTCAGGATTTATCTATTGAGGGGAACAAAGTAAGTTTCACGATTGTGCTTACTACACCTGCCTGTCCTATGAAGGATTTAATGAAGAATGCTTGTGAAAACGCCATTAAATTATTAGTCAATAAAGAAGCGCAAATAACAGTTTCCTTTACTTCTAATACAACGAGTTTACGTAAAAGTGAAGAAACCGTTTTGGCCAATGTCAAAAATATTATTGCAGTTGTGAGTGGAAAAGGAGGAGTAGGGAAAAGTACTGTATCTGCTAATTTAGCTTTAGCATTAGCTGAAGGGGGAGCCAAAGTAGGGTTGATGGATGCCGATATTTATGGACCTAGTGTGCCAATAATGTTTGGTGTGAGAGGGCAACGTCCTTTAATGAAAGATGTGAATGGTAAAGGAATTATTTTACCACTTGAAAAATACGGAATTAGATTAATGAGCATTGGTTTGTTAGTAGATGAAAAAGATGCGGTGGTATGGAGAGGTCCTATGGCAAGTAGTGCGATTCGTCAATTTATTACGGATGTAGATTGGGGAGAATTAGATTATTTAGTGATTGATATGCCGCCGGGAACAGGAGATATACATTTAACTATTATGCAAACAGTTCCTGTGACGGGTGTGGTGATTGTAACAACCCCGCAAACGGTGGCATTAGCGGATGCTAAAAAAGCAATTGCTATGTTTGGGCAAGCCAATATAAAAGTGCCTATTATTGGATTAGTAGAAAACATGGCTTACTTCACACCAGCAGAACTTCCTGAAAATAAATATTATTTATTTGGAAAAGAAGGAGGCAAGAATTTAGCAAGTGAATACGATTTAGCATTCTTAGGACAAATTCCTTTAGTACAATCCATTCGTGAAGGCGGTGACGAAGGGGTGCCTGCAATGGTAGGCCAGGATGAGGTTTCGAAAGAGGCATTAAGATTAGTAGTTTCGCAAGCAGTGCGACAAATTGCAATTAGAAATGCTAATTTACCCCAAACACAAACTATTACAGTAGCAGAATGAGTACATCCAAAATAATCATTGCGGTAGATGGTTACTCTTCCTGTGGGAAGAGCACTTTAGCGAAAGCTTTAGCTGTTCATTTAGCATATGTATTTATTGATACAGGCGCTATGTATCGTGCTATTGCTTTGTATTTATTGCGACATCAAATTGATTTCAATGACGCTTCTAAAGTCATTGAAGCTTTAACTCAAATTAAATTATATTTTAAGTACAATGCGCAAACAGCTAAAAGTGACATGTATTTAAATGATGAAAATGTGGAACTAGAAATTAGAGAAATGAGGGTGAGTCAAAAAGTGAGTGAAGTAGCTGCCATTAGCGAAGTGCGTTCATTTGCTGTTGCACAACAACATGAAATGGGAAAAGATAAAGGGATTGTGATGGATGGACGTGATATTGGCACAGTCGTATTTCCGAATGCAGCATTAAAAATATTTGTGACTGCCGATCCTGCTATACGAATTCATAGAAGATTTTTAGAGTTAAGTGCAACTAATTCAAAAGTGACTCGTGAGGAAATCGCCCAAAATTTACAACATCGTGATTTGATAGATACCACACGTGAACATAGTCCTTTACGTCAAGCGGAGGATGCAAGAGTATTGGATAATTCCAATATGACACGTGAAGAACAATTAAGTTTAGCTATTTCTTGGGTAAAAGAAGTGATTGGTTAAGACCTCATTTATTGTGTCCAATCTTCTATTAATTTTTCTAAATTATTTTCTACTTGGTAAAATGAAGCAATTCTTCGAATAGTGGCTTCCACCACAGTGTCGGGACAACTCGCGCCACTGGTCATTAAGATGGTTGTTTCTTTATCTAAAGGCAAATAAGATTGGATCAGAGATGCTTCTTTATTCCTCCAATTAGTTTGTTGTATTTGATCCATACTCAATAATTTATCTTCACTATCAATAAAGTAAGTAGTCAATTTATTTTCGCATAATTCTACTAAATGTGAACTATTGCTGCTATTTTTTCCACCCATCACTATAGCTAAATCGGCAGGGACTTCCAGTAAGCCGATTACTGCTGATTGATTGTCATTGGTAGCGTAGCATAAGGTGTCTCGCGAATCTGCAAAATGTTCTTGGATGTTTCCCATTCCATGTAGCTGAATCATTGTATTTCTTAATACATCCGAAATCGCTTGGGTATCAGTTGCTAATTGAGTCGTTTGATTAATCACTCCAATTTTATTCAAATCTTTGCTGGGGTCAAATCCTTTACTGCATTTAGTTCCAAAATGTTTTTCAAAATCGCAAAGAGGTAAAGCGCCTGTCATGATTTGAATGAGTGTCAAAGTTTCTTCCATATCATTCACTATAACAGAAGGCGTGTTAGCGCTTGCATGTGAAAAAGTAGCTCTGGTTTCTTCATGTTTGGGTTTACCATGTATAATAATGGAATAGCCTTTTTGTGCAATTTGATCTCCTCTATTCCAAACCTTTTCTACAAAAGGGCAAGTCGTATTATATTTTTCTATCTGTATACCAATGGATTTTATTGTCTGTTCCATTTCAAGTGTCGTTCCAAATGCAGGAATAATAACAATATCATCTTGGGTTAAACTACTTATTGGGATTAATTCGTTCCCTAAATTATCATGTAAAAATTGAACGCCTTTTTCAATTAAATTTGCGTTCACTTGAGGATTATGAATCATCTCACTCAAGAGATATATTTTTTTGCCTTTATTTTCTTCAATGGTTTTATATGCAATTTCAATAGCATTTTCGACCCCATAACAAAAACCAAAATGCCTTGCTAAATAAATCTTCAGTTTCCCTAAATCGAGTAAAGTTGGGGTGAAATCCTTTTTAAGTTTATCTAATTCCTTACGTTGCTGCTTTATAGCGCTAATTAAGGAACTGCGATAACCCACAGGGACTTCAAATTGCTTCATCTTGAATGCTTTTATAGTTTAACAAAGGCAAAAGTACATTGTTCATGTGTTTTTACCCTATTTTTTGCCTAAAGTATCTTAAAAAAGGGGCCAACTCCTTGTACCCGCTTATCTTTGCGCCATGAATTATGTTTCGGTCGAAAATTTGACAAAAAGTTATGGTATTCAGCCTCTGTTTAAAGGCATTTCTTTTAACATCAATGAAGGCGATCGAATTGCTTTAATTGCACGTAATGGAGTGGGGAAATCTACTTTATTGCGAATTTTATCGGGGAAGGAAGTGCCCGATTCGGGGGTGGCTAAAATTCATAAAGATGTTCATTTGGTTTTATTTGAGCAAGAACCCATTTTCATGGAGTCGGCGAGTATCATTCAAAATATTTTTAATCAGGAGCATCCTATCATGAAGGCGATTAGCCAATATGAAATGGCGATGGAAACCGAAGATGAAAATTTGATCACCGATGCAATCATGGAGATGGAGGAGCGTAATGCTTGGGATTTTGAATCTAAAGTTAAAACGATCCTTACGCAATTAAATATTAATCATTTAGAACAGCCTGTTTCCAAATTAAGTGGGGGGCAACGTAAAAGAGTTTCGCTAGCTAAAACTTTAATTCAAATAGGGTTTGAGCCTAAGCATGTTTTATTGTTAATGGATGAGCCTACCAATCACTTGGATTTAAATATGATCGAATGGTTGGAGAATTATTTAATGCAGGAAAAAGTGACTTTATTATTGGTATCGCATGATAGATACTTTTTGGAATCGGTGACGGATGAGATATGGGAGTTAGAGCGTGAAAATTTGTATAGCTATAAAGGGGATTACGAAAATTATTTAGAAAAGAAAGCAGCTCGTATAGAATCGGAATTGGCAAGTATTGACAAGGCTAAAAATACTTTCCGAAAGGAATTAGAGTGGATGCGTAAGCAACCTAAAGCGCGAACCACAAAAAGTAAAAGTAGACAAGATAATTTTTATGAAGTAGAAGCCAAGGCAAAACAAAAAATTGAGGAAGCGAATTTGCAGTTAGGTATGAAGATGACACGCTTAGGAGGTAAAATTATTGAAGCCAAAAAAGTGTATAAATCCTATGCTGATAATATTATTTTAAAAGGCTTTGATTACACTTTCAGTAAAGGAGAACGTATTGGAATAGTAGGCAAAAATGGAGTAGGGAAATCTACTTTCTTGCAAATCTTGCAAGGAATCACTTTGCCTGATAGTGGTAAAATAAATGTAGGAGAAACAATTGTATTTGGTCATTTTTCTCAGGAAGGGTTGACTTATAAAAAAGATATGAGGGTGATTGAATTCCTCAAAACATTTGCCGAAAATTTTCCATTAGCCAGCGGGGGTTCTTTAAGTGCTGCACAATTCTTAGAATTATTTTTATTTACACCCGACAAACAATACACATATTTAAGCGCATTAAGTGGGGGTGAAAAAAAGAGACTTCAATTATTAACGATACTATTTAAAAATCCTAATTTTTTAATTTTAGATGAGCCTACGAACGACTTAGATTTACCCACCTTGGCGGTATTAGAACAATTTTTAATTGATTTTGCTGGTTGCGTATTATTAGTATCGCATGATCGATATTTCATGGATAAATTGGTGGATCATCTATTCATATTTGAAGGGAATGGCGTGATTCGAGATTACCCAGGAAACTATACACAGTATCGTATTTTAGAAAAATCGAAGCAAAGCATTGCTGGGCTTAGCTCTGACATCACTACGCCTAAAGAATTTAAAGTGCCTGAAAAAGAGGTAGTGGCTCCCAAGCCATTGGCTCCCGAGGTCAAAAAGTCGAATGAAAAAATGACTTTTAAAGAAAAGCATGAGTTGGAGAATTTAAATAAGCGTTTACCTGAGTTAGAAAAAGAGAAGATAGGTTTAGAATCTAAATTAAATACGAGCAGCTTGGATTATAATGAAATACTTCAATTAACAGAAGCTTTATCAAAAGTGAATCAGGAATTGGAAAGCGCTGAATTAAGATGGTTGGAGTTGATAGAAAAAGTCTAGAATATTATTCTGTTTTCTATTTATTGATTGACCTTCTTCGATTTATACATAACAGCTTCTAATAGCTAGGCCTCATATTTAATAAATGAGGCCTAAGATTGAATCCTTCAGTTTGTTTTAATATTATTTTGGTATCGAAAAAAATATTTCTTTTTCGATCACTCTAAACAAAATAGCATGAAACCCATTGAGCGCATTGCCCTGTATTTAAAAACCAGACACATCACACCCCATTCTTTCGAAAAAAAGATTCATTTATCTAATGGGTACTTTTCCAAGCAATTAAGAAATTTAGGATCGGTTGGTTCCGATATCTTAATTAAGATTCACGAAAATTACGGAGAGCTTAATATTTTATGGGTTTTAATTGGAGAAGGAGAAATGTTACTAGAAAACTATATTCATGCGGAAACAGGCGAGATGATTTTGGTTGAAAATCCCTCTAAAATGTATAAGTCGGAGGAGTCTAAGTTAAAATTATTAGAAGAAGATATTGAAAAGATGAATTTCATGATTAAAGACAAAGAGAAAATCATCTCCTTGTATGAGTTTATGTTGCACAATCAACATCCCAATAGTACCATTCAAGAAGCAATGGCAACAGGTAGCTAAGGCGTCTAAAAAATAGTTGGGTTATCACTCCGCAAAAAAAGCAAGGGGACACCTTGCTTTTTTTAAACTATTTGTAGAGTAACATCTTTATCTATAAATAGTTTAAGACTTTTATCTATGCGTTTGTATTATTTATGCATAAGAGGCTACTGGCTCACAAGTACACACTAAATTTCTATCTCCATGTGTATTGTTTACTCTCGCTACAGTTGGCCAAAATTTATTTTGTTGTACATAATATAAAGGGAAAGCCGCTTGTTGACGTGTGTATGGATAATCCCAAACATCTGCGCAAATTACCTTTTGAGTATGTGGTGCATTTTTTAAGGGGTTATTATTTTTATCCAAAGTTCCATTTTCAATCGACTTGATTTCATCATGAATTGAAATTAAAGCATCACAGAAACGATCCAATTCTGCTTTGTCTTCACTTTCGGTAGGTTCAATCATAATCGTACCCGGAACAGGGAAACTCATGGTAGGAGCGTGAAATCCATAATCAATTAAACGTTTTGCCACATCTTCTGCTTCAATTCCGGCAGTCGCTTTAAAAGGACGTAAATCGATGATGAATTCGTGTGCACAGGTTCCATTTTTTCCTGTATATAAAATAGGATATAATTTTTCAAGCCTCGCTTTCATATAGTTTGCATTTAAAATTGCATAAGCAGTGGCTAATTCTAAACCAGCAGCCCCTAACATTTTAATATAGGCGTAACTAATTAATAAAATACTTGCAGATCCCCAAGGTGCAGCGCTCACTGCGTTCGCGCCATTCCCATGAAATGCATGACCTGGAAGGAAAGGAGCTAATTTATCATTTACACAAATAGGGCCCATGCCAGGTCCACCACCACCGTGTGGAATGGCGAATGTTTTATGTAAGTTTAAATGACATACATCCGCACCAATAATACCCGGACTGGTTAAACCCACTTGTGCATTCATATTGGCGCCATCCATATACACCAATCCACCTAAATCGTGAATCATTTGACAGATGTCAATAATGGTTTCTTCGAACACACCGTGTGTGGAAGGGTAGGTTACCATCAATCCACCTAAATTATCTTTAAATTGTAAAGCTTTTGCTTTTAAATCGGTCATATCAATATTTCCTGCTGCATCACAGGCCACCACGACTACTTTAAATCCAGCCATTACCGCACTTGCAGGATTGGTTCCATGAGCACTAATTGGAATTAATACAATATTACGATGTGCTTGTTGGTGATGTTGATGGTACGCTCTGATTGTTAATAATCCAGCGTATTCACCTTGTGCACCACTATTAGGCTGCAAACTACAAGCAGTAAAGCCAGTCGTTTCACATAAGTAAGCGCTTAATTCTTTTGCAATTTCTTGGTAACCCAATGTTTGATGACTCGGTGCAAAAGGATGCATGGTGCTGAATCCTGGCCAACTTACTGGAATCATTTCGGTCGCTGCATTTAATTTCATCGTGCAACTTCCTAGGCTAATCATGCTGGTATTTAAAGACAAATCTTTGTTCTCTAATTGTTTAATATAACGCATCATTTGTGTTTCACTATGATGTGAATTAAACACTGGATGTGTTAAATAGGGTGAAGTACGTATTAATGTAGCAGGAACTTGAGGAGTACTTGCTACATGCGTTCCATTTGCTTTTTTGTTCGTAAGAGATTCAAATAAAGAAACGATTTCTGTAATTTGAAGAGCAGATGTTGTTTCATCTATGGTAATACTAATAGAGCCATCTGCGAAATAATTAAAATTAATATCATGTGCTTCTGCATTCTTTTTAACTGCAGCTGCATCTATTCCGCTCAAATGTAAAGTATCAAAATAAGATGCATTTGCTGATGTAATGCCTAATGACTTTAATTGAGCTTCTAATAATTGCGCCAACCCATGAATGCGTGTCGCAATTTTTTTCAAACCTTGTGGACCATGATATACGGCATACATCACCGCCATATTAGCAAGTAAAGCTTGTGCAGTACAAATATTTGAAGTGGCTTTTTCACGTTTGATATGTTGCTCGCGTGTTTGCAATGCCATTCTTAAAGCACGATTACCTTGTGCATCCACACTCACTCCAATTAAACGACCAGGCATGCCTCTTTTAAATTCATCTTTAGTAGCAAAGTAGGCTGCATGTGGTCCGCCAAATCCCATAGGAACACCAAAGCGTTGGGTATTTCCAATAGCTACGTCAGCGTTTAATTCTGCTGGGCTTTTTAATAAAGTAAGTGCTAAAATATCGGCCACTAAAATGACCAATCCCCCCGCGCTATGTACTTTGTCTATGAAAGCTGAATAGTCAAGAATATTTCCTTTGCTGTTGGGGTATTGTAAAATGGCGCCAAAAAATTGCCCATCTATAGTTACTTTTTGAAAATCACCTTCGACTAATTGAATCCCAATAGGTTCTGCTCTAGTAGCTAATACATCTTTGGTTTGTGTAAAAATAGCTTCATCTACAAATAATTTTGGTTGCGTAGTTTGCTCTGATTTATTCACGTGATTAAAGATCATCGCCATCGCTTCCGCAGCTGCAGTAGCTTCATCTAATAAAGAAGCGTTTGAAATAGCCATTCCTGTTAAGTCGGCAACCATGGTTTGAAAGTTCAATAAACTTTCTAAACGACCTTGCGCAATTTCTGCTTGGTAAGGAGTGTATTGAGTATACCAACCTGGGTTTTCAAAAATATTACGCAATATCACACTTGGAGTGATGGTGCCATAATAACCTTGACCAATAAAATTTTTCGCAACAATATTTTTTTGTGCAATCTGTTGTAAGGATTGTAATAATTCAAACTCACTTAATCCTGCTGGAATATTCATTGTTTTTTTAGAACGAATAATAGCCGGTAGCGTTTTATCAATTAATTCGTCTACGGAAGAAAGGCCAATAGTGGCTAACATTTTTTCCGTTTCTTCACTGCTAGGTCCAATGTGTCTTTTGATAAATTCAGCTCCGTTTTGATTCAATGCTAACATATAAAAGGGTATTTAAAAATTGCCACAAATATACGTCATTAAACGGGTGCTTCACGGGTTGAATTAGAATGGTGGGGAAAGCTTGTGGATGAATGTGAAAAGGTTTACTTTTGGGGTCATATATGGAACCATCTATTGAACAATTATACGAAGCGCCCACCCCTGAAAAGCTTAAAAAGCTTCAATATTATCTAAAAAAGGGGGATCCACGTAAAATAATGAAGCAATTGCCCGATTTGCATGAGGCGGCTTTTGATAAGATCAATTGTCTAGATTGTGCCAGATGCTGTAAGAATTATTCTCCTAGGTTTAAAACCCCGGATATCAAAAGAATCAGTAAGTACTTGGGCTTAAAAGAAAGTGTATTTATTGACACTTATTTGGCATTGGATAAAGAAGGGGACTATGTAGTGAAGCAAAATCCATGTCCTTTTTTAGGGGCAGACAATGCTTGTAGTATTTATGACCAACGCCCTTCGGATTGTCAACGTTTTCCTTATACCGATGAAGATGTCTTTTATAAAAGACCTGCAGTGACTTTAAAAAATGCAGAATTTTGTCCTGCAGTTCATTCCGTCATGAATGACTTGTTAGCAAAATAAAAGAAGAGTCATAGTAAAAGAAAATAATTAGAAGAAAATACTATAAAAAAATAAGATAAGAAAATCTTAGTATTCCATTTTCTTTAGCGCGGGTGCTTTGAACCAAGTCACCGCTACCACTAGTATTGTCATAGCGCCACCAAATACCACCGAAGGGATGACTCCCATGGCTTTCGCGGCCACTCCACTTTCAAATTGACCCAATTCATTACTGCTATTAATAAACATGGAATTAACGCTCATGACTCGGCCTCGCATATGATCGGGAGTTTTTAATTGTACAATAGTGCCTCTTACAATCATACTAAATCCATCTAATATTCCACTGAGTAGAAGCATTACAAATGAAAGCCAAAATATTTTAGAGAGGGCGAATATGATAATGCAAATTCCAAAACCTGCTACAGCTATTAATAATTTTTTTCCTTGACCTCGATGTGCTGGAAAAATAGTCACAAAAAAAATAATGATGATAGCGCCAATGTCTGATGCCGCATTGAGCCATCCAAAACCAATAGGTCCTGCTTTTAAAATATCTCTTGCAAAAACGGGTATCATAGCTACGGCACCTCCAAATAAAACGGCAAATAAATCCAATGACAAAGCCCCTAATACTTCTTTGGAATTAAAAACAAAACGAAGACCTTCCTTTACACTTTCTAAAGGTTTTTGATCATTGCTAACTTGTGCATGGGGTGGTTTGGGACTCATTAAGGACATATAAAAATATCCAATGGTCACTAGTACGATCACCACTATTAAGGAACCTGTATGCCCAAAACCTGCAATGATAAAACCCACTATGGCATGGCCTAAAACAGAGGCGCTTAACCAAATTCCTTGACTCCAAGTGGTGGCATTTTGTAATAAATTTTTAGGAACAATACCTCCCACAATGGTACCAAAACTTGGTCCGGTAAAGGATCTTATTATACCCGTACAAAATACCATGAAATAAATCACTATAGCGATTTGTAATTGGCTTAATTTTTCAGAGCCTATTTTAGTAGACAATAGGAGTAACAACAGTGCGCATATCCAATAAAGTGCCACCCCTCTTAAAAGTAATTTTCTTTTTTCGCTTTTATCAATCACATGTCCTGCATACAAGGCTAAGGAAACGGCAGGGATGACTTCTGATAATCCAATTAATCCTATGGCAAAAGGTTCGTTGGTAAGTTCATAAATCCACCAACCTACTAAAGTGCCCATCATTCTTAGCCCCATGATAAATAAAAAACGACCTATCATTAAGTGGCGAAACTCGGTAATGCGAAGGGCGCCAAGAGGGTCACTTGTTTTTTGAAGGGTACTTTCCATAGTATTAAGGTAAGGTAAAATAATGTTGTCCCTGGGCTAAGTCGGCTTCTAATGCGTCTGTAATCACTTTTACATGTGCCGGATTATGTATAAAGTCGGCATTACTGGCATCTACAAAAATAGTAGTGATTTGATGTTGCTTAATATAACTTGTGTAAGTTTCTTGCAGTTTTAATAAATACTCATCTGGGATCGTTTGCTCATATTCCCTATTTCTCTTTTTAATATTACTTTGAAGTTTAGTTACAGGAGCATGTAAATAAATGAGCATATCAGGAGTCGTTAATTGCTGAAAAAAAACATCAAATAATTTTTGATACAATCTAAATTCCTCCTCAGGTAAATTTACTTTCGCAAACAACAAACATTTAGTGAAAATATAATCGGATATCGTTACAGATTGGAATAAATCAATGGCCTGAATTTTTTCTTGCTGTTGTTTAAAACGTTCTGCTAAAAAAAATAATTCCAAAGGAAAAGCATATTGCTGGGGGTTCTCATAAAATTTAGTCAAAAAGGGATTTTCAGCAAATTCCTCCAACATTAATTTTGCGTTATAATGTTGTGATAATAGGTTTGACAAGGTGGTTTTTCCTGCTCCAATATTTCCTTCAATGGCAATGAAATGATGCTTCATGTATTCCGTGCTACAATTTTTTCAAATATAGTAAGCAGGTAGCTTACTCCTCTGTTTTTTTATACACAAGGGATTTGTCTTCACAATCTTTCAACAATTGAGTGGTGGTAAGGCCTAAAATAGGGTGTATATAGTCAGGGGCAATTTCGACTAAGGGTGTTAATACAAAGTTGCGTTGATGCATTCTTGGATGTGGGATAGAAAGTGGATCGATACTTACCATTTCATGGTTGAAATATATAATATCTATATCCATGGTGCGAGGTCCCCAAGTGATGTCTCTTTGTCTACCCATGCTAGCTTCTATCTCAACGAGTTGTTGTAAAAGTGCCAAAGGGTTTAAATGAGTTTGAATAGTGATAGCTTGATTGTAAAAGGAGGGTTGTTCTTTCAATCCCCAGGCTTCTGTTTCGTAAATAGCTGATTTTTGTATGATGGTTCCTGCAAGCTTTTCGATTTGGGTCAAAGCAGTATGAATATTTGCCAATCGGTTGCCCATATTACCGCCTATCAATAGGTACACTTTGTTCATACAAGGATTATAAAAGTAGCTCAAATATCCATAATTTTACAGCGTTACCCTATTTTAAGACACAGTATTTTGGGGGAACTTCAAAATTTAATGTTACCTATCCATGAAAAGTTTTTTTAAGTCTTTTTTTGCAACACTTTTAGCTTTAGTCGTTTTTAGTTTTTTAGGCTTTTTTATTTTAGCAGGCATTGCTGCTGCATTTTCATCTGACGAAAAAACAACGATCAAACAAAATTCAGTATTAGTGATTGACGCTAGTGAATCTTTTCCTGAAAAAGGCAAGAATGATCCGTTTAGTGAATTATTAAGCAAGAAAAATGGCAAAATTCCTAGTTTATCCGAACTCATTGGATTCATTCATTATGCTAAAAAAGATTCTTCTATAAAAGGTATTTATATTAAGTGTTCTCAAAATCCAAATGGGTATGCTGCTACAGAAGAAATTAGAAAGGCAATCATTGATTTTAAAAAATCTAAAAAGTTTGTAATCGCTTATGGCGAAACCATCACTCAAAAAGGGTATATGATGGGGAATGTAGCAGATCAAATTTACACTCATCCTCAAGGTGGTTTAGAATGGAATGGGTTTAGTTATGAAACTATGTTTTTGAAAGGATTGTTGGATAAATTAGAAATTCAACCACAAGTTTTTTATGCGGGTAAATTTAAAAGTGCAACGGAGCCATTTAGATATACTCAAATGTCTGAAGCCAATAAATTACAAACTAGTGTTTGGTTGACTTCTATCTATAATAGTTTTATTCAAGGCACTGCTGACCAAAGAGGTTTGCAGGTGGATGCTTTAAAGGCAATTGCAGATGAAGGGAAAGTACAAAGAGCTAGTGATGCCTTACACTATAAATTAGTAGATGGTTTATTGTATGACGACCAACTAAAAAAAATAATCAGTAAAAAAGTAAATCATTCCGAAAAAGGAGCTATTTCTTTTGTATCTGTAAATGAATACGCAGGGGCCATTGCGTTAAGAGGTTCTGGCTCAGGAAAAATTGCAGTGGTGTATGCCGATGGAGATGTTGTCATGGGTAAAAATGAAAGAGAATCTATTGCAAGTGATGATTACCGAATTTTATTACAAAAAATTAGAAATGATCAATCTATTGATGCTGTTGTTATCAGAGTCAATTCTCCAGGAGGTAGTTCTTTAGCAAGTGATATTATATGGAGAGAAATTGATTTATTGAAAAAGGAAAAACCGGTGGTAGTGAGTATGGGAGATCTAGCTGCTTCAGGAGGTTATTACATTGCTTGTGGCGCTGATTCCATTTTTGCGAATGCAAATACTATCACAGGATCTATTGGGGTGTTCTCCATCATTCCGAATGTCACTAATTTTATGAAAAATAAATTGGGTATTACATTTGATAGAGTCAATACCGGTAAATATGCAGACGCGCCTTCTGCAACTAGACAATTAACAACTATCGAACAGAATTTCCTTCAATCTGGTGTAGATTCTGTGTATCATACTTTTAAAACACGTGTTGCTGCAGGCAGAAAAAAGAATATTGAATACATTGATTCTATTGCACAAGGCAGAGTTTGGACAGGGTCTGATGCTATTAAAGTAGGACTCGTGGATAAAATTGGAACCTTGGAAGATGCCATACAATCCGCTGCTAGAATGGCTCATGTGAAAGGGTATAGCTTAAAATCTTTCCCAGAAAGCAAATCCTTTATCGATGACTTTATAGAAGGGTATAAGAATGAAGTAAAAGTGAAGTCTATACAACAAGAAATTGGTTTAGAACAATGGCAAATGTTGCAACAGATGAAATCCATCAAACAAATGATGGGTCATACACAAGCTCGATTGCCTATCTTTGAGGTAAATCATCCATAAGGTATGTCATCCTATAGTCAATTAAAAGCCTTGTTCGCTATTACTAAGGCAAGTTTGAGGTCAACTTTTAGAAGTCCCTCTGCTGTCATTTTTAGTATTGCTTTTCCTTTAATATTTATACTTGTATTTGGTTTTTTAAGTAGTGGTGGAAATATTAATGTGAATGTAGCCATGGAATCACATTCAGATACTTCGAATCCAGTTTATGCTGCGATTAAAAATATTTCAGGATTAAAATTTATACAAGGAGACAGCAATAAAATTCAAAGTGAACTTTCTAAAGGTCGTATCACTGCTCTCATTAGTATTAAAGCCACACCCAATCCTACAATTCCTTATAGCATTGACCTAGTAAGTTCGGAAGCAGCAAACCCACAAAATGTACAATTAGTCAAATCCATTTTGAATGCGGTCATTGGTAAAATTAATGCTGTTAAATATGCAGGAGCGCCTACTATTGCGGTAGTCAATAATACCGTCACAAAAGTGCCAGGCAGAATTTATCGTACGATCGATTTTATATTACCTGGACAATTAGGCTTTTCATTATTAAGTGCGGGTGTATTTGGAGTTGCTTTTTTATTCTTTAATTTAAGACAACAATTAGTTCTTAAACGTTTTTATGCTACGCCTATCCGCCGTTTATATATTATTTTGGGAGAGGCTTTAAGCAGAGTCATTTTTCAATTAATTACTGCTGTCATCATTATTGGTATTGGACATTTCGCATTTCATTTTACATTAGTGCATGGTTGGATTACTTTCATCAATATTTTGGTATTGAGTTTCATTTCGCTCATCTTATTTATGGGCTTTGGATTTATTGTGAGTGGGGTGGCTAAAAATGAAAGCACAATTCCTCCATTCGCCAACTTGTTTACATTGCCTCAGTTTTTATTGGCGGGCACTTTTTTCTCTATTGAAAACTTCCCTTCTTGGTTACAACCCATTTGCAATATTTTACCTTTAACGCATTTTAATAATGCCATGCGTAATATTTCATTTGAAGGGAATAGCTTGATAGATGCTTGGGGGGATATTTCTGTTTTATTTATTTGGATCATTGTTGTCTATGGTATTGCTTATAAAACCTTTAAATGGGAATAATGAAACTTGTCAAATTATTTTTTATCAGTGTGTTGGTATTGGCTACTATCATTTCGGCAATCTCTACTTTATTTCCTTCCACTGTGGTGGTGTCAAGAGCGATAGAGGTAAATGCCCCATCAGATAAGATAGCTTACTATGTTGCCGATTTAAACCATTGGAATGTATGGATGACTGAGTGGAAAGAAAATAAAGTCGTTTTTCAAAATGACACTGCTTACATTGGCACCCAAAAAATTCACCTTGCTCAAAAAACAGATTCAAGCGTTCAATTTAATTGGATTGCTACCGGACAAGCACCTTATGTAGTAACTATTGAATGGTTGCCTTTACAAGAAGGTACTTATGTAGTGCATTGGTCCTTTGAACAACATGTAAAATGGTATCCTTGGGAGAAATTCCAAACCTTATTAAATGAAAAATTATTAGGGGGTAAGATGGAATTAGAATTACAGCATCTACAAGCGGCGATCCATTAGCCATTGTATATTTCGTTTCATCCCCTTCAATTTGGTTCTTAGAATAGGAGATTTTTTAAACCTTGCTTTAAAAGTGGTTTCCTCCATTTGCATCCAGTCGTTCTTGCTTAGTTGTAATAATCCCTCCAATGGTTTGAAATGGGTTTCCTGATGAGCTTTACTAAATCGATTCCAGGGACAAACATCTTGACAAATATCGCAACCAAATGCCCAGTTTTGCATAGAGGTATTTTCGGGCAACTCTTCCATCTTTTTTAATTCAATGGTGTAATAACTAATACAATGATTCCCTTGAATAGTTTTGTCAGGCAGAATGGCTTGTGTGGGACAAGCATCTATACATTTAGTACAAGTGCCACAATAATCTTGAGGAAGGGGGGAGTCATAAACTAATTCAATGTCCACAATTAAAGTAGCGATGAAAAAAAAGGAGCCAGCTTGCGGACGAATTAAGTTTCCATTTTTTCCAATCCAACCAGCACCGGAAAGTTGTGCCCATGATCTTTCTAAAACTGGCGCTGAATCAACAAAACCACGACCTTCTATTTTTCCTATTTTTTGTCGCATCTCTTCTAAAAAAGAATGCATTTGATTTCTTATTACTTCGTGATAATCTTCACCCCAAGCATACTTTGCTATTTGGGGAATAGCATCTTGTGGGTTCTCTTTTTTTTGTATTTCAATATTGGAGGGAAAATAGTTTTTCAAAAAAGTGATTACCGATTTTGCACCGGGTACTAATTTTCGTGGATCTACTCTCATCTCAAAATGATTTTCCATATAGGTCATATCACCTTGAAAACCTTTTTGAAGCCAAGCGTCTAAGCGTTTGGCATCTTGTGTTAATTCTTGTGCTTTGGCAATACCACAATAATCAAATCCATATTGCCTCGCTAAGGATTTAATCCATAAAGTATTTACTTCTGGGCTCAATCTTCTAAATGCATTTGATGAAAAAATCGATGTGCAATAGGGGCGATTAAAACGCCAATATTAGTAATGAATACTACGCCACTAAATAAGGCGTAAAAAGAAGAAAATATTTTACCCCAAAAAGTTTCAATAGTAACCACGGGCCCCATACCTCCTAAAATCATGGAGGCATTATGCAATGAATCAATCCAACTCATGGGCCCTAAATATTTATATCCAATAATACCGATTGCCAAACAAAATGATAAGATGAGAACTGTCCATAAAAAGTTGGTAAGAACTCTTTTGTAAAAAATATTTTTTTCGGCAAGTGGCTCACTCTTGTGTTCATAAACTGTCCTGAACAATTGAGGTCGTTTGGCATGCATCATAGTAAATCCTGTTTCATGTAAAATTAGCAGAAAAACCTTGTTGTTACTGACTTTAGTTCCGTTTTTATCAGTTTTTTAAGACATAATTACTGAATTAAAAGGGTGGAAGCAAATTTGAGGTAAACAGGGTGTACTAAAACCATTTTGTATGAATCTAAATCAATATACCATTAAGGCGCAAGAAGCGATTCAATCGGCTCAGCAGTTGGCTTATAATAACCAACATGCTGTCATTGATACCGCTCATTTATTGAAAGCTATATTATTAGAAAAGGATAGTCCTACTGAATTTTTATTGAAAAAAAATAATGTCAATCCGGCTTTCCTTTTACAAAAAACAGAAGAGCAAATCAAAGGATTAGCGAAACAAACTACAGGCGAACCAGCTGGCAATGTAAGTAGAGATTTAAATGCAGTGTTATTAAAAGCGAGTGCTGCTCTAAAAATATTTGGGGACGAATTTATCACTGTTGAACATTTATTAATTGCAATGATGCAAGTGAATGATGCGGTATCTAAAATTTTAAAAGATGCAGGGCTTACAGAAAAAGGATTAACGGCTGCCATCAAGGAATTAAGAAAAGGGGAGACGGTAAAGTCGGCCACACAAGAAACTCAATTTCAATCACTTTCAAAATATGCTAAAAATTTAAATGAGTTAGCGCATAAAGGAAAATTAGATCCAGTCATAGGTCGTGATGAAGAAATTAGAAGAACCTTACATATTTTATCCAGACGAACTAAGAATAATCCCATTTTAGTAGGGGAACCTGGTGTAGGTAAAACAGCTATTGCAGAGGGATTGGCTATGCGAATTGTGAATGGAGATGTCCCTGATAATTTAAAAAGTAAAATCATTTTTGCTTTGGATATGGGGCAATTAATTGCAGGTGCTAAATATAAAGGCGAGTTTGAAGAACGTTTAAAAGGAGTGGTGAAAGAAGTGGCAGACAGTGAGGGTGAAATTATATTATTTATTGATGAAATTCATACATTGGTAGGTGCCGGAGGTGGCGAAGGCGCTATGGATGCGGCGAATATTTTAAAACCAGCATTAGCAAGAGGAGAATTGAGAGCCATTGGTGCGACTACTTTAAATGAGTATCAAAAGTTTTTTGAAAAAGACAAAGCATTAGAACGTCGGTTCCAAAAAGTAATGATTGATGAACCTAGTAAAGAAGATGCGATTTCTATTTTAAGAGGATTAAAAGAAAGATATGAAACCCATCATCATGTTCGTATCAAGGACGAAGCCATTATTGCTGCAGTGGAACTTTCTACCCGATATATTACAGATCGTTTTTTGCCCGATAAGGCAATTGATTTGATAGATGAAAGTGCAGCCAAGTTAAGATTAGAGATGAATTCCATGCCGGAAGAGTTAGATACTTTGATACGTCAAATAAGACAATTAGAGATTGAAAGGGAGGCTATTAAAAGAGAAAACAATCCGGATCAATTGAAAGCTTTAAATATTGAGATAAGTAATTTAATGGTGGAGCAAGATACTTTAAAAGCAAAATGGACGGAAGAGAAAGAGTTGGTGGATAAAATTCAAAACGGGAAAGCAGATATTGAAAAATTAAAGCAAGAAGCTGAAGTGGCTGAACGTAACGGGGATTATGGCAAAGTCGCAGAAATAAGATATGGGAAAGTTAAAGAGCAGGAAAATAATTTAGTGGGATGGACGCAACTATTACATGAATTAGGAAGTCATGGAAAAAGATTAATGAAAGAAGAGGTGGATGCCGAAGATATTGCCGAAAATGTAGCTAAAGCAACAGGAATTCCTGTGCGCAAAATGATGCAATCGGAAAGGGAAAAATTACTGCATTTAGAAAATGAGTTACATCAACGAGTGATTGGTCAGGAAGAAGCCATCACTGCAGTGTCAGATGCTATTCGCAGAAGTAGGGCGGGGTTGCAAGATCCCAAAAAACCTATAGGATCTTTTATCTTTTTAGGAACCACCGGAGTAGGTAAAACCGAATTGGCAAAAGCCTTAGCGAATTATTTATTTGATGACGATGCGATGATGACTCGAATTGATATGAGCGAATACCAAGAAAAACATTCCGTTTCTCGATTAGTAGGAGCCCCTCCAGGATATGTGGGTTATGATGAAGGGGGTCAGTTGACCGAATCGGTAAGAAGAAAACCCTACAGTGTGGTCTTATTAGATGAAATTGAAAAAGCACATCCTGATGTATGGAATATATTATTGCAAGTTTTGGATGACGGACATTTAACTGATAATAAAGGCAGAACTGTGAATTTTAAAAATACCATTATTATTATGACTAGTAATATTGGTAGCCATATTATTCAAGAAGCTTTTGAAGGCGTGACAGATAAAAATGTAGTCGAAAAAACAGAGCAATCTAAAGTAGAAGTCATGGCTTTATTAAAGCAAACCATTCGACCTGAATTTTTAAACAGAGTGGATGAAATTATTATGTTCTCTCCTTTGTTACAAAAACAAATGGCAGGCATCGTTAAAATTCAATTAAATAATCTCAAATTATTAGTGCAAGAAAATGGAATGCAAATTGAGTTTTCAGATTATTTAGTAGACTATTTAGCAGATCAAGGATTTGATATTCAATTAGGTGCCAGACCTTTAAAAAGATTAATTCAAAAAATTGTGGTGAACGATTTGAGTAAAAAAATATTAAGTGGTGAAATTGATAAAACTAAAAAAGTGATTGTAGATATTTTTGATGGGGTAGTGGTCTTTAGGAACGAAGCCTAAAGCTTTATGAGTATTTGGTTCGTTTCATCCATATGGAGTCAATCTGAATAGCTTCAAGTACTCGTTTTGAAATATAAGCGAGTAACTGTATATTTGAGTAGATTATTCTATCAACGTTTTATATCTATTCATTTCGTATGGCAAATCCTAAAAAAGCGGCAGTCGGTTTTATTTTCATTACCATTTTAATAGACGTCATTGGTTTTGGAATTATTATTCCTGTATTTCCTCAACTTTTGCAGCATTTATTACATGTGACGGATCGTACCGATATCAGTTCTATTTCTAAGTATGCCATTGCTATGACTTTATTGTACGCTGGGATGCAATTTGTATTTGCACCGGTATTGGGAAGTTTAAGCGATCATTATGGTCGTCGTCCCATTTTACTTTTTTCATTATTAGGATTTGGATTAGACTATATATTTTTAGCTTTTGCGCCTTCCATAGGTTGGTTATTTGTAGGTCGCACTATTTCTGGTATTACTGGAGCCAGCTTTACTACAGCCGCTGCCTACATGGCCGATATAAGTGATGAAAAAAATCGAGCTCAAAATTTTGGAATGATAGGTGCCGCATTTGGGATTGGTTTTATCATTGGTCCTATGTTAGGAGGACTCTTAGGTGAATACGGTGCTCGCATTCCTTTTTTAGTTTCGGCAGGTTTAGCTTTAATGAATGCATTGTATGGTTATTTTGTGTTACCTGAATCCTTAGATAAAGAACATCGTCGTGCATTTGATTGGAAGAGAGCCAATCCTATTGGATCTTTAATGAACTTAAAAAGATACCCTGCAGTGATAGGTTTAATTATCTCTTTAATTTTTATTTATTTAGCAGCGCATTCGGTACAAAGTAATTGGAGCTTCGCAAATATTACTAAGTTTGGGTGGACGCCTAAAACTATTGGAATTTCTTTAGGTCTAGTGGGTCTTTTAGTGGGTTTAGTGCAAGGATTGCTTATAAGGGTCGTGAATCCAAAATTAGGCAATGAAAAAAGTGTTTATATAGGAATTGCTTTATATGCCGTTGGGCTTAGCTTATTTGCTTTTGCCACCCAAGGTTGGATGATGTTTGTGTTTCTGATTCCTTATTGTTTAGGTGGAATTTCTGGCCCTGCCTTACAAGCGCTTATTTCGGCGCATGTACCTAAAAATGAACAAGGAGAATTACAAGGATCTCTCACAGGTTTAAATAGCTTAACAACGATTATTGGCCCGCCAATTATGATTGGATTAACTTCTTATTTTTCTGTTAAAAACAGTGCTACTCATATTTATTTTCCAGGCGCAGCCTTTCTATTAGGTTCGTTTTTTATGCTTTGTAGTGCCGTGATTGCTTATTGGGTGTTAAAACATGACCCGACTCGTTCAAAGGGGTAGAATATTGGAATATAATGGGCATCTGTTGTTATATTTGTGGCCTAATATAACCGTTATTTATGACGCCATTGATGACACAATTAACCGAGACAGCTCAGTTCATTCAATCTAACATTAAAGCCAGTGCAAAAACGGCTATTATCTTAGGAAGTGGGTTAGGCAATCTAGCGACTAAAATTCAAGTGGAATTTGAAATTCCTTATACTCAAATTCCTCATTTCCCAGTAAGTACTGTAGAGGGTCATAAAGGCCGATTAATATTAGGCAGTTTAAATGATGTAAAAGTATGGGTGATGGAAGGGAGATTTCATTTTTATGAAGGTTATTCTCCCGAACAAGTAGCTTATCCTGTGAGAGTTTTAAAATTATTAGGAGTGGATCAATTGATATTATCCAATGCGGCGGGTGGTGTGCATCCAGATTACTTAGTGGGTGATTTGATGATCATCAAAGATCATATCAGCTTATTTTCAATTAATCCTTTAATAGGGAAGAATGAATCTGCATTAGGCACTCGTTTTCCTGATATGAGTGAGCCTTATGCACAGGATTTTATTGATAAAGCCAAAGCAATAGCTGCTTCGCATCAAATCAAAGTACATGAAGGTGTATATGTGGGCGTTACGGGTCCTACTTTTGAAACAAAGGCAGAATATAAATTAATAAAAGCGGTAGGCGGCGATGTTGTTGGCATGAGTACCGTGCAAGAAAATATTGCAGCTATTCACTGTGGTATGAAAGTATTTGCAATGAGTGTAGTGACCGATTTAGGTATTCGCGAAGATAACAATGTGATTACGCATCAGGAAGTATTAGAAGCCGCCAATGCTGCTGAACCTAAATTAACTTTAATCATTAGCGATTTAGTCAAACAAATTTCCTAACGCAATGCGTCTATCCTCGATACATCGATTTTTCTTTTTCGGATTTTTAAGTTTGATCTTATCTACTAAGATGCAAGCGCAAAAAATGATGGGGAATATGGGAAATATGGGATCTATGATGGGACGTGGTAGCGGAATAGTTGGAAATGGAAGTGCTGGGAAAGGAACTAAAAATGATTCATTACAAAGAAGAGATCAGTATGCAGATTCAATCACTATTTTTTATAAGTATTACAACAGCAATGATGCCCATTCTTTAGATACGAGCATCCATGATTTTTTTGTTCATTACCCTATTCCCTATACAAGTTATAGTTTAGGAAATTTAGGAGCAGCTTCTAAATCTTATCTTACAAATTCTATTTCTCATGCAGGATTGGATTATGGGTTCCATGCCTATGATACTTATAATTATACATTAGCTGAAACGCCTTTTTATCAAACTACAAGACCCTATACCGAATTGGGCTATTTATTGGGTGGCAAAGGAGAACAATTAATTGAAATCAAGCATACGCAAAACAAGCAGAAGCAATTAAATTTTTCTTTTGATTATCGATTTAGTAATGCACCAGGTAATGTAAAAAATCAAAGTGCAAATGCGAATAATATGCGCATCACAATGCATTTTCAATCCAAGCGAAAGCAACATGAAACTTTTTTAGTCATGTTGTCTAATAAGATTGGTTCTTCTGAAAATGGAGGATTAATCAATGGTGCTTTATTGGATAGTTTGTCTTTAAATAATCCCTATGAATTAGATACCCGATTGGGAGTGAGCGGCTTGTCTTTTAAAAACCCTTTTAATACTAGTATTACAACTGGGTCAACCTATAAGGATAACACATTGTTGTGGAAGCAAACTTATGATATTGGTCAAAAGGATTCTATTGTGAAAGATACTGTCACTACCTATATGTTTTATCCTCGTTTACGTTTTCAAAGTGAACTAAAATATACCAGTAGTCAATTTTTATTTGCCGACAACAAGCCCGACTCATTAAGGTACCAGCAATACTTTGGTTATACTTTAAAGCCGGGTGCAGAAATGATGTTGCAAGATACTTGGAACAAATTGTCGGAGGAATTTAGTTTGGTCAGTTTCCCTGAAAAAACAAACAGCAATCAATATGTACAATTGGGCGGGGGTTATCAAACTTATCATGTAAGTTTTATGAATAAACCAAGTTGGTCAAATTACGATTTATATGCTTTTGGAGTGTATAAAAATAAAACAAAGAATCAGTTGTGGGATATGTTGGCTGCGGGGAAATTATTTTTGAATGGATTTTATTCGGGAGATTATGAAGCACAAGTATATTTATCAAGAATATTAAATGATCAAGGCAATTATATTAAGTTAGCTTTCCAAAATTTTAACAGAACCCCTTCGGCTAATTTGTTAGGCTATACCCAATTCCCAATTAAGCCTTTACCGGGTATTACTAAAGAAAATACGATTGACATGATGGGTGTGTTGGGCAATCAAAGAAAGGAGTGGAGATTGCAAGTGAATTATCAGCTTATTAATAACTATAATTATTTTAATAGTGGCTATCAACCCGTTTCTTATTCAGGGGTGATTCATTATTTGCGCTTTCAAGCCGAAAATAAAGTGGCTTTAAGTACACATTGGAATTGGTACAACCAGTTGAATGTGCAATTAGTGGATCAAAATGGTCCTATACATGTGCCATTAGTACTAACTAGACAACGTATTGCTTTTGAAGGTAATTTTTATAAAAATTTGAATCTTTCCACTGGTCTGGAATTTATTTATCACACTGATTATAAAGCAGATATGTATATGCCATTTACAGGGCAGTTTTATACTCAAAACGATTTCACCTTACATAATAGACCTACCAGCAATGCTTTTTTACATTTTATGATAAAAAGGCTAAAAGGATATATTCGTTTAGAAAATTTAAATACGCTGATACCTACCAGTTCAGCCCTGGGGACTGCCTATAATTTTAGTGCCAAAAATTACCCTACCAATTCCATGTGGTTCAGGGTAGGTGTATGGTGGAATTTTATTAATTAAAGGGTCAATTACCCCGCTCATTCATTTGATTTGCTATTTATCTAATTCTAGTAAACTATCCAAAATGAGCATTTTAACAACAAATTTATTAGCTTAGTAATTCATTATCCCAAAAACTAATTTAACTTTATATCTATAAAAATATCCTTATGAAAAATGTATTCTTAACCATTTGTTTTTCTTTTATGTCAGTATTTGTTCTAAATGCACAAACGACTCAAAAAATTAAAGTAGACGGGAATTGTGGCATGTGTAAAGGTCATATTGAAAAAGCAGCTAAAGAAGCGGGAGCTGCAAAAGCAGAATGGGATAAAGTTGCTAAAGTTTTAAGTGTCACTTTTGATGCTGCAAAAACTTCTACCGATAAAATTGAAACTGCTGTTGCTGCTGCAGGGTATGATACCGAAAATAAAGAGGCTAGCACAGAAGCGTATAAAAAATTGGATGAATGTTGCCAATATAAGCGCAAGAAAAAAGGGTAGTTTATTTCCAATTGATTCTACGACCAATATAGCATTTAGCAGTTAATCCATTACTGCTTTCGGTAAGTCCTTTACCTATTCCGAAGTTGAATTCATATAAAGGATGTAAGAATAAATCTAATGCTAGAAATAATTGATGTTCTTGTAAAGGCATTTTATAGGAGTTAAATATTTTACCTGTATTTCCATAATATTCAAAACCAATATTTACTTTTGGAGTAGTAGAGTAAGCGTATTTAAAATTAGGTTCAAATAAACATTCTTTGTTGGTAAAGGATATCCCTAAACTTGGGTTAAAAGAAAAATAGTTTTTATCAATCGTTTTATCAAAAATGGGTCGAATTTCTGTACCCCATTCTTGGCCATTGGTCATAGGATCTATAGAAAATCCTATTTCCGAGGATAAGCTCACACCCAAAGGCCAGTTCCAACTATCAGGTGCTTTCACTCTAGGTCTTATATTACTTCCTGTATATTGAGTTTTACCATTATTTTCATAAGTAAATACATAAAATCCAAATTCAAAATTTTCACTAATTCCTGTAGTGACTTCTAATGTTTGTAAAAAGGGGTGGTAATTACTATTGTTAGGACCTTTGAAAGTGTAATTGTTGTGTAATTCAATCATGGTGACATGCTTAGGAGTAGTTGCCGAGCCATACACTTGAATTTCATTGTTATCTTGAGCGTTCACTTGTAATATTGCTAAAGCTAAAAAGCAAGACAATAAGTGACGTAATTTTAGTATACTAGATGATACGGTATAGTTTATTTGAATCCTATTTTCTGTTTCTGTAAACTTCATATCTATAAATTGTTTTGATATATGAATTGAAAGGAGCTTTAACTTGAACTTTCATTCTATTTTTAATGATATCAAAATTATGCTTTTTTTTATTTAAAATAAGCCATCGTACTTCCTACCCAGGTGGATATGTTATTAAAGTCAACTCCCATCATCTCATTTTTACTTAACCGAGCTAAATTTAAAGTGGCTGTATACGTTTGAGTGGGTTCATCCCAAAAGTAAAACAATCTAATTTCGGCTTTGGCAGGTCCATTTGGTGTTTCAATTACGGATGCGTAGCTTACTTTTTTTTGTACTATCCATTCACTTGGATTTGCAATTTTTTTAATATCATCTTGTGTGACATTTATTTTAACACCATTACCTGCATATGAAAAAAGAGGTTTCAATACCAATTCATTTAAATCAGATGGGAACTCAGTAATTTCATTTAAAAAATGAGTGCTTGGAATATGCTCATGTTTTAGGAAAGGCAACAAAAATTTACTAATTCTATAATAATGATGTGGATGAGTGACCCATATTATATTTAATGGCAGTAGAAAAATCGCTGCTTTGACTTGAATATCCTCTTTTTCTTTTATAACATCATCCCAAACAACTCGATTGTAAATGCGATCAATTTGAATTTTCTCGCCATTTCTTTGATAAAATAAATTATGATCTTCTTCAAAAATTTCTGATAAACAAACTATGGGTATATTTATTAAATCACGCGTAATATAAAAATCAATTCTAGTTTTTTGTTGATCAGGATAAATTTCTAATAAAACGGTATGTTGATCTGAATCTCCTTTAATCATTCTTTCTAAATGAGCTAAATATTGGGGTCGTTGATAACCGTTTAAAAAGGGAGAATAGTCATTTGGGATATCATAAAGAGATCTAAAAGCCATGTCCTGTAATATTTCTAATCCAAATAGGGAAGGGAAACCCTGCAACTCTATGAGTTGTGGAGTAACGTTTCCATGCTCATTTGAAGTAATCGCAAAATCCATCACTATACATGAAGGGAATCGAGACTCATTAGGAACAATGAATTTTTTATTTAATGCAGGATTTGTGTTCGCGATAAAATCCTTTGATTTGATTTGCTCAATGATATATTCGCCAGTGGATAGCATTTGTTTTTTAAAACTGTCTGGAATGAATATAGGTGTCTCTGCCATTCTAAAATCGATAGCTCCTGGATACCTGCTTTTAAAATAATCAAGGTAAGACGCATATTTATGGGCTGTAAATTGTTCATTAAAATAGCTGCGAGTATCATTTATCATTTCAACAAGTTATCTAAAAAATGGGGAATAAAAGTTTGATAAGTCGTTTGAATAGTTGCTGGGCGGTCTAATAAATCCATCGTATTTTGCCATTTTGCAATTCCAAATTCAGTGATCATATGATCTTTTACATCGCTACGATTAAAGTAGGGGATTAATTTTTTTGGATCTCCTTCGGGATGAAATTGAACGCCATACATAAAGGGGCTAAATTGAATTCCCATCAACGCCCTTTCTAGTGGAACTTCAGGTCGATGCTTTTCTAGTGCAATAATTTTTGCACCAATTTTTTTTAGATTTTCATCATGGGGTTCAATAATTTGGTAGGATCTACTTTCCAAAGCATAGAATGGATCCTGCAAGCCTTCAAATAATGGGTTCTCTTCTATAAAGTGGACGGGCAAGACTCCAATTTGTTTGGATTTTCTTAAGCATACATTGCCAAGATTAAAATGTCGGCAGGCAATTTGAAAACTATGACAAATAAGTAAAACTAGTTTGTTGGAACCTAATATTTGATCCAACCATTGTGTGTAATTTAAATCCCAATGTTCTTTGCTGCTTTCTATAGGAGAGCCCGGTCCTCCACTGGACAGGTAGATATCAAAATCAAGCGAAGGGATTTCTCCCTTTTTTCGAACGTCAAATACCTGGTACTGAATTGCCTTATTTTTTTGATCCCCCCAACTTGTTATAATATCAATTAAACAATCAATACCCATATTAGGATTCCCATCGTTCATGTCCAAGATGGCAACTTGAATGGGCGTCATTGACATTATAGGTAACTTAAATTTGTTTTTGGCGAAAGCACTAATAATGTTTCATACATTAATTGAATGGTATCTATCACATCTTTTTTATGAATCATTTCAACCGTAGTATGCATATATCTTAATGGCATTGAAATTAAAACTGAAGGACATCCGTCATTTGCATAGGCAAAACTATCGGTATCAGTTCCTGTACTTCTGCTTAAGGTTCTAAATTGAACAGGTATTTTTTTTGATTTTGCTGTTTCTTCCACGATGGCTAATAACTTATTATGAATTGCAGGAGCGTAGGCTAAGGAAGGCCCTTTGCCACATTGAATGTCTCCTTCAATCGCTTTATTAATCATTGGAGTGTGCGTGTCATGGGTTACATCGGTAATGATCGCAATATTGGGTTTAATACGACGAGCAATCATTTCGGCTCCTCTTAATCCAATTTCTTCTTGTACCGCATTCACAATGTATAATCCAAAAGGCAATTTCTTTTTATTTTCTTTTAATAAACGAGCTACTTCTGCAATCATAAATCCACCAATACGATTATCAAAGGCACGTCCAATTAAAAAATGATTAGCTAATTCGTCAATGCCTTCTTGATAAGTCACTACCGATCCAATATGAATTCCTAATGCTTCCACTTCTTTTTTAGATCTTGCTCCGCAATCTAAAGTAAGATTGTCCACTTTGGGTTGTGGTTCTTTTTGTTCTGGGTTGCTTAATCTTGTATGAATAGCCGGCCATCCAAACACTGCTTTTACAGGGCCTTTTTTTCCATGAATCCAAACACGCATCGAAGGTGCTATTTGATGATCTACGCCTCCATTTCTTTTTAAATAAATTAATCCTTGGTCATTAATATAATTTACAAACCATGAAATTTCATCTGCATGTGCTTCAATCACCACTTTAAAAGGTGCGTCAGGATTGATTACACCCACTGCTGTACCATAAGGGTCCGTGAAAGTAGTATCCACATATTTTGAAATATATTCTAACCATATTTTTTGTCCACTGGTTTCAAAACCAACCGGAGAAGGGTTATTGATGTATTGTGTTAAAAATGCGAATGAACTTGCTTGTATCAAGTCTTTTTTGCTTGATTTTGTTGTTTTAGAAGTAGCTGCTTTTGCCATAATAGTGTTTTAATGATCTACTGCAAGATACTACTAATTGCTAAAAATTTATACCTACTTTTGTCTCCAATTTGACACTCATTTTACCATTTTATGCTTGTATCGTACCCCCTGCAATGGGAAGCACTTCAACACTTGGATCCTGCTCATTTTTTAGAGCAGGCTAAAAAGAATTATAGCTGGCAAGCACAGCATAATGAAGTATATAAAGAATGGATACAAACCTGGAATATCAGTTCCTCCTCTCCTAATAGCATCGCTCAAATTCCATTCTTGCCCATTTCTTTTTTTAAAACGCATGAAGTATGGGTAGGGAATAAGCCCGAAACTTATTTTGAAAGTAGTGGTACTACACAGGATACAAAAAGTAAACATTGGGTGACTGATGTAGATTTGTATGAAAAAAGTTTCAACACTTGTTTTGAATCATTTTATTGTTCTCCCAAGGATTGGTGTATCATAGGGCTACTGCCTTCTTATCTGGAGCGCAGCCATTCTTCCCTTGTTTATATGGTCGAAAAATTAATTCAACAATCAGGCCATGCTCAAAGTGGATTTTATTTATATGATTTTGCTTCGTTAAATAATGTATTGCAAACATTAGAACAACAAGGTCAAAAAGTTTGGCTCATAGGTGTCAGTTTTGCATTAACCGATTTTGCAGCAGCTTTTCCTCAGCAATTAAAACATACTACTATTATTGAAACAGGAGGGATGAAAGGCAGAAAACAAGAACTCACTAGACAGGAATTACATACTATACTTACTGAACAATTAGGAGTTTCAAACATTCATTCCGAATATGGCATGACAGAATTACTAAGTCAAGCCTATGCAGTCAAAGAGGGGGTGTTTAAATGTCCACCTTGGATGAAAGTATTAGTGAGTGACGAAGAAGATCCTTTAGATGTAAAATTTAAAGGAAGAGGGCTTTTGCATATCATTGATTTAGCGAATATTAATAGTTGCTCCTTTATAGCAACAGAAGATATTGGCGAAGTGTTTGAAGACGGCACTTTCACAGTACTTGGCCGTTTAGATACTAGTGCTAGAAGGGGTTGCAGTTTATTAGTAGTGTAGTCTCTATATAAATTGGTACATTTTATTGCTACAGGAATTGATTCTAGTTTTTCAACAATCCCCCTAATTCTTTTGCAAATTCTTCATGTAATCCATAATTGTATTGTCGTTTATCTTCACTGTCTCTATACTTAATAATAAGAGAACTGTCTTTTTGTGTAGCCAGTTTAAATTTTTGATTGATTTTTACAAAATAATCACTACGTGTTTTATTTTGTGTCATAACATCCTTTTGCTGCACACCAACAATTTTATTAATCAATTTTGTGGATATCGTTTCTCCTTTTAAGTGGTGTTGGTATAATACTTCAAGTAATTCCTTTTCGATAACAGATAAAGAATGGAAGAAATTTTGATTTAAAATATCAGCAACTTGTTTAGGTATTTTTTGACGCTTATTTAATTTAATAAAAATGTATATCAAAAAAATGATGCACACTAAACCAATGATAATGGGTTTGATAGCTTCTTCATAGTTATTCACAATACTATCCCAGAAGGGATTGACAGGGGTATACACTTTTTTATTATTCTCAAAATTGAAACTGTTTTCAGGGATGGTATATGTTTTATAACTTAGATCATTGTTATTGTTTAGTTTGATAAAATAAATTGTATTACCAAATGCAAATTGGAAGCTTT
>Ga0194037_1000197_pt1 | contig 46886 bp, 46 predicted proteins | sample JunL306m_MetaG_FD_148653 | JGI IMG/M metagenome (GOLD analysis project Ga0194037, IMG submission 148653) | Anoxic zone freshwater microbial communities from boreal shield lake in IISD Experimental Lakes Area, Ontario, Canada - Jun2016-L304-6m | ecosystem: Environmental > Aquatic > Freshwater >... | reverse complement strand
CAACCACTTTAATAATGGTTTTGCCAGCTATATCTTGATCTAACATTTCAAATTCCATATACCCTCCTAGGTAAATAACTTGCTACATTGACGACGACGAAAAAACTCAAAAATTTCCTGCAAACCATTCCTTCATGCGCGATATCACTCCTTGCAGCGCGCCTGATTGAGAAACCCGACGACCGCGCAAAAATTGCGCTTGACCTTCCATCAACAAACCAATGCTGGTGGCATACCTGGGGCTTCGAAGAACTTCATGTAAGTGGCCGCGGTATTCAGGCGTACCAATGCGAGCAGGTCTTAAGAAGACCTGCTCAGCTAACTCAACCATGCCCGGCATTAAGGCTGTGCCACCAGTGAGCACAATTCCGGAAGAAACCATGTCTTCATAACCAGAATCGCGCACTACACCCCTTACCAAAGTAAAGAGCTCTTCAACGCGCGGCTCAATCACAGCAGCAAGTGCTTGTTTAGACATTGGACGTGGCTCACGATCTCCAACACCTGGCACATCAATCATGGCGGCTGAATCGGCCATCTCTTGACGTGCAATTCCATGCGCGATTTTCAAATCTTCTGCATCAATAGTTGGGGTCCGCAATGCCATGGCAATATCATTCGTAATTTGATCGCCTGCAATTGGAATCACCGCTGTGTGACGAATAGATCCTTGGCAATAGATAGCGATATCTGTAGTACCCCCACCAATATCCACCAAGACAACGCCAAGTTCTTTTTCATCATCAGTAAGGACAGCCAAACTAGATGCCAAAGGCTGCAGAATCAGGTCATTTACTTCTAAACCACAGCGACGCACACACTTCACAATGTTTTGCGCAGCACTGACAGCACCCGTCACGATATGAACCTTAACCTCTAAACGTAAACCACTCATACCAATAGGTTCACGAACATCTTCTTGGCCATCAATAATGAATTCTTGAACGAGGATGTGCAAAATTTGTTGGTCGGTCGGAATATTGATCGCCTTAGCAGTTTCTAGCACACGCTCAACATCGCCATCGCCGACTTCTTTATCACGAATAGCAACCATACCGCTTGAGTTAAAGCTCACAATGTGATTTCCAGCAATGCCAGTAAACACCTGCACAATCTGGCGGTCGGCCATCACTTCGGCCTCTTCTAGAGCCTTCTGAATCGATTGAACAGTTGCCTCGATATTGACGACAACCCCCTTCTTCAACCCCTTAGAAGCCGTTTGGCCCACACCAACTACATTAAATTGGCCGTCAGGAGTTAACTCTGCTACCAAGGCAACTACTTTAGAAGTGCCAATGTCTAAACCTACTAATAGGTCGCGATTATCTTTACTCATTCACATTCCTCATTGCTTCAGCTCACTTTTTTTTCCATCTACGTCATTCTTTTTCACACTTGTAGAGGCAAGATGAACTGCAAAACCATTTGCATAACGAAGGTCTACAGCATCAATTCGGTTTGCCCATTTCTCTTGAACTTGTGGCCAGTACTTAAATAAGCGTGCTACACGTTCCTCTGTTAAGTTTTTGTCAGAGCTCTCTTCATCGCGTCCAAACTCTACTTTCATCCCATTGGAAAGTTTGACGTGCCAGGCATAGCGCTCGGTTAATGCCAAACTCACTACGTCTACATTCCAAGGCTTAAACCAGTTATTGGCTTTTTCATAAAGACTCATCACTTCCTTACCAGCATCGTCTGGACCCGAAAAATCGAATAAGTGTTTGTCATCAACAAGCTCTGAAACGCGTCCGGTAAATAACTCACCATGCGTATTCATGAGGGTGTTACTACTCTCACCGCCCCAAGTAGCAAATGGCTTTTGTTCTTCAATATTGACAATCAACCCATTGGGCCAAACCCGACGAACATTAGCGTGACGGACCCAAGGCATGGTCTCAAAACCCCGTTTAACATCCTCCAAACGGACGCTAAAGAAGTTGCCTTGCACGGTTTCGATTACCTGACGCTTCACGAGAGATTTATTAATATGCTGAAGCGTTTGGCCAGCAACAGGCTCCACTTGAATTTGCTTCAAAGTGAAGACAGGTCTCTGACTTAACCAAACCAGAACTGCAATTAGTAGAAGCACAATGAAACAGCGCATCAAGAAACGACTGAGCTTTTGCATCCGCTCTGGATAATTCCAAAGAGGTGACATGATGACAGAGAAGATATCTCCGAATCGGTCTAAAAGCGTACTCATGCAGCAGCACCCTCTTGTTGCAAAGTTTGCTTAAGTAACCACAAAACTAGGTCCGCATACTCAATATCAGCGGCTTTAGCTGCCATCGGTACTAAGGAATGCGAGGTCATGCCGGGTGAGGTATTCATCTCCAATAAATAAGGCTTGCCAGTTTTTTGATCGAGCATCACATCAGCACGACCCCATGTGCGACAGCCCAAAGCTTTATAGGCAGCTAAAGCTAATTCTTGAACATGTTCGTTGACCTCAGGAGCTAGTCCTGTAGGACATAAGTATTGGGTTTCATTTGAGAAATACTTGTGATGGAAGTCGTAATTGGCTTGTGGTGGAATAATTTTGATAACCGGCAATGCTTCTGCTGTATCGCCCTGCCCAACCAATGGGCAAGTTAATTCATCGCCAACAATACAAGTCTCTGCAATGACTTTTTTATCTAAGCTTGCAGCTAACTGGTAGGCGCCTGGTAGTTCATCTACAGACGTGACTTTGGTCAAGCCAAGTGAAGAGCCTTCATGTGCTGGCTTCACAATCAAAGGCAAGCCTAATTTTTTTACTACTGTATTCCAATCACTAGCCGCAGTGAGCTCTTCAAAATCTGGGGTAGATAAACCATTGCTTAACCAAATTTGTTTGGTTGCAATCTTGTCAATTGATAAAGCAGAGGCCAATACACCGCTACCGGTATAAGGTAGATTTAATAACTCTAATAAACCTTGAATCGTTCCATCTTCACCATAACGACCATGTAAAGAGATGAATACACGATCAAATTTTTCTTTTGCTAATTCGGTTGGGCATCGGAGACCTGGATCAAAAGCGTGGGCATCTACACCCTTTGAAAGTAAGGCCTCTAAAACACCATTGCCCGACATCAGAGAAATTTCTCGCTCACCAGAACGTCCGCCCAATAAAACTCCAACGCGCCCAAGTGACTTCACATCCAACTTGGATAATTCAGACTTCACCCGATCGCCCCACGTGCCAAGACCTGGACTTAACTTAGACATTTTTTGCCTCCGCCAAGGTATGTGGCAGCGCAGAGATTGACCCTGCACCCATCGTAATCAAGACATCGCCATCCTTTAATACCTGCGATAACTTTTCTGGCATCTCGGCAATATTTGCTGCAAACACTACCGCAGCAGAATTTAAGAGGCCTTTTGAAACCTTCTCTTCTGCAAGCGCTGCCTTCATTAAACTCTTACCATCTGCACCTGGAATTTTTGCCTCTCCAGCGGGATACACCTCAGTCAACACCAAGGCATCAAAGCTTCTGAGGACTTGAACAAACTCCCCAAAACAATCTCGTGTTCTGGTAAAGCGATGCGGCTGGAATGCCAATACCAAACGCCGTTCTGGGAAGGCGCCGCGAGCAGCCTCTAATGTTGCTGCCATCTCTACTGGGTGGTGTCCATAATCGTCAATCAATGTGAAACTGCCGCCAGAGGCAAGAGGGATTTCGCCATAACGTTGGAAGCGGCGGCCAACGCCACTAAATTCAGCAAGCGCCTTGGTGATTGCTTCATCTCCAACGCCTAACTCTGTGGCAATACCAATGGCAGCCAGAGCATTACGTACATTGTGGAGGCCAGGTAAATTAAGTGTCACATTGAGTGGGCCGGGCTTATTACCATGCCTACGAACTGTGCGGCGCTCTACCGTAAAGTGCATACGAGTTCCATCAGCACGCACATTACTAGCTTTAATATCTGCATCATCGGACAAGCCGTAACGTAAAACAGGTTGCGATACAAACGGAATAATGTCGCGCACATTGGCATCATCAATACATAACACTGCTACGCCATAAAATGGCATGCGCTGAATAAATTGTACGAATGCTTGCTTTAATCTCGCCATATCATGCTGATAGGTATCCATATGATCAGCGTCAATATTGGTAACAACTTCCATTGCAGGAAAAAGCTGCAAGAAAGAGGCGTCAGATTCATCAGCTTCAACCACAATGAAATCGCCACGACCTAAGCGGGCATTGGCGCCAGCGGAATTCAATTTGCCGCCAATAACAAAGGTTGGATCTAGGCCACCCTCAGCTAAAACCGATGCTACCAAACTAGTTGTGGTAGTTTTACCGTGGGTTCCAGCAATAGCGATGCCTTGTTTTAAGCGCATTAATTCACCTAACATCACTGCTCTTTGAATCACTGGGATTTTTGCTGCGCGTGCTGCGAGTACCTCAGGGTTATTGCCCGCTACAGCAGTAGAAATGACTACTGCCTCTGCAGTACCAATATTTTTAGGATCATGTCCAATATGAATTACTGCGCCCAACTCCTTTAGGCGCCTCGTGGCCGCACCTTCAGCGAGATCAGATCCAGTGACTTGATATCCCAAATTCAATAAGACTTCAGCAATGCCGCTCATGCCAGCACCGCCAATCCCGATAAAATGGATTTGCTGAACAATATGCTTCATATGCCCACCCCCGCACAATCAGCGCAAACCTCAGCTACTCGCAAGGTTGCATGTGGTTTAGCTAAAGCATGCGCACGCAAAGCCATTTCTTTGAGATCTGTGCGATTAAAGTTTTGAATCATCAATGCTAAATCTTGTGGATTAAGATATTTCTGTGGCAATAAAACGGCTGCATTGGCATCGGCTAAAAATTTTGCGTTAGCAGTTTGATGATCATCAATTGCAAATGGGAAAGGAATTAAGCAAGCAGCAACTCCGCAAGCTGCTAGCTCTGACACCGTCATTGCGCCAGCGCGGCAAATCACAAGATCAGCTTGTGCATATGCAGATGGCATATCATCAATAAAAGGAAGAACCTCGGCCTTCACTCCTAAATCAGAATAGCGTTTTTGCAATTCAGCTAAATGCTTATCGCCTGCTTGGTGAATTACCTTAGGACGTGCATCTTGAGAAATTAATGCTAATGCTGCAGGAATATTTTCATTTAGCGCAGCTGCGCCCAAACTACCACCCACCACCAATATAGATAGCGGACCTTGACGCTGTTCATAGCGCAATGCAGGTGCTGAAATATGATCAAATTCTTCACGAATAGGGTTGCCTACCCACTCGGCATCCGCCATCGTATTTGGGAAGCCAGTCAATGTACGCATGGCAATTTTGGCGAGTGCACGATTAGCACTTCCTGCTATAGAGTTAGATTCATGCAAGACTAAGGGGCGCTTTAATAACTTAGTTACCAAGCCACCGGGGAAGGTAATGTAACCACCCATACCCAAGACCACCGATGGTTTTATCCGACGCATAATCTTCCAGCTTTGAAAGCAAGCACGCATTAAATTCATTGGTAGCATCAATTTAGCTTTGAGCCCTTTGCCACGCAAACCACCAAACTCAACAGCCTCAAATGGAAAATCGCAAGACTTCACTAAGCGGTATTCCATGCCATTTTGATTGCCCAGCCATGACACATTCCAACCGCAGATCCGCAAATATTCAGCGACAGCAAGGCCCGGGAAGATATGCCCACCCGTACCACCAGCCATTACTAAAATTGAGGGTTTTGTCACAACTTCCCTCCGCGCATCAAAATACGATTCTCATAATCAATTCGTAGCAGCATGGCAATCGCAATAGTATTCATCAAAATTGCGGATCCACCGTAACTCACTAATGGCAATGTCAAACCCTTGGTAGGTAATAAGCCTAAGTTCACACCCATATTAATAAAGGCTTGCCAACCAATCCAGATAGCAACGCCCTTAGCCGCAAGACCCGCAAAACTCCGATCTAATTGCAAAGCAGTTCGACCAATTAAGAAGGCACGTCGCACGATCCAATAAAACAAGAAGATCATGACAACCACGCCAACGAAGCCAAGCTCTTCACCAATGACCGCCATGATGAAGTCGGTATGCGCTTCAGGTAAGTAGTGTAATTTTTCTACGCTGCCACCAAGTCCAGTACCAAACCACTCCCCACGACCAAAGGCCATCAATGAATGAGTTAGCTGATAGCCTTTATTAGCAGCGTTATCTACCTGCCATGGATCCATGAACGCGAGCATACGACCACGACGGAATGGTGAGAGCGCGATCATCGCTGCGCCGCTCATTAAACCAACAGCAATCAAACCACCGAATAATTTGGCATTAATACCACCCAAGAATAAGATCCCAAATGCAATTAAGGAGACCACTACGAATGCACCTAGATCAGGTTCTGCCATCAATAGGCCCCCAACCACTGCAACTGCAATTCCCATTGGCAACATGCCCTTAACAAATGAATGCAAGTACTCTTGACGCTGCACGGTATAACTTGCAGCAAAAATAATAGCTGCAAATTTCATTAGCTCAGATGGTTGAAAGTTCATTAAGCCTAGTGGAATCCAGCGCTTAGCTCCGTTGACACCCTTACCAATACCAGGAATGAGAACTGCAATTAATAGCAGGACGGTAAACCCAAAGATTAATGGAGAATAGCGATCCCACATCTTCGTTGGTATCTTGAAGACCCAAATACCTACTCCAGCTGCAATCACCAAAGAAATCACATGACGAATTAAGAAAAAATTGCTGCTGTAATTAGCATACTTTGGGCCATCAGCCAAAGTAATCGATGCGGAGTACACCATCACCAAGCCAATCAACATAAGGGAGAGCACTGCCCATACTAGTAATTGGTCATATTCCATCATGCGTGATCGAGTTTGCTCAACTCCTGATACCGCATCTCTTAAGCCAGTGCGGAAATTATCAATCTCGCCTCGAGAAAAATTCCAGAAGCGATCTAAACCTAAACGATTTTCAGGAAAAAATTTGTCTTTTAGATTCACGCTTGAACTCCTTCGAAACGCATTCCTAATTCTTCAACTTCCTCAATAAATGCCTTGGCACGGGCAATATAATCTTTGAACTGGTCAAAACTCGCACAAGCAGGGGAAAGCAGGACTAAATCACCCGACTGCGCTTGTTCTGCAGCCGCCCTAACGGCCGCCTCTAAGTTACCGCTCAACATGCATGGAACGTCGTGGCCAAGAGCCTCACCAATTGCAGCGCCATCTTTACCAATCAAGAAAACACCTTTAACAAAGCGAAGCGCAGGTTCGCGCAATGGACCAAAGTCTTGTCCCTTGCCATCACCGCCCGCAATTAACCAAATCCTCTTACCGGATTCATTGCCACCTAAGCCGTTTAAGGCGGCTACAGTTGCGCCAACGTTAGTCCCTTTACTATCATCGATATACTCCACATCATTGACGATCGCAACACTCTGAACCCGATGAGGCTCACCGTGATAATCACGCAAGCCATGCAAGAGAACATTCATCGGCAAGTTAGCAGCTCTCGCTAATGCCAGCGCAGCTAGTGCATTTAAGGCATTGTGGCGCCCACGAATTCTGAGTGCATCAGCCGGAATTAAACGCTTCAAACGGAGCGGCTCGTCCTCTTTCCTTGCGGAAGATTTACGACGACGTTTAGGTTGTGGCTCAAGATCTTCATCTACCTCCGCCCATACCAGCCAGTCAATTCCGCCGGCTCGCAAGTCATGCTCAATACCAAAAGCACCTTGCTCATCAGGTCTATTAGAGCCAAACGTCACAATCGACTTTTGTGATTTTTGATCATCAGAAAGTAAATTCATCACGATTGAGTCGTCGCGATTCAAGATACAAATAGTGTCCGCACCAAATATTTTTGCTTTTGCATCTGCATATGCGTGCATATCACCATGCCAATCTAAATGATCTTGTGTGATATTGAGAACAGTAGCTGCAGTTGCATTAAGGGTGTACGTATAAAGCAATTGGAAGCTAGACAATTCCAGGACCCAGATATCGGGCATATCTTCAATTTGGTCGGCCTCATTTAGGCAAGTCATCAGTTTGTCTAATGCTGCAGGACTAATATTTCCGGCTACTGCAACATTCTTGCCGGCACGCTCACAGAGCTGTCCTGTTAAGGCAGTGGTAGTTGTTTTCCCATTAGTGCCAGTAATGGCCAACACTGCTGCTGAATAAGAAGAATTATTTGTTTCTGCGATGCGAGCTAGGGCTGTAATTGCACGTGCAAAAAATTCAATCTCGCTCCAAACATCAATCCTGGCTTTTCTAGCCTTTACCAAGAATGATTGAGTAGGCTCCAGAAGTGGAGATAAACCAGGACTGATCCCAATAACATCGATATCAGTTAATAGATCATCACTTAATGGCCCAAATTGAATATCGTTCAGTCCGGCTATTTTTAATGCATCAAGCCAGACATTTTGGCGTTCAGAAAGTTGAGACTGATCACGCGTATCGATCAAACGAACGGTGGCGCCATTACGTAGACACCACTGAGCCATAGCAAACCCTGATTCACCTAGGCCCATAATCAAAAATCGGTGGGGAGCCTGATAGCCTGCATCAGCTATAAAAGCAGGATTAGCGAAAGTGTTTTGTAAGTTCAGCATATTGACTTTTGGGCTCACCGTAATTTCAGGCTAGATAAGCCAATTAATACCAATAGGATGGTGATGATCCAGAAACGGACGACTACTTGCGTTTCTTTCCAACCACCTAATTCAAAATGATGATGAAGTGGGGCCATGCGGAAAATACGGCGGCCTTCACCAGAATATTTTTTAGTTAACTTGAACCACAATACTTGTAGCATTACCGAAACAGTTTCTGCAACGAATACTCCACCCATCACAAAGAGCACAATCTCTTGGCGCACAATCACGGCGATGGTTCCCAGTGCGCCGCCCAGAGCAAGCGCCCCAACGTCACCCATAAAGACTTGCGCAGGATGCGTGTTGTACCAGAGGAAAGCTAAACCAGCCCCTCCCATAGCGCCACAAAAAATCATTAACTCACCAGCACCAGGAATATAGGGAAACAATAAATATTTGGCATAAATTGCATTACCCATCACATAAGCAAATGCACCTAATGCAGCCCCCACCAAAATAACAGGCATGATCACCAGGCCATCGAGGCCATCAGTCAGGTTCACAGCATTACTGCTACCAACGATCACTAAATAACTCAAGATGATGAAGCCCATCATGCCCAGTGGATAACTAACTTCTTTAATAAAAGGCAACAGTAAGTTTGTTTTTGCTGGAAGATCCAAGGCAAAACCACTCCTAAGCCATTCATAGAAAAGTTGGAGTACTTTAAAGTTATTCACCTCTGAGACTGAGAAGGCTAAATAGATCGCTGCAAATAAACCAATCAAAGTTTGCCAAAGAAATTTTTCTCTTGAGGCCATTCCCTTGGGATCTTGATGGACAACCTTACGATAGTCATCTGCCCAGCCAATTGCACCAAACCCAAAAGTGACAATCATCACAATCCAGATAAAACGATTGCTTAAGTCCGCCCACAGTACACAAGAAACAAAAATACCAATCAAAATTAAAACTCCACCCATTGTTGGAGTGCCAGTTTTGACTAAATGGGTTTGTGGGCCATCAGTTCGGACGGCCTGGCCCATTTTTAAGGCAGTCAATTTACGAATAACCCATGGTCCTGCAGCCAAACCAATCAATAAGGCCGTGACTGTTGCCATCACTGCTCTAAAAGTAATGTAGTTAAAGACTCTGAAGAACCCAAAATCATCCTGTAGCCATTGCGCCAAGATTAAGAGCATGTTTTCGCCTCCTCTAACAAGGCTTGCACAACACGCTCCATGCGCATAAAACGTGAACCTTTAACCAAAATATTTAAATGTTCATTGCTTCCAGTTGACTGGGCATGTAATGCGTCCCTCAACTGCACAATCAGACTGTCCATTTCAGAAAAATGTTTTGCGCTAGCGGTAGATGTCCTATTCCTCTGAACATCGTTAAAGCCTTTAATCACAAATTGGCATTGCTCACCTAAAGCAAATAATTTAGTGACTCCCTGCTCGGCAGCATAAGCACCAACTTCGCGATGAAACTCAGGTCCTTGGTTGCCAACTTCACCCATATCACCTAAAACTAACCAAGCTATATTGCCTGACTGTTTTAGTGCATCAATTGCTGCTCTGACTGAATCTGGGTTAGCGTTGTAGCTGTCATCAATTAAGGTGTAATGAGGATCAATCTTCTTGGCCTGCATACGTCCATTTACAGGTGCGAATGATTCAAGGCCTTCCTTTATTTTTTCGAGACTGACGCCAGCTGCTACTGCAACAGCACTAGCAGCTAATGCATTACGTGCATTGTGACTGCCTAAAGTATTTAATTGGACCTCTATAGAACCTAACTCTGTCTGCACCTCTACATGGCCATTACTCAATAGGCGCCCCATTACTGCAGCCTGTACTGTAGTTTGGCCGGACAGCAGAACAAAATCAATTACCTTACGTCCAGCAGCAGCCTCCTGCCAGACGCCAGCAAACTCAGAGTCTGCTGGGAAGACAGCAATACCATTATTTGGTAGAGCAGAAATTGCATAGGAGTGCTCTTGTGCCACCGCAGCTACAGTAGCCATGAACTCTTGATGCTCACGCTGTGCATTGTTAATCAATGCAATATTCGCCTGTGCAATGTTTGCTAACTGAGCAGTTTCACCTGGGTGATTCATGCCTAACTCAACTACGGCAAGCCGATCTGTCGAGCGGAGCTTTAATAAGGTGAGTGGTAGACCAATATCATTATTCAGATTACCTTTAGTGACAAGCGTGTGCTGCTCACCTACCGCAGCCTTGAATATCGAAGCAATCATTTCTTTAACAGTCGTTTTACCGTTACTACCAGTCACCAAAGCCAATGGAATAGTGTGATTAGTGCGCCAAGCTTTTGCTAATAATCCCAGGCTGATGCGAGTATCGTCAACGAAAACGGCGGGCAGATTTGTAGGGCATCTATCTTTGTTACTAATGAGTACTGCCGCTGCTCCTGCTTTAGCAACATCAGATAAAAAGTCATGCGCATCAAAGCGCTCACCTGCCAAAGCTATAAACAATTCTTTTGAGTCAATCTGACGGCTATCAGTTCCAACCCTTGAAATATTTAATGACTGAGCATCTTGTGTGGAAATATTCAGCAGAGCGCTTCCAGGCAACATGGCATGCACTTGCGCAAGTGTTGTCATTGCAGACATTAAGCTATTCCTCCGCTAGCCAAGCGAATATGCTCTTGGTCGGAGAAATCAAATTTCTTACCATTAATTTCTTGGGTGGTTTCGTGACCTTTCCCAGCAACTAAGACAACATCTTGAGGGGCAGCATTACGCACAGCAGCCATAATCGCTGCAGAACGATCGACAATCATCTGCACATTTGAATTCTGACTGATGCCACCACGAATCTTCTCCATGATTGCCTGTGGCTCTTCAGATCTGGGGTTATCGCTAGTAATAATGATTTGATGAGCATATTGCTGAGCCACCGCACCCATCTGAGGACGTTTACCAATATCACGATCGCCACCACAGCCAAATACACACCAAATTTTTCCACCACGCTGCTGCGCAATGGGGGCTATGGCTTGTAAAGTCTTTTCGAGAGCATCAGGTGTATGAGCGTAATCAACCACTACCAACAAACCTTCTGATTTTTGCTGCTTACCCACTTGAATTAATTCCATGCGTCCAAGAACGGGGCGTAATTGACTTACCCGCTTACTAGCCTCACCACAAGTGAGGCCCTGAGTTAACAATACAGTCCACACTGCAAGCGCATTACTTAAATTGAATTCACCTAATAAAGGAATATGCAAGGTATTGCTACTGATTCCCTCGTATGTAAATAGAGAGTCATATCCAGCACCATTCAAAATGCTATCTTTAGCGTAAATACGCTGTAAACGATCGCCAAACTTTTCAAATCCCTTAAGTGCGCTTTGGTTAATTGTGTATGCCCAAACTTTAATGCCGCCCTTAGCTAAAAGCTTCATAGCAATCTCGCGGCCGAATGCATCATCTAAATTAATGACGGCATGCTCTAGCCCTGCCAGCTGGAATATTTTTGCTTTTGCCTGTGCATAGTTAGCCATACTGCCGTGATAATCCAAATGGTCTTGTGTCAGATTTGTAAACACAGCGCAATTTAATTGGGTGCCAGCTACCCGATTTTGATGCAAGGCATGTGATGACACTTCCATCGCTACTTGCTTAGCACCGGCATTCAGCAACTCTTTAAATTGAGTTTGTAGCTTTGGTGCATCTGGAGTGGTATAGCCAGTTTGTACCAAAGAACCTGGAAAGCCTGTCCCTAAAGTACCTAATACTGCCGTGCGCTGATTCGGTCCATCCAAAGCCTGAGCCAACCATTGCGTGACGCTCGTTTTACCGTTCGTGCCTGTTACACCAATTACCTTTAATTGCTTGCTTGGATAGTCGTACCATTGCGCAGATAATTCTCCAACTTTTTCTGCCAGGTTTTCAATCGCAATGCATTTTGGGTGATCTAGGTATTGAGCGCCTGAATCTGTAGGGTCGAATATTACTGCTGCCGCACCACTCTCCAATGCAGCCTCAATGAATTGACGACCATCTCGTAATGCATTGCCATGACCAACAGGATAAGCAAAAAAGATATCGCCAGACTGAATCTGGCGACTATCCGCGCTGACCTTAGCAGTGCTATTTGCCAGGCTGCGCAAGTGTTCAATCAGATGATTGGGTTCTATATTCAATGCTGCCCTCATCTTTTCAGAACCACCTGCTGCGTCTGAACATTTGCAGTACGAATCTCTTCAGGACTCTTATCTTGCAAAACCATTTGCTTCACTTTGTTATCTGGTAATACATTGAGAGTATTCAGTGTTTCACTCACAATGGTTGAGAACACTGGTGCAGCAACATCGCCACCATAGTGACTGCCACCAGTTGGTTCATCAATCATTACCGCCACCACAATCCGAGGAGCGCTAATCGGCGCTAAGCCGGCAAAGTAAGCGCGGTATTTATTTCCATACCCCTTCCCAACCAATTTATGAGCTGTACCTGTCTTACCGCCAACTCTAAAGCCTTCAGCTTGCGCCTTGATAGCAGTACCGCCAGGCTCAGTGACTGTTTCAAGCATGGTGCGCATTTCAATTGCAGTCTTAGCTGAAAGAACTCTGGTGCCTGGTTTGAAATCAGGGCTACGCTCAATGGTGAGTGGCACTAATTCACCGTCACGCGCAAATACCGTATATGCCCTTGCCATCTGAAAGAGCGATGCAGAAATTCCGTAGCCAAATGCAATGCGCGCTTGATCAGTTGGCATCCACTTTTTAAATGGATGCACCGTTCCAGCAACAGCTCCAGGGAAGCCAATTTTAGGTGCCTGACCTAAACCAACCGCAGTATAAAAATCCCACATCTCTTCTGGGGATAGGTTGTTCATAGCAATTTTTGCGGTACCGATATTGCTTGATTTCTGAATGATCTCTGCAACTGTTAGATTTCCATAAGGGTGCGTGTCAGTAATGGGTTTAGGTCCGATAAGATACTTAGCACCAATCACCATATTGGTCTCTGGCTTTACTGCACCCTTTTCTAAAGCAATTGCAATCGTTAACGGCTTCATGGTTGAGCCAGGCTCAAATGTATCTGTCAGCACGCGATTACGAAGCTGCTCACCCGTGAGATATTTACGGTCATTTGGGTTGTAACTTGGGTAATTGGCCAAAGCCAAAATTTCTCCCGTCTGCGTATCTAGAACTACAGCACCGCCAGCTTTAGCGTGGTGCTTCTCAACTGCGTCCTTAACAGCGTTGTAAGCTAGATACTGAATCTTGCTATCAATAGAGAGATTTAAATCCTTACCGTTTTGCGGCAACTGCAAGATCGCCATTTCCTCAACAACACGACCTAAGCGATCAACCACTACACGCCTTTGACCGGGATGGCCAGCAAGCTCTTTCTCTCTAGAAAGCTCCATACCCTCTTGGCCACGATCCTCAACATTCGTAAAGCCAACGACGTGTGCCATCGCTTCACCCTCTGGATAGAAGCGGCGATATTCATTATTTAAGCCAATACCCGGAATTTCTAATTGCTTAATTTGTTGTGCGATTGCCGGCTCAACCTGGCGCTTTAAGAAAATCTGCTTACGATCTTCTTTTAATTTTTTGCGCAACTCTGATTCGCTCATCTGCAATAGACTGGCAAGCTTTTGTACTTTAACTGCGGCCAAATCATCAGGGACTGTGTCGTTATAAGCAATCACAGACTTTGCTTCCAAGCTGGTAGCTATGACTTGACCATTGCGATCCAAAATTTTTCCACGACTTGCAGGTAACTCCAATTCGCGCTGAGTTCCTCTCACTCCCTTAGCTTCATAGAATGCGTTTCCTGGACCCTGAATCCAGAATGCACGTAGCAATAACATCATGAAAACGAAGAATAAAAGGAATAACATCAAGCGCGACCGCCACATCGGCAGGCGCAATACTAAATTTGGTGTAGTAGAAAAACCAACCGGCCTCATTTAGCCTCCCTTAGGTACAAAGTACGTTCAGGAGAAATTGGCGACATACGTAATTGGTTCCGCGCAACATCACGAATACGCGCAGACTTCGAAAGATTGCGTTGCTCATATTCCAAGCGTAACCAGTCTTGATTTAATTTACGCTCTTCAATTTGGGCGCGCTCTTGAGCAATAAATAGTTTGCGCGCACGTTGCTGAGCTGCTACTAGTGATAAGGCGCAAATCAATAACAAGGCGAGCAAAGTCAAGGTGGCGCGATTCATGCAGATGCATCCATCCGTTTTTCGGCAATACGCATGATGGCTGAACGGGCACGTGGATTTTCTAGAACCTCTGCTTCGCTTGGCTTAACGCGGCCAATAATTTCTAAAACGCTTTGCGGCAAGTCCTTTTCGCGCACAGGTAAACCACGTGGTAGCTCTACCTTTGAATGCGTCTGTAGAAACTGTTTCACGATGCGATCTTCCAGTGAATGAAAACTAATCACTACAAGTCTTGCTCCTGGTTTTAATAAGCTCAAAGCAGCTTTCAGGCCAAGCTCTAAATCCTCTAGCTCGCGGTTGATAAAAATACGCAATGCTTGGAAAGTCCTAGTCGCTGGATCTTGACCGGCTTCACGTGTACGCACCACGCTAGCAACCAAACCTGCTAGTTGTGTGGTTGTTTTTGGGGACAAACCTTCTTCTCGCTTTGCCACAATGGCTTTAGCGATCTGAAATGCAAAACGCTCTTCTCCATAAGTCTTAATCACGTGCGTGATTTCCTCCTGCGGCGCCTGCTCTAACCACTGTGCAGCCGTTAAACCCTGATCCGTATTCATCCGCATATCGAGTGGGCCCTCGCGACGAAAGGAGAAGCCCCGATGCGCTTCGTCTACCTGCGGCGAACTGATTCCTAAATCCAACAAAATTCCATCGACCGATTCTGTTTGCGCGTACTGATCCATCTGCGCAAAACTGTCGTGCACAATGGTTAGACGTGGATCGTTGATTTGCTGTGCGACTGCAATCGCATCTAAATCCTTGTCGAAAGAAATCATGCGCGCAGATGAGGGAAGCTGTTTGAGTAAGGCTTGTGTATGACCACCGCGCCCAAATGTTCCATCGATTACCAAAATATTTTTTGCTGTGTTTTGTTTTTGAATGAGCGGGCCATTGATTAGCGCCGTCACCGCCTCGGCCAGTAATACTGGGCGATGAGTTATGTTCATGGCACCCTGTCATCAAAAATTAAATTGCTTGAGTGCTTCAGGCATGCCTAGTGCAATCGCAGCCTGTTCTTTTGTAGCGTATGTAGCTGCGTCCCACAATTCCAAGTGACTACCCATGCCAAGCAGGATTACTTCTTTTTCAATTCCTGCTGCTGCGCGCAATTCGGGGCTCACCAAAATTCGGCCAGCATTATCCAAATCAATTTCTGCTGCGTTACCAAGAAAAATTCTGCGCCACCAATGCGCATCCATTGGTAGTTGCGCAACTCGTGCTCTAAAACTTTCCCACTCCGGTCTTGGAAATAGCAACAGACAACCATCTGGATGTTTTGTGAGCGTGAGGCGGCCTTCACCTTGAACCAACAAGGCGTCACGATGCTTGGCCGGAACAGACATCCGTCCTTTTGCATCTAAATTGAGAGCTGAAGCACCTTGAAACACCATTTACCCCACTTTTTCACACTTCCTCCCACTTTAGAGGATCGTAATAGAGGGGTCAAGTGTTTTTGGGTATTTTTTTAGGAAATTCTCTAGTGTTTACAAACACTTAGCGCCATGTGTTCATAAAATGGTGATAGTAAAATAGCTACTTGAAACAATGGCTTGGAAAATATACTTAAGAATAGGTCTTAGCTATATCACTAGATAATGGTTAAATATACTGTATTTAAAAACAGTAGTATTCAAAAAATATATCAAAATTAATCTGGAATTAAATCCCTTGATTAATTTGGACTAAATCGCAAATATCAATTTCAAATTTTGTAAGCGGTTGTTGTCATCACTTTAGACATTACTTGCATTATTTTTTGAATTGGCTCAGGCAAAGTCGCTCCACCTGCATGCAAGGCTGCTTGCCCATGTTCAATTTCATCAATCCGCATTTGATCAACGATTGCACGCGAACGATGATCTTCTTCAGGCAGTTTTGTGAGATGGCTCTCAAGATGACTCTCAACTTGTTTTTCAGTTTCAGCAACAAAACCCAAACTCCACTGATCACCCGCTAAGCCAGCTGCCAAGCCTATTGCAAAGGATCCTGCATACCAAAATGGATTGAGATAACTAGTATGTGAACCAAGCTCCTTCAAGCGAGTTTCACACCAGGCTAAATGATCCACTTCCTCTTGACCGGAGTGATTGAGCATCTCTTTAATTTCTGAATTTCTGGCAACTAATTTTTGTGATTGGTACAGAGCTTGCGCACAAACTTCACCAACGTGATTAATCCGCATTAACCCTGCTGCATGTTTTCGTTGCTCGGAATCTAATGCGGCATTTGCTCCAGATTCAGAGCCGGGAGTGGGTCTTTGAGCATTTGCGCCGCCAACAACCGAACGAAGTGCCGTATCAAACTCAACAATGAAGCGGTCTATTGGGGTCATATGCCAGAAAAATTAAACCAAAACCTCAGCTTTGCAGCTTTGTTTTGTCTTTAATCCAAGCTCTGCTAAGAGCGCACGGTCTTCTTCTGCCTCTGGATTACCGGTAGTGAGTAATTGCTCACCATAGAATATTGAATTGGCGCCAGCCATGAAGCACATTGCCTGAACAGCCCTTCCTAATTGTTGACGGCCAGCTGATAAGCGCACGCGAGCCTTGGGCATTGTGATGCGAGCAACGGCAATTGTTCTAACAAACTCCAGAGGGTCTAAAGGCTTTTGATCGGCCAAGGGTGTTCCAGCAACAGGCACTAAGTGGTTGATGGGAACAGACTCAGGATAAGGGCTCAAATTTGCTAAACGCGCCAAGAAAGCAGCTCGCTGTTCTCGAGACTCACCCATCCCTACAATGCCGCCACAACAAACAGACATACCAGCGGCACGGACGTTGGAGATCGTATCTAAGCGGTCCTGATAGCCCCGAGTAGAAATCACTGAACGGTAAAAATCTTCGCTGGTATCGAGGTTATGGTTATAAAAATCTAAGCCAGCCTCTTGTAGCGCTAAAGCTTGATCAGCCTCTAACATGCCCAAGGTAGCGCAGGTTTCTAGACCCAATGCTTTGACGCCCTTAATCATTGCCGTCACTTTTTCAATATCGCGATCTTTAGGTTCGCGCCAGGCTGCCCCCATACAGAACCGGTTTGATCCTGCCGCCTTAGCGGCTTTAGCGGCCTCTAAAACCTCCTCCAGCCCCATCAACTTTTCAGCTTTAACATCGGTGTCATAGCGTGCAGCCTGTGGGCAATAGCCGCAATCCTCAGGGCAGCCACCGGTCTTGATAGACAACAAGGTAGCCAACTCCACATCGCCCTCAGGAAAATGCGTTTTATGAGTCTCTTGAGCCTTGAGCATTAATTGATCAAAAGGCAGGGAAAACAATCCTTCAATTTGGGCCAAGGTCCACTGACCAGAGGCATCTAACTCTTTACGTAAATTAGCCTTAGATTTAACTAGGGTAAGAGGTTTTTCAGCAGTTTGGGCATCCAACATGGGCAAATTCCAGAAAATAGATTAATTCAAGGCATAAACATAACAGATACAAGCCGGAAATTGGAAAAACTAGTGGTCAAATATCAAACATGAAGGTTATTTCTGATTTAAATCAACCCACTCTCGTTGATCGCAGCCTGGCTGCCGTTTGGCACCCTTGCACTCAGATGAAACATCACGAGTCTTTTCCCTTGATTGCCATCACCAAAGGTAAGGGCCCTTGGCTCTATGACGAAAAGGGAAATGCCCTACTCGATTGCATCAGCTCTTGGTGGACTAACTTATTTGGCCACTCTAATCCACAAATTAATCAAGCCATCATTGATCAGCTAGAAAAAATTGAGCACGTCATGCTAGCCGGATTTACACATCAACCAGTAGTTGAGCTCTCTGAAAAACTTGCCGCACTGACAAGCGGAAATTTAGGCCACGTCTTTTACGCATCAGACGGCGCGTCGGCAGTAGAGATTGCCTTAAAAATGAGCCATCATTTTTGGCAACTCAATGGTAAGCCTCAAAAGAAAAAATTTGTCTGCTTAGAAAATGGCTATCACGGAGAAACGCTAGGTGCATTAGCAGTGACCGATGTTGCTATCTTTCGAAAGGCCTATGGATCACTCTTGCAAGATGTCTATACAGTCCCATCACCCGATGCTCGAAAGGTAAAAGTGGGTGAGAGCGCAGAAGATGTTGCAAAACATGCAGCAGCTGAACTTGAAAAATTATTTGAAAAAGAACATCAATACATTGCTGCCATCATCGTCGAACCGCTAGTGCAATGCGCAGGACAAATGGCAATGTATTCCCCAGAATATCTTCGGCTAGTAAGGGACTTATGCAATCGCTATGAGGTACACCTCATAGCTGATGAGATCGCTGTAGGCTGTGGGCGGAGTGGTCAGTTTTTCGCCTGCGAGCATGCGGGTATCTGGCCTGATTTTTTAACTCTATCCAAAGGTATTAGCGGTGGCTACCTTCCGCTCTCGCTTTGCATGACTACCAATACGATTTATCGTGCTTTTTATAGCGATAAAACGCAACAGGGCTTCTTACATTCTCACTCATATACCGGAAACCCACTAGCCTGCTCAGCAGCACTAGCATGTTTAAAGATTTTTGAGACTGAGAATGTTTTAAAAAATAATATTGCTCGATCACAGGATTTAGCGAATGCATTTGGATGGGCAAAAATAGATTCTCGAGTAGAGCACTGGCGCCAACAAGGAATGATTCTGGCTTTTGATCTTAAAAATGAGTATCTTAAAAATCCAAGCACTTTTCCACGCGAAATGTTCGCTAAAGGCCTGGAAGAAGGGGTTCTGATCAGACCAATCAGCAATACGATATATGTCATGCCTCCCTACATCCTGTCTACAGAAGAAATAATGCAAATGGGCAAAGCTATTGAAAGAGCACTAGCGAAAGCTTTGGTATGACGAACTCATTTAATGCCTTAAAACTGGCGCAAGAACAAATTACAGAGTTAGATTTGCAACTACTTAAGCGGAGATTGCGTGTTACACAATCTCCCTGCGATACCACGGCATCAATAGATGGCAGGCAACTGAAAACCTTTTGCAGCAATGATTACCTTGGGCTTGCCAATCACCCAGATTTAATCAATGCCCTAGCACAAGGCGGCCAGAAATATGGTGTTGGTAGTGGTGCTTCGCATTTAATCAGCGGTCATAGTGCAGCACATGAGCTACTTGAAAAGCAGTTAGCTTCTTTTCAAAAGAAGCATATCCCCAAAGTACGCGCCTTATTTTTTAGTACTGGCTACCTCGCTAATCTCGCCGCCATTACTGGTCTAGCTAGACTTTCTCAGCGCGGAGATCTCAGTATTTACTCAGCGAAACTCAATCATGCTTCACTAATTGATGGAGTTCGATTAGCGGCTGCGCAAATGAGTGCCGCAGTCAACTTGTTTGATCACACTCAGCTTACTTCATTAACTGACCTACTCAAAAAAGATACAAAATCTCTTAAACTCATTGTCACTGATGGTGTCTTTAGTATGGATGGCGATCTAGCACCAGTTAAAGCATTACTTCAAATAGCAGAGCAATATGATGCCCTATTGATAGTTGATGATGCGCATGGTTTTGGGGTGCTAGGCAAGCAAGGGCATGGCATCTTAGAGCAAGAAAATATTGATTCAGATCGCATCATTTATATCGGTACCTTAGGGAAAGCTGCTGGTGTCAGCGGTGCTTTTGTTTGCGCGCAAGATTCTTTTATTGAATGGCTCATTCAAAAGGGTCGCCCCTATATTTACAGTACTGCAACCCCACCTGCTATCGCGCACACCTTACTCAAAAGCCTTGAGATCATTGCTGGTGAGGAGGGCGTAAAGCGTCGTGCACAACTTAATCAGCTCATCAAAATTTGGCAAGATGAAATGGCATTTTCAGAATGGCAAAAGGCCTCTTCTGGAACACCCATCCAACCAGTGATTTTGGGTAGCAATGCCAATGCGCTCATGGCGGCAAAGTTATTAGATGAAGCAGGTTATTGGATTCCAGCAATCCGTCCACCAACGGTAGCCCCTGGTACCGCACGCTTGCGGATTACTTTTTCCGCAAATCATAGTGCGGATGATTTGCGTCAACTTATCACTACCTTAAAAAGGATAGAGCAAGAAGTCCATCAAAAGGTAGCTCATGACTAAGATGACTGGTTTTTTTGTAACGGGTACAGATACTGAAGTTGGAAAAACCTTGGTTAGTGGTGCGCTGATCTTCAAGTTACGAAAACAAGGGAAACAAGCTATCGGCTTTAAACCTGTCGTTGCTGGAACATACCAAAGTAGCAGTGGTAGCATCCACAATGAAGATCTAGAAACTTTACGCATTGCCTCCCAGTTAGCGCCAGGCCAATTAAGCTTGTCTCCTTATGTTTTAGACATGCCAGTAGCACCCCATCTGGCTGCGTTAAATAAAGGCATCGCTCTAGACTTAAAGACCATCATGCACGCAGTTGATGAAATTCAAAAGTACGGTGATTGTCTTGTTATTGAAGGGGCTGGCGGATTCTTAGTCCCACTAAATGATCATGAAGATCTGGGCGATCTTGCACATCAAATCGGTTTGCCAATCATTTTGGTGGTTGGCATGAAATTAGGTTGCATTAATCATGCTCTACTGACTCAAGAGGCAATTAAAGCCCGTGGATTAAAAATTGCAGGGTGGGTTGCTAATTCTCTAGCAAATGAAATGCCTCTACTAAAAGAAAATATTGCTACATTAGAAGCAAAAATCCATGCACCCTTTTTAGGACTAATCCCCTCCTTACCTAAAACACTACAAAAATCTGATAACAGCCCCTATTTAATAGAAGCGCTCGATTTTGCTGCACAGCACATCCAAATAACGAGCGATTAAAGCCCCTAGAACAAGCCCTAAGATGAAACCGGTGGGACTTTCAGATAAGATGAAGGCATGCATTTACCCCCTGAAATCCTTGATTCTGCAAAAGCTATACAAGATATTCGTCGCAATATTCACGCTCATCCTGAATTGCGCTTCGAAGAAAACCGCACGTCTGACTTAGTTGCAGAAGCACTTTCCAGTTGGGGCATTACGGTTTACCGAGGCATGGGTAAAACAGGTGTTGTTGGTCGTCTTGATGGCGATTTAGGCTCTGGAAAAATGATTGGCTTACGGGCCGATATGGACGCACTCCCATTACAAGAGCACAACAATTTTGAGCATGCTTCTCGTAATCCCGGAAAGATGCATGCCTGTGGTCACGATGGTCACACTGCAATGCTTTTAGGTGCCGCCCAATATCTATCAAATCATCGCGACTTCAAGGGGGCTGTGATATTTATTTTCCAACCCGGCGAAGAAGGCGGTGCTGGTGCCAAAGAAATGATTAAAGATGGGCTCTTTAAACAATTTCCTTGTGATGCTGTTTTTGGATTACATAACTGGCCAGGCTTAGTCGAAGGTCACTTTGGAGTTACTCCTGGCCCAATGATGGCTTCAAGTAATGCTTTTGAAATTACCATTACCGGTAAAGGTGGTCACGCTGCACTACCTCACAATAGCGCTGACCCAGTACTTACTGGAGCGCAAGTAGTATTAGCACTCCAAAGCATCATTACTCGTAATAAGCGCCCAGTCGATGCAGCAGTTCTCTCAGTAACACAGTTTCATGCGGGCGAAACAAGTAATGTTATTCCTGATAGCGCCTTTATCGGCGGCACCGTCAGAACATTCACTTTGGAAGTACTTGATTTAATGGAGCAACGACTTCGTGAAATTGCACACAATGTCGCAAGTGCATTTGATTGCAAAGCAGAAATTTCTTTTAAGAGAAGCTATCCACCATTGATTAATCACGATGCTGAAGTTCAGTTTGCCAGCGAGGTAATGAGCGAATTAGTCGGCAAACAAAATGTCAATACGAATATTGATCCCACCATGGGCGCAGAAGATTTTGCCTTTATGTTGCTAGAGAAGCCAGGATGCTATGTATTTTTAGGCAATGGGGATGGAGATCACCGTTCTGTAGGTCATGGTATGGGCCCATGCCATCTCCATAATCCATCTTATGACTTTAACGATAAATTAATTCCCGTAGGCGTGAGCTACTGGGTAAAACTAGCGCAACGCTACCTAGAGAAAAACTAGACCTCCTGCGAGATCTAGTGATTTAAGAATTAGTAAATTTAGCTGGGCGCTTTTCTATAAACGCAGCCATGCCTTCTTTTTGATCATTCGTTCCAAAGCAAGTGTGGAACAAACGACGTTCAAAATGGATTCCCTCTGAAAGAGTGGTTTCATAAGCAGAGTTAACCGCCTCTTTGACCATCATTGCTGTTAGTAGCGGCATATCAGCAATCTCTTTTGCAATCGCTTTCACTTCTTTCAATAAATCTGCTTTTGGAAAGACTCGGGATACTAAACCCGAACGCTCAGCCTCTGCAGCATCCATCATTCTTCCAGTTAAAGCTAAATCCATTGCTTTCGCTTTAGAGACGGCACGTGGCAAACGTTGCGTACCGCCAGCGCCTGGGATGATTCCCAATTTAATTTCTGGTTGCGCAAACTTCGCATTATCTGCAGCCATGATGGTGTCACACATCATTGCCAGCTCACATCCGCCTCCGAGTGCATAGCCTGATACTGCAGCAATCACAGGTTTACGAACTTTTTGCATATGCTCCCAATTTCGGGAAATAAAATTATGGCGATAGACATCTTGCAAATTACGCTTCGCCATTGATGCAATATCGGCGCCAGCAGCAAATGCCTTCTCGCTACCTGTGACAATGATGCAACCAATATTGTCATCTGCATCAAATGTAAGCAATGCCTCACCTAACTCATCCATCAGTTGATCATTTAGCGCATTGAGAACCTCGGGACGATTTAAGGTAATGGTGGCAACCTTGCCATCCACTTCAGTCAAAATTGTTTTATAGCTCATCAATTTCTTTCTATCTATATCCATCTATTAACGTGGTAACAATAACCACATCTTGCCATTTTGTTTCATGCGCCCTGCAATTTCGCCTGCAGCATCACCCGAACCCCAATAATAATCAGCCCTGACACCACCCACAATCGCTTTCCCAGTATCTTGCGCCATTACGAGTTTTTGTATTGTTTGACCACTTAAAGTCCTAGTGGTAGATAAAAATACAGGAGCTCCTAATGGTAGTGCTTGCAAATCAACTGCAATACTACGCTCGCTAGTCAAGGGCACACCTAGAGCTCCATCAGGGCCTAAATCAGCATCAACGTTGCTTGGCAACTCCTTGAAAAATACAAACCTTGGATTAGCATTGAGCATGGCATTGACACGATCTGGATTACGCTTTGCCCACTGAGAAATTCCTTGCATGGTTGCTTCGCTGCGCGCGATGTCCTTGTGCTCTAACAACCACTGCGCAATAGATTTAAAGGGTTGATCATTGGTGCCTGCAAAACCAAGACGAAGAATACGGCCATCTTCGAGGCGAATTTTTCCAGAGCCTTGTATTTGCATAAATGCGGCGGCTACTGGATCTTGTACCCATGCAATTTCAGAGCCTTGCAATATGCCTGAGTTCATTAATTCTGCTCGAGTAGGAGCAGGGCTAGGCTTTGTTCTACGCCATACCTTAGGGTACGCATAGAGTGCGACGTTATAAGTACTCGTACGATTTAACGAACCGCTCATTACAGGTTCGTAGTAACCAGTGATAAGGCCAGTATCGATTCCAGAGCTATTTCGAATTTCATATGCCTGAAAATTACTTTCGAAATATCCTCGCACCGCTTTTTTATCTCGACTTGATATACCCGCTGCCTGAGTGCAAACCGGACGCCAATTGATTTCGCTACTGCGCTTGCGTAAGGCATCACAGCTTTTGAGCCAAGCGGACCATGCCTGTGTTAAATCATCTTCTTCCCAACCTGGTAATGCTTGCCAAGATACGGCGATAAAATTAGCGATTGGTGAGTTGTATGGTGAGGTGCTTGCATTCGAAGAAAAACTTGGGCGATTTCCAGATCCACGAGTCGGAGGAGTTGAGCAGCCAACAATTAAGCTTGGAAGCAAAATAGCGAATACACTTACTTGAAATAATTTAAATTTAGAAATCATGATTGCCAATTTACTCGATGAATACCCAATGCTGCTCTTTGTAATGGAAGGCGCTATCGCTTTAGGACTGTTACTGTTTATTGTCCTATGGACGAGCAAAGGGAAAAAATAGTTTTTCCAAATACTTCGCACTAATGTAATGTTCGGGGCATTACTAAGGCAAATTCAGGAATTGGCGCCTGAAAAAACTGTGCCTCCTCAGTAACGCAAAAGTACTCACCTCGCATGGTTCCTGCTGGCGTAGGCAAAGTGGCCCAGCTGGTGTACTCAAATTGCTCTCCGGCACGCAATAGAGGTTGTTGCCCAACAACACCCAAACCACGTACCTCCTGAACATCATTATCCCCATCAGTAATGAACCAATGGCGGGCAATGAGCTGAAGACTGGTGGTACCAGTATTGCGAATGGTGACCGTATAAGCAAAGGCAAATTGACGGTTATCAGGGTCAGATTGCTCTGGAAGGTACTGGGCTTTGACCGTAATGCTAATTTCATGAGGATTCATGCTCGAATTCTGCTCCATCCTAAGGCCAACTGCAAGCTAGAATCTAGGGATGGAAAGCCAAAAATCACCTCCAATTCGTCAATTTGTCATTGCCCCCTCCATTCTGTCGGCTGACTTTGCCTGCCTAGGCAAGGAAGTCCAAGATGTTCTGGCAGCGGGTGCTGATTGGATTCACTTTGATGTAATGGACAACCATTTCGTTCCAAACCTCACAATTGGCCCGCTAGTTTGTGAGGCTATTCGTCCACATGCCATGAAAAATGGCAAACCTGCAATGATCGACGTTCACCTCATGATTGAACCTGTGGATCGCATCGTGCCTGATTTTGCAAAAGCTGGTGCAAACTTAATTAGCTTTCACCCTGAGGCAAGCCCTCACGTGAATCGCACTCTTAATTTAATTCGTGATCAAGGCTGTCAAGCGGGTCTGGTATTAAACCCTGCAACACCACTTGATCACTTAGATCACACACTGGAATTAATCGACTTAGTTCTGCTTATGTCTGTTAATCCAGGATTTGGTGGGCAATCTTTTATTCCAAGCACCCTCAATAAGATTGAACAAGTTCGTATTCGCCTCGATCGTTACGAAGCTCAAACAGGTCGCCACATTCGTCTTGAAGTAGACGGTGGAATCAAGGTGGATAACATTGCTCAGGTTGCGCAAGCGGGTGCAGATACCTTCGTTGCTGGCTCAGCCGTTTTTGGAAAAGAAAATTACGCCCAAGTAATTGAGGCAATGCGTGCTGAATTAGGAAAGATTGGAAAGTCCTAATGCAGCTCGAAGAATTTCACGCCCTAGCCAAACAGGGTTTCAATCGCATTCCTCTTGTTAAGGAGGTTCTTGCTGATTTAGAAACGCCTCTATCGCTCTACGTCAAACTCAGTCAAGCCTTTGGTGAGAAAAATACCTACTTGCTCGAGTCCGTGTTAGGTGGTGAGCGTTTTGGCCGCTTCTCCTTTATTGGTCTGCCTGCCAAAACGATTATCAGAACAGTTGGCACCCCATCAGCGCCAGTCAATGAAGTACTCACTGATGGAAAAGTAGTAGAGAGTAATACTGATAACCCGCTGGATTTTGTAGATGCTTATTTCAAACGCTTCAAGGTTGCCCTCCAACCAGGTCTGCCACGTTTTTGCGGCGGCCTTGCCGGTTACTTTGGTTATGACACTGTTCGGTATATTGAATCACGCTTAGCGAAATATGATTTACCAGATGAACTTGGTCTGCCTGATATCCAACTCATGCTTACTGAAGAGTTAGCGGTAATTGATAATGTTGCTGGCAAAATTTACTTCATTGTCTATGCAGATCCAGGCATCCCCAATGGATTTGAAAAGGCCCAAGACCGCTTAAAAGAATTACTTACTTGCCTGGGTAAACCAGCCAATATGCCAGCATCATTACCGAGCACAAAGACAGATTTAATTCGTAAATTTAAGACTGCTGATTTTGAAGATGCAGTACGTAAAACTAAAGAATATATTTTGGCTGGCGACTGTATGCAGGTTGTCATTGGTCAACGAATTAGCAAGCCTTTTACAGACTCACCATTAGCGCTATATCGAGCACTTCGCTCTCTGAACCCATCGCCTTATATGTATTTTTATGATTTTGGCGATATGCAAATTGTGGGTTCATCCCCGGAGATTCTTGTTCGGCAGGAAAAACGCGCTGCTGAAAAGATTGTGACCATTCGACCGCTTGCTGGCACCCGTCCCCGCGGTGCTAGCCCAGAGGAAGACGAGCGTCTAGCTAAAGAGTTGCTTGCAGACCCTAAAGAGATTGCTGAGCACATCATGCTGATTGACCTCGCTCGTAATGATGTTGGCAGAATTGCAAAGACAGGGTCTGTAAAAGTCACTGATTCCATGTCAATCGAAAAGTATTCTCATGTACAGCACATTGTTAGCTCGGTTGAAGGTGATCTCTTAGATAATATGAGCAATATGGACGTCTTACGAGCAACCTTCCCAGCGGGCACACTCTCTGGCGCACCTAAAATTCGTGCCATGGAAATTATTGACGAGATGGAAATTGTGAAGCGCGGTATTTATGGTGGTGCAGTAGGATATCTCTCCTTCTCGGGCGATATGGATGTGGCTATCGCCATTCGCACTGGTGTCATTCGTGATGGCATGCTGCATTCTCAGGCAGGTGCCGGTGTTGTAGCCGACTCTAACCCAACTGCCGAGTGGAAAGAAACCGAAGCTAAGGCACGCGCAGTATTAACAGCCGCAGAATTAGTACAAGGAGGACTCGATGCTCCTCATGATTGATAACTACGATTCTTTTACCTATAACCTCGTGCAATATTTTGCCGAGCTAGGTGAAGAGGTAAAAGTATTTCGGAATGATGAAATCGCAGTAGAAGATATTGCAAAACTGAATCCTGCACGAATTTGTATTTCTCCTGGACCATGCAGCCCAGCGGAAGCTGGCATTTCAGTAGAGACTATCAAACGCTATGCAGGACAAATTCCGATTTTAGGAGTATGCCTAGGCCATCAAGCTATCGGCGAGGCTTTTGGGGGTAAGGTGATTCGCGCCCAAAAGGTGATGCATGGTAAGACCGACTCTATTCACCACACAGGTGTGGGTGTATTCAAAAACTTGCCAGATCCATTTAAAGTCACGCGATATCATTCGCTCGCCATCGAAAAGAGCTCCCTGCCTGCAGTACTAGAAGTGACGGCTACATCTTCTGATGGCGAAATCATGGGCGTGCGCCATCGCGAACTCGCAGTTGAAGGAGTTCAATTTCATCCCGAATCTATTCTTTCTGAGCATGGTCACGCCCTGCTGAAGAATTTTTTAATCAATAAATAGCGCTATGCCAATTACTCCACAAGCAGCACTGCAACGTTGCATCGAACATCATGAACTTTCTCATGATGAAATGACTGCGATGATGAGACTCATCATGAGCGGTGAAATGTCTCCTGAGCTAGTGGCTGGACTATTAGTAGCTCTACGTACTAAAAAAGAAACTGTTGGAGAAATTGCTGCTGCTGCACGAGTGATGCGTGAATTTGCAACTACTGTTCATGTAGATGACCGCACTCATTTAGTTGACGTTGTAGGTACAGGTGGCGATGGCGCGCATACTTTTAATATCTCCACTGCAGCCATGTTCGTTGCTGCAGCAGCTGGAGCCAAAATTGCTAAGCATGGTAATCGCAGCGTCAGCAGCAAGTCTGGTAGCGCTGATGTGCTCGAGGCCTTAGGCGTAAACCTAGGACTCTCTGCAGAACAAGTCGCCAAATGTATTTCTACAGTAGGTACCGGCTTTATGTTTGCGCCTAACCACCACCCTGCTATGAAAAACGTCGTACCAATTCGCAAACAATTGGGTGTGCGGACTATTTTTAATATCTTAGGGCCGCTTACCAATCCTGCTGATGCCAAAAGAATCTTGATGGGTGTATTTCACCCAGATCTTGTCGGAATTCAGACTCGGGTATTGCAAGCTTTAGGCATGGAGCATGCGCTGGTAGTTTATGGTCTAGATGGTCTTGATGAAATCTCTCTTGAGGGCCCCACCCTTGTGGGCGAGCTTAAGGACGGTGTTGTTCTTGAATATGAAATCCATCCAAAAGATTTTGGACTGAATACTGCGCGCACGAATAGCTTCAAAGTAGCTAATGCAGAAGAGTCTAAAAAAATAGTACTAGATGTAATCGATAACAAACCAGGTGCGGCAAGTGACATTGTGTGCCTGAATGCTGGCGCAACTCTCTATGTAGCTGGTGTAGCTCAAGATATAGCTGCTGGTGTACAAATGGCTAAAGCTGCAATTACATCTGGCGCAGCACGCCAAAAGTTAGACGCCTTTGTTGCAGCCACCCAAGCTAAATAATTACTTATGAGCGATATCCTCGACAAAATTATTGCAAGTAAGAAAATTGAGCTTGCCAATAATCTGAAGCAGCTGTCTCTTGGAAATCAACGCGAGATTGCCCAATCCAACAATCAGGATGCCCTACTCAAACCGCGAGGGTTCATTCACGCAATTGAAAAGAAAATTGCCACTGGAAAAGCTGCTGTTATTACTGAAATTAAAAAAGCTAGTCCGAGCAAGGGAGTTCTGCGAGAAAATTTTCAGCCTGCACAAATTGCTCAGTCTTATGAAAAGCATGGTGCTGCTTGTTTGTCAGTACTCACTGATAAGGATTACTTTCAGGGCTGTAACGCCTATCTTCAAGAAGCTAGAACTGCTTGCAGCATTCCCGTACTACGCAAAGACTTCACTATAGACCCATATCAAGTCTATGAAGCTCGTGCGATTGGTGCTGATGCAATTCTCTTGATCGTAGCTTGCCTAGATCTCAATCAAATGAAAGAGCTTGAGGCTTGTGCCCATGAGTTAGGCCTAGACGTTCTAGTCGAAGTTCATAACGCGCCCGAGCTAGAGCAAGCCATGGAACTTAAAACATCCTTACTTGGCATCAACAATCGTAATCTCAAAACCTTTGAGGTCACATTACAAACGACGCTCTCACTCTTGCCTCTGATTTCCAAAGGAAAAATTTTGGTTACAGAATCTGGAATTTTGGGTAACGCTGATGTGAAACTGATGCGTGACAATCAAGTAAATGCATTTTTAGTTGGTGAAGCGTTTATGCGTGCTGCTGATCCTGGCGTAGCTCTTAGCGAACTATTTTCCTAGCTTTCTTCAAAACATCTAAGCTGTATTTGATTAAAGAGATTAGGAGCAATGAACCAAGTACGTCGCCAATAAACATAACAGAAACATGGTTTATTCCGCCGGCATTATTTAGCGCCATAGTAGAAAACCACCACTGATGCAGTCCAGCACTCAGTAATGCATATATCAAAATACAAATGACTAGCTTCTGAAAATTGAGATCACTTAGATCAGGCGATAAGCGAACATTGTGAATCACAAAAACCTTTGCTAGGTAAGGGGCAAATCCAGATGCCAGGCCTATACCAATACAAAGCATGAGGTCATGAGGAAAGTCGCCATAGTAGCTAATTAAAAAGGAGGCTAATGTAATACCGACGGCACCTGGAAGTCCAAAAATTAAGGTTAAAAACAAACGGAGGCCTGCTGGCAAATAAATCCAATTAACGCCTAGACTAAATACAAGCTCACTTGTCAGCCAGTTATTTATGTAGAAAAGAGATGTGTACGATAGCGCACTAATTACAAGTGCAAAGGCAAGCTCAGAAAGCGTTCCCAATTGTTTACTCATTACATTTATTATGAATGCTTTTGATAACGAGTGTCGGTTGAGAAAATTAAGCCAAGGGTATACACTGGTACTAGCTCAACAGCTAATACTAATTTACTAAACAACACACTTTTAACCTAATGGCCACCGCAAAGTCCCCCTCTTATATCCGCTTTTTGAACTTACTAGATACCTTAGATCGTATTAACCCTGGTAAGAAGTTGGACTACATTGAAGAAAGCTTGCTAGATAAGATTGTTACTTGTTCACATTTAAAAGAGTCAGTATTGGTAGGTGATTTGATTTCACTCTCAGAACTAGGTTCTCAAGCAACATTACATGGTCGTGTGAAGAATCTGAGCGTGATGGGCTATATTAAGATGGCATCAAATACTGATGGCCGTAAGAAAGAGGTAATACCAACAAAATTGGCAATCAAGCGCTACGAAGAAATCTCTAAGTGCTTAGAGAAAGCAGTTAAATCTGCTTAAGTTCCTTACGCCTCAATAAAAAAGCCCTTATTAAAAGGGCTTTTTTATTAATCAAACAATGTATCGATTACCTAGACATTGAATAAGAAGTTCAATACATCGCCATCCTTAACCACATATTCCTTACCTTCGGCCCGCATCTTGCCAGCCTCTTTAGCGCCAGCCTCGCCCTTAAATTGAATGAAGTCATCGTAAGCAATCGTTTGAGCACGAATAAAGCCCCGCTCAAAGTCTGTGTGAATAACGCCTGCTGCTTGCGGCGCAGTATCGCCTAGATGAATGGTCCATGCACGCACTTCCTTAACACCAGCAGTGAAGTAAGTTTGTAAACCAAGTAAGGAGTACCCAGCACGAATAACGCGATCTAAGCCGGGCTCTTCCATACCCAAATCCGCAAGAAATTCTGTTTTGTCAGCATCATCAAGATCTGCAATCTCAGCCTCAATCGCTGCACAAACAGCAACTACTGGAGCATTTTCTTTTGCAGCATGCTGCTTTACCACCTCTAGATGAGGATTATTGGTAAAACCATCCTCTTTTACGTTGGCAACATACATGGCTGGTTTTGCAGTAATTAGACATAAGGGCTTAATCAACAGTAATTCATCTTCGCTTAAATTCAGACTACGTACTGGTAGAGCAGAATCTAAATGGGCCAGTACTTTAGTCAAAACAGCAACTAAGGCAGCTGCTTCTTTATCGTTACCTGACTTCGCAGCCTTAGTGGAGCGGTTGAGTGTTTTCTCAACAGTAGCCAAATCTGATAAAGCCAATTCAGTATCAATCACGCCAATATCGGCAATCGGGTCAATCTTGCCCGCAACGTGAATCACATTCGGATCTTCAAAACAACGGACCACATGGGTAATGGCATCAGTTTCCCGAATATTCGCTAAAAATTGATTGCCCAGGCCCTCGCCTTTGGAGGCGCCAGCGACCAAGCCAGCAATATCGACAAACTCGACAGCAGCTGGCAGGATGCGTTCAGGCTTCACAATCTCAGCCAGGGCAGCCAGACGGTGGTCAGGAACCTCAACCACGCCTACATTGGGCTCAATCGTGCAGAAAGGGTAGTTTTCCGCTGCGATCCCAGCTTTGGTAAGCGCGTTAAAGAGGGTAGATTTGCCGACGTTAGGCAGGCCGACGATGCCACATTTCAAAGACATGAGCTTATTGTAAAGGGGCGCGATTCGATATCATCGAGTTATGTCGGAAGTTCATCAAAGCCACCCATCCAAAACCCCTGCGCAATCCGCCAAAATCCGCTCTGCTGACGTTGTGGTTGTCGGCGGAGGCATTACTGGCAAGGCTTGCACACTTGGTCTAGCACAGCTTGGGCTAAACACTATTGAGATTGCTCCGGATCTGAGCCAGATCACCCTAGCCCCGCAAGGATTGGAGTGGGGCCAACGAATCTATGCCTTTTCTCCAAGCACTCAAAAACTATTAGCCCATTTGCAAATTTGGGATGCGCTAGACCATAGTCGCATACAGTCGGTGCGCGATATGCGGATTTATGGTGATCGCGGTGAAAAAAATGATCAACTCCATCTTTCTGCGTTTGAAGCAGGTACGCCTCAATTAGCCTGGATTGGCGAATCCAATTTGATTGAGTCCACACTTGATCAGGCCTCTCGCTTTCAAAATAAGTTAGAGCGTATTAGTGATGTGATTGATAAGATTGAAGTTGATGCAGAGGGCAGTACGCTTCACTTAAAAAATGGTGGTGCCATTCGTGCGCAACTCGTGGTTGCTGCTGATGGAGCAAATTCACCTATCCGGTCTGAACTTGGTATTACAGCAAGCGAAGAGAATTACTCACAAAATGCAGTAGTTGCCAATTGGACTTGTACATACCCACATCTTGAAACAGCCTTTCAATGGTTTTTACCTGGGGGAGATATTGTTGCAATGCTGCCCTTACCTGGTAAACAAGTTTCAATGGTGTGGTCAACCTCGCCTGAGCATGCCGCAGATTTATTGAAACTAGATCAAGCTCAATGGCAAGAGCGATTTAACTCAATTGCGAATGGCGCTATTGGGAAACAATTAGGCGAACTCAGTCTCAACTCGAGTCCAGTCGCATTTGCATTGAGAAAGATTCGGGCAACCCGTTTTATTGGCCCGGAATCGGCGCCTAAGGTTGTCCTCATTGGTGATGCAGCACATGTGATGCATCCACTGGCAGGGCAAGGTCTTAACTTAGGATTGCGGGATGTTGCAGTATTACTGAACATTCTTGGTAAACGTGAATCTTTTCGCTCACCAAGCGACGTAGTATTACTGCGTCGCTACGAGCGTCAACGCCAGGGCGATACAAGTGCACTTTTATGGGTTACTGACAAACTCAAGAAATTATTTTCTGCCAGCAGCAGCACAGAACGACAACTACGTAACTGGGGGCTTGGCATGGTTAACAAAAGCCATTTTATTAAACAGCGTCTGATTGAGCGCGCATTAGGGGACCTTGATTTTGAATAAATTACTATCCGTCGGAGTAGTTGCCTGTATTGCTCTACTTTTCTCCGGCATTGTCAATGCTCAGGCTGAGCAGCAGATCAAAACCGAGATACAAAAAAGGTTGGGGGCAAATGTAAAAGTGAAGAGCGTAACAGCAGCGCCAGTCCCTGGTTTATATGAAGTATTGGTTGGTAATGAATTTTTTTATACAGATGCCTCGGCAAAATACCTCATACAGGGTGAAATCATTGAACTGGCTAGCGGAAAAAATATTACTGAACAAAGGCAAGCTGACTTAAACCGCATTAAGTGGGCAGATTTAAACCAAGCCAATGCCATCAAAACCGTTCGTGGTAACGGCAGCCGTCAGCTGGCGGTATTTTCAGATCCCAATTGTGGCTACTGTAAGCGTTTAGAAAAGTCTATGCAGCAATTAGAGAATGTCACTATCTACACTTATCTCATTCCTATTTTATCTGCAGACTCTACCCAAAAATCAAAGCAAATCTGGTGCGCCGCAGATCCCTATAAGGCTTATGTTGATTGGATGATTAACGGTATTAGCCCTAGTGGGAAAAGTGATTGCAACACTCCTCTAGATAAGAATCTCGCTTTTGCTAAAACCTATGGCATCACCGGAACGCCAACGCTTTTCTTTACTGATGGCAGTCGCTTTCCTGGAGCAGTTCAGATTACCGATATTGAAAAGAAATTTAGTTCGCTGAAGTAAATATTATGAATAAGGCAGATCTTCCAGTAATTCAATACACCGTATGGCCGGCAGACATTCATGGTCATCGCTACCAGGTGAAATTACAGATTGCAAGGCCTGATCCAGAGGGGCAAGTATTACAAATGCCAGCTTGGATCCCAGGAAGTTATTTGATTCGCGACTTTAGTAAGCAGATTGAATCGATTGAGGCTTATTCTGCTGGTAGCAAGAAGATACTTCCTCTAGAGCGATTGAATAATGATCAATGGCGCTTACCAAAAGTAAGTGGCCCAGTTGAAGTGCTCACCACGGTATACGCATATGATTCCTCGGTACGTGCTGCCTACCTTGATACGGAGCGTGCGTTCTTCAACGCAAGCAGCTTATGTCTTGAGGTTAAAGGCCAAGAAAATATGGCTTGCTCGCTTGCGATTGCGCCACCAGAGGGAGGCTTTACTGATCACTGGTCAGTGCAAACTGGCTTAAGGGCTGCCAAAACAGATCCACGCGGATTTGGTTTTTATCTTGCACAAGATTATGATGATCTGCTTGATCATCCAGTAGCAATAGGTGAGTTTCAGATCGTTCATTGGACATCTAATGGCGTTCGACATAGCATGGCCATCCAAGGATGTATTAATCAAGTCGATGTAAAACGCCTTGCTCAAGATTTGCAAGCAATTTGCACTTGTACGATTAATCTCTTCGAACCCAAAACTAAGCAAGCGCCTTTTAGGAGCTACCTCTTCTTGGTAAATGCAGCACTGAATGGCTATGGTGGACTTGAGCATCGCAATAGCACAGCACTACTCTGCCGCCGTGACCAGATTCCACAAGAGGGTGCTCCCTTAGATGAGTCTTCATATCGTGAGTTTCTAGGTTTGTGTAGTCATGAGTACTTTCATGCATGGCTAGTGAAACGTATTCAAGCAAAAACATTTCAACCCTATGATCTCAGTCAGCGCAATCACACTCGCTTACTTTGGCTGTTCGAGGGTTTTACTAGCTACTACGATGATCTTCAGCTTTTCCGTAGCAAGCGTATTGATCTCAAAACGTATCTCGATCTAGTTTGTACTAACTGGAATGGCATCCTGCGTGGGCCAGGAAGAAATAAGCAAAGCCTAGCTGATAGCTCATTCGATGCTTGGACGAAGTATTACCAAGCAGATGAAAACACCCCCAATGCAGTAGTGAGTTACTACGGTAAGGGCGCCCTACTAGCGCTAGGTTTAGATCTGCAAATTCGTGCATTCTCAAAAAATAAGATTTCACTAGATAACCTGATGCGCTTGATTTGGCAAAGGCATGGTGTCACGCTCGATGGAATTACTGAGGACGGGCTAGACGATTTAATCTATGAACTACTCGGATCTGGTTTTTCCAAAATCTGGTCTGATATGAAATCACGCTATATCTTTGGCACTGAAGATATCCCGATTCAAAAATGGATTTCCTCTAAATCGATTTCAGTTAAACAAAAAGCACAGTCCAAGTTAGAGAGAATAAAGCTTCAACTTGGTATGCGCCATACTGATGTCAATGGATGGCTCAAGGTCACTCATGTCCTAGATGGAGGCGCGGCTCAGTTGGCAGGACTCGCGCCCGGTGACTTGCTGGCAAGCATTAATGGTCAACGCGTCACTAGTGCTCGCCTAGATAAGATTCTCGCCAGCCTTACCGAAGGACGAAGTATTCACTTTTGCTTCTATCGCGATGATTTAGAGCATGAGCGGATAGCAAGCTTGCATGCTAGTCAATTGCCGACGCAGTTTGAGCTCATCGCCAATACTGCAAACCTGTAACACAGATATATTCTTTCGCTAGATGCCCACCTTCTCTAAGGACGATATTCCAAAAGATTGGCAAGAATTACTAGGCAACTATTTTGACTCTAGTGATTGGATCAATTTAGTGAGTAATTTACAATCAGCTCTTGATATTGATCCTGCAATGGTTCGACCGGAGTCAAGTCAGTTCTTCAGGGCGCTCAAGTTAACAGCCGTTGACTCAGTTAAGGTCGTGATACTTGGACAAGACCCCTATCACTCACCAGGCCTTGCGCAAGGCTTAGCATTCTCAATTCCGGAAAATATTCCCGCTAACTCGCGCGAATTTCCTAGCTCACTGCGTAACATTGGCAAAGCACTTGCTCTTGAGGGATTTGGTCATTTGCCTAACGGCGATCTTCATGCCTGGGCTGAACAAGGAGTACTACTTCTCAATACCGCACTCAGCGTCAGATTAGGTGAAGCAGGAAGTCATGCCAATCTAGGTTGGAAAAGTTTGATTGATCGACTTATTTCAGGTTTAGCTTCACAGAGACCCCATTTGGTTTGGATGCTTTGGGGTGCTCATGCTCAATCGAAGATAGCTTTAATTGAATCGAGTATCGATCAGCTCATTCTGCAATCCTCACATCCATCCGGCTTAGGAGTTTATAAAACCAATAAGCCTTTTTTGGAGCCTGGAGCTAAAGTCAGTTGCGGTCATTTCACCAAAGCGAATCAATGGCTAAAACAACTTAATAAAGAAGAGATTATTTGGGTGGGTGAAACACCCCAGACAAACCTATTTAGCTAAAGCTGTAAAAATACAGCCTGTCAGGCAAGAGGCAAAAATAGCGCTTAGCCACTCCAGCATCTGCCCCGACTGAAAGAGCGCAAAGTATTGGCCAAGATAAGAACTGCCAAGGGCAGCTACAAAGCCGAGAAACGCTGCTAGCAGAAGCTTTTCCAGCTTTGGTCTATTGGCTTGGCCAGGGTAAAAAATCCAGGCAGAAGCCCCAGAAATACCCCCAATCACCAGAAAAGCTAAAAACCCCATTGATACCCCCATTAATGCTGTCATCAAATCTATAATTACCATTATGAAGTTGTTGACACTTGGCATCAATCATCACACAGCGCCGGTCGCCATTCGGGAAAAGGTCGCCTTTGCTCCTGAATTTCTTCAAGAGGCCTTGCATGATCTACGCCAACATTTGCTTGGTGCGAATCAGGCTGGGCTGCCCGAGGCTACGATTTTATCAACCTGTAACCGCACCGAGGTCTACTGTGCGGCAAATGATGCCAGCGCTGCCGGTCTGCTACATGAAGCTACCTTCGATTGGCTTGCTAAAACCCAACAACTAGCGCCCAGCAGTCTTGCCCCTCATATTTATTCCCTGCCGCAGTCAGATGCTGTGCGTCATGCCTTCAGAGTTGCCTGCGGATTAGATTCCATGGTGATTGGCGAGACTCAGATTTTGGGGCAGATGAAAGATGCGGTTCGCACCGCAAATGATGCCGGTGTTTTGGGAACCTACCTCAATCAACTTTTTCAGAAAACATTTTCCGTTGCTAAAGAAGTTCGTGGCTCTACTGAAATTGGCGCACACTCAATTTCGATGGCTGCAGCATCTGTTCGCCTTGCCGAACGTATCTTTGAAAAAATTTCAGACCAGCGTATTTTATTTATTGGCGCTGGTGACATGATCAGTTTATGCGCCACGCACTTTGTTGCTCGTCAACCTAAAAATGTGGTGATTGCCAACCGCACTATTGAACGCGGTCAAGAGTTAGCTGATGCCATTTCTGCGCAAAATGTACAAGCGGAGTCACTAAAACTCTCAGAGATTCCAGGGCGTCTTCATGAATTCGATATTATTATTTCTAGTACTGCTTCTTCCTTGCCCATTATTGGTTTAGGCATGGTAGAGAGCGCGCTCAAGCAACGCCGCCATAAGCCGATAGTGATGATTGATCTTGCAGTTCCCCGTGACTTTGAGCCAGAAATCTCACGGCTAGCCGATGTATACCTCTATACGGTAGATGACTTAGGCGTCATGATTCAGACTGGCGCTAATTTACGCCAAGCTGCCGTCATTCAAGCTGAAGCTATCATAGAAGATCGCGTTGGTAACTTTATGCATTGGATGCATGGACGAAATTCTGTCCCCATCATTCAAGATATTCAATTGCAAGGTGAGCGCTTAAGACAGCTTGAATTAGAGCGAGCCATGAAACGCTTGATGCGTGGTGATGATCCACAGGAAGTTCTGAATGCAATGGCTCAAGGTCTAACGAATAAATTCTTACATGGCTCACTGCATGCATTGCAACACTCTAATGGTGCTGAGCGTGATGCCCTAATTAAGCTCTTACCCAAACTATTTGCCACACACACTAAGCCAGAAGACCATTAGATGAAGCCCAGCATGCGGGCTAAGCTAGAACATCTAGACACGCGCTTAGCCGAACTCAATTCCCTCTTAACCTCCGAAGAAGCAACCAAAGATATGGATGCTTACAGGAAACTCACGCGTGAGCATTCTGATATCGCGACCGTGGTTGAGCAATTCGGCTTATATAAACAAGCTGAAGCAGATGCTGCTGCGGCTGAAGAGATGCGCAAGGATCCAGATATGAAGGATTTTGCCGATGAGGAACAAAAGCAGGCTTTAGCGACCATGGAAGTGCTTGCGGCAACACTACAAACGCTCTTGTTACCAAAAGATGAGAACGACGAACGCAATGTCTTCCTAGAAATACGAGCAGGCACTGGCGGTGATGAAAGTGCACTCTTTGCTGGAGACTTATTGCGCATGTATACCCGCTTTGCAGAACGTCAAGGTTGGAAAGTAGAAGTGGTCAGTGCTGCTGAATCTGATTTGGGTGGATATAAAGAGGTTGTGCTTCGTTTGGTTGGTCAAGCCGTCTACTCTCGCCTGAAATTCGAGTCTGGTGGTCATCGTGTACAACGTGTTCCACAAACTGAAACTCAAGGCCGTATTCATACGTCGGCCTGCACTGTCGCGGTAATGCCAGAAGCAGATGAATTAGAGGCTGTCAAAATTAACCCAGCTGAATTACGAATTGATACCTTCCGCGCCTCTGGCGCTGGCGGTCAACATATCAATAAAACTGACTCTGCGGTCCGTATTACGCACTTACCAACTGGCACTGTGGTGGAATGTCAAGATGATCGTAGTCAACACCGTAATCGCGAGCAAGCAATGAAAGTTCTTGTTTCTCGAATTATGGATGCGCGTGAACGCGAGAAGCATCAACTTGAAGCACAAACCAGAAAATCTCTGATTGGCTCCGGCGATCGCAGCGATCGTATTCGTACCTACAACTTCCCGCAGGGAAGAATTACTGATCACCGCATCAATCTAACGCTCTATAAAATCGATGCCATGATGGATGGTGATATTAATGACCTCTGCAATGCTCTAGCCTCTGAACACCAAGCTGAACTCCTAGCCGCGCTTGGTGACAGCTAAATCACTTATGAGTCAAGAATCAAGTCTGCGCTCTTTATTGAGCGATTCACCACTTCCTCAAAGTGAAGCCCGCTTGTTGATGGCTTATATACTTGAAAAATACTATCAACTACCGCGCTCAGCACTGCTCTCTCGCGATGACATGGTACTTAGCCTAGAAGCAATCCTGCAATGGCAAGAGCTGCAATCTAAAAGGTTGGCTGGCAACCCTATCGCCTACCTCATTGGTAAACGGGGTTTCCATGACATCGAGTTATTTGTTGCACCAGGGGTGCTAATACCGCGTCCTGAAACTGAGCTCTTAGTTGAAATTGGCCTCCAAGAGATTGAACGCCTTCATGGGCCAGTAAAAGTATTGGATTTGGGAACTGGCTCTGGAGCTATCGCCCTAGCAATTGCAAATGCGAATCCTCACGCATTGGTGACGGCTACAGATCAATCGTCTGAAGCTTTGGTTATTGCCAGGACCAATGCACAACTTTTAAAGCTTGAAGCTCGAGTGCAACTGATGCAAGGTAGCTGGTATGGGGCCTTAAGTGATAATGCCCAATTTGACATCATTCTGAGCAACCCACCCTATATCTCTGCTCTAGACCCCCACTTAAAGCAAGGTGATTTACGTTTTGAGCCAGTCTCAGCCCTAACCGATCACGCCAGCGGACTTACCTGCCTAGAGGCCATTATTGCTGGCGCTAAAGATCATCTCAATCCCAATGGTTTAATAGTCCTTGAGCATGGCTTTGATCAATCTGACGTAATTTTTGAGCTGCTACTCAAAGGGAATTTTCGTAACATCAAAAAACATCAAGACTTATCAGGTCACAATAGGGCTGTATCGGCAAGGGCATAAGGAGGGGAATTATGAAATTAAATCTAAACCATATTACGATCTGCGCAGCTGATTGTCTCCAGCCAAATCTAGCAGCTTTGGCCCTTAAGAAGTCTATGCAGGAATGTCAATTTGGAGATGCCATTCTATTTTCAGATCAAGAAATTTCGGATTCTCAGATTCGACTTACTAAGATAGACAAATTAAACTCAAAAGATGCTTACTCCAAATTCATCCTGAAAGAACTTAATCAGCATATTCAAACCCCATTTGCTCTCATTATTCAATGGGATGGCTATGTAATTGCTCCAAGCGCATGGAAAAATTCATTCCTTAACTTTGATTACATAGGGGCTAAATGGCCATGGCGTCATGATGGAATAAGTGTTGGTAACGGGGGATTTTCTTTGCGATCAAAGAAATTGTTAGACACTATGGCATCCACCAGCTTTCCTTTTTTAGATGGTGTAAACGAAGATAATCAGATTTGCATCAATTACCGTGATCGGCTAATCGCAGAACATAGCATCAAGATTGCCTCTGAAGCAATTGCCGATGAATTCTCTTATGAGCGCTCCGACCCTAATCAACAAACTTTTGGATTCCACGGTTTATTCAACATGTGGAGATATACAACTGATGAAGAGATGGTCGAAATTGCCAATCAACTCTCTATTCATGTATTGTTATCAGTTGAGTGTTTTGAGCTTCTTGCACAATACTTCTTAATGCGAAAATTTATTCCCCTGGCATCTATTTATTTGCGACTAAAAAAGGCACTGCCCAACCAAGAAATCTCAGCCAAACTCATGCAAATGACCAATAATCAAGAGTTTGTAAATACAATGCTCTTAGTTTGCGAAAGTCTTGCATCCAATTTAAAATCAACTTCAACCTCTTAGACCAATCGAAAGAACTTATGGATACACAAGCTCAAATCAAAGAAATCGTTACCGGTCACCCTGTTGTATTGTTCATGAAGGGAACTGCGCAATTTCCTCAATGTGGATTTTCTGGTAACGCCATCAATATTTTGCGTGCCAGCGGTGTTGAAACACTCCACACCGTCAACGTCTTAGAAGATGCTGCGATTCGTCAAGGCATCAAAGAGTATGCTAATTGGCCAACCATCCCTCAGCTCTATATCAATGGTGAGTTCATTGGTGGCTCAGACATCATTAGCGAAATGTTCGAGTCTGGTGAGCTCCAAAAACTAGTCAAAGCTTAATTACTTAGCTTTAACTCTGTGACTTTTGATCTAAGCTCACTTCTGCTATTTGGCTTGCCATTTGCTTTGTGTGCGGGCCTTTTAGTTTATGCACTCAACTTACGCTCTGCCTTATCACGAACAGAGCAACAAAGTCAGACAGAAGCAAACCTTACAGTTAACCTGCGCGCAGAGCGAGACCAGGCACTACAGAATGCTATACGTCTTGAGGCAGAGCTAGATTCTGAGCGCAAACAAGGTCTAGGCAGAATTGAGTCTCTCAATGAGGCTAAAGAGGCTTTAACAAACCAATTCAAGAATTTAGCAAATGAAATTTTAGAAGATAAATCTAAACGTTTTACAGAGCAAAATGCAGCCAGCTTAGACGCGCTACTAAAACCACTACAAACTAAGCTCACCGAATTCAAAGAGCAGGTGAGCACCTCCTATGGCAATGAGGCACGCGAACGCTTTGCCCTTAAAAGTGAGATCGAGCGCTTGGCTAACCTCAATCTACGGATGTCGGATGAAACACGCTCCTTAACGCAGGCACTTAAAGGCGATTCAAAAGTACAGGGTAATTGGGGGGAGCTTGTTTTGGAGTCAATCCTGGAATCCTCTGGCCTACGCAAGGGCGAAGAGTATGTAGTACAGGATAGCCACACTCAATCTGATGGATCACGTCTACAACCTGACGTTGTCATTAAGCTCCCTGAAGGTAAAAGCCTAGTAGTTGATAGCAAAGTGTCAATTACAGCCTACGCAAGACATGCTGAAACGACCGATCCACTCGTTGCAGAAGAGGAGCTAGCATCCCATATCCAGTCATTACGTCAACATATACAGGGTCTATCTGGCAAAAATTACAGCTCCTTATATGGAGTTGGCTCCGTCGACTTTGTCTTGATGTTTGTACCGATTGAGCCAGCATTTTTATTGGCACTGAAGACCGCACCAAATCTCTATCAAGAAGCGCTGGCTAAAAATATTGTTTTGGTTTGCCCAAGCACTTTAATGGCAACTTTACGAACTGTTGCTCATTTGTGGAGGCAAGATCAGCAAAACCATAATGCGCTTGAGATTGCCAAACAGTGCGGCAATCTATACGATAAGTTTGTGGGATTTGTAGAGGACTTGGAGAAGCTTGGACAACGTTTAGATCAAGCACAAACTAGTTACCATGATGCCTTTAATAAACTAAAGTCTGGTAAAGGCAACCTGATTCGCTCTGCCGAAAAAGTGCGCGAGCTTGGAATTAAGCCTAGCAAAAACCTATCTACGCCATTGATTGAATCTTCCGCAGATTCAGAATAGACAATAAAAATCCCTGCTCAGTTTGTACTAAGCAGGGATTTATTTAAACCCTAGTTCTATATTGAGATCTATTAATTAAGCAGATTTGCGTGCACGTGATGCAGGTGTAGCAGCTTTCTTAACTTGAGCGATTTGACCTTGAATAACATCGATCGCTTGATCAGTGGTTTTTTCTGCAGATGCAAATGCTTCTTTGCTAGCAGCACGAAATTGTTCGAAACCTTGCAATGCGCTACCGTATACAGTCTTAAATGAAGACAAGAAAGCATCAGAACCAGCAGGTGCATTAGTAGCCACCGTGTTGATCCAGTCTTGGAGATCATCTTGTAACTGGTCGATGCTTGCATCAACCACATTTGCAAATTCTTTATTGCCATCACGCAATACTTTGCTCATTTTCTTTTGATAAGCAATAGCTTGTGCACTAGCAGCTTGTAATGTTTCTGTACTCAGGAGTTCAGAAACTTGTTTTGGGTCTTTAGCTGTCAAAACTTGCTGGATGCTATCTTGAGTATTTACCAATGCATCTTTAGAAGCGGCGTAGTTCAAGTCAGCCAATTTCTGAGCATTTGCTAATGCAGCTTCGCTCAAAGAAAATGAAGCCTCGAGGCCCTTGCTATTAATTTGGGACAATTTAGCGGTAATTTGATCTTGGTTCATGTATTTCTCCATAAATTAAGTGGTACAACTAGTTCATTGAGTGGAAGATTTAGAAATCGGAACACTTTAGATAACTTTAATATTGCACTGCACCATTAAACTGTAACTGAACGAATATGACAAATCAAGAATTTTTTGCTGCTTTGCAATAAATAATTTATAAAAAGAATTAAATTGAATAAAATCAATAATTTAGAAAAATTTAAAGGCTCGCATTCCTACCGAAAAATAGCCATTGCCGCCTGTTTTGGGACCTTTTTGGAGTGGTATGACTTTCTAACTTTTGCCACTTTGGCAGTGGTATTTGGTCCTCTATTCTTCCCTTCGAGCGATCCAACTACGGGCCTATTGGCTAGCCTAGCAACTTTTGGTGTTGGGATGGTAGTGCGCCCTATCGGCGCCGCTATATTCGGCTCTATGGGCGATCGTATTGGCCGTAAGCCCGTCTTTATGATCACCATTGCCTTAATGGGCCTGGCAACTGTTAGCGTAGGCTTCCTACCTACCTATGCCCAAGTTGGAATTTGGGCGCCAATCCTACTGCTTAGCTTGCGTCTCCTGCAGGGATTATCTGCTGGCGGTGAAATTGGTGGCAGCGCCGTGTACCTGACGGAGCATGCTGGCAACACCTATAGAGGTCTCAAAACTAGCTTTCTTCAACTCATGGGCCCACTTGGAATTCTGTTTTCCACTTTACAAATTGCACTACTCAGGAATTATCTCTCACCAGAAGAATTTGTGGCTTGGGGATGGCGAGTGCCATTTTGGATTTCCATCTTGCTTCTAATGATTGCATTTAAAGCCCGCATGGCCTTGGAAGAAACGCCTGTGTTTTTGGAGCTCAGTAAGAGTGGCAAAAACACTGAACGCCCATTGCTAAGTAATTTTCGAGATCCACAAACACGCAAGCGCATGTTTTTACTGTTCTTTTGCATCTCTGCAGGCGGGGCGGTACTATTTTTTTGCGTACAGGTTTACACCGTAATATTTTTAAAGACCTCTACTAAGCTAGCGCCAGCAATTGTCGACCAACTCAGTATTTATGCAACATTAGCACTTTTTCCATTGACACTTTTTGCTGGCTGGCTTTCAGATAAAGTTGGGCGCAAACCAGTTGTGATCAGCGGTCTTTTATTAGGCGCAATCTTCATCCAACCAGCATTTCAAATCCTGGAAGTATTGAGTGTGCAATATCTTCAATCGCCGCAGACTGGTAGTTCACTTATCTTGATTGGACTAGTTTTAACTTGCTTATCTCTAGCACTTGCTTTGGTGATTGGCCCTCAAACAGCCCTCCTAGCGGAACTCTTTCCCGCTAAAACTCGCAATAGTGCCGCAACTCTTCCCCATAATCTTGCAGCTGGCTGGATAGGCGGACTTCTGCCTCTAATAGTGACATGGCTAAATCAATTATGGGGGAATAATCTTGCTGGACTTTGGTATCCAACAATCTTTTTGGCTGCCGGAGCAATCGTCGCTTTTATATACCTACCAGAAACTCGAGATAATTCTTTATTGGATTAAAGAAGCTGAGCTTATAGGTATAACTTTCGCAATAGGCTGCGAATCTTTTTCCTAAAACGCTTGCCTTGAACTACTACTCTATCTAGGCTATTAATTTTAATTTCAGCTCGTGTTAAGGCCTTCTCATTCAGAAAAACAGATGCAAATTTTTTCATCACTGCAGCTGGTGAGAACTCTTTAGAATAGCGGTCCCACTCCTGCTGCTGATGCCAAGTCCTATCGAAGTTCAAGAGAATTTGCTTCAGCTCATGAGGGCCTTTATATAGAAGTGCTTTTGAACCCAAGATATCAATGTGGTTTCGTTGCGGAGAAAGCGCATAAGTAATCACAGGCTTATTGTGAATAGAAAACTCACCGCAGGCAAGACCAAAACTCTCGCCGATGCCTCTTGCATGAATCATCGCATCACAGGTATTGATAAAGCTTGATTTAAATACGGGGTCTGGATTACCCGGAATAAAAATGACTTGCGGGTGATCTGTAAAGCGATCAATGTTCATGAAAACGAAATAGGTCTGAGAGTTTTTATCAACAATTTCGGCAATCACCTTCTTCACAAATTCCAAGTTAAAGCTATCACTTCCACCGTAGTAGCCGAAAACGGTTGCGCTCTCAGCAATTCCTAAGCTAGTCCTTAATGAGATGCTAGCTACAGGCAAATCAATCATATGAGGAACGTAAGGAATCTTTCCGTTGGAACATTCATCACTTAACCATTTGGATACATACGCATAAATATCGCCATGCATCTCTTGAATTTTCTGTGGGAATACCGCATGCATCAAATTTGGAACTCCCGGAACCTTATAGTCGTCTCGCTCACCCGACTTAATGAGATACATCGCATCAATGAGTCCCAATTGAGGAATAGCCTGAATCTCACCAAATTGACCATATGGAACTAGGCGAAACTCTCTTTGGAATTTCTGGAGGACGGAGGGTTGAACCTGTTCGGAACGACGATCATAAAAAATGATCGATTCATTACCTAAGATTTTTTGGTTTTGACGGGCGTAATCGAATATTGCAATATGAGTGCCTCTAAGAGACATTAAGCCTGCATCAAATCCGATTTTTTTATATGACATCTAGGGGAATATTAAATGCCGAGAAATTGATGGTGCCCCTTGTCCGACTCGAACAGACCACCTACTGATTACAAATCAGTTGCTCTACCAGATGAGCTAAAGGGGCAACGCTGATATTTTAACTTATTTCACAATCTTCAAGGAAGGTCTACCCGTTTTCGGCTTCTCAGGGGGGGCATCCGAGGCATCCGCAACATGCAAGTCTCGAGCCTGTTTAGGATCAAACGGGAAAGACATACCTTGGCCATTTTCCCTGGCGTAAATGGCCAAAACATGACTTACTGGAACCATAATCTTCCTTGGAACACCACCAAACCTCGCTTGAAAGCTAATCCAATCATTCTCCATCTGGAGTTGATGGCAAGCCTCTAAGGAAAGATTTAAAACAATCTCATCATTCTTTACAAACTCCATGGGTACTTCAACCCTCGCGTCCACAAACACCGCTATAAAAGGCGTAAAGCCAAAATCCGTGCACCACTGATGTAGAGCACGGATTAGGTAGGGTTTATTACTTGGAACGTCAGACATGCCGACAGAAATGAACCGCTAGTAAAACTTAGCGGCGCATTACCTTTTCAGAAGGAGTTAAAGCTTCGATATAAGCTGGTCTACTGAAGATACGCTCAGCATATTTCAGGAGAGCTGCAGCATTACGAGAAAGATCAATGCCGTAGTGCTCAAGACGCCATAACAATGGCGCAATCGCTACATCCAGCATAGAAAATTCATCGCCGAGCATGTACTTATTCTTAATGAAAATTGGTGCCAACTGAGTCAAGCGATCACGAATCGCTAAACGCGCTTTTTCGTGAACCTTTTCAGCAGCTTTACCTTTTTCATTCTCCAAAGC
>Ga0194037_1000196_pt1 | contig 46984 bp, 46 predicted proteins | sample JunL306m_MetaG_FD_148653 | JGI IMG/M metagenome (GOLD analysis project Ga0194037, IMG submission 148653) | Anoxic zone freshwater microbial communities from boreal shield lake in IISD Experimental Lakes Area, Ontario, Canada - Jun2016-L304-6m | ecosystem: Environmental > Aquatic > Freshwater >... | reverse complement strand
GTTAAAGAAAATAAAGTTAGCAGATAACATCATAGCATCAACCGCTCAAGTAGCTGATTTGATGCTTGTAACAAAAAATACAAAAGATTTTAATGGCTTGAATATACAGTTGTTAAATATTTTTGGTTAAAAAAAATGATAAAAATTCAATTTGAAAAGAAATACAACTACTAAAGCTTTACGAAGTCTTGCAAAAAACTTGACGGTTATTTGTTTGGTAACGGATATTTCTGAACAGGAGTGGTTGCAGAGTGTTGCAATGAATCCCGTTTTTGATTTTTTGGCTGATGCGGATGAAGATATTTATAGCCTTGCCGATGGTAATTCATTGAAATAGCGTGAAATGAGTCGTAAAATCTGCATCATCATCACCAGTCCCTGTCCTGAACACGGCTTGCTGCGCCGGGTCATGCAGTGCTCTACAAACAGGCCGACATCATCATTTTCGACGAAGCCACCAGCGCTCTCGATAATGAGACTGAACAGGCGGTGATGGAAGCGATTGAAACCCTCGGTCACAAACTGACGATTCTCATTATTGCTCACCGGCTCACCACACTGAAAAACTGCACTCAGGTCGTTGAACTTGGCGACGGAGGTATAAAGCGTATCGGCGCGTATGGTGATATCGTTGCTGCACTATAACAGTATTTGAAATAAATGCTCAAAGTTCTCTCAGTTTTCGGCACTCGTCCTGAAGCTATAAAAATGGCTCCGGTGGTTAAGGAGTTGGAAAAACATCCTGATTCCTTTAAAAGCGTTGTCTGCGTCACGGCTCAACACAGGGAGATGCTCGATCAGGTGCTTGATCTGTTTGCTATCAAACCAGATTATGATCTTGATATCATGAAGCCTGGGCAAGATCTTTTTGATGTAACCGCTAATGTTCTTCGCGGTCTTAAACCAGTCCTCGAATGTGAGAAGCCTGATCTGGTGCTTGTTCATGGAGATACAACAACAACTCTCGCAGCCTCACTTTCAGCCTATTACTGTCGTATTCCTGTAGGTCATGTTGAAGCTGGTCTGCGGACACACAATAAGTTTGCTCCCTTCCCTGAAGAGGTCAACCGGAAGGTTACCGGAGTGCTTGCTGATCTTCACTTTGCTCCCACAGAAACGGCAAAAAAAAATCTGCTTTGTGAAGGGGTTGCAGAGAAGTCGATTCATGTTACTGGCAATACGGTAGTCGATGCCTTGCTTACTGTCGTCGAAAAAGTGATGTCAGATACGATTCTTCGAAAGCATATGCAACAGCAGTTTGCCTTTCTTGACTCCAATAAAAGACTCATTCTCGTTACTGGTCACCGCCGCGAAAATTTTGGTGAAGGTTTTGAAAACATCTGTAAAGCCTTGGCGGCCATTTCTGAGCGGTATGAAAACGTGGAAATTATTTATCCTGTTCATCTTAACCCTAATGTTCAGGAACCAGTACAACGGATATTAGGGAACAAAAAGTATACAAATATCCACTTAATCGAACCGGTGGATTATCTTCCTTTTGTTTACCTCATGCATCGCGCTTACCTGATTATAACAGACTCTGGTGGTGTGCAGGAAGAGGCGCCTTCCTTAGGCAAGCCTGTTCTTGTTATGCGCGAAACTTCTGAACGACCTGAGGCTATAACTGCGGGCACCGCAAAACTTGTTGGCGCTGATTGTGAAGCAATTTTTGAAGCAACAGCACAACTTCTTGATGATCCTGATGCGTATAAGAGTATGAGTATGGCGCATAATCCTTATGGTGATGGTGCAACTTCTCAAAAAATAGTTGAGATATTATCAAAATTTAAAGTGAGGGCTGCCTGGTAGATGAAATTTGAAAAGATTGTCGTGATGGGCCTCGGCTACATTGGGTTGCCGACGGCTTCGATGTTAGCAACAAAAGGGTATCAAGTTCTTGGTGTCGATGTTTCCAGTACTGTAGTTGATACCATTAACGCTGGCGAAATCCATATTGTTGAGCCTGATCTTGACATTGTAGTGAAATCTGCTGTGAAGAGCATAAAGTTGACAGCATCTCTTGTTCCAGATAAAGCTGATGCCTTTATCCTTGCGGTGCCAACTCCCTTCAAGGTTGATGGCTCCAACTCGAAAGCTCCCGATATCTCTTATGTTGAAGCCGCAACTCTGGCAATTACCCCTTTTATAGAGAAAGGTAATCTGATTATTCTGGAGTCAACCTCACCGGTTGGTACAACTAAAAGAGTGTACGACATCATCGTTGAAGAGCGGCCAGAACTTTGTGACCTTATTTATGTTGCTCATTGTCCTGAGCGAGTGTTACCGGGTCATATTTTGCGGGAACTTGTTGAAAATGACAGGATAATCGGAGGCATTAACGATGCGTCATCACAAAAAGCTTCTGATTTATACAGGACTTTTTGTCATGGCAATATTTATGTAACTGACTGTAAGACGGCTGAGCTTGCCAAGTTGGTTGAAAACTCTTTTCGGGACGTTAACATTGCTTTTGCGAATGAACTGTCATTAATCTGTGATAAACTGGATGTTAATGTTTGGGAACTCATTGAGCTTGCAAATAAGCATCCGAGGGTCAATATTCTTCAACCAGGCCCAGGTGTAGGGGGCCATTGCATTGCAGTAGATCCATGGTTTATTGTTGATTCTGCCCCGTCTGAGGCACGCCTGATAAGGACTGCACGGGAGGTCAATGATGCCAAACCGGAATGGGTGGTTGAAAAGGTTAAAAATAGTGCATCAAAATTTAAAAATCCAGTTATCGGGTGTTTAGGGCTTGCCTTCAAAGCGAATATTGATGATTTGCGCGAGTCTCCTGCGCTCAAAATTACGAGAGAGCTTATGAGTGCTGGAATTGGAACGGTTATGCCATGTGAGCCCAACGTACAGATGACATTTACAGAGTTTCCTTTGTATTCTCTTGATACAGTAATGCAAGAGGCAGTTATTCTGCTGGTTTTGGTCGATCATAATGAATTCAGGGAAATTGATCGGGGACTTTTGGATGATAAGGTAGTTATTGATACTCGGGGGATATGGAATTAATGTCCAAGAATGTAAATCAAATTCTCGTTACAGGCGCCGACGGCTTTATCGGTTCTCATCTCACGGAAGCCTTGGTTCGTCAAGGCTATAAAGTTCGCGCCTTTGTGCTTTACAACTCTTTCAATTCATGGGGATGGCTCGACCATTGCTCACCTGATGTTAAAGGAAAGTTTGAGGTCTTCACCGGTGATATCCGCGATCCGCACGGAGTAAAAGAGGCAATGAAGGGTTGCGATGTGGTTTTGCATCTGGCGGCACTCATAGCAATACCCTACTCCTACCACTCGCCGGATACCTATGTCGATACCAACATCAAGGGCACACTCAATATTTTACAGGGTGCGCGTGAACTTGGAGTCAAAAGAATAGTACACACATCGACAAGTGAGGTCTACGGGACTGCACGTTTTGTACCAATTACCGAAGAACATCCGTTGCAGGGGCAGTCACCGTATTCTGCTACCAAAATTGCCGCAGATCAGTTGGCTTATTCCTTTTTTGCTTCATTTGGGTTGCCGGTGGTTATTGCGAGACCTTTCAACACCTACGGTCCCCGTCAGTCTGCCCGTGCCGTAATTCCAACCATTATCACCCAGATTGCCAACGGAAAGCGTCAGATAAAACTCGGAGCAGTATCTCCAACACGTGATTTCAATTTTGTGCAGGACACGGTAGCAGGATTTATTGCAGCAATGACCTCAGACCAAGGTTTGGGTGAGGTCGTCAACTTCGGCAGTAATTTCGAGATTTCTATCGGAGATACCGTTCAGTTGATTGCTGAAGTGATGAATACTGAGATTCAGATCATAACGGATGAGGATCGTTTGCGTCCAGCGAATTCTGAGGTTGAGCACCTATGGGCAGATAATGCAAAAGCTCGACAACTTTTTGGATGGCAGCCAACCTATGGAGGTCGCGAGGGGTTCAAGCGTGGTCTTGCTGAAACTGCCGAATGGTTTTTGAACCCGGCGAACTTGGCCAGTTACAAATCGGATATATACAACCTGTGAACGATTTGAACTCACCATTCATACTCGCAGATCAGGTCGTTGAGGCACTTCGCGCTGTTATCGGCAATATATCCGCTGCTCTGCATGAACCATGCTTTTCCGGCAACGAGTGGCTCTATCTCAAAGAGTGCCTTGACTCAACCTTTGTCTCATCCGTAGGCAAGTTTGTTGATCGCTTCGAAGCCGATCTCGCAGCTTTTACTGGCGCCAAACATGCGGTTGCCGTTGTTAATGGCACGGCAGCACTTCACATTGCGTTAAAACTTGCAGGTGTAAGCAGTGGTGATGAAGTCCTTATTCCTGCACTTACCTTTGTCGCTACGGCCAATGCCGTCGCCTATTGCGGGGCAACACCGCATTTCGTTGATAGTGATGAGCGCACTTTAGGTGTTGATGGTGAAAAGCTTCGCGACTACCTTACTCATAACACCGAGCAGCGTGCAGGTCAGTGTATCAACCGCGTAACAGAAAAAATCATCAGGGCTCTTGTACCCATGCACACTTTCGGTCATCCGTCAGATATGGATGGTCTAATGGCCGTAGCTCACGATTTTAATCTTGCACTTGTTGAAGATGCGGCTGAGTCTCTTGGAAGTTACTATCACGGAAGGCATACAGGAACTTTCGGATTGATGGGTACCTTAAGTTTTAATGGCAACAAAACCATAACTACGGGAGGAGGAGGCGCAATTCTTACTGATAATGCAAAACTCGCACGACATGCCAAGCATTTGACCACCACGGCCAAACAGACTCATGCATGGGAGTTTCAGCACGATGAAATTGGCTACAACTACCGTATGCCAAACATCAATGCCGCCTTGGGCTGTGCGCAGTTGGAGCAATTACCAACAATGCTTGCTGCAAAAAGGGAGCTGTTTCAGCGTTACCAAGCAGCTTTTGCAACTGTTCTTGGTATCAGACTGATGGCTGAACCCGCACAATGTCAAAGCAACTACTGGCTGCAAACTCTTCTGCTTGACACAAACAATGCCGATCAACGCGATATTCTGCTACAAACCACCAACAATGCTGGTATTATGACTCGCCCTGCATGGATACTGATGCACGAGCTGGTGCCATTCAGGGAGTGCCCGCGTATGGATTTGGCAGGCGCCAAGTCCCTTGTGCAGCGGTTGATTAATATTCCAAGCAGTTCAAGTTTGCTTCCAGTCGTATCATGAGCAAACCAACCATCATACTTATTGGCGCTGGCGGCCACGCACACTCTTGCATTGACGTCATAGAGCAACAAAATAAATACCAGATAGCCGGATTGGTTGGAATGCCGCTTGAAATTAACGACAATCATTTAGGCTATCAGGTTATAGCGACAGATGACGACTTGCCTCAACTGGTTAAAGAGTATGACTATGCACTGGTTTCATTAGGTCAGATTCTATCGCCAGATAGCCGCATACGTCTCTATCAGCAAGCTATCAAGCTCGGTTTTCAACTTCCAGTCATAATTGCGCCGACGGCGTACGTGTCCCGGCACGCCACGCTTGGTTCAGGAACAATAGTTATGCATGGCTCAATTGTTAATGCTGGCGTCAGCGTTGGAGATAATTGCATTATCAACAATCGCTCACTTATCGAGCATGATTCTACTGTGGAAGATCACTGCCATATTTCAACCGGAGCAATCCTTAATGGTGGCGTAACAATTGGGGCTGGCAGCTTTATCGGCAGTGGCACTGTTATCAAAGAAGGGATAAATATTGGGCAAGCTTGTGTGATTGGAATGGGCCTTTCCGTGCGCTATAATCAGCTTGATCTTGCACGATATACCGGGAAAAGCACTTCATGACACAACGAACGCTCATTATCGCCGAAGCCGGTGTCAACCATAATGGTGATATCGGGTTAGCCAAACAGTTGATTGATGTTGCCGCCGAAGCAGGTGCTGACTTTGTCAAGTTCCAGACCTTCAACGCAAACCGTCTTGTTACACACGCAGCCAAAAAAGCCGATTATCAGACAAAGACCACTGATGGAAATGAATCGCAGCATGAGATGCTTCGCCGACTGGAGCTCACACCAGCAATGCACAACGAACTTATCGCCCATTGTGCATCGCGCAATATCGGTTTTTTGTCCACAGGCTTTGATATTGAGAGTGTCGATCTGCTGGTGAGTCTCGGTCAAAATCTATTCAAGATTTCTTCAGGAGAGATCACCAATCTCCTTTACTTGCGCCATATTGGCCGACTCGGCAAACCGGTCATTCTCTCCACCGGAATGGCAACATGGGGCGATATAGAAGCCGCAATCGAAGTGCTTGAACAAGCAGGCACTGCACGTTCCAATCTGACCGTACTGCACTGTACCACAGAATACCCTACACCCATGTCAGAAGTGAATCTTCGAGCTATGCTGAGCATTCATAACGCGTTTGGCGTAGCGGTTGGATATTCAGACCATACGTCAGGTATTGAAGTTGCCATTGCTGCGGTTGCCTTGGGAGCAACGGTCATCGAAAAACATTTTACCCTTGATCGCAACTTGCCAGGCCCCGACCACAGGGCAAGCCTTGAATCTGTAGAACTCAAGGCCATGGTAACAGCTATTCGCAATATTGAAATTGCTCTCGGTGACGGCATCAAACGCCTCACTTCAAGCGAAGCAAAAAACAAACCCGTTGCCCGTAAATCACTGGTAGCAAGTCAGGCGATTAAAGCTGGTGAAATATTTAGTGCACAGAACGTCACTGCGAAGCGTCCCGGCACAGGCATTTCGCCCATGTGCTGGGATGAAGTGATCGGGCGCGTTGCACAAAAAGATTTTCTTGCAGATGAATTAATAAGATTATGAGTCGCAAGATTTGTGTTATCACCGGCACCCGTGCCGAATACGGCCTGTTGCGCTGGGTTATGCAGGGCATCAAGGACGACCCTGAGCTGACGCTGCAAATTATTGCTACCGGTATGCACCTGTCGCCTGAATTTGGTTTGACCTATCGCGACATTGAGCAGGACGGCTTCAAGATAGACCGTAAGGTCGAAATGCTCACCAGTTCAGATACTTCTGTTGGCATAGCAAAGTCCATGGGCCTTGGTTTGATCGGTTTTGCCGATGCATTGCATGAATTGAAACCAGATTTGATCGTCTTGCTGGGTGACCGCTTTGAAATATTCTCTGCAGTTTCCGCAGCATTGGTTGCCCGTATTCCAGTTGCCCACCTGCATGGAGGTGAACTGACCGAAGGTGCTTTTGACGAAGCAATCAGGCATTCTATTACCAAAATGTCGCATCTCCATTTTGTGGCGGCCGAAGAGTACCGGCAACGTGTGATCCAACTTGGCGAGCAGCCTGATAGAGTGTTTTTGGTTGGCGGATTGGGTATTGATAACATCAAACGCCTCAAGTTGCTTGATCGTGAGGTATTGGAAGCTGCAATTGACTTCAAACTCGGCTCAAAGAATCTTCTCATCACCTTTCATCCGGTAACGCTTGAGTTAGCTACTGCTTCAGATCAAATGGCTGAACTGCTTGCAGCATTGGCAGAATTGAAGGATACACAGCTTATATTCACCATGCCGAATGCCGACACTGATGGTCGTCTGCTGATCAGGATGGTGGAAGAATTTGTAGCAAAGCACATTAATGCGAAAGCTTACACATCTCTTGGGCAACTCCGCTATTTGTCGTGCGTTTCTCTTGTCGATGGGGTTATAGGCAATTCTTCCAGCGGATTGGCAGAAGTCCCCAGCTTCAAAAAAGGTACCATCAATATTGGTGATCGCCAGCGGGGTCGGCTTCAGGCGGCAAACGTGATTAATTGCGAACCAACGCGTCAAAGTATTGCAACAGCAGTCAAAAAACTTTATGCGATTGATTTTCAAATGGGCTTGAGTAAGGTTCAAAACCCCTATGGTGATGGTAAAGTAAGTGAAAAAGTTGTTGAAATAATAAAAAGCCATGTACTTGATGGTCTGGTGAAAAAAACTTTTTATGATTTTTGTAACAAATGATTTACGAAAAAAAGAGTGACGATTACTGAAGATATATGGCGCAAGGCTATTTTGCTAGATAATGCGAAAATACAGGACGCAATAAGCAATCTTGATAAAATCGCTATTAAGATTGTTTTGGTTATTAATGATTCAGGTGAGTTGCAAGGCACCATATCAGACGGAGATATTCGGCGTGGATTGCTTCGGGGGCTCAATCTTAAAAGTCCAATTGAAAGCATTATACACCATAATCCTCTGGTTGTCACAGATGAAATCGGGCGTGAAGACGTTCGGAAGATAATGGTTGCGAACAAAATTCAGCAGGTGCCTGTTGTTGATGACCGGCACCATATTGTCGGCTTGTATCTTTGGGATGAAATAGCCATGCCACTCATACGGCCTAATCTCATGGTTATAATGGCTGGAGGTAAGGGTACCCGGCTTCTTCCGCATACAGAAAACTGTCCAAAACCCATGTTGACTGTGTCCGGCAAGCCCATGCTCGAGCATATCATTGAACGTGCAAAGCAGGAGGGGTTCAGCCACTTTGTTTTGGCCATAAACTATCTTGGCCATGTTATTGAAGATTATTTTGGAGATGGGAACCGCCTGCAAGTACGGATCGATTACCTGAAAGAGCAATCACCCTTGGGCACAGCAGGTGCCTTAGGGCTACTGAACCCTCGACCAACACTGCCATTTGCCGTAACCAACGGTGATGTTATGACAGACATTCGCTACGGTGAGCTGCTCGATTTCCACACTCGTCATTATGCAGCAGCCACCATGGCCGTGCGCGTACATGAATGGCAACACCCTTTTGGGGTGGTGCAGACTAATGGAATTAATATCATCGGCTTTGAGGAAAAGCCAGTGCATCGCAGCAATATTAATGCAGGAGTGTATGTGCTTGAACCAGAAGCTCTCGGCTTCCTTGAGCGAGATATCCATTGCGATATGCCAACCCTGTTTGAACGATTACAAGCCAAAGCCTGGAAGACGCTGGCCTATCCGATGCACGAGCCGTGGTTAGATGTGGGGAACCCAGAGGATTTGGAATTAGCTAAAAAGGGGAGTAACGGGAGCGGAATCGCAAGTCAATGATTAATGGAAAAACAGTTATTGCCATCATTCCAGCCCGGAGTGGGTCTAAAGGTTTGCCGGGAAAAAATATAAAATTACTTTGCGGCAAGCCACTCATAGCTTGGAGTATTGATGCGGCATTAAGCAGTCAATACATTGATGAGGTGATGGTTAGCGCAGATAGCGAAGAAATCGCCAATGTTGCACGCGAATTTGGAGCGTCTGCGCCTTATTTGCGGCCAGTGGAATTGGCTTCAGATACTGCGACAACTTTTGATGCCGTAAAACATGTCATCGAATATTATGAAAACGAGTGTAATCGTTATTTTGATTACATCGTGTTGCTGGAACCCACATCTCCGCTGCGGGAAAAAAACGACTTGGATGCAATGCTTGAAAAAATCTCTTTAATTGAGTCGGACTTTGATGCGATTGTCAGTTTAGGTGAGGTGCACGAGCATCCGTCGATCATGAAGAAAACCAGCAGCAATCGGTTGGAACCATACGGAAAGGAATTGACGATGGCATCGCGAAGACAAGATCATGACGTGGTATATTTCCCCTATGGGGTTGCATATATAGTTAAAACTGGAACCTTGTTGGAAGAAAAATCGTTTTATCCGAATCGTACAACGCATTATATTATAAAACGTTACCAATGCTATGAAATCGATGATATTTACGACTTTCTTGCTATTGAGAATATTATGAAATACCAATGGGGTCTTTAATGAAATTTTTGGTGATTGGATTAGGGTCAATGGGCAAACGGCGTGTGCGAAACTTGCAGGCGCTTGGTATAAAAGATGTTGCTGGTCTTGATATTCGTGTCGATAGGCGAGAAGATGCAAAACAAAAGTACGGAATTGCGGTGTTCGAGGCTTTGGATGATGCCATGAAGATTTTCTCGCCTCAGGTGTTTGTGATTTCAACACCTCCTGATCTTCATATGAGATATGCCTATTATGCTTATGAAAAAGGTGTTAGTTGCTTTATTGAAGCATCAGTAGTTGACGCTGAAAAAATCGAGGAATTGCAAAGAAAAATACTGGGTACTCAAATTATCATAGCGCCATCTTGTACTATGCGATATTATCCGGGGCCTAAGAAAGTCAAGGAACTGGTCAAGTCGGATTCTATCGGTAAGGTTCTGAACATCAACTATCAAACTGGCCAATATTTACCTGACTGGCATCCATGGGAAAGTATAGAGGACTATTATGTGTCCAGGCGTGAAACTGGGGCGGCGCGGGAAATCGTGCCGTTCGAACTGACGTGGTTGAACGATATTTTTGGTCAACCGGAAGTCCTCGCCTGTGTCAGGGCCAAGTTGACGGATATCTCTGCTGATATTGACGATATTTATCATTGTTTGTTGCGTTATGAAGGTGGCGTAATTGCTAATGTGACCGTAGAAGTTATATCTCGGCCGCAAGCCAGCCGTGAGTTGCGAATTCTTGGAAGTGAGGGTGAGATCGTGATGAGTGGAGATTCCAACAGCGTTCGCTATATCAATATTTCCATGGAGGATTGGGCGGAGTTCAAATTCGATGCCGGCACGGTGGAAAGTCAATACATCAATCCGGAAGAGCCTTACATTTCTGAAATGAAAGATTTCGTTGAAGCGGTTGAGGCAAAGGTTTCATCGCTGTTCCCTAATACGCTAGCGGACGACTACAAAGTCTTGCAAACGCTTAACGATCTTGAAAATATATCCATCATAGTATGAATTATCAGGAAAGACTTCTGAAAGCAATTCCCGGAGGGGGACATACATATTCGCGTGGTTATGATCAGTACCCTGCGAATGCTCCACAAATACTGGATAGCGGAAAAGGGGCATATATTTTCGAGCCAAACGGTACGAAATATCTTGATTATGGCATGGCTCTTCGCGCCGTGAATTTAGGTTATGCCGAAGATAAAATCGATACTGCGGCTATTGAACAAATCAAGAAAGGTAATAACTTGACTCGACCATCCATAATTGAATTGGAAGCCGCTGAATTGATGGTTGATATGATTGATTCCGTAGATATGGTGAAGTTTACCAAGAATGGTTCTACAGCAGTTTCCGCAGCGGTCAAACTTTCCCGTGCTTTTACGGGTAGAGAGTTGGTTGCGCGCTGTGCTGAGCATCCCTTCTTTTCATATGATGACTGGTTTATCGGCTCTACGCCACTGACACGTGGTATACCGCAAGAAACGATCGAAAAAACCAAGATATTCCACTATAACGATATTGCTTCCCTGGAGGCGTTGATTGCTCAATACCCAAATCAATTCGCTTGTATCGTGTTGGAGCCTGCAGCCACAGATGAGCCTAAAGATGGGTATCTACATAAAGTGCAAGCTCTATGCCGAGCTAATGGTATCGTTTTCATATTGGACGAAATGATTACAGGATTCCGCTGGCACATGAAGGGAGCGCAGCATGTATATGGCGTTACGCCTGACCTCTGTACTTTTGGAAAGGCAATGGCTAACGGTTTTGCGGTTGCCTGTGTTGCGGGTAAGCGTGAAATCATGGAGCTTGGCTCCATTGAATTCGAAGGGAGAGAGCGTGTTTTTTTGTTGTCTACAACGCACGGTGCCGAAATGTGCGGCTTGGGAGCTTTTGTCGCTACGGTTAAATTTATGCAACAACATAACGTGGTTGAGCATCTATGGGACTACGGAAGCAAGCTCACTGCTTTGATGCAACAAAAAGCCGAAGAACATGGTCTTGGACAAAACTTTAAGGTTGGTGGCATCCCATGCTCTCCCTATTACATGACATTAGATGCGATAGGCAAGAACTCATTAGGGCTTCGCACATTGTTTTCGCAAGAAATGATTCGAAAAGGTGTACTTATGCCTTGGATAGCTTTGTCATATCGTCACAGAGAAACTGAACTTGCCGTAACTGAACAGGCTCTTGATTCAGCCTTCGTTGTTTATCGGAAAGCATTAGATGAAGGAGTCGAAAAATATTTGGTTGGTCCGGTAATCAAACCAGTATTCAGAACGCACAATTGATGCGCGTTGCTCTGATATCGCTCAATCAGGCTTGGGAAAATAAAGACGAGAATTTCCGGGTTTGTCGATCTTTTGTTAAAAGAGCAAAATCGGAAAATGTTGAGTTGGTCATTTTTCCTGAAATGACGTTGACAGCTTTTTCTATGAAGATAGCTGAAACAGCTGAAGACTTTGCGACATCTGCAACTTTAGAGCTATTCAAACAGCTTGCACAAGAGTTTCAAATTGCAATTGTTTTTGGCGTTGTATTTCAGGATGGTGAAAAAGCAACAAATAATGCAGTAATGGTTACTAACACTGGAACCATTAACGGGTGTTACAGCAAAATTCACCCTTTCACTTTTGCGGGCGAAGATATGGTTTTCAATGGGGGTAGCAATATTTGCATTGTTAAATTGAATTCTGTGACAATCGGATTGACTATTTGTTATGACCTCAGATTTCCTGAAATTTATAGCGCTCTTGGTACACTATGTGATTTAATCATCAACATTGCTAATTGGCCCATAAAGAGGATTGATCACTGGAACACATTGCTCAAAGCAAGGGCGATTGAAAATCAGCTATTTATGGTAGGAGTCAATCGGACTGGTACAGATGCTAATCGCCTTGAGTACATAAAAAGCTCCCAAGTCATAAATCCAAATGGTGAATTGCTCAGTCCTATTGAATCTGAAGCCGAGTTTGATATTTTTGAAATTGATCCTAATTTCACCAGAAAATTTAAACATATATTTTCGACTACACAGGATCGCAAATCGTCATTCTATAAAACGATATTATAAATGATGTCGATAGTGGGATTAAAATTAATATTATGAGTTATGAGCACAATTAAAAATCTCATTAACCTAAAGAATCGAAGAGCCCTAATAACTGGAGCAACCGGTAATTTGGGAAAAGTAATGGCGGATACCTTGGCAGAACTTGGAGCTAACATAGTTTTGGTTGATCGAGAAGGCTCGGATTTTAACAGCATGAAAGAAACTTTGACTAAGCGATGGGGCAATAAAATTGAGCATCGTGTTTGTGACTTGGAAGTCCAAGAGGAACGCACTGAATTGATGGCTTGGCTAAAAGGAGGAGGCCAAGAACTCAATATACTTATCAATAATGCCGCTTTTGTCGGTACCTCAGACTTACAAGGCTGGGCTGTGCCGTTTGAAGAACAAACCATTGATACTTGGCGCCGTGCGTTGGAAGTCAACCTAACAGCAGTATTTGACCTTTCTAAAGGCTTAACCCCCATGCTTAGGCTTGCAGATGGTGGCAGCATAATCAACATTGCTTCAATCTATGGAATGTATGGCCCAGACTGGAGCTTGTACGAAGGTACCAGCATGAGCAATCCAGCAGCCTATGGAACATCGAAGGCAGGGCTCATACAGTTCACAAGATGGTTAGCTACGACCATTGCTCCCAATATCCGTGTCAATGCAATATCACCGGGCGGAATATTCAGAAATCAACCTGAATCGTTTACAAGACGTTATATTTCAAAAACCCCGTTAGGACGTATGGCAAGTGAAGACGATTTTCGTGGTGCCATTGCTTATTTGGCAAGTGACCTTTCACGCTACGTGACAGGCCAAAACCTTTCTGTTGATGGCGGTTGGGGTATATGGTAAAGAACGCGCATATGCGATTACTACCTATTTATGGTTGTGTAGAGTTTTTCCATTTAATTAATCTGGTTTAAAAATGAAGTATTGTTCATGTTGCGTAATGCCAAATACTCGCCCGAGAATTACTTTCGATGAGCGAGGTTGGTGCAACGCCTGCCAGTGGGCTGAAGAAAAGAAAACCATTGATTGGGGTAGTCGTTGGAAACTTCTTGAGGAGTTGTGTGACAAATATCGATCTGATTCAGGTTTTGATTGCATAGTCCCTGTAAGTGGTGGTAAAGACAGTAGTTATGTTGCGTATATGATGAAGCATCGTATGAAAATGCATCCATTGTGCGTGACGATACGTCCGAATCTAGAGCTTGAAATAGGAAAAAAAAACCTTTTAAATTTCATCAATTCTGGCTATGATCATATTCATCTTACTCCTGATCCTGATGTATTGCGTGAGATAGATCATATCGGTTTTGTCGAAGCTGGCCGCCCTTTGCTTGGTTGGCAGACTGCGGTGCAAACTTCAATTTTCCGTTTTGCCCAAAAGCTTTCCATTCCCTTTGTGATGTTCGGCGAAGACGGTGAAACTGAGTACGGAGGTGCAAAAAAACTCAAGCATTCTCATTTTTATGATGCAGAAGATTCTATCAATATTTACCTTGAAGGTCATGATCCCGGTCAATACGCCTCAAAAATTGACAAGAAGAAACTGTACCTATTCAGCTTTCCATTTGCTGAAGATTTGATAGCTGCTGACGTTTGCATTGCTCACTGGTCCTATTTCGAGAACTGGGATCCTTACGAGCACTATCTGGTCGCTAAGGAAAAGTGCGGTTTGCAGGAACAGAAGGAGAGGGTATCTGCATCCTACAACAATTTTGCACAGACCGATACGGCGTTGTATAATCTGCATAGTTGGCTGATGTATTTGAAGTTTGGTTTTGGTCGGTGTTCCCAAGATGTTGGGATTGACATCCGTCGTGGAGCCATGACCCGTAAGCAGGGTCTTTCACTGGTAAAGCGTTTCGATCGAGAGGCTCCGACCCAGTTTATTCCTTTATATTTAGAGTACTTTAGAATGACGCTGGAAGAGTTTAACGAGACACTGGCTAAGCATGTAAATAAATCACTGTTCGAATTTAAGAACGGTAATTGGGAGCCGAACTTTGAGCCAAACTAAGGTTGGTATCATTGACTATGGAATGGGTAATCTTTGCTCTGTGGAAAATGCGTTTAGGGCTATTGGCGTAAAATATTGTTTCGTCCGCACACCAGAAGTAATCAACTCAGTCGATCGTCTTTTGCTTCCGGGCGTAGGTTCATTCAATGCGGGAATGCTCAACCTGACAGAAAACGGGTTGGCTGAAGCCATTCGGATCGTGGTAGCAAAAGGAACACCGCTTCTCGGAATTTGTCTTGGGATGCAATTGTTAGTAAGTCACGGGGATGAAGGTGGTTTGGCGGTAGGTTTGGGATTGATTCCTGGTAAGGTATGTGAGTTTATTCCATACGATGGACTGCGAATTCCACATATGGGTTTCAACGAAGTCGATGTAGTTTCTTCTTCCCACTTATTCGGTGATATTGCGAACAAGAGCGACTTCTATTTTGTGCATGGATATCATGTAAAAGTTGAAGATAGTAATGATATAATTGCTGTTTCAACCCATGGAAACAAGTTTGTGGCGGCGATAGGCCATGGGAACGTTTTTGGTACACAGTTCCATCCAGAGAAAAGTCAAAGCCAAGGCTTGCAATTGCTCAAGAATTTTTGCGCATTCGCATAATGGTCAAAAAACGAATTATTTTCACTCTTTTGGTTGAGCATGGCTTTTTTGTTCTTAGCCGCAATTTTGGGCTTCAGAAAGTCGGTGATTTATCGTGGCTTAAGGACTACTACGATTTTGACTCCATCGCATTTTCAATAGATGAATTAATAGTTCTGGATGTGAGCAGGGGTGAACGTAACTGTCAAGACTTTGCTAATCTCCTTCAAGACATCTCGCGCAATTGTTTCATGCCTGTGGGAGCAGGTGGTGGTATTCGCTCTGTGGCAGACGTTGAGGTTCTACTCAAATCTGGTGCTGACAAGGTGGTCGTTAATACAGTTCTTTTCCTTAATCCAGATTTGGTAAAAGAAATTATTCAACGTTTTGGCGCACAATGTGTCATAGCTTCTATTGACTACATGACGACAGTGTCCGGTGGTACAGCGGTTTATGTTGAAAATGGAAGTATCAACATCGGTCTGGACATCGAGCAAGCATTAGCGCATGTACAGATGCTTGGCGTTGGAGAAATATATTTAACGTCAATCAACAAGGATGGAACAGGTCGGGGTTTTGATTGGGAAGTCATCTCTCAGCTTGTAGATAAAGTTCATTGCCCCTTGATCATTTCAGGTGGAGCCGGGACCTTCGGGCATATTGCTGATGCACTGAAAATGCAAAATGTTTCTGCCGTATCTACTGCGAACTTATTCAACTTCATGAGCGATAATCTGACAGAAGCTCGAAGTTTTGTGATTGAAAATGGAACTCAATTAGCTAAATGGTCAAATATGAAATTCGATTGAGATGATAGTGCTTCAAAATCCTCAAGCTATCTTGATAAAAGGGCAATTTACACATATGACTCGCTTCGAACGGATTCATTTAGAAAATCCCAAATATTATCAATGGATAACCGATATCGATGTTGTCCGCTACATTGGGCGGAATGAATTGCTTACTGGAATTACCTTTTCGGAAGCAGAGCGCTATGTGCAGGAACTATGGGACAATAAGTTTTGCACCTTTCTTGCCGTTTACCACACCGCCAGCAACAGCTTTATTGGAACGGCTAAAATTAATTTCATTAATGAACAGGGGCGAAAAAATGGAATTGCGGATATCGGTATAATGATTGGTGAGCGGAATTATTGGGGTAAAGGGCTTGCTTCGGATATATTAAGAACCGCATGTCGTTTCGCTTTCGAAAAAATGCATGCTCGCAAACTCACAGCAGGTGCAATGTCACCAAATATTGCTGTGATAATGGCATTTAAGCGAATTGGATTTATTGAAGAGGGTAGACTTAGGCAACAATTAATTACTCCTGACTGTAACAGTTATTGCGACCATGTTTTATTTGGTTGTTTTAAAGGAGAGCTTAATTAAAAAGGATATTAATATATCGAAAAGAGACAATTAATGCGAATATTGCTTGTTATAAATAAACCGAATCGTGAAGCAAAAATCATGGATTCGATTCGAAGGCAAATATTGTTAATAAATAAAGATGCTGTTGTCGAAATAAAAGAAATGTGTACTCCTGAATTTAATAAATTTGTTTTTAAATTCAAGCCGAATGTTATTTTAACATTTCCATTTACATGTATAGGATTTTCAAAATGGTATTATTTATTTAAAGTTTTTCTTAATTCAAAAATTATCTGTTTTCGGGCTGAAGGAGTTGTAGATTTCTCTTCAGAATACAATACAATGTGGGCAGTCGGGTTTGACTCATATGGTTCCACGTTAGTGGATTATGAGCTTTTTTGGGGCAGTAAACTATCTGAAGTTGTTGGGAAATACTTGATTTCCCAAGGTAAGCTGAATTCTAAAGAGCAGATCAAGGTTGTTGGTTATCCTAGATTAGAATCATATTTTAATCCCGATGATGATTATACGTTTTCTTTTCCATCAAGAATAAAGAATAAATTAAATACATATAGGAAAGAAAAAATAGCTCTATTTATTACTGGATTTCAACTTGCCAATTATTCTAGAGAGGATTTGTTTAATGCGGGTGATCTTGATGCGGAAAATCGATTAGATTACTTGTTGGAATCGGTAAAAATGGCAAAGGAGTATCGTAGCAAATGGATAAAAAATATAATTATAACTGCCAATCAGAATAGAGACTCTCTGATTATTGTTAAGAAGCATCCCATTGAAGGTCGTAATGATTATAAAGAATTTAATAATATTGATAATATTTTATTTATATATGAAGATTTTGATATAGATCAGATCATGTCTTATGCTGGTATTTTATTTCATTATGGCTCAACGGCATTGGTTGATTCTTATTTGTTAGGTATTCCTTCTATATATGTCTATTCTGAAAATAGTTTAAACTGGTATCCTGATTTGGGTTGGCCATCTTCTGGGAAAGTACATATTGATAATGTTTCACAAGTTGTTGCTGATTACTTTAATAATAAAATAGTATTTAGTATTAACTCAGATCAAAAGCGAGTTTTGAAAGAAATATTTAATATAAATGACAATGTTTTATACAAGCCATCAGAAGAGATTGCAAAAATAATATTAAGTAAAGACGCTATTAATAAGGTCAAAATATATGACAAATATTTTGCAAAAGCTTTAAGTCAAATAGTTTTTTTGTTCGTATATTTTAATACTGTTGAAGTAATGAAAAAAAATATTATGGGTAGAGGTGCTATTTTATTTATAAAAAAAATACGTTCACATTATTTAAATCAAGCTAAGTCTATAATTAAAAACTAAAGCGTAAATTACACATTTTCTATAACATGCATCATGGGTTTTAATGTAAAAAATATAATTGCCAATTCTATTGATCCATTAATAAATATATATTCTCTTGTCACTTTAAATAAAAAATGTGTTAGAAATGTAAACTTGTGTTCTGCATCTCAGTGCATACCAAATTATTTGTCTGTTGATTTTATTGGAAAAGTTGATTTGAGGCTTGACCTTGAGAAATCAAACCTGCCATTTGATGACAATAGTCTTGATTCTGTCGTATGTATGTCGGCGATAAATTATTTTACTCGTTCTCGTGGTCAAGAAATTGTTAAAGAGGTCTATCGTGTTTTGAGAAAAGACGGTGTTACCCGTTTTGGTGTCCAGGATTTGGATAGTTTAGCACGTCGATATATTGATAAAGATACGGAGTTTTATAATCAGTTGTTGCCTAATGGTAGCGAACGGTTTCAGGGTGCTACAATAGGTGATAAATTTGTACAATGGTTTTATGGTTATGCTATTAAGGGGCATCCCTGCCGTTATTTTTATGATTATGATTCACTTGCACAGCTTTTTCACGAAGCGGGCTTTAGTGTTGTTGACAGAAAGGCATATCTTGACAGCAAACTTGAACACATCGAATTAATAGATAATAGGCCAGAACAAATGTTTTACTTGGAGGCGATTAAATGAGTATTCTCCACAGACTTCCTTATTCTAATCAGTTGAGAAGCGCAGTCTTATTCTTTCAAAAATTTGGTTTTGGCATAGAGCAATTTCGATTGGTGCGAAAATATCTTACAGGTGCCCTTTTTCCAGATCTTGGTGATGTGGCGCATTTGAAGGCGGCTATGGAGTGGCTTGCTCTTTCGCAAGATGTTTGTAATGGTGATGGTTGTTCAAACCATTTCACATTAAAAAGTGGTTGGGGTGTGGCCTATCCCGAAACCAGCGGGTATATTTTAGCGACTTTTCTTGCATACTCAGATTATAGTGGCGACAAAAGTTATGTTGACAGGGCAATACGGATAGGTGATTGGGAGATTGATATTCAGGCACCAAATGGCGGTGTTTACTCAAGTACAGTACTCAAGCAAACTCGTGTCTTTAATACTGGCCAGGTTATTCTTGGCTGGTGTGTGCTTTATGAGCTTACAGGTGACAAAAAATACCTCCATGCAGCACAGCGAGCTGGTGAATATCTTATAAAAGAACAGGAGTCCGACGGTACATGGAAAAGAGATACCTATTGTGGGGCGAGGACATACCATGCCCGCGTTGATTGGGCTTTGTTACGGCTTGCCCAGTTAACTGGAGATAGTCGCTATGTGGATGTGGCGGTTAAAAACCTTCAATGGGTGCTCCGGCAACAGCAGCAAAATGGATGGTTTGCTCAGTGCGGTTTTGATGATGCTGATCCAATTATGCATGTTATTGTTTATACGCTCAGGGGTTTGTTTGAATGTTCACAGATAAATTATCCTGAAATTGAAAAACTTGAACTGTTGCCTATAGTCCTCAAGAGCGTCGATGCTCTTCTTCTCGCATTACAGGCTCAAACCGTAGCAGGTATTCATGGCATGGTTCCTGCTGCATTTGATGAGCATTGGAAAAGTAAAGCAAAAGATTCCTGCCTTACGGGGAACGCCCAGTTCTGTTGTCTTTTGTATCGTATGTCCCGATGTACAGGAAATCAGCGATACCGTGATATCGCGGACACTATTCTTACGGCAACAAAAAAGACTCAACTTATTGAAACAACGTTGTTGCCGATTAAAGGAGCGATTGCAGGCTCCTATCCTCTTTCATCAGGGTATGTAGCAAATGGCTATCCAAATTGGGCGGTAAAGTTTTTTTCAGACGCTTTGCTCATGAAAATAAATTATTCAAAAGGATTGACTATACCAGCATGAAGATAGTAAGAGCAATAAAACAAATGCTGGATCGGGTGGGTATGTTCTATGTTCGGATAATCTGTGCCCGTGAGTGGAAGAGTCAGGATTATATCGGTATCAATGAACGTCCCATTGAGTTTGCCTTTCTCTTTCGCCAACTGGTAAACGTATGGCCAAAGACAATTCTTGATGTTGGAACAGGAAAGACCGCCCTTCCGCATCTCATGCGCAACTGTGGATTTCTTGTTACGGCTACGGACAATATTAAAGACTATTGGTCATCAGGGATGGTCAATCGACATTATCATGTTATAAACGACGATATCAGGCGTACAGCTCTCAAAGGAAAATTTGACGTTATCACCTGCATTAGTGTCCTCGAGCACATTCAAGAGCATAGAGAAGCGGTGAAATCCATGTATTTATTACTCAATCCAGGTGGTCGTCTGATCCTCACCTGCCCGTATCATGAGGAGAGGTATGCTCCAAACGTTTATAAACATCCAGAATCTTCAGTCCGAGTAAATCACCCTTTTGTGACGCAAGCATTTTCCCGTCAAGAGTTAAACATTTGGCTTGCAGACAGCCCGTTTGATCTTGTTGAACAAGAATACTGGTACTTTTTCGAAGGTGAATACTGGACGTGTGGCGAAAGGATAATTCCGCCACGAAGCGTTGGCGTTCATGAACGGCACCAGCTCACCTGTATGGTGCTCCGGAAAAAACTGGGTGAGGGCTACCAAAGATGAAAGTACTTTACATTGGCAATGGACTTACCCATTACTATAATCTTGTGTTATCGCGTCTAAATAGTGAGCCAGGTATTGAGTTAACAGTCATTGCTCCTGTGGGGGTTGGTGGCTCTATTGGTGATGGGGTTTATCAAACAAAAGATGGGATCAATTTTAGGCTTATAGAGCTAAAAGAAATAATTAGATTCAGGTTTTATTTATCTTTCGAAGGGTTGTCGAGTGTTATACAAACAGAGCAGCCAGATGTGATCATAGTTCTTGAAGGATACCTAAGAGCATTTCTTTTTGACCCATCTGTTGTTTTGGCCATAAAATCAGTACGATCCGGTCTAATTTTGAAGTCGATACCTTTTCGTTATTCTAATTATACCGATCAATTAAAAGGAATCGCCAAATCTGATGTTGATTTTAGATGTTTATCTTCATTTACTAATGGAATGCTCAGAAAATTGGGTCTTATTAATGTTATTAGGCATTTTGAGCTATATATTACAAAGTCAGCCCTTAATATAGCTGATGCCCACGTGAATTACGTAGAGGCTTATGATTATTGGAAAAGCTATGGTATATCAAAAAATAAAATATTTATTACTCGTAACTCTCCAGATACTGATCAGCTTTTTGCTATCCGTAAGGATATTAAAAGTTTAGATCAATCAATTTTGCCATACAATCCTTACCGTCTGATTCATGTTGGTCGTTTGGTTGAATGGAAGCGTGTTGATATGTTATTGATGGCATTAGCTCAAGTTAAAAAACATTATCCTGATGCTGAGTTGCTGATTATTGGAACTGGATCTGAAAAGGAAAGGCTGGAAAAGATAGCCTCTGATAATCATTTGGTAAATTCTGTAAAATTTCTTGGCGGAGTCTATGATCAGAAATTACTAGGTAAATATTTTTTATCATCATCACTCTACGTGCTTGCCGGTATGGGTGGATTATCTATTAATGAAGCAATGTGTTTTGGTCTTCCAATACTTTGCTCAGTCTGTGATGGTACAGAAAAAGTACTTGTTAGAGAGGATTATAATGGAAAATATTTCCAAGACGGCAATGAAGAAGATCTTGTAAATAAAATTATATGGTTTTTTGAACACCCTAACCAGTCAAAAGAAATGGGAAGGCGTTCTGAAGAAATTATTTGTAACGAGGTGAATATAAATACAGTTATTAATGGCTATATATCTGCATTGAACTATGTTGCCAAAAAAAAAGGCAAAGGTTCATGCGTAATTTAATATGTAATGAAGATATTGCATCTTGCAACTCAAGATAAAGCGGGTGGCGGTGGTGGTTTTGATGCTGCATATCGCTTGCATCGAAGTATGAGATCTTCTGGTCTTAATTCTTATATGATGGTGTTAGATAAGGTAAGTAACGATCCTGATGTTGTCGATGTCGGTAGCCAATTGTCAATTTATGAGCAGTTAAAGCGTTTGATTTTCAAGATTAACGGTATTTATTTAAATAAAATTTATAAGTCATCATCTTATTTTTATTTCGAACCTAAAACATTGATTTCTGCAAGTCGATTAGTAGGTATGATGCCATTTAAGCCTGATGTCATTGTTGCACATTGGATTGCTGGTTTTGTCTCAGTTGTTACTTTAAGAGAATTATACAATAAGATTGGTTCGCCAATCATTTGGTACTTCATGGATATAGCTCCTATGACGGGGGGTTGCCATTATTCTCTTGGCTGTATGGGATTTACAGATCAATGCGGCAATTGTCAACAACTCGGGATAGGACGTCGTAAGTATGATTTATCTTATCGTCAATGGAAACGAAAATGGAGTTCTTTTCAACAGATGAATATTACAGCCTTAGCTGCGTCTAGCTGGGTATTAGATCAAATTAAAATATGTTCTCTTTTTCAGAACAAACGTCATGAGATAATATTATTAGGTGTAAATGCTGATATTTTCTGTCCGAAGGATCCGTGTTTGGCACGAAAAATTCATAAGTTGCCTAATGAAAGGAAAATTATTTTTTTTGGTGCACAACATATTAATGAAAAGCGAAAAGGGATTCAGTATCTTGTTGACTCTTTAAGTTTATTGCATGATATTCTTGCTACCAATGTTAGTCTTCGAGAACGTATTTTAATTGTCACCGCTAGTAGAGATCTTAATTCTAATCAATTTAACATCCCTTTTGAACATTTACATATTGGTTTTCTAAAAGGTGATGATATGCTTGCGGCTGCATATCAGGCAGCTGATGTGTTTGTCAATGCTTCTATCGAAGATGCTGGTCCTATGATGATTAACGAGTCATTACTTTGTGGGACTCCTGTTGTTACCTTCGATATGGGAGTTGCGGAAGACCTTGTTCATACTGGGATTACTGGTTATAAGGCTATTCTTAAAAGTTCTCAGGATATGGCCTGTGGTTTGTATGAAATTTTGAAAATGGACGAGGACTCATACAGATCTATGCGTAAGACATGCCGAGAGATGGGATTGCAGAAATGTCACCCCGAGGTGCAGATGCGTGCCTTTGAAAAACTCTTTCATGAACTGATTTCTGATATATAACGCAAAAGAAAATGAAGAGATTCATAAAAAAAATTATAAACACTTTGGGTTTTGATATAGTCCGATATATTTCACCGCTCGAACGAAATTTGGGTATAGATGAAACGCTTGGCTTTGAGCTGGAGAATGAGGCGACAGACGCCATTCAAGTTGTTCGTCTAAACACGATGCTTTCTAAACGGAGGCTAGTTACACTTTTTCAGCAAGTAGTATATTGTGAACTGAATAATATTCCAGGTGCGCTTGTAGAATGTGGAGTATGGAAAGGTGGTGCTGTTGGAATTATGGCACTTGCAAATCTTTATGCAGGGAAGATGCGTAGATCGATACATCTATTTGACTCATTTCAAGAAATTTGTCAACCTGATGCTACTGTGGATGGTGAAAGAGCTTTGCGAGAGGTTGAAGAATTTAAAGGTATAAGTTGTGAAAATAATTCTATTTTAACTCCAGTTACGGGAATTTATGATTTTTTGGGAGGGGCCGGAACGCTTGATGAAAACCGGAATTTACTTGAAAAAATCATTAAATACCCTGTAGATTTGATCCATTATCATGCTGGTTGGTTTCAGGAGACTCTACCTGCTGAACATGAATCTATTACTGAAATAGCGGTTTTGCGCTTAGATGGTGATTGGTACGCTTCCACTAAAATATGTCTTGAGTATCTTTTCACTAAAGTTGTTAAAGGTGGTGTTGTCATTATAGATGATTATGGTACATACGAAGGGTGTCGCCTTGCCGTAGATGAATTTATTAAAGCCCAAAAAATAAATGTGTATTTAGGATCTATTGATAGCGATTGTAGATTCTTTATAAAGCCCTGATGACTATAGCAAATTATCTACATCTTAAGTGGGATTCTGATTTCTTTGGCTTCAAGGTAGCCAGAATAATTAACGATGAGCTTGATGATGCCGCACTGTCAAAGACTTTAAAACATTTGCGTAATGCTGGTTACCGTTTAGTTTATTGGCTTTTTCCCGTTAGTTACGAGAAGGCTTTTCGTATTGCAATTTCCCATGGTGGATTGTTGGTTGATGAAAAGGTAACGTATATAAAAGAGGTTAATGCTCTTTCGTATTCAGAGAAGGTTTCTTTATACAAAACAGTTCCTTATTCAGGTGTAGTTGCGGACGATGCGTTAATTAAGCTTTCTTTGTTAAGCTCTGAATATTCACGTTTTAGGTTTGACCAAAATTTTTCACGAGAACTATCCGAAAAGCTTTATACTTGCTGGATTTCACGTTCTGTTAGTAGAGAGATTGCAAGTGAGGTACTTGTAATCAAAAATATTAATGATTATTTAGGTATGATTACCCTTGGAACTAAAAATGGTCGTGGTGATATTGGGCTTGTTGCAGTAGCTGAAGATTCTCGATGCAAAGGGCTTGGGAGAATCCTTGTAAACGACGCAGAACGATATTTTATAGAAAAAAATATTTGTTTAGCCCAAGTTGTTACACAAAAAAATAATCACGGGGCATGTAGGCTATATGAATTATGTGGATATCATATTGAGAAAATTGAAAATGTTTTCCATTTATGGATTTAATTAAGTCGATCCCATTCAATAAGCCATATTTTTCTGGTAAAGAAATTGATTACATCTACGAGGCAGTACAGTCTGGTAAAATTTCAGGAGATGGTATTTTTACTCGTAAATGTCAAATCTTTTTTGAGGAACGTTATGGCTTCTTGAAGTCACTGTTGACAACATCCTGTACTGATGCTCTCGAAATGAGTGCTATATTATGTAATATCAAACCAGGTGACGAAATTATAGCGCCAAGTTATACTTTCGTATCTACAGTTAATGCTTACGTTTTGCGAGGAGCCAAAATTGTTTTTGTCGATAGTGAGTTTGCCACTCCAAATATAGACGTTTCTCTGATAGAAGATTTAATTTCATCTCGTACAAAAGCCATTATCCCTGTGCATTATGCAGGAATTTCCTGTAAAATGGATACCATCATGGATATTGCTAATCGTTATAAACTTTTTGTAGTTGAGGATGCTGCACAGGCAATCGATTCATTTTATAAAAATAAACCACTTGGCTCGATAGGGCATTTTGGTACATTTTCTTTTCATGAAACCAAAAATGTTATTTCTGGAGAGGGAGGTATGTTGGTGGTAAATGATGAACGATTCTTAGATAGAGCAGAGATAATTCGAGAAAAGGGAACCAATCGTTCAGCATTTTTTCGTGGTGAGATTGATAAATATGGCTGGGTTGATATAGGCTCATCTTTCCTTCCTTCTGAAATTATTTCAGCCTTTCTTTATGCCCAACTTGAAAATCTTTTATCTATTCAAAAGCGCAGGCTTGAAATCTGGAGGCTGTATTACGATCAGCTTAAACCGTTAGAAGGAACAATTAGACTTCCGACTATTCCGCATGATACAACAAACAATGCTCATATGTTTTATATTGTGTGTCGGAGTCTTGATGAACGTACTCGATTAATAGAATATCTTGGTAAACATAATATAATGGCGGTTTTTCACTATCTTCCGCTCCATAGCTCTCCTTTTTATCGTTCCCGTCATGATGGAAGAAAATTGCCTAATTCAGAATATTTTGGTGATTGTCTATTGCGCCTTCCACTCTATTTTAATCTTTCTAATTCGGATGTAATTCGTATTTCAAAAACTATCCTGGATTATTTTCGTTAACATATATAGGGTTTAAAAAAAACTTTAACGTTACATCGTATGTATATTTGAATTTTTATGGGTTCTATTATCCTAAGCCCTGCTTAGGGCACAGAATAATTAATATGAACAAATACCACGAAGCTCTGCTTAGACTTGGTTCTTTGTACGGGATATAACATTCTAAAGCTCTAAAAAAAGCATAAAATAATATTTATCGCCAAAGGCTATATTATCAGCGTGAAACTATTTAATCCCGGCTTTAATTCCCTACCGCTTCCAGTGAATTTTGTTCAGTTTCTTTTATAACCAGATACCTCGCTGCTTGCGGCGGGGAGCGTCATCAAAAATTTTACTCATATGAAGCGTATTGTAAAAAATATTATTAGATCGGCTGGTTTCGAACTTCATCGATTATATCCAACGTCATCTCCTTCTTATCAATTACTTTTAGGATTAAATAAATTTCAAATTGATGTAGTCTTTGATATTGGTGCTAATACAGGCCAGTTTGCTCAAGAGTTACGTGATATTGGTTATTCAGGTAGGATAGTAAGTTTCGAACCGTTATCTGACGCTCATGCAAAATTATCTCAAACTGCACATGGTGATCGAAAATGGGATGTGTATAAACGTGGTGCAATCGGTGACTTTAACGGTGAAACAGAGATAAATATTTCAGGAAACTCTGTATCATCATCTTTGCTACCAATGCTCAATACTCATAGTTCAGCTGAGATTGAATCATCATATATATCATCTGAGCTAACCCCTATACGGACTTTGGATATTGTAGCTCCACCCTATATTAAAGAAGCGGGTAATCTGTTTATTAAAATTGATACTCAAGGGTTTGAATGGCAAGTGTTCGACGGGGGAAAAGAGACTTTAAAAAATGTAAAAGGTTTATTAGTTGAGTTATCTTTGATCCCACTTTATGAAGGCCAACGACTTTGGCGGGAGGTCATAGACCGTTTAACATTAGAGGGGTTCACTCTTTGGGCAATACAAAAAGGATTCACCGATGTTCGAGATGGTCGTACTTTTCAAATAGACGTTATTTTTTTTAGAACAAACGATATTTTTTTTTAAATCCTTGCTACTAAATAAAATATTTTTTAATTCTATATTAAATCGGAATGCGAATAGAATAGCTATAATCGCCAAAGGAAGCGGTTTTTCTCACTCTTTTTCGGCGGTCAATACAAAGTGTTACCATGTCGCTAAAATCTTGCAAGAGTACGGGCTGCGCGTTGTTATCCTGTCAAGTATTTACTATCAGGAAAAGCCAATCAGCAAAAAAACGGGTAAATATAAGGGGGTAGCATTCTATGCCCCTTCATGTCATATAAAAACACAGTCAAAAATAGTCAAAGCGGTTCATAAAATTGCTTATACATGGAGAGTGATATCTTTTTTAACTGCTCTACGATTCAAGTTTGGAAAAAGTTATTACATCTTTGATGATAACGGTCTTTTTTTACCTTTTTTAGTAATTTTAAGCTGGTTTGGGGTCGTTGAGCTTATTTTCAATATCGAAGAGTGGCCGGCAGCCCATGATATGCCGCTCAAAAATAAAATAGTTTCACATCTCTTTGTCGTCCTGGCCTTAAAGAATTGCAGAAAAGTTGTCTGTGTCAGCTCATTTCTTGTCGACAAAGCTTTCCACTATAATCGTCATTCAACATCGTTCAGGCTTCCATCAATAACAGCCTTTAGTGCCCCTGTTACTGATACCTCTCTCATCAATAGCCATCAAGATGCCTGTGTAAATTTTCTTTATTGCGGAAATGTTGGATATTATGAGGTCATAGATACCATTATTCGTGCATTTGATGCCGTTTGCCGGTCAAGAGAAAAGAGCAACGTAAAATTAGTGTTGATTATTTCCGGTGACCAAGTTCTTTTGCAAAAAATATTGAACCAGATAAAGGAGATTCACTCTCCAATTCAAATTCTCACTCATGTGACCGATGCTGAGCTGTTTGAAGAATATGGTCAAGCAACCTGTCTCTTGGCACCACTCAGGAATACTCTGCAAGATCAGGCACGGTTCCCTCAAAAAATTTCAGAATACACCTCACTCTCCAAGCCAATAATCACGACGAAAGTTGGAGATATTGATCAATACTTTGAATCAGATAAAAGCGCAATCTTTATAGAGGATTTTAGTGCAAGTGAGATACAAAAGAAATTCGAATATGTCATTGATAATCCAAACCATGTTTACCGTATAGGTGTTGAGGGAAATATGGTTGGCAGAAAATATTTTGATTACCATGCCTATGTTTCCAGTTTTGGCAGATTTGTGACTTCCTGATTTTTTGCCTAAAATTATACTACGAGTGACAATTACTTAGTTTTAAAATACTATTATATTCTTCTAATAATATGTTTTTGTGAAATCTCTCTACATTACTTATGATGGTCTTTTGGATCCTTTAGGTCAGTCGCAAGTTCTGCCTTATGTTGAGAGCCTGATTTCCGCTGGTCACTCATTCACTCTTGTGAGTTACGAGAAGGAGTGTCGATCAGATGAAGAAATATTGGCAATGAAAAAAAGATTGAACGTTGCTCGAATTGAATGGGTGCCTTTGTTGTTTGTAACTGGTAAATTTGCTACAGCCAAAAAAATTATTATAGGACTTATTGCTCTTTGGAAAATTATATTGAATGTAAAGCCAGATGTTGTACATCTTCGCGGATTTATGTCGGTGTTGATTTACAGGATATCTTTATGTTCAACTCCATATATTTATGATTTCAGGAGCTTTACAGTTGGCGAGTGGATGGAGTTAGGTAAGCTTCATGAACATTCATTATTTTATTTTTTGTTAAAAATTATTGATCAGAAGGCTGTACAATCAGCAACTGCTCTTGTTGTTTTGGAAAAGTCAGCAGAGTTATTGTTAAGACAAAGGTATAATGTTCCAGATGTACCACTCAAAGTGATTCGTACTTGCACGGATCTTTCTTTATATCAGACGCTTAAAGATTCACGTATAGCATTGCCTGGTGAGACAATGAGGTTTGTTTGCCTTGGTGGGGCGCGGCCACCGGTTTATCGCCCTGATCTTGCTCTAATGTTTGTCTCTCTCTTCTTGAAAAACGGCGTAGATTGCCATCTTGATTTTATAAATGAACGGGATCATGACGATATATGTATTGCCGCCGAAAAAGTGTCTTTTCCAATTGAAAAATTGTCTGTTCGCAGTTTGGATCATCAACGCATTGCTCAAGAGCTTTACAACTATGATTGTGGGCTTATATTTATTCAGCCAACAGTATTGAGGCGTGTTTGCTCACCAACAAAGCTTGGCGAATATCTGGCTGCTGGTCTACCTGTTGTCGCTCTTAAAGGTATTGCTGTTTTAGATGATTTATCGATAAACTCGCCCTGTGTTGCTGTTGTGGATCGTGATCAACTATCGGGCGCAATGGGAGTTGAAGAGGTTCATAATCTGATCCATTTTATAAAACGGCCAGGTGTTGACCTTGCCTGTCAAGCTCTTGCTGCTCAAGAGTTTAGTCTTGCTATGGCAGGTCGTCTCTACACAGAACTCTATGCAGAAATCGAAAATAACCTTTCATGAAGCCTCTCCTTTCAATTGTGATTCCTTCTAACAATCGAACAGATCTCCTTGATGAAGCATTGCAGTCTATTATGGTTGATCCGAGTTTTGGCTCTTTCTGTGAAATCTGTATTTCTGACAACAGTAAAGGAGATGCAACCCAAAAACTTGTTGAGTCAAAATATTCTGAGTTAAGCAATCTTGTTTATTGCCGCTCTCTCGATGCTCCCTCACTGGATGAAAATGTGAACAAGGTTGTAACCCTTGCAAGAGGTGAATATGTCTGGTTCTTTGGTGATGATGATTTGCTTGTCAAGGGGTTTCTTGTGATTTTACTTGAGTATTTACAGCGGGTTTTACCAGATATTGTTATTCTTAATAGTCAATCTTTTCAGGATTCTCAGATTGTAGAGAATTCACGTGTACCTGAAGATAAGATCAAAATTTATAGCCCAGAGGAAAATGATGAGTTTCTCTCGAATCTTGGAGGCTACCTCACCTATGTTCCGTGCATTCTTATCAGGAAATCTCTCTGGAGCGAATATTTTCGCACTGAAATGGTTGGTACTTTCTTTGCCCATATTGATGCTCTTTGTCAGGCAAAAGTTGGTCGATCAGCACACTATTTGCCGCAACCAGGAATTAGCATGAGGCTCCATTACCAGACTTGGACGGGCCGGCATTTTGAAATCTGGAATATATTCTTTCCTGCTGTGATCTGGGGTTTGGATGGGTATTCGGATGAGGCAAAGCAATCAGTAATTGCACGTTACCCGCTTAAATCATTGAAGCGAATCCTTGCAAGTCGGGCTTATGGACGTTTTAACTTTGAAATATATCGTACTGTTTTATTGCCGTCAAAAGATGTTGGTGCTTTGGTGCGATCAGGCGCGCTCTTGATTGCCCTCTTGCCACGGGAGTGGTTTCGGTTGCTTTATATACTTTTTATCAGATTGAGCCGCAATAAGCATAGCCTTGGGTTTAGCCCTGAATTAGCCTTGGCACAACTTGGGAGGGCAGTTAACTGAACGTTCGCAAAGCTGTTATTCTGGCTGGGGGTTTAGGTACTCGTATTTCTGAGGAGACTCATCTTAAGCCAAAGCCCATGATTGAGATTGGTGGTAAGCCGATTCTCTGGCATATTTTGAAAATTTACTCCTCTTATGGCATCAATGATTTTGTGATTTGCTGTGGTTACAGGGGCTATGTCATCAAGGAGTATTTTGCCAACTATTTCTTGCATACGTCGGACGTTACGTTTGATATGGCAAACAATGAAATGCAGGTACATCATCGCTATGCTGAGCCATGGAAGGTTACCCTTGTCGATACTGGAGATGAAACAATGACTGGTGGTCGTTTAAAGAGGGTTGCCAACTTTGTGAAGGATGAAGAGGCATTTTGCTTTACCTATGGTGATGGTGTTGGTAATATCAATATTTCTGATCTTATAGCTTTTCATGAGACCGAAGGGGTTCTGGCAACCATGACTGCCGCAACACCTCCGGGTAGGTTTGGTGCCATTGAGGTTGAAAGTAATCGGGTACGCACCTTCAAGGAGAAGCCAAGGGGCGATGGTTCAATGATCAACGGTGGTTTTTTTATACTCTCCCCTAAGGTGATCGATTATATCGCTGGTGATCATACAAGCTGGGAGCAGGAGCCTCTGGAACGACTTGCGCAGGATGGTCAGTTGGCAGCCTTCTCTCATCATGGCTTTTGGCAACCGATGGATACGCTGCGTGACAAGAATCACCTCGAAGAGTTATGGTGTTCCGGAAAAGCACCCTGGAAGGTTTGGTAATCGAGGAGCTACGTCTACAATGAATCAACATTTCTGGGAAGGGAAAAAAGTTCTCATTACTGGTCATACAGGGTTTAAAGGTTCATGGCTTGCCCTTTGGCTTAACACTCTTGGAGCTGAAGTTGCAGGTTATGCTTTTGAGCCGCTCACTATTCGTGATAATTTTTTACTTACAGGGGTGGGTAAAAAAATGAATCACAGAATTGGGGATGTAAGAGACTACGAACACCTGCATAAGTACTTTTGCGAGGTAAGCCCCGAAATAGTTTTTCATCTTGCTGCACAACCGCTGGTCAGGGAGTCATACAGTGATCCTAAATCCACTTATGATATCAATGTTGGTGGAACGGTCAACGTTCTTGAATGTTGCCGGCGGGCAGAGTCCGTCAAGGTGATTGTGAACGTTACCACTGATAAGTGTTACGACAATAAGGAGTGGGTGTGGGGTTACCGCGAAAATGATCGACTTGGTGGTTATGACCCTTACAGCTCAAGCAAGGCGTGCAGTGAACTGGTATCCGAAGCTTATCGGAAATCTTTTTTTAACCCGGAATCATTTAACCTTCACGGGAAAAGTCTCGCTTCTGCACGGGCTGGCAACGTTTTTGGAGGCGGTGACTGGCAATCTGATCGCATTGTGCCCGATTGCATTCGTGCACTCGAAAAAGGCGAGCCAATTATCGTTCGTAATCCTCAAGCCGTTCGACCATGGCAGCACGTCCTTGAGCCACTCTCCGGCTATCTGCTGCTTGCACAAAAAATGTATGAACAGCCCGCACAATATGCGGGAGCATGGAATTTTGGTCCTTCCGACTCCAGTTTTTTTTCTGTCGGCTCTCTCGTTGATTGCATTGTCAAGTCTTGGGGGACGGGAAGCTGGGAAGATTACTCAAAACAAGGAGCCCCTCACGAAGCAAATATCCTCAAGCTCGATATCAGCAAAGCAAAATCGCGGCTTGGATGGGTCCCCCTTTGGGATATTGACAAAGCAATTACCGAAACAGTCGCTTGGTACCGCCAATACCCTGCTTGCAACGTGCATGATCTTTGTTGCCGCCAGATTAGGGACTATATGAGTGAACACCACCAACGTCATGTTTAACGCCATGTGAATTGGGGTGCAACCGGTGCTGACGCTTGAAATGTTGAAGTTTGCGGCCAGTAACATCGAGAGCTTTCTGTATGTGAATGATTAAATAGTGCGAGCGATTACAGCGACCATTTGGTAGGTGAGGCAATAAGACTTATTTTTTTATGAACAAGAGCTGTTAAACAGCAATAAAGAGCTTAACCAATAAAAACAATGCAGAGCACCATCCCCATAACCTGCCCTCAGGAAATACTGCTCGGCTTGCACATGGATGCACAGCAATTTGCTGCTCTTCTGAAAGAGCAGTCCGCCATGGCCTTATTTATAGAGGGCCGACTTTCATCGGGTATGGCTGCGAGTTGGTTGGGTGTGCCGCGTGCACATTTTCTGATAAAAGCCATGCAAGGGGGGGCAACCCTTTTAGAAAACACGCAGGAAGATTTCCGCAGAGAAACGGCATTACTGTGAGGGTATTTTCTAACACAACCCCTTTTATCGCGCTTGCCAGTATTGACCAACTGCAAGTATTGCCGCAATTGTTTGGTAGTGTATATGTTGCTCAATCGGTTATTGAAGAATGCGCAGAAGGCGGCAGGATTCTCGTTCCTCACTTGCAAAGTTTGAGTTGGGTTTTGCCGGTGGCCGATGAATCAAGTGTTACCATGCCTGTGCTGTTTGAGTTGGATCGCGGAGAGAAGCAGACTCTCTTGCTTGCCTCTAAACACCCCGACAGTATGGTCATTATTGATGAGCGTCTCGGAAGGAATGTGGCTGAATATATGGGACTACAGGTGATCGGGACATTAGGTGTTTTGGCAAAGGCTAAAACAAGCGGGCTCATTCCATCGTTTTATGCGGCAGCTCAAGGTATGCGCGAACAGGGTATTCATTACAGCACTGGTTTGATCGTCAGGCTTGCACAATATTTAGGAGAAATCAACCCATGAATGGCCGCCCGATGCGACTATAGGGACGTGGTTCTCCCGCACTCTAATCCAATTAATGAAAATAGTTTTCCTCGGCACCAACGGCTGGTACGACTCCCCGACAGGGAATACCATTTGCATCCTTATAGAAACCGATGAAGCATCAATACTCCTTGATGCCGGTAATGGTCTTTACAAAGCTGATCGCTACATCGGCCCTGACAAGCCAGTACACCTCTTTATCAGCCACACCCATCTTGACCATATTATTGGATTGCATATCCTTAATAAGTTTGAGTTTAACCAAGGGCTTACCATACACACACAACCCGGCACAAAAGCTACCTTACAAACAATATTCAGCACACCCTACACCTTGCCATTTGCAAACCTGCCATACCCTGTAGAATTCGAAGAATTTGATGGACTCTGCAAAAACCAACATTTCGAAGTCCAGACGGTCGCAATGCATCACTCAGTTCCAACAATCGGCTTTCGCATCAGTATAGAAAACAAAATCATTGCCTATTGCCCCGATACCGGTTACTGCGATAACGCCGTTAAACTCGCAAAAGAGAGCGACCTGCTCATAGCCGAATGCGCATTCAGGTCAGGCGAAGAAAGTGAGCATTGGCCGCATCTCAACCCAGAAACCGCTGCAAAAATAGCAGTAGAAGCCCAAGCAAAACAACTGGCACTCGTTCACTTTGATGCCTATAGATACCCAACAATGGAAAGCAGGCAAAAGGCTCAAGAAACAGCTCAAGCCATTTTCCCCAATACCGTAGCAACCACCGACGAGCAGTGTATAGAAGTCTAAATTAACCACTCAGGAGGCTTGTTATGCAAGCAGTAAAAGCACTCTACAAAGAAGGCAGGATACAGTTGCTCGAACCGCTGCAAGGCGTTACCGAAGCGGAGTTGTTTGTCATCGTCCTCGACAAGATTGAGCAAACTGGCAATGTTGTCACCACCTTCAGCCCAATGGAAGACAACTCTGAGCAGGAATTCAAGTCGCTCGGTTTGGCCAGCTTTTTTGATACCAACGAAGATAACAACGTCGATTGGGAGGAGATGTTTGATGTTAAGTCCCGGTGATATTGTCCTTATAGAATTTCCCTACACCAACCAGGCAGGCAGCAAAGTGCGCCCCGGGTTGGTGCTGGGTGTCAGCCAACAACAGCAACAGGATGATGTCAACGTTGCTTACATCACCTCCGAGCTTGATTGCTATATCTATGACCCTTCTGCGGTCTCTATCAGTGCAGGGGATATGGCACAAGGCACCCTCAAGCGCGACAGCGTGGTAAGGGTTGACAAGGTTCTCACCATTCAGAGCAGCAAGTGTCGCAAGGTAGCCCGACTCAATAGCAGCAAAATTGATGAGGCTTTGCGTAAAGCGACGGCATTGCATGTTGAAAGCTTTGCCGCAAACAAGTACACGGTGCCACTGTTCACCCCCGGCATCACCGCCGTTCCACCCTCTGGTAAAGTTATCGGAGCACAGGAACTCAAATACATGGTTGAAGCCAGTCTGGATGGTTGGCTCACCACAGGCCGTTTCACCGCCGAGTTTGAGAAAAAACTTGCCAAATTTATCGGCATCAACCACCTCATCACGGCCAACTCCGGTTCATCAGCCAACCTGGTGGCCTTTAATACCCTGACCTCTCCCAAACTGGCCGAGCGGGCTATAAAAAAAGGTGATGAAGTTATTGGCGTGGCGGCAGGTTTTCCCACCACAGTCAACCCCATATTGCAATTTGGTGCAGTACCTGTGTTTGTGGATGTTGATCCGCTCACGCACAACATAGATGTCAGCAAAATCGAAGCTGCCATCAGCCCCAAAACAAAAGCGATCATGCTTGCCCATAGCTTGGGTAACCCCTTTAACCTCGACGTGGTTACTGCCCTGTGCAAGAAGCACAACCTGTGGCTGATAGAAGACTGCTGTGACGCGCTGGGCACCACCTACCGAGGCCAGATGGTAGGCACCTTTGGCGACATTGCTACCCTGAGCTTCTATCCGGCGCATCACATTACCATGGGCGAAGGTGGCGCGGTGTTCACAAACAACAGCCAACTCAATACCATTGCAGAGAGCTTCCGCGACTGGGGTCGCGACTGTTATTGCCAGCCCGGCAAAGACAACACCTGCGGTAAGCGCTTTACTCAGCAGCATGGCGATTTGCCTTATGGTTACGACCACAAATATACCTACAGCCATGTAGGGTATAATCTCAAAATATCCGATATGCAAGCCGCTTGTGGCTTGGCTCAGTTGGAACATGCCCAGCAATTTATCCAGGCCCGTAAGGAGAACTTTGCGTATCTCAAAAACCGCCTGAAAAGCTGCCAAGAATTTTTGCAACTCCCAGAGGCTACAGAACACTCCGACCCTTCGTGGTTTGGCTTTCCAATCACAGTAAATGCAAATAGCCTCGTTACACGTCTGGATTTGCTAACCCATTTGGATGAACATAAAATTGGCTCACGCCTATTGTTTGCCGGTAACCTGACCCGACAGCCCTATATGAAGGGCGCCAACTACCGAATTAGTGGCGACCTGACCAACACTGACAGAGTGATGAACAACACCTTCTGGATTGGTGTGCAGCCAGCGTTGACACGCGAGATGCTTGAGTTTGCGGCCAGCAAGATTGAGAGTTATCTGGGTAAACTAAAGTGAACCTGAATGCTTTTTGGGTTGGAGTTTATCAGGGGATAATGGAGGAAGTGATTGAATATATCCTGAAAATAGTAAAGGGTTTTTGTCAAAGATGACTATACTTTTAACCGGCGCAACTGGTTTTCTTGGCAGTAATCTGCTTGCTCGATTGATTGGCGGTGGCCACAAGGTGATTATTCTTCTGAGGGCCTCCTCTTCACTGCAAAGAATTGAGTCATTGCTTGATCGAGTGACTCTCCATGTCATTGGCGATAGCAGTTTTGATGATTTGTTCCGGAATAACAGGATAGAGATTATTATCCATTGTGCTACAAATTATGGTCGAGGGGAAGTTGACCCAGCCGATTTGTTGGATGCCAATCTTATTGTGCCACTTCGCTTGTTGCAAAAGGGAAGTCATGCTGGTGTTCGTTGCTTTATCAATACTGATACTATTCTTGATAAAAGTGTTAATGGTTATGCACTGTCAAAAAGCCAGTTCAAAGAGTGGCTGGTAACGTATTCACAAAAAATGCTTTGCGTCAATGTTGCCTTGGAGCACTTTTATGGACCGTACGATAATCCAACGAAATTTGTGAGTTACATTGTCGAGCAACTTTTGGATAGAGTGGAGACTATTCCTTTGACGAAAGGAGAACAAAAACGTGATTTTATTTATATCGACGATATTGTTTCTGCCTTTCTTCTGATTCTTGATAACGCTGCAGTGTTGGAATTGGGCTATCTCGATTATGAAATTGGAACAGGAGCTCCTGTCAGTATTCGAAATTTTGTGGAATTGACAAGGAAAATTACAGGAAACACGTCTACAACATTACATTTTGGAGCTCTGCCTTACCGTGAAAACGAGGCAATGATAACAGAGGTCAATAGTGCTGCAATACGTGCGTTAGGGTGGATTCCGGCAATTAACCTTTCAGAAGGTCTTACAAAAATGATTGAACAGGAACGAGAGAGAAGAACGATATGAAACTATTGATTACTGGTGGTTGCGGATTTCTTGGAAGTAATCTCGCGGCTCATGCTCTTGAGCGAGGATTGGATGTTGTTGTGTTTGACAATCTCTATCGAGAAGGTTCGCGTTTAAACCTCTCCTGGCTGACGAATCAAGGACAGTTTCGCTTTGTGCATGGCGACATCCGTAACTTTAATGATGTCAATAGACTTATACAGGAGTTCAAACCTGAAGCGATCTTTCATCTGGCAGGCCAGGTAGCCATGACCACCTCAATAGCTAACCCGCGCATGGATTTTGAAGTTAATGCCATTGGAACGCATAATCTCTTAGAGGCGGTAAGGCTTCACGCGCCTGATGCGGCCATCATTTACTCCTCAACCAATAAGGTTTATGGTGATCTTGAGCGGTATACGTACCGGGAAACTGATACCCGATATGAATGTGTTGATCGAATAAACGGTTTTGATGAAACATCTTCTCTTGAATTTCACTCACCCTATGGCTGTTCAAAAGGATCCGCAGATCAGTATATGCTTGATTATGCCCGTATCTTTGGGCTTAACACCATTGTTTTCCGCCATTCGTCCATGTATGGTGGCCGACAGTTTGCCACTTACGACCAAGGGTGGATTGGCTGGTTTTGCCAAAAGGCTGTCGAAACAAAAAATGGGGTTTTGAAAGAGCCATTCACTATATCAGGCAATGGTAAGCAAGTGCGTGATGTGCTGCATGCTGATGATATGATTAGCCTCTATTTTTCAGCATTGGAAAACATAGGGACGGCAAGAGGTGAGGCCTTTAATGTTGGTGGCGGGATAGCCAATAGTCTCTCTTTGCTCGAACTCTTCAGTCTGCTGGAGGAGTTCAGTGGTGTTCAACTTCACTATACCTCACTTGCTCCTCGCGAAAGTGACCAACGGGTTTTTGTCGCGGATATTTCAAAAGCATCAAAACGTATCGGGTGGAAGCCCGAAATTTCAGCAAGCGATGGGATACGGCGGATGTTTGAATGGGTTTCTCAAAGTGTTGCCTGAGTTATTGGTTCTTTTACGGTGAAGTTCTACCATTCATTTTCAAATTTCGCATATTTATTGTTGTACGCTTGATGAGTAATAAACTATTGATTCTTTGTCCTTTTCCAGAAGGAGTAGCGGCAGGTCAAAGGCTAAAATACGAACAATATTTTGAGCATTGGCGTGAAAATGGATACGATATTACTGTATCCTGTTTTATGGACCTGCCTATGTGGTCAATTGTGTATTCATCAGGACGTTATAGTAAGAAAGTGCTTGGCACCCTGCGAGGTTATTTTAGAAGAATAAAAGATCTTTATTCTATACATCAATATGATGTGGTGTACATTCATATGTGGGTGACGCCATTAGGGACATCCTTGTTTGAAAGAGTGGTGCGCATATTGTCAAAAAGGTTGATTTACGATATTGAAGATAATATCTTTTTTGAAAAAAGTAATTCATTTAATCCAATTGTTAAATTGTTAAAAAGCCCGGAAAAAATTAAATTTTTGATACGGAGGGCTGATCATGTTATTAGTAGTTCACCATTTTTAAATGACTATTGTCTTGAAAGTAACAACAAGAAAAAATGCACTTATATCTCCTCCTCTGTTGATACAAATCGTTTTGTTCCTGCAAATTCATACAATAATGACAATAAAGTTGTAATTGGTTGGACTGGAACCTTTAGTTCTAAACCATATCTTGATCTGTTGCGGAATGTTTTTTTGAAACTTCATGAAAAGTATGATTTTCGTTTAAGGGTCATCGGAAATTTTGATTATGAACTCCCAGGAATTGATCTTGAGGTTATTCGGTGGACAAAAAATAATGAAGTTCATGATTTGCAAGGTATTGACATTGGTGTTTATCCCCTTGTTGATGATCGTTGGGTATTGGGAAAAAGCGGATTGAAAGCAATACAGTATATGGCATTTGCTCTTCCTACCGTTGCGACAAATGTTGGTACTACGCCAAAAATTATACAGCACAAAGTAAATGGGTGGCTGGTAAAAACCGATGCTGAGTGGATTGAAGCGCTAAGTACGCTTTTGAAAGATTTTGAGTTGCGGCGTAAACTTGGGGAAGCCGCCAGAAAGACAGTTGTTGAGAACTACTCAACGCAGATAATCAAGTCGAAATATTTATCAATTCTTAAGAATGAAGTGAGGGAATAAGGTATGAGTTTGCGTAAGAAGATATATATCGCAGGTTGTGGTGGAATGCTTGGCGAAGCTTTTTATAAGGTCTTCAGTGAAGAATTTTTACTGAAGTGTACTGATAAAGAGGTAAATGAAAATTGGCTATCATTCCTTGATTTCAGGGATTATTCAGCTTATTTGCAGGATGTTTTGCAATTCAAACCAGATTATTTGTTTCATCTTGGGGCCTACACCGATCTGGAGTACTGTGAACTTAATCAGGACGATACCTATCTGACCAATACCTTGTCAGTCGAAAATGCGGTATTCATCAGCAATAAACTCGATATTCCTCTTTTATACATTAGTACGGCAGGTATTTTTGATGGTACGCAAGATACCTTTGATGACTGGGATCGACCAAACCCGATGGGTCATTATGCTCGCAGTAAATATGCAGGAGAGCTTTTTGTTGAGAAAAATGCCCGCCGTTATTTGATTTGTCGAGCTGGTTGGATGATGGGTGGCGGGCCGAAAAAAGATAAAAAATTCATTCAGAAGATCATGCAGCAAATGAAGGATGGAAAAAAAGAACTTTTTGTTGTTGATGATAAATTGGGAACGCCAACATATACCCATGATTTTGCAAAAAATGTAAAGTCGCTCCTTCAAAATGAGTTTTGGGGTATTTATAATATGGTCTGTGGTGGGGTGACGGGTCGGAATGAGGTGGCTCAGGAACTTGTTAATATTCTTGGTCTGGAAAATGAGGTGAAAATTACGACGGTCAATTCTGATTATTGGAAAAGTGTATACTTTGCCGATCGTCCGCCTTCTGAGCGGTTGATCAATAAAAAGCTTGATCTGCGAGGTTTGAATAGTATGCGCGATTGGCGCGTTTGCTTGGGGGAGTATATTGATGATTACTATCAGGGTTATCTGAACGATTGAATTCTTTATTTTTTACAGGTATAGTCTACCATCATCTATTTTTTGTTGCCAGATGTAGATTTTCTCAACTCCTCAGGTTAACAGGGAAGAGGTTATGTGTGGTATAACAGGGTTTTGGCAGCCCGTTGATTTTTTGCATGATACCGCTCATGCTGTTGCAGTAAATATGGCAGAAAAGATTATCCATCGTGGGCCTGATGATTGTGGCGTGTGGATAGATGATAGGGTTGGCCTTGCACTGGCACATCGCCGATTATCTATTCTTGACCTCTCAATTGCAGGTCAACAGCCGATGCACTCTTTTTGTGGCCGTTTTGTCCTTATTTTTAATGGGGAGATATATAACCATACTGCACTGCGCACTGAGTTGCTGAACACTGCGCATGCTTCAGCTTGGCGAGGCCATTCAGATACAGAAACTCTGTTGGCTTGCTTTGCCGCTTGGGGGGTGATGGCTACTCTTCAGCGCTCGGTCGGAATGTTTGCCTTTGCTCTCTGGGACAAGGTTGAGTGCTCTCTGACTCTGGGGCGTGACCGGTTTGGTGAAAAGCCGCTCTATTATGGCTGGGTGGGCAATGCTTTTCTTTTTGGTTCGGAGCTTAAGGCGTTGCGTGCATACCCGCAGTTTGATAATTCAATCAATCGAGGAGTACTTGCCCTTTATATACAGCATTGCACGGTGCCTGCGCCACACTCCATTTATGAAGATATCTTCAAGCTGGAACCCGGCTGTGTACTCACTTTGCGTTCTGTCGATTTGCTGGATCGTGTGCTGTCAATAAAGCCATACTGGAGACTGACCGATGCCATTTGTGAAGGGATAGCAAATCCTGTTCAGCACGAAACTGAGGCGATTTCGTTGCTGGATGGTGTGCTCCGTGAGGCAGTTGCACTACAAGCGGTGGCTGATGTTCCTCTGGGAGCGTTTCTCTCGGGCGGCGTGGACTCTTCCACTATTGTGGCTCTCATGCAGACGCAATCTGAACGTCCGGTGCAAACGTTTACTGTTGGCTTTGATGAAGCTGGGTTTGATGAGTCGCCTTATGCCTCAGCTGTTGCCATGCATCTTGGTACGGAGCACCATGAGTTACGGGTAACGGCGGACGACGCCCGCTCGGTTATCCCACGTCTTCCTCAACTCTATGATGAGCCTTTTGCTGATAGTTCGCAAATTCCCACTTACCTGGTTTGCAAGGCAGCACGCCAGCATGTTACGGTAGCGCTTTCGGGCGATGCGGGTGATGAGCTGTTTGGCGGCTATAACCGCTACTTCTGGGCTGAACGCGTCTGGAATCGGGTAGCGTGGATGCCATCTTCGTTTCGCAAGACTTTAGGCATCGCTCTTCAACAACTGCCAATAGAGAGATGGGATGAGCTTGGAGTTATGTTGCCAGGAGGGCATGGCATTGCTCGCCTGGGTGACAAGGCGTATAAATTGGCCCATCGCATGAAAACCGTCAAAAGTTTGGACGATCTCTATCGTAGTCTGGTCACAGAGTGGCCACAGGATGTGGAGTTGGTAAAAGGTGCCACCCGATTGCAGACAAAACTCGACGATACAAATTTGGTAGCGGGCATTGCTGAAGTTGAGCATCGCATGATGTTGTGGGATAGTCTTACCTACCTACCGGACGATATTTTAACAAAGGTGGATCGTGCAGCCATGGGGGTGAGCCTCGAAACGCGAGTGCCTTTTCTTGACCACCGGGTAGCAGAGCTGGCCTGGCGGTTACCGCTTGATATGAAGATCCGAGATGGAGTGGGAAAGTGGGCGTTGCGCCAGGTGCTCTACAAATACGTGCCGCGTGAGTTGATTGAACGCCCCAAAGCGGGTTTCGGTATACCCGTCGGGCAGTGGTTGCGAGGGCCACTCCGAGAATGGGCTGAAGCACTGCTTGACGAACAACGCCTGGAGCGCGAGGGTTATCTTCATCCAGCACCAATCGGTGAAATATGGCAGCAGCATCTGAGTTGCCGCCACGACTGGACAGCTCGACTTTGGACAGTTTTGATGTTTCAGGCTTGGCTGGAGGAGAATAACTGATATGCTTCCTTACTTGATTTTGTTCGCTATACCAGCCTGGCTCTCTCTTTCTCCAATTGGGTTTACTGATACAACCTCTTTAAGATGGTCTCAACTGTGGCGTTTTACATTTGTAGTGCTGGTGCTGATGGTTGGTTTGCGTCATCAAGTAGGTGTCGACTGGTTTAATTATCTCAATCATATTCGTATTACAAAATACAGTTCCCTGCAAGAGATAATTAGTGGGGCTGAGCCAGTGTACAACTTGCTTAATTGGATAGCCTCTCACTATGGGGGCGGGATGTATTTTGTCAATACGATAAGTGGACTTTTTTTTGCCTGGGGTTTAGTTGTTTTTTGTCGAGCGCAGCCTCGCCCATGGTTGGCGATGACGGTAGCAATACCTTATCTTGTGATTGTTGTGGGTATGGGGTACAATCGTCAAGGAGTTGCTGTTGGGCTTGGAATGATGGCCTTGGTTGCGCTTGGTGATGAGAGGTTATTTCGTTTTGCAATTTTTTTGGCGTTGGCTGCTGCATTTCATAAATCAGCACTACTCTTGGCACCACTGGTGGCTCTTTCCAACCCACGGAACAAGTTGTGGAACTTCTCCTGGATTTTAGTTTTTATTATTGTTCTCTATAACTTATTGCTTGAAAATTATATAGGTGCCTTGACTCATAACTATATAGAACAGGAGCAACAATCGGCAGGTGCTGCTGTTCGGATTTTGATGAGCGCTGTTCCTGGAACTCTCTTTTTATTGTTTCGTAATCGTTTTGGCTTGTCGAAAAGTAATAAAATGTTTTGGACGTGGATGTCATTTCTCGCGTTAGGTTTTGTCATATTGCTGAATGTTTCGCCATCGTCAACGGCGGTAGACAGGGTTGCTTTGTACTTGATCCCTTTGCAGCTTTTTGTCTATTCTCGTATTCCTGATGTGCTTGGAAAAGCTGATGGAGGCAATCAGGTTATAGTATTTTCGGTCATTGCCTATAGCGCGACGGTTCTACTTACCTGGTTGTTGTTTGCTGATCATGCTGGGGGTTGGTTACCTTACAGGTTTTACCCATTAGTCTGGCTGTTGGAATGAAAGTTGTGATTGCGCTGAATACAGCGTGGAATCTGGTGAATTTCAGATCTGGATTGATCCGAGCCTTGGTTGCTCAAGGTTATGAAGTTGTCGCCGTTGCTCCTTATGACAGCTATGCACCGCGCCTTTGCGAACTTGGATGTCGGTATGTGCCCATGCCTATGGACAATAAGGGTACTCATCCTGGGCGTGATCTTCTGTTGTTCTTGAGCTTTTTCCGTCTCCTTTTGCGTGAACGTCCTGACATTTATTTAGGGTATACGGTTAAGCCGAATGTCTATGGTTCCTTGGCTGCGCATCTTTTGGGCATTCCAGTTATCAACAATATTGCTGGTCTTGGCACCGTTTTTATAGATAAAAGCTGGCTAACTGGAGTGGTTCGTGCTCTCTATCGGTTGGCTCTCTATCGTTCTCGGAAGGTGTTTTTTCAAAATAGGGATGATCGCCAGCTTTTTATGGAGGGAGGTTTGGTTCGGCCAGATGTGACGGCTCTATTGCCGGGCTCAGGTATCGATCTTTCACGATTCTGCTTCACTCCTGTTATTGAAACAGTGCATAAGTTTCGTTTTCTCCTGATTGCCCGTATGCTGTGGGATAAGGGTGTGGGTGAGTTTGTTGAGGCAGCAAGGCTTATCCAGAAGCGCTGGCCGGATGTTGAGTGTTGCCTGCTTGGATTCGTGGATGTGAAAAATCCAACGGCGATACCACTTTCACAGATTGATGTCTGGGTTGCCGAAGGCTCTGTTCTGTACCTTGGGGTGAGTGATGATGTTCGTCGTGAAATAGTTGAGGCTGATTGTATTGTGCTTCCATCGTATTATAGGGAGGGAACACCTCGAACATTACTTGAGGGTGCGGCTCTTGGTCGTCCGCTCATAACCACAGATGCAGTGGGATGCCGGGATGTGGTTGATGACGGGAAAAACGGTTTTTTATGCAAGTTGCGCGATGCTGCTGATTTGGCAGAAAAGATGGAGCACATGCTGGCACTATCCCATGAGGAGCGGTCAGCTATGGTGTTGTACGGACGAAGGAAGATGGAGCGTGAGTTTGATGAACAGATTGTGATTGAGCGCTACCTTGAGGCGATTGAAGTTATTCAAAAAGGGGAGCCAACCTGAGCGGCTGCGGTTAAAAAGTGGTAAATGAGAAAAAAAATTATGAGGGTTGGGCGTATTACAGCCCTGATCGTTGCTGGTAAGATTGTTGTTGTTTTTGGATTGTTTTTACTGTTTGCTGTGTACACGAATGTGCCGACAGGATATGATGCACAGGATAAGGCTGTTTTTGAGCATGACTTGAAAATAAAGTCGTTACAACATCCGCAGACTTTTGCGCAGGAAATTAACGTTATCAGGGAGCTGCAGCGGAGAACATTTGCAATTGCTCCGGTCGGGTCCGGTATTCCAGATTACGAAGTGCGTGAGCCTGCTGATTTTATTGGAAAGCGTGAAGGTCTTTGTTTTGACCGGAGTCGAACTACCGACAAGGCGCTTGACTATCTTGGATTGCCATCCAGGCATGTTTACCTGCTCTTTCGCGAAGGAGACAAAGGTTTCTGGGCTTCTCTCATTCGATATCGTCATCCCTCACATGCCGTCACTGAGGTTAAAACCAGCAAGGGGTGGATGTTTATTGACTCCAACACTCAGTGGATCGCTTTAACCCGGGATGGGCAGGTTGTCAATGTCGACGATGTCTGGAAACGAGCTGCAGAATTTGATGCCATTCCATCATATCTCACTCACCCCTGGTGGGCCATTCGAGGTATGTATTCCCGAAAAGGTCAGCTCTATCCCCCATATATTCTCTTTCCCGACTTCAACTGGTACGATTTCTTTACTTGGCTTATTGTTGGCTAATCTTTTGCACACCCCATGATATCTCCTCAAATTGCCATTATCGGCCTCGGTTATGTTGGCCTTCCCCTCGCGGTTGAATTTGCTGGAAAGTATCCGGTGGTTGGCTTCGATACCAAACAGGAGAGGGTTGATGAACTCAACCAGGGCCACGATGCCACGCTTGAAATAACTGGTGAGCAGCTTCTGGGCGTGCTTCGCAAAGAGAGCAGCGATGCTCCGGGGATTTTTGTCACCTCAAGCAGCAGCGATCTTGCATCGGCGAACTACTACATCGTTACGGTGCCGACTCCTACCGATAAAAACAATCGTCCGGTTTTAACCCCCCTCATCAAGGCAAGTGAAACCATTGGCAAGGTACTCAAGCCCGGCGATATTGTTATTTATGAGTCAACCGTCTATCCCGGTGCCACCGAAGAGGATTGCGTCCCCGTGCTTGAACGCATCTCCGGCCTCACCTTCAACAAAGATTTCTTTGCGGGCTACTCACCCGAGCGCATCAACCCCGGCGACAAGGAGCATACTGTCACCAAAATCAAAAAAGTCACCTCCGGCTCCACCCCTGAAGCGGCTCAAAAGGTCGATGCCCTCTACCGCTCTATCATCACCGCAGGAACGCACCTTGCCTCCTCCATCAAGGTTGCCGAAGCAGCCAAAGTGATCGAAAACTCGCAGCGCGACATCAATATCGCCTTTGTGAACGAACTGGCCATGATCTTCAACCGCATGGGGATCGACACCCACGAAGTGCTTGCCGCTGCCGCAACAAAATGGAACTTTCTCCCCTTCAAACCCGGCCTCGTCGGAGGCCACTGCATCGGCGTTGACCCCTACTACCTCGCCCAGAAAGCCCAGGAGTACGGCTACCACCCTGAAATTATCCTCGCAGGTCGCCGCCTCAATGACAATATGGGGAAGTACGTCGCCTCCGAAGTGGTGAAACTCATGATTGCCCGCGACCACAAAATCAAAGGGGCAAAAGTGCTCATCCTCGGCATCACCTTCAAGGAAAACTGCCCCGACATCCGCAACACCCGAGTGGTCGATATCGTCCACGAACTCCAGCAATACGGTACCGAGGTCGATATCTACGACCCTTGGGCCAATCCCGAAGAGGTGAAGCACGAATATAACCTCTACTGCCTCACCCAGCTTCCCGCCACCCACCACTACGACGCAGCTATCCTCGCCGTCGCCCACACCCTCTTTACCACCATTCCCCTCAGAACTATCGCTTCCTGTATCTACGATATTAAAAACGTGCTGCCCGCAGACCAGATGGATGGCAGGCTCTGACCTCCCCCCACGCCACAGTGACGTGAGTTGTGTGCGAGTTGCGATTCCAATGTTAACTTGTCATGAGCCCATCTACGAATCGGGTTCAATGGCAGGCGTGCTCCTTTGTGCATAGTGAGAGAGCCGTTCGATTTACTCGATGTGCCTCTCTGTTTTTCTGTCAAAATGTTCTATATTCGGGTGAGTAGTAAAGAAGTGTTTGGCTGTTTTGGAGTGTCGATGCCCGTGATGGGCTAACAAGTTATAGGGGGGTTGATGATGAAAAAACTACCGATAGGAATACAGACGTTCAGCGAGATCATAAACGAGGGTTACCTGTATATCGACAAAACGGGGATAGCCTATAGCCTGATCGACAGGTTTAAATACGTTTTTCTGTCGCGACCCCGTCGATTCGGGAAGAGCCTGTTTCTTGACACGCTGAAAGATATTTTTGAGGGCAATCGGGAGCTGTTCCGGGGGCTGCTGATTGAGGAGCAGTGGAACTGGGAGGTGAAATATCCGGTCATCA
>Ga0194037_1000195_pt1 | contig 47028 bp, 33 predicted proteins | sample JunL306m_MetaG_FD_148653 | JGI IMG/M metagenome (GOLD analysis project Ga0194037, IMG submission 148653) | Anoxic zone freshwater microbial communities from boreal shield lake in IISD Experimental Lakes Area, Ontario, Canada - Jun2016-L304-6m | ecosystem: Environmental > Aquatic > Freshwater >... | reverse complement strand
TGGACTTGCAACAAAAAAATGGACACCCTAAGAAGCCATAGCTCTTGGTTGTTGTTTATAACGTAAAAACTCAACGGGCGATTTGTACCCTAAAGTTGAGTGTTTCCGTTTCCGGTTGTAAAATACTTCGATGAATTCAAATAAGCTGTGTCGGGCCTCTTCTCGCGTTCGATAGTGTTCAGTATACACCAATTCGGTTTTCAGGGTTTTGAAAAAGCTTTCAGTAACAGAGTTATCATAGCAGTTACCTTTGCCGCTCATACTCTGAATCAGGCCATGTTTCGCTAGCTTCTTCCTGAAGGATTTACTCGCATATTGGATACCTCGATCCGAATGAATAACTACTCCAGGAACTGGTCTCCGATGCATCAATGCCATATCCAGAGCAGGGTTCACCGTTGTTTCAGCCGTCATTCGCTTGCTGAATGAGTGACCGATAATTTCACGATTGTACAGATCCATAATGACCGTCAGATAGATCCAGCCGCTGCCAGTCCAAACATACGTCAGATCACTCGTCCAGGCGTCATTAACAAAATCGGCCTTAAACACCTGATCCAGAAGGTTATGAGCAATCGGCTCCTTATGGTTTGAGTCTGTCGTTACCTTGAATTTTTTAGCCACTTTAGATCGAATTCCCATAGATCGCATTAACCGGGCTGTCCTTGGTTTGCTACACCGGAAACCTTCCTCTTGCAGGCAAACGGCAATCCGAGGACTACCATAGATTTCACGATTCTCCTTATGAATCCTTTTGATGGCCTCCCTCACTTTCCTGGTCTCTATACTACGATTGCTTTCAGATCGCTGTGTCCACTGGTAATATCCGCTGACAGAAACATCCAGAACACGGCACATGGTTCTGACAGCGAATGTACTCTTATAACCTTCAATAAATGAATACTTTAGAAGGGTGTCCTTGAGAACACAGCGAGTGCTTTTTTTAATATTTCTCGTTCCTCAGTGACTATTCGAAGTTCTCGTTCCAGCTTGCGAAACCGCTCTTCTTCTGGTTCTTTCAGATGCCCGCTGCCAGGAAAAGGCGCGGTCTTATTTGCTGAATATTCCTTTTCCCACCGGCGCAGCAAATCAGCCCTGATTCCTAAACTGGTGGCTGTCTCTATGATTGATTTATTACTTCGCATCATCAGTTCAACGGCATCAACCTTGAACTCTTTGCTGTACTTCCTGCGACTCTTGTTGTCTCTCTCTGTCATTTCTCACATCTCCTTTTGATTGAAGATATGACTTCTCACACCGTCCAGGAAAATGTAGCAAGTTCATGGGCTTTTTTGCTGCTGTATGTATGCTCAGTTTACTTGGTGCCAAGTGTGGATTACCTTCAAAGGTTGTCTTTAAACTCTTTACTGTACTGTCGACTATGAACTGTTTCTTTCATGTGCATACCTCTTCTTTATTAAGGTACGGCTTCTTTTGCTGTTCACTAAAATATAGCATTTTGATTAAACCCTCTATTGCTTTGTTCAGGAAAACAGATTGAATCAATCAGCAGCAAACATGCTTTGCCTTTTAAAAAAAGCTTTACAAAGATGTAACATAAGCTTCATTGGTTTCTATGATGAAAGCATATAAATTATATGTGTTTTAAAAAGCGGTTAATTAAAAAGCGTGTAATTGTAAAACAAAACTTGATTTTTATGGTTGAAGAAAGTGACGTAGAGTGTAATCGCACAAATACGTTTGTGGTGAGTGCCAGAAAACGGGCTTTGCAGAAGGGAGTAAAAACGGCTGGAGAAGTTGTTTTACTTGCGCTTGCTTCTTTTGTGGCAATTGTTGTTCTTTTCATTTTTTATTTTATAGCCCGTGATGCAGTTCCTTTTTTCCTGATCCGTGGTTTCAAGGAATTTTTTACAACGACCGACTGGTATCCAGCAGATGAGCCCGGAAAATTTGGAGCTTTGGCAATTATCTATGGCAGCATGATGGTGACACTTGGTTCTGCTTTGATATCCGTTCCAATGGGTGTTTCTGCGGCAATATGCTTAAGCGATATTCTTCCTTTTTCGATCCGGCAGTACGCAAAACCAGTTATAGAGATGCTTGCGGCAATTCCCTCGGTTGCGTTTGGCTTTTTTGCCTTGGTAGTACTGGCACCGCTTCTGCAGAATAATGGAGGCCCCTTATTGATGTGGGCTTGGTGGATTATGGTTTCACCGTTCATGATTCTTTTGGTCGTTGTGCTGGCAGATTTTCTGACTATTGCCATTGCTGATTTACAACGTCGGAAGCAGTTCAACATTGTACTTGTCACCATTTTCAGTATTTTGTCCGCATCTTTTCTGTATTTTGTGGGGACACATCTCTATAAAGTGCAGATTCTGACAGGTACCAATGCCCTTAATGTATCAATTATTCTAAGCTTTATGGCTCTACCGACTATTGTCAGTGTTTCCGAAGATGCCCTTCAGGCTGTAGGACGTGATATTCGTGAAGGTAGTTATGCTCTCGGAGCTACAAGGGCCGAAACAATCGTAAAAACTATTCTTCCTGCCGCCAGCAGTGGTATTCTTGCTGCGGTCATTCTTGGAATAATGCGTGCGCTTGGAGAAACCATGGTAGTCTGGATGGCATCTGGTAATTCATCCCATATTCCCGAGCCTTGGTTTAACTATTTTGAAGCAATCCGTACATTAACGGCCACAATTGCAGGTGATATGGGTGAAGCAGACCAGGTGACCGGATCAGCGCGCTATCATGTACTTTTTGCAATGGGTTTGCTGCTTCTCATTATTAGTTTTTTGTGCAATCTGGTTAGTGAACGAATTGTTGTTCGACAGCGGAAAATCCTCTCAGGCCATTGAATCCTTTTTGCATGGAAAGCTTATACTTGCTCATTAAACTGCGTTGATATGAATCTTGGAACCAGGAAAGTACTGGATCGTTCTTTTACCGCTATAGGTTTTGGCTCTATTGCCATCATGGCAATTGCTTTAATGGTTGTTCTTGTGCCGATTGTAATTAATGGTATCAGTGCTGTATTTTTTACCGGTACAATTGAACACCGTAAAATGCTGTATAATGAGTTCAAGCGGGGTGATATTCGAGAGCTTGGTGCAGAGACCGCATCTGCAGAACGTTACCGTTTGAGGGTGTACGACATGCTTGCAGAGTTTGAAACGGAAATGGAGAGTATGCAACCAGAACAAAAAGCGGTATATCAGGCAAAATATTCCCAAGTCAGAACAGCACTACAGGCATTGCTGGGTCCGATGCCTGGTGATTCCGAACCAATGCTTACACGGTTTAAATATGGTCAGACAAGATGGGAGAAAGCACAGGAAAAACTGCATGATCTTCTTTATGAAACCAAATGGGATAACTCTAATCCTAATGAAATGTCAAAGGAGTACTATGAACGTCGTGCTCTAAGTTTTGCGGGCACTTCGCTTGTCAGATTGTTTCCCTACGTCGAGAAAAATTTCAAAAATATGCTGCTGCCAGAGTTTACCATTTATTGGGGATTTATCACTGACAGCTCAGTTGACTCACATATTTTCGGCGGTATCTGGCCGGAAATTCAGGGTACTTTTTTTCTTGCAGTAGGTGCTATGCTTTTTGCTTTTCCACTTGGAGTAATCGCTGCTATTTATTTTACTGAATATGCCCATGAGAATATTTTCAACAGCATGCTTCGAAGTGCCAATAGTACCCTTGCTGGTGTGCCGAGTATTGTGTTTGGTATGTTCGGGCTTGCATTTTTTATTAATACCCTTAAGGTTTCAGAATCGAAAAGTGTGCTTGCCGGCTCACTCACTCTTGCCATCATGATTCTGCCGACCATTATCCGTGCCGCTGAAGAGGCAATTAGAGCTGTTCCGAAAACCTATCGAGAGGCATCCCTCAGTCTTGGTTCAACTAAATGGAATACTATAGTTACGGTGATTCTACCGGCAGCACTTCCTGGTATTCTTACTGGAGGGGTTATCAGTCTTGGGCGGGCGGCAGGAGAGACTGCCCCAATTATTTTTACAGCGGCTGTAAGTGTCGGTTCTGCTATTGGTCTGGCCGATGTTTTTTCTTCTCCGACACCGGCACTTTCGTGGAATATTTATAATCTTGCCAGTGAACATGAAGCGGCCAGTCAAATCCGTCATGTCCAGTACGGCATGGTACTGGCATTGGTCAGTATTGTGCTGCTTCTTAATTTGTCGGCAATTGTATTGAGAGCCCATATTTCCAAAAAATTAAAAGCCTAAGAAGGAACGTATGCTCATGACTACTGACGGCTTGGAGAATACACCGACTGCGTTTATCCAGAAATCAACACGGGATATTTATCTCCCACCTGCTCGAAAAAAAATATCAGGGGGTGGTACTCCCCATATTGTAGCCAGAGAATTCTCGGTATATTATGGACAATTCGAGGCGGTAAAGAAGGTCAGCGCTGATATTTTTTCGAAATATGTGACATCCATTATTGGCCCTAGTGGATGTGGTAAGAGTACGTTTTTACGATCTATAAACCGTATGAACGATCTTATTCCAAGTTGTCATACAACGGGTGCCCTACTTTTTGATAACGTGGATATTTACGGAAAATATACTGATGAAGTGCTGCTACGAAAGAAAGTGGGAATGGTGTTCCAGAAACCTAATCCTTTTCCAAAATCTATTTTTGACAACATAACTTATGGTCCTCGTCTGCATGGTATAACCAATAAAAAAATACTTAGTGAAATTGTGGAACGAAGTCTTAAAAAAGCTGCATTATGGGATGAGGTGTGTGACCGTCTCGACAAGAATGCCCTTGGACTGAGCGGCGGTCAGCAGCAGCGTTTATGTGTTGCGCGTACACTTGCAGTAGAACCAGAGGTGTTACTACTTGATGAGCCAACTTCAGCGCTTGATCCTAAAGCTACAGCAAAGATTGAAGATCTCATTCAAGAACTACGTGGTAGTTATACTATAATGATTGTTACACATAATATGCAGCAGGCATCACGTGTATCTGACTATACCATGTTTTTTTATGAAGGGGTACTGGTTGAACAAGCACCTACCGCGCAACTGTTCACCAATCCAAAAGATCCTATGACGGAAGATTATATTACCGGAAGATTCAGCTAACGAAACCCAGGTTACCCATATGTCAGAACGACCGGTTCATGAACTTATCAAAGAGTTAGAAAGAGTGCTTGTTCAACTTTCCGACAAGGTTCGACAGAATTTTTTTAATGCTCTGCATGCAGTGAAGCATCAGGACGAATTGAGTGCTCGCCAGATCAGGCAGGTTGATGACGAAATTGATATGGCCGAGGTCAACCTTGAGGAGCGCTGTCTGGCATTTCTTGCTTTGCAGCAGCCGGTTGCAAGAGACCTGCGTACCATCGTTACTATTATCAAGATTAATGACGATCTGGAACGTATCGGTGATTTGGCTGTTCATATTATTGACCGGATGCCTGAAATCAGTCCAGATATGCTTGTATCGTTTGATTTTGAAAATATGGGCGTGTGTGCTGGTGAAATGGTTAAAATGGCAATTCAGGCTTTTATCTCAAAGGATAGGACAATAGCTGATCAGGTTTGTGCACTTGATGAAGAGATTGATGTAATGCATCGCACGGTTTTTAAAAAAGTAACGCTTTTGATGAAAAGCCCGGATTCACATGTTGATCAACTCATAGCGGCACTGAGTATTTCTCGATATATTGAGCGTATGGCTGATCATGCTACAAAGATTGCCCGAGAGGTGATTTATCTTGTTACTGGTGAAATAGTCCGCCATAAAGGCGATTTTTATGGAAACCTTATCAACTCTATTAATACGTGATTGACGAGCAAAGTATCTTATAAACAGGAAATGTTTTTTTCTTTTTTTTGCAATTAATCCTGTATCTGTGCTAAATTCAGCGTACTTAAGATTTTTTTTAAAAATATAACGTATGGTGCTTGAAATTCTATGGCTAAAATGTTTGGAAAAATTTTCGGCGATTCACCGAACACATCTGCAACTCCGACTGCTTTTACCATCAAGATTGATCCTGTCAAGTTCAATCTTTCCATAAAACCCCAAGGGACAGTTTTTGTTCAGCTTGAGTCACTTAAGCAGAAACTCACCAAACTCTCGTCAAATGTCGAGAATAACCTAATGCTCAGTATTCGGGCAGCAAGCAAAAAAAATGTCGATCTGGCTTCATCGGCCTTCAAGTTTGATGAAGAGTATATTCGAAAAGGGAAGTTTGAAGTTGAGTACCTTACTCTTGCTTATTCCTCTTTTCAAACTCTGAGTGAAGGAGAACTCAAAGCAGTAAAAGACGCACGAATGATTCTTCGGGAGCTTGAAAAATTGGCTCAGTTTGCTTTAAACATTGCTGATAAAACTGAGTATGTGCAGTTTACCAATACTCAGGACCTTCATAAGGATGAGTATGACTTGAAACCTATGGGTGACATTACAGCTGAAATGATTAAGAAGGCTGTCGAAGCCTTTGTTAGTGGCAACGCTAAGCATGCAAGTGAAACTCTTGTCATGATGAATGAGATCCAGACCATTTATGATAAGGCTGTTGCAAAAATAAAATCATCTGTGAACGACCAGAACATTATCAATCATACTGGTATTCTTTCGATTATTGAACATGTCAAGGCATCGGCAGATATATCATGTTCGATTGCCAGCCATTTCTGTTAAACCGGATCTGTTTTAACAGTATGTTTTCTCTTGATGTACATTTCAGTTGGCTGTGAGTAATACCATACAATAAACAAAAGCGAGCTGCGGTTCGCTTTTGTTATCTTTAGTAGTTTTACAAGCATTTTTTTACCTGAATCAAGGGTTGTGTTCTGCATGGATATGTAAAATCATGCTGTTTACGCTGACCATGTGATTGAAATTTTATATAATGAAAGCCATCCGTTTGCTAACCGAAAGGTTGATGAAAAACAAGTTGTTATTTGTTGTGCTATTTCTCCCGTTGCTTTTTGCACTTTTTATGATATTGCAACGAAGTGAGCAGAAAAAAGCGCCGATAAAAAAGTTTTTTGATCGTATACCCGTTTCGGTAGCCCAAGTTTCAAAAGCATCTGTGCGCGATAGCTTCAGCACGGTCGGCACCATTGAAGCATTCAGGGAGGCTGATATTTTTTCGGAATCAGGCGGTTTGGTCCGACAGGTTTCTGCTGATCCAGGAGAACGGAAAAAGGGGGGGGCTACGCTTTTTTTTATTGATGATGAGCTCACTTTAGCCCAGCAAAAGAAGGCTGAGGTAAGATATCGCCAGGCAACTCGGGATTTTGAGCGCTACAGAAAACTCTACAACGAAGGAGCTGTATCACTTTCCGCATTTGAAACAATACAGCTTCAGCGTGAAGAGGCTGAAGCTGAGTTTATCTTTACCACTCGCAAATATCAGGATACAAGGATCAAGGCCCCTTTTACAGGAATTGTAAGTTCACGTTTTGTTGAACAGGGTGAATTAGTACACGAGGGCGTCAAAGTTGCACACATGGTCGATATCTCAAGTGTCAAGATTATTATTTTTGTACCTGAACAGCAGATTATAAAGTTTCATCATGGTATTATCCTGACGGTTACCAGCGATCTTTACCCTGGTGAATCTTTCAGCGGGAGGGTAAGTTCGGTGAGTGACAAGGCGGGGCGTGATCATACCTATAGAGTTGAAGTAACTCTGAAAAATACGGTAAAAACCGGTTTCAGATCCGGGATGTTCGCCAGAGTACTGTATACCGGTGATGGGAAACGAGAAACACTTTTGGTTCCCCGTACCGCGTTGGTTACAGGTATAAGGAATCCTGAGGTTTTTGTAGTACGTAATGGTAAAGCTTTTTTGAAACCAGTTGTGGCTGGCTTGGAGTTTCAGAAAGATCTTGAGGTACTTGATGGCCTTTCGGCAGGCGACAATGTTGTGATCAGTGGTCAAGACGAGCTTCGTGACGGATCCGATGTGGCTGTTATCAGCAAGAATAAGAATCATGGCGCACAATGACGCTGACTGAACTCTCCATAAAACGGCCGACACTCATTGTTGTTCTTTTTACTGTGCTTGGTATTCTTGGTGTTTTCAGTTACGGGCAGCTCCGATATGAATTGCTCCCGAAAATGACACCGCCTGTTGTTTCAGTTTCAATTCGTTATCCCGGTGCGTCTCCGGGCGAGGTTGAGACATCTTTGACAAAACCGGTTGAAGAGGCTGTTTCGGCGATTGAAAAAATTTCTTCCATAATTTCGACCTCAACCGATGGTTTGTCGGTTGTTACCATAGAGTTTGCCAATTCTGCTGATATCGAAAAAGCGCTACAAGATGCGCAACGCAAAATAAACGAAGTCCGCGATCGCTTTCCGAGTGAATCAAAGGCTCCGGTTATTACCCGTTTTGCACTTGATGAAGTTCCTGTGCTTCGTATTGGAGCAACGTCATCTCTTCCAGACACTGACTTTTATAAGTTGCTCAAAGATGATGTCAAACCCTTGCTTTCAAGTGTTGCTGGTGTTGGAGAGGTCTATCTGCTCGGAGGACGTGAACGGGAAATCAGGGTTAATATTGATCTTGAACGGCTTCAAAGTTATAGTCTTACGCTTCCCGATGTACTCAAAGAGATTGGAAAAGCCAATCTTGATTTCCCGACGGGAAAAATTGATGATCGTGATCGGCAGTTTGTTGTCAGGCTAGCCGGCAAGTTCACGAACCTTGAAGAGTTGCAGGCTCTTGTGTTAAGAACGTCTTCATCAGCAGGAACGGTCTATCTCCGTGATGTTGCTGAAGTCGAGGATGGATTCAGGGAGGTTACAACCCTTACAAGGGTCAACGGCAGGAGCGCTGTTGGTATTATTGTGATGAAACAGAGTGATGCCAATACAGTGGACGTGAGCCGTCTTACAAGGAGCGCACTTTCCCGTCTTGAAATGCTCTACAAAGATAAAAACCTATCGTTTGATATTGCGCAGGATGCTTCAACTTTCACGCTTGAAGCTGTTACTGCCGTAAAACATGACCTTTTTCTCGCAGTACTTCTTGTTGCACTGGTTATGCTGCTTTTTCTGCATAGCTTAAGAAACTCTCTTATCGTCTTGGTATCCATTCCCACTTCGCTTGTCACTACTTTTATTGGCATGTATCTTTTCGGGTTTACCTTGAACCTCATGACTCTACTCTCTCTTTCACTGGTAGTAGGGGTTCTTGTTGATGACTCCATTGTTGTACTTGAAAATATCTACCGTCATCTTGAACGTGGCGAAGAGCCGCGTCAGGCAGCTCTCAACGGAAGAAACGAAATTGGCTTTACAGCGCTTTCTATTACGCTGGTTGATGTGGTGGTGTTTCTGCCACTTTCTTTGGTAAGTGGTACTGTTGGAAATATCCTGCGCGAGTTTTCGATTGTCATGGTTATTTCTACGCTTGTCAGTCTTCTTGTTTCCTTTACCCTGACGCCACTTCTTGCATCAAGATTTTCGAAAGTGGAAAATCTTGCAGGCAGTAATTTTCTCGAACGGTTTTCCATTGCTTTTGAACATAACTTCAATCGTCTACGCCAGATTTATCTTAATGCTCTACAATGGAGTCTTTGCAATCCGGGCAAAGTGATTTTTTCTTCGACAGTGCTGCTGTTCGGTTCATTCAGTCTTCTTGCTTTTGGATTGATAGGTGGTGAGTTTATTTCGGTCTCTGATCGTGGAGAATTTTCTGTAAAACTTGAACTTGAACCCGGGACACGTCTTGATGAAACAAACCGGTTGACAAGGATGGTTGAGCGTCGTCTGTCGTCAATGTCTGAAGTAGAAAAGGTACTGACCAGTGTCGGAGTCTCCAGTGAAGGTTTTTTCAACCAGAGTGCAGACAATATTTCCGAACTGAATATCAAACTTTCACCAAAGAACGAACGGTCGAGATCAACGGACGCTATCATGCAGTCTATCCGGATTAACTTAAAAGATATTCCGGGTCTCAAGGTAAGCATAAACCCTATCGGTATTTTTGGAACTGCAAATGAAACGCCTGTTATAGTCATTCTCAGTGGTCCTCTGAGAACTCAGGTCACGCATGTTGCGGAAGTCTTGAGGGATAGTCTTAAAACCATTAACGGAGCAACTGATGTCAAGCTTACGTCACAACTCGGCAGTCCTGAAATGCGTGTTGTTGTGGATAGGGAGAAAATGGCAGCTTTCGGACTGTCAATTGCCGATGTTGGAGCGACACTTCGAACAGCTTATGCCGGAGATGAAGCTGGTAAATATCGTGAGGGTGATAATGAATACGATATAAGAGTAATGCTCGACAGATATTATCGCCGTGATACAGGCACACTTTCAGAGATCACTTTTCGTACACCGCAGGGAGAGATGGTTCGACTTGGCCAATTTGTTTCGTTCGAGCAAGATCGTGGCTATACGCAGTTGCAGCGAAAAGACCGCAATAATTCCATCTGGGTAAAGGCTCAGGTCATTGGTCGGCCAGTCGGGAGTGTAGGGCTTGAAATTGACAGGGTTATTGCCAATATGAAAAAGAAAGGCATTATGCCTTCCACAATGAGTTTTGCTTATGAATCAGATCTAAAAAGACAGGGGGAATCATTTTCAACCCTGCTCCTGGCTTTTATGGTTGCCATTATCTTTGTTTATCTTATTATGGTAGCTTTATATGATTCCTATGTCTGGCCGATGGTTGTCATGTTTTCTATTCCTCTGGCTATTATCGGAGCTCTTTTCGCGCTTGCACTTACTGGTAAATCCCTCAGTATTTTTACAGTTCTTGGTATTATCATGCTGGTGGGTCTCGTGGGAAAAAATGCTATTCTTCTGGTGGATTTCATCAACAAATTTCGAGCGGATGGTATGGAACGTTCGCTGGCGATCATTGAAGCTGCCAAAGAGCGGCTCCGTCCCATTCTCATGACCACCATGACCATGATTTTCGGTCTTTTACCGATTATGTTTTCGGGAAGTTCTGGTTCTGAATGGAAATCCGGGCTTGCTGTTGCTCTTGTTGGTGGACTTACCAGTTCAATGTTTCTGACACTTCTCGTGATTCCTGTGGTATACGTCTGGTTCGATAAGTTGGTTCAGTGGTCAAGAAAATTGCGAGCTTGAAACAAAATCGGCGATCGGAACTGTTTTTTGTGATCAAGAACTGGATGTGGCACACAGTTTCATTTACAGCATGCATTGATTTTGTTTCAATTTTAATGCAATTCCATAACCCCTTTTGTAAAAAACGATGCGTTTATTTCTTAGCCAGACTCCGGCTCTTTTGGTTTGCCGTTCCGCTCTTTCCTTTTCATGGATATATCAAGGTATAGTACCTAAAATAATCTGTCGGAGTAGTGGTGAAACAGATTTACTGGGACACCTTATTCCAATCTATCAATGGGTTTGTATCGCTGTTACCTGGATGGGAATTGCTGAGATTGCTTTTGGGCTTTTTCTTCTTGTTGCTGTATGGGGTTGGGTCTTTTGGCTCAATATGTTAACTTTAGCAGGATTACTTCTTTACGTTGCCATGTTCGAACCGCGTATGTTCACATTGCCGTTCAATCCACTAACACTGAATTTGTCGCTGATAGCACTCTCTGTGATTGCCTTAATGGAATTGAAAAAATCAAAAAACGGAATCTGAATGAAATTGCAACGTTTTGATGGGGAGTTGAGCAATGTTGCCCGGCTCTTTCTTTCGGTTTCAATAACTGTTATCACGCTTGCCTCTTTTTTAGGTGCAATGGGTGCATGGACGAACAATCTGTTTCTTCTGAAGCTTCATCCTTATCTTTTCTTTATCGGGTTTGGTAATGCTGCCATACTTATTCTAAATAGATATTTGACTGCAGCAATCTACCCTGAGCTGAAAATTGATCCGATTAAGCAGCGGCGATACCTGTATGCAGTATTGTGTTCTCTCGGGCTCATTTCTCTTTCTGTTGCTATGGAGTGGCCACTGTTGAAAGCGCTGACAGGGCTTTTGCTCATGATTGTAGTTGCTGGCCCCCTTCGGGATATATTCACCACTCTTTCAGTTTCAAAAATCTGGAAGGAAGTATCGGTACGCTACTATATTTTTGATGTTCTTTTTCTGCTTAATGCAAATCTTGGTCTTCTGACCCTCGGCCTTAAAGAGGCTTTTCCCGATCAGAGGATTATTCCGTTTTTTGTGACCCAGTCATCATATTTTCTTGGTTCTTCTTTTCCTCTGAGTATCAGTGTAATGGGTTTCCTCTATGCCTATGCTTGGAGTCGTTCGTCGAAGAAACAACTGGCCAGTCGATTGTTCAGTATCTGGTTTTACGTTTTTGTGGGTGGTGTTTTGCTCTTTCTTATTGTTATTCTTGCTGGATATTATTTAGGGATGATGCTTGTCAGTCACGTCATGCTGTTTGGTGTAATGGCTCTTCTCGGAAGTTTTGCTTTTTATCTCTACAATTTTTTCAAAGAAAAATTCCCTCATCCAGCACTTGCTTTTCTTTTGAGTGGGCTGGCGCTTTTGTTTGCAACAAGTGCTTATGGGATTATGAATATCTATTTTATCAAGGGTATCCCTTTCGGAAGCAAACCCCCTCTGCCTCTTGACAGAATGTGGATTTATCATTCACATACCCATGCGGCCTTGCTGGGGTGGATAACTTTTTCATTTATTGGTATGATTTATATTGTTATACCTGCTATTATTCGTGTAAACTCTCTTGAAAATCTTCGAAGTCAGCAAGCACTCTCATCACTGCTTTCTCGCACCAGCATGCAGCAAGCCTTTAAACAGCTTACCATTATGATACTATCTGCAACGGCTCTCTTGCTGGGATTTTTTATGGGTAACAATGCTTTGCTTGGTGCTGCCGGATTTATTTTTGGTGCTTCAGTCTATTTTGTAAAGATCAATCTCAATAGAGAGCTTTAGCAGGGGGCAAACAAATAGAGTCAGTTGACAAGGTTAGTTTTCCATTTTCAACAGAGTGCTTGCAACTGATGTTCAATTGAAGGATATATTACTATGCGATCTTTGAATCGGCCATATGTGACGGTAACAATACCAATGTATAATAATGCGCGTTTTATCAGTGAAACGATAAACTCGGTGCTTTCACAAACATTTACCGATTTCGAGTTACTGATTTATGACGATCATTCAACAGATGGTTCCTATGACATTGCAGCCTCCTTTATGGATTCTCGTATAAAGATCTTCCGAAATTCCGAAAATCTTGGGCCGGAAGGCAACTGGAACAAGGCTGTTAGCAATGTCAAGGGAAAGTATGTCAAGCTGGTTTGTGGCGACGATATTCTTTTTCCTGAATGTCTTGAAAAACAGGTTGCTGCTTTTGAATTGCCCCAGAATAGCGGAGTAAGTCTTGTAAGCAGTCAAAGGACTATCATTGATCCCGAAGGAAAAACCCTTATCAAGAAAGTTAATTTTGTTGATGGAGGTCGCAAGGATCCCGTTTGTGTAATCAGAAAAATGATTCGAATGGGTACCAACATTATTGGAGAACCTGTTTGCGGTCTTTATCCAGCCGATCTGATTGAAAAAACTAACGGTTATAGCGCGATTGTGCCATATACCATTGATCTTGATTTTTGGATACAGATGCTCAAGCATGGCGATCTTTTTGTTATCGATGAACCGTTGTGTGCGTTCCGTATCTCTGATGATTCCTGGTCTTCAAGGATCGGTGAGCTTCGTTACCAGCAGTTTCTTGAATTTATGATACAAGCTGCTGCCGATGAAAGTCATGAAGTCACTGATCTTGATCTTTTTATCGGCAAAATTAATTGCGCCGTTCAGTCAATGACCAGTCTCATGGGATTCAAGCTTTTTGCCGGTTCAATGTCCGAGAGGAAAACCATACACCTTTCTTTATCTCGCGACATGCAGCGAGAACAAGTGGACTGAATGTTTTTATCAGTAATCCCCTTGTTTTCACTTGGAGCCAACTGTTTCCGATATATTTAATAAGTAATGTTAAACCTTTGAATCCTGTTTATTACCTTATCAGCTACAGATACAGCTTTTGTTGTTATAGTAACCCCGGTATGGTCCTGCCACTTCTGTAATAGTTATTTCCTGATTGAAGATTAAATACGGCAGAAGGAGAGTGCTTGCAATTCCGGTGAACACTTTTTTTTTTATCCATGACATTAAGGACAACCCCTGAATCAGTTAATGCTGCAATAATTACCCCGCGTGAAATACCATTTAACTATACGTCTGCTAGTGACCGGCAGGCGATATCGTTTCTCATGGGTTCGAATATCGTGCGAATGCTTGATGAGCTTCGTGAATTTCGGGTAACTGGAAGATCAGCTCGCCTACTTATGGGTATTATTGGTGAAATTCTCATTCACCGCCGCAATCCATACCTTTTCCAGGAACTGGTGGATTCACCTTCCCGTCGTCGTCGACTTTTTGAAAGAGCATTTCAAGAACTTGATACCATTACCGTTTCAGCCAACGGTGAAGCCCGTGTTACTGTGATTGTTGCCGCAGTGCGTGAGCAGCTTGATCGTTTCCGTTCTGCCGTTAAAAAAACTCCGGAGCTGCGCCGCCGTCTTAAACGGGAACTTGGAGCAATTATCGGTACGAATAATGTACTTTTTGATTCGTTTTCCCTTGCTGTTCACGCGACTGATGCCACAGACTGGCGGCTTCATCTTCCTGTAGCAGTTGTGACTCCAGACCAGGAGAGACAGGTTGCACCCCTGATTACAGCCATTGCAAATCTTGGGTTAAAGATTATACCCAGAGGCGCCGGTACTGGTTTGACCGGTGGAGCTGTGCCGCTCCGGTCGCGCTGCGTAATCATCAATATGGAAAAACTCAATCATATTCGAGGAATCGTTTTTCGCGATTTTCAGCTCGAAAACGGTCAGATTCAGCAGGCACCTGTTATTGAAGTCGAGGCCGGTGTTGTTACTGAAAAAGCTATGGAGGAAGCTGATGAGCAAGGTCTTGTTTTTGCTACTGATCCAACCAGTGAATGGGCATGTACTATTGGTGGCAATATTGCAGAGAATGCCGGAGGAAAGATGGCCGTCCGGTGGGGAACCTGCATTGACAATCTTCTTGAATGGCGTATGGCTATGCCATCTGGAGAGAACTGGACAGTAAAACGTGTGGATCACAGGTTACGGAAAATTCTGCACGAAGACACCGTTACTTTTGAGATATGGAATGATTCAGGCAAAAAAATTGAGCGCATTGAGCTGCTTGGAACCGATATCCGTAAAAAAGGACTCTGGAAGGATATTACCAATAAAGCGCTTGGAGGGGTTCCTGGTCTTCAGAAAGAGGGTACCGATGGCGTAATCACTTCCGCCACTTTTGTGCTCTATGCGAAATATCCTCAGAAAAAGACACTCTGCCTCGAATTTTTTGGGCCTGACATGGATGAAGCCAGCCGTGTTATTATTGAGCTGTCAAAAAAATTCCCGCTTCTTTCAGAAAATCGCGAAGCGCTGCTTGCTCTTGAGCATTTTGATGATGAATATATAAGAGCAATCGACTACAAGGTAAAGGCACCCAGAGCCCAGACGCCTAAAGCTGTGCTTCTCATTGATATTGCCGGCAACACTTCTGAAGAGGTGCAGAACGGTGTTGCTCGGGTCGAAAGTCTGCTGGAGCATCATCCAAATACCCTTATGTTTGAGGCAAGGGATAATGTCGAAGCTGTTCGTTTCTGGGCTGACCGAAAAAAACTTGGTGCCATAGCTCGCCGTACCAATGCGTTTAAGCTCAATGAGGATATTGTTATTCCTCTTGAAGCGCTTGCAGAATTTTCGCGGTTTATTGATCAACTCAATATTGCTGAGGAGCGTTATGCACAACATCGCTTTGTCGAACGTGCCTCCGAAATACTCGCCACCTCAAAGGTCAGCGGAGATGGTGGCCGGTTTGCTTCCAAGATTCCTGCAGGGCTTGAACTTTGCAGGGTTTTCGATAAAAAGATTGATTCGGTGTCAGTAGACTCATTGCGTACGCTTGCAATAGTGCAGGAACTCAACAGAGAGCTTGGAGAACTGGTGCAAGGATATCCAGACATGGAATCTGCTTTTGAAAGCGTCTATCACCATGTTCGCGACAGGCGAATAGTACTTGCGACACACATGCATGCTGGCGATGGTAATGTCCATGTCAATGTGCCTGTTCTTTCGAATGACCGACCCATGCTTGAACGGGCTGACAAAGTTATCGATAAAGTCATGGGAAAAGTTGTCTCACTTGGTGGCGTTGTTTCCGGCGAGCATGGTATTGGCGTTACCAAACTGAAATATCTCGACAGGGCGATTATTGAAGAACTTTCCCGGTATCGTGATAGGATTGATCCCAAAGGGATCATGAATCCTGGAAAACTTGATGATTTTGAAGCGCTTGAACATATCTTTACTCCTTCGTTCAATCTTCTCGAACTTGAGGCACATATTCTCAAACGCGCCCAGATTGAGGAGCTTTCAAAAAAGGTCAACTACTGTATCCGATGCGGTAAATGCAAGACCGACTGTTGTGTTTACTATCCGTCGAAAGGGATGTTTTATCATCCGCGCAACAAAAATCTTGCGATTGGATCATTGATTGAAGCGCTGCTTTTTGATGCCCAGCGTGAACGTACGACAGATTTTGCCCTTCTGAAATGGCTTGAAGAGGTGGCCGATCACTGTACCATTTGCCATAAATGTCTTAAACCTTGTCCGGTTGAAATCGATACCGGTGAAGTTTCTGTGCTTGAACGCGAAATTCTTTCTGGATGGGGTTTCAAACACTCCTCACCGGTCACTGAATTGACATTGAGCTATCTCAATAGCCGATCCCCGGCATTCAACGACTTTTTCCGCAAAACAGTACTTCGTGCGGGTGGGGCTGTTCAGCGTGCAGGATACAAGCTTTCCGCACCTATCCAGCCACAAAATGACCATTCGGATCTCTATCCTCTTAGGCTTTTGCGTTCTTCCGTTCCCCCGGTGCCTGAAGAAACTCTGCGAAATTTACTTCCTGAGTGTGGTCCTGACCAGGTGCTTGTTTTTGAGCCGAAGAATCAGGTAAAAGGCAATATTTTCTATTTTCCCGGATGCGGTTCCGAGCGTCTGAACTCCACTATTTCAATGGCAGCAATTCATTTACTGCTTGAACTTGGTACAAGGGTAGTCCTTTCACCTCCGTTTCTCTGCTGCGGGTTTCCAGCCCATGTTAATGCCAAAACCGAGCAGTATTCAAGTATTGTACTGCGCAATACTGTACTTTTCAGCCAGATCAGGGAAATGTTCTCCTATCTTGATTTCGATGCCTGTGTGGTAACATGCGGCACCTGTATGGAAGGGCTTGATGCTATTGAAACAGGTAAGCTTTTTGGCGGAAAAATTATTGACGTGGCCTCTTATGCCGTTGAAAAAGGACTGAAACTTAACTCCACAGGAGAGTATCTTTACCATGCTCCTTGTCACGATTCACTTTCCGGCAAGGCACATCAAACCCTTCACGCTTTAGGTGGATTCAGCAGTGTGACTGCTGTACCTCACTGCTGTTCCGAGGCAGGTACGCTCTCCCTCTCTCGTCCCGATATTACTGATTCCATGCTCCACCGCAAAAGAGAGGCCATTCAGGAAGTCAGGCATCATTCCGGCAGTACTACCATACTGACCAACTGTCCATCCTGTGTACAGGGGCTTGGCAGAAACCTTGACCTTGGTATCAAACCGTTACATATTGTTGTTGCACTGGCCGAAAAACTATCCGGTCCAAGGTGGAGGGAAATTTTTTTGAAGCAAGTGTCAAAAGCTACGGCGGTCAGCTTTTAAACCTGTTCCATTTACAAGTAGAAAATGTGCGGGCAACAGGGATCTGTTTTTAACAAATATGGTCGCAAAATGTTTTTTTTATACATTTAAAGAGAGGATGTAATTGTATAGAACCGTTTTTATGATCATTATGTAAGGTCTTCTGTACCGTTTATGAGTACGGTTTTTTTGTTAGCAGTATCGGTAACGAACCAGTTTATTTTTCCGTTATTAGGTGTAGCTTTTTGTTTATTGCATTACAAAGGTTTTTCGGCGATAGCTTGATGCTTGCAGTGATAATGTGAAACTTCCAGTAAACAATCGAGGTAAACTATGAGAATCCTTTCTATTGATGGTGGTGGTATTCTGGGTATCATCCCAGGACAGGTGCTTATCTCCCTTGAACAAAAATTGCAGCAAATCTCCGGTAATGCCGACATGCGCATTGCGGATGCTTTTGATTTGATTGCCGGAACCAGCACTGGCGGAATTCTCACTTGCCTCTACCTGTGCCCTGACAAGGCAACCGGCAGGCCAAAGTTTTCTGCAAAGGAAGCTGTTGCTCTCTATCTGCAAAACGGTGACAATATATTTGATGTTTCGATTTTCAAAAATATTGAATCCCTCGGTGGCATGACCGATGAGAAGTACTCGGCAGACACGCTTGAAAAGGTTTTAAAAGATTATCTTGGCGATATGAAGTTGAGCGATCTGCTCAAACCCTGCCTGATTCCTGCTTACGATATTACTCGGCGGAAAGCTCAGTTTTTCAACAGTGCAGATGTTGCTAAAAAAGGCAGTGAATGGGATTTTTATCTTCATGATGTTGCTCGAGGTACTTCTGCAGCTCCTACTTATTTTGAGCCTGCGAATATTTCGTCGCTTGGCCGTACCGTTTATCCTCTGGTTGATGGGGGCCTTTTTGCTAACAACCCTGCCATGTGTGCCTGTATCGAAGCTTTTTCCATGAACCCGGAATTAAAGGTATCTGATTTGAAAGTGCTTTCACTTGGTACAGGAGATGCCGATAAATCCTATCATTACTCCGAAGCTAAAAACTGGGGAAAACTCAACTGGCTATTACCTGTGCTTGATATCCTGACGTCAGCAGGGGCTGAAACTGTTGATTATCAGATACAGAAGCTTTTTAGCAGTGCGGGTTGTTCAGAGCAACACTTGAGGCTTCAGATTGATCTGGGGGCTTTCAGCGATGTGGACGGTGCGTTTGATAATGCTTCCGAAGGTAATATGAGTGCCCTTGAGAGAGCTGGAAAGGCTTTGGCGGAAAGCTCTGACGACAAACTGACGGTATTTGCAAACATGTTATTGGAAGTTTGATTATTTTTTCCGGGAATATTGAAGTCGGTGTTAATTTTTTTTCACTAAAACAGCATGTATTATGAAAACCAAATTGACCCTTGTCGCAGCTCTTTTGCTATCATCCCTTGCCTCACCTTGTTCGGATGTGGTTGCTGCTGAAAAAAAAGTGGGTTTTGAAGTGTCGGCAGGCTTTGTTGTAAGCTCTGATTACCATGATTTTTTGGACAACTACTATGGTCTCCAAGATGGAGGCTGGGGCTGGGCTGGGATTGGCGCAGGGGTCAAATTCAATGTGAGTGATCAGGTAAGCATAATACCAGGAGCGGATTTTATGCTTAATTCAGTTTCATATGAAGGCTCTTCGGATTCCGATACAAATTTTATTTTCCTTCCGAAAATTGCCGCGCGCTACAGATTAGAGCCGAAATTACCATCACTATTTGTAGAAGCTGAATTGAATGATAATATACCCAGTACTGATCTCTATGCTTCTACTTTTGAATCTGGTGGCATCGGTTATGGAGGTATGATTGGTTATGAGCTTCGTAATGGATTGAGCATACAAGCAGGGTATAAGTATATTCCTGTAAAGGTATCTGTAGATACTTTTTTTGGTACTATTAAATCTACTGAAAATATGGGTGGCTTTGTTGTAAAAGCAGGGGTTTCTTTCTGAAAACAGAAATTGGTATCAACTTTTTACAGGGATGACGTAATAATGCGTTATCCCTGTGACGGTTAAATCTTTTTTGTCGAATAAGTGCTTTTTCCATTATAAATTATTCTGAAGATCATCCATTGTTTTTGCCACCATAAAACCGGACCATTGTAACAGTACAGTTTTCCGCATTATTCCTGAGTTATCTGATACTTCCAGAAACAGTAGGCCAGAAATATCAATTTTTTGCTGCATTCATTAAGGATGTTGACATACTGCTTTCCGGTATTTCCTTTTTGGTAGATTCACCACATACAGGCAACCCTCTTTATGGTATTCATCTGTTCCACTGTATAGATGTTTTTTTATACTATTATGATGGGTAAAAAAACAGTGTTGTTGATTTGCTAAATGTGTACTTTTAAGGTATGCGCGGGTATCTGAAGCAGATAGAAGGCGTGTCGCATTGCATGGGTTAATCAGGCTTAATCGTCAAACAGAAAGGGTATGGCTAAGGAAGCAGAAGCCCGAATCAAAATCAATAACCTGCTCCAGAAAGCGGGATGGCGCTTTTTTCAGGAAGGTCATTTGCCGGCCAATATCCAGCTTGAACCAAAGGTTACCATAACATCCACCGAGCTTGATGCTCTGGGGAACAACTTTGAAAAGCTCGGCAAAGGGTTTATCGACTTTCTGCTCTTGAATGAAAAAGGGTTTCCCTTCATTGTTCTTGAAGCCAAGTCCGAAGACACACAACCACTTGCAGGCAAGGAACAGGCGAGGAAATACGCCCGTGCAATGAACTGTCGTTTTGTTCTTCTTTCAAACGGCAACCTTCACTACTTCTGGGATCTTGAACGCGGCAATCCCCATCTCATCACTGTGTTTCCGACTCCTGACTCCATTACAGGCTATCAGAAAATAACCAATGACCCTGAACGGCTAACAAGTGAAACGGTTGAGGCCGATTACATTGTACTGGCACAACGCCCACGGTACGAGGCGGAAGCTGGGTGGAGGAATGAAACTGAGCGCCCGGCATATATTCAGGCAAACAAGCTCCGATTTTTGCGCCCTTACCAGCTCAATGCTGTTAACGCCTTACAGAAAGCGGTCAAAGAGAGCAAAGACCGTTTTCTGTTTGAAATGGCAACCGGTACAGGCAAAACCCTTACAGCAGCTGCAGTTATCAAGCTTTTTCTTAAAACCGGCAATGCGCGGCGGGCGCTGTTTCTTGTTGACCGGCTTGAACTTGAAGATCAGGCAGAAAAAGCCTTTAAAAGCTATCTTGGCAATGATTATCAGACTGTAATCTATAAAGAGAACCGTGACGACTGGCGCCGTGCTGAAATTGTTGTTACAACCGTGCAGTCCCTGCTGTTCAACAACAAATATCATGACCTCTTTTCCCCGACAGATTTTGATCTGGTGATTTCAGATGAAGCGCACCGATCCATAGGAGGCAATGCTCGGTCGGTTTTTGATTACTTCATTGGCTATAAGCTTGGCCTTACCGCAACGCCTCGCGACTACCTCAAAAAAGTTGATACCTCAAGTGGGAGCAAAAGAACTCCCCGTGAGCTTGAACGCCGCCAGCTGCTCGATACCTACCGCACCTTTGGCTGCGAAAACAGCCAGCCCACCTTCCGCTACTCCCTGCTTGACGGCGTGAAAGAGGGGTACCTCATCAACCCGACGGTTATTGATGCCAGAACTGAGGTTACCGCCAAGCTGCTTTCAGATCAAGGGTTTATTGTTACCTTTACCGATCATGAAGGCGAAGAGCCGCAGGAATCATACAAACAGCGGGAATTTGAAAAACGTTTTTTTTCGGAAGCCACCAACACGCTGTTCTGTAAAACTTTTCTTGAACACGCCTTGTGCGACCCCGTCAGCCATGAGGTTGGCAAATCCATTATTTTCGCTGTAAGCCAGCATCATGCGGCAAAAATTGTACAGATACTCAATCTTATTGCCGATAAAATGTACCCGGGCAAATACCAGTCGGACTTTGCCGTACAAGTTACATCGCAAATTGCCGATGCCCAGCAGATGACCGGCAACTTCACAAACAACAAACTGCTTGGCTCGGGGAATTTTATTGACAGCTACAAAACCAGCAAGGCAAGGTTATGCGTTACGGTTGGCATGATGACCACAGGGTATGATTGCCCTGATATTCTCAACATTGGCCTTTTCCGCCCCATATTTTCACCAACTGATTTCATTCAGATCAAAGGCAGGGGGACGCGGCAGCATGATTTCCGTGATCTGTTTTTTGATGAAAACCTCAAACTCGCTATCCGCAATCCTCTCAAAAGCACCTTTATGCTCTTCGACTTTTTTGCTACCTGCGAGTATTTTGAGGAAAAATTCAATTACGACCAGGTAATAAAACTGCCAAGGAGTACCGGCAGTAAAGGGGGAACAGATGTCACTGAAAAAACATCCTATGAGCACCTTGGTGAAGATATCATCGCTTCAGTCAAGGAAGAAGCTATCGGTTTTGAAGGGATGAAAATAGACCGGATGTTCTTCGAGGGATTTGAAGAGAAGGTCAGGGAGAACGATTTTATTGCCGAAAGCGTGGAAGCAGGTCAGTGGGATCGTGTTATTGATTATGTGAACAGGGAAGTGTTCGACAAGCCTCATGAATACTACAGCCTCGACAAACTTCGCAAGGCTGCCGGTGTTGACCGCCGCATTACTTTGCGGGAAATTCTTCAGAAAATTTTTGGGCTGATACCGCGCTTCAAATCCAGAGATGAACTGCTTGAAGAGGAATTCGCCAAATTTGTTGCCGATTACAAACCAGATGAAGCAGAAGCCATTCCGGCAATGAAGCACTACTTCAAGGCATACGCAACCAGCGACCAGGTGCGCCATATCATCAACAGCCGGCACTACGCGGAACTGGCAACCAATCCGGTATTCTCCACCAGCGACCTGATAGCAGTGCCGGATAAGTACCGAACCATTATTCCGGAGTATATCAAGGATTATGTCTCCCTCAACCAGTTTGCCGCCTGACAGAACTACCCATTATGCTTGATACCGCTACCAAACGCCGGATTGATACCGCCCGTGACATCCTTGTCGGCAAAGTTCCTGATCCCAAATCACAGGTTGAGCAGATTACCATCGCCCTCATTTACAAATTCATGGACGATATGGATGCGGAGAGTGAGGAGATTGGCGGCATAAGGACTTTTTTTGCCAACGGATTTTCGCACTATGGCTGGGCAAAACTCATGCATTCAGGGCTTGGTGGTCACGAAACCCTCAACCTCTATGCCGAAGCCATTGCCAGAATGCCCGAAAACCCTGCTGTGCCATTACTTTTTCGCACCATTTTCAAAAACGCATATCTTCCCTACCGTGACCCGGAAACGCTTAAAAACTTTCTGAAAATCATTGACGAGTTTGAGTATGACCACTCGGAACGGCTTGGCGATGCGTTCGAGTACCTCCTCTCCGTGCTGGGTTCTCAAGGAGATGCCGGGCAGTTCCGTACCCCGAGGCACTTGATTGATTTCATGGTGCAGCTCCTTGACCCCAAAAAAGATGAAAAGATTCTTGATCCCGCCTGTGGAACCGCAGGCTTTCTGATCTCCTCATACAAGCATATTCTCAAGGCGAACGTTGATACTCCGCTGACACCTGATGAAAAAGGAGCATTGGCCCATAACATCAAAGGGTACGACATTTCACCCGATATGGTACGCCTCTCACTGGTGAATCTCTACCTGCACGGCTTCAATGATCCGCATATTGACGAATACGATACCCTGACATCACAGGAGAAATGGCATGAGTATGCCGACGTCATCCTGGCCAATCCTCCCTTCATGTCGCCGAAAGGGGGAATAAAACCACACAAGCGGTTTTCCATTCAGGCCAAACGGAGTGAAGTGCTTTTTGTCGATTACATGGCCGAGCACCTGACGCCGAATGGCAGGGCTGCAATCATTGTTCCCGAAGGCATTATTTTTCAGAGCGGTACCGCATACAAGCAACTGCGGAAAATGCTGGTGGACACAAGCCTTGTTGCCGTTGTATCACTGCCGGCAGGGGTGTTTCAACCCTATTCAGGAGTCAAGACCTCTATCCTGATTCTCGACAAATCACTTGCCAGATTCAGCCGGAGCATAGCATTTTTCAAGGTGGAGAACGATGGCTTCGGTCTTGGAGCGCAGCGTCGCCCTGTTGACAACAGTGACCTGCCGCTGGTTGCCGAAGAGATTGCCCGCTATTTTCAAATGCTCAAGCAGCGTCAACCAATTGAGGATTTTGAGCCTGCGATGGGGTTGATTGTGCCTAAAGAGAAAATAGCAGAGAACGGGGAGTATAATCTGAGTGGGGAGCGGTATTTGGTAAGTGTTGCGAATAATAAAGTTTTTCCTATGGTTTCGTTAGGAGATGTTTTTAAGCTTTCAAGTGGTAGAGGACTTACTCAATCTCAAATAAATGAGGGTCCATATCCTGTTTATGGTGGAAATGGTAAGATTGGTTTTCATTCAGAGTACTTCGTTGAAAATCCTGTTATTATGATTGGACGTGTCGGCGCATATTGTGGTGCTGTTCATATGACTGAGCCAAAAGCATGGGTGACTGACAATGGTTTATACGTAACCGAATACAAACAAGAAATCAATGAACGTTTCTTATCATATGCACTTCTTCAGCTTGATTTGAATAAGTTTTCTAAAGTTGGCGGGCAACCTTCTATTTCTCAGTCCACTGTATATGAACTTCACATACCTTTGCCCCCACTGGAAATCCAGAAAGAGATTGTGGCGGAAATTGAAGGGTACCAGAAAGTCATTGATGGAGCCCGTGCCGTTCTTGATAATTATCGTCCTTATATTCCGATTGATCCTGAATGGCCGATGGTGGAGCTTGGTGAGGTTTGTACCCTTATTGGAGGTGGTACTCCATCTAAGCAAGATGAATCATACTGGTCACATGGTACTGTAAAGTGGATTTCCTCAAAGCACATCAATGAATTTGGAAAGGTTAAAGGTTTTGAATTGATTTCTCCAAAGGCAGTTATCGAAACATCAACAAAGATTGCACCGAAATCATCAACAATAATTATCTCACGTGTTTCAGTTGGTAAGTTTGCATTTGCAGATGAAGATTATGCTATAAATCAAGATTTAACCGCTCTTGTTTCAATGGATGCGGATAAGCTATTACCGCTGTATCTTTTTATGTGTGCTCCAAATATTGCGGCGATTGTAAATCGAAGTGCTGAAGGTATAGGTGTTAGAGGTGTAACTAAAGGTTTTTTATCCGACATCAAGATTCCTCTTCCGCCTCTTTCAACCCAGCAAGCTATCGTCTTTGAAATCGAAGCCGAGCAAGCTCTGGTGAATGCCAATCGTGAACTGATAGAACGCTTTGAAAAAAAGATTCAGGTTGCCATTGCCCGTGTATGGGGAGAAAAGGAGTCCGGTGACAGCTGATTGCTTGCCGGACGTTTGGCTGGCAGGTAGAAAAACGGATGTTTTTCAGAAAAAAATGATGGTCAGTGAGTAACTTATGATGCATGGAGCGTTTAATAATGTATAACTCATCCATAAGGAATATCAGGGGAGGGGAGATGAAAGCTGTCATGATTGCTTTTTTTCTGCTGATTTTCAGCGGTACGGCTTTCGCTGCATCATGTTCCAAGGTGGAGCTGAGGGATATTCAGGGGCTTTTTGGTGGTCAGAGTCTGGTGCTCAAATCCAGTGGTGAGTTCGTGACGAGAATTGTGAAGCCGGTTCATAACAGGCTGTACGAAAAGAGATATGTGGGCCGGGTGAATTTTGCTGAAGTAGTGCGTGGCCTTGACCTTGCACAGCTTGATCATTATCGCGAAACAGTAAGGGCGGGAATGCCTGATGAATCGCGCCCGAAAATAAGGGTCTGGTTTACAAATGGAGCTGTAAAGGGGTACTCAAAGTGGGCAGAGGACTCTGATGAACATTTTGACAGGGTTTACCGTAAGCTGTTGAAACTTGCGCATGCAAAAAATGGCCGTCTGGTTTACAGCGGCAACTATGCCGGCACTACCAGATGATGTGAGTACGGGTTTCTGTTTATCTCAATTTCGACAGGCGGCTCTATGCTTTGTTTTCATGGGCTCAGTTCCGGGGTCAGAAAGAATTATCTGAAAGATAAGGTTGATGGTCTGCGTATTAAGTGGTAGGAAGCAGAAAAATCTGGCGACCACTTAACTGAATAACTCAATTTACATATGAAAAATAATCTGATTGCTGGTATTATTGTATCACTTGCAATGACCGGAATTTTTGGCGACGTTTCTTTCGCCGTTGACAAAAAAGCAGAGGTAAGGAGTGAGGTAAGAGCCGAAAGGAGAGCTGAGAGAAGAGAAGAGTTCAGGGCTGAAAAGAGAGCTTACAGAAAAGCGAGAAGAGCAAGAAGAGCCAGACACGAAGAAAGAAGAGCTCACAGAAGAGCCGAAAGAAGGGCTGAAAGAAGAGGATACGACGGCAGATAAGATTATTCCTTGCTGTCGGCACATATATTTATTGCTGGTGGGTGGTGATAACATTAGTAATAGATGGAATTGACAAGAAAAGCTCCTTCGCAAGATGGGGCTTTTTCTTTTTCGTGCTTTTGTTTTTATATCCCCTTCTTGGCGGGTTCGTTTTTTGTTGTCTCTGTTCGTTATTGGTTAGAAGTAAATTTTTTCCCTGTAATAGCTTCGCCCGTCGCCTGTCAGGGTATCTAAAGTGTCTGATTCACAATCCGTAAAAATCCACTTTGAAGCGTATGCTATCCCCCTGGTATCTATTCCTTTCGGCTCCACCATATCACTTAAGCTGTCATGAGGCTCTATTGGGAACATTTCCACTTCCCCCCAAATATCCATTTTCATTTCATCATAAGGGTGAAATTTTTCCTCATAATGAAAGGGAAACGTTAATCGCTCAATTTTTACAAAAAAGCCGGGGTTTTGCATTATAGTGTATAGTAACGATTGACCTTCTGCCTGAAAGGCATTGAAAAGCTCTTTAAGGGTCACGGCGGGGGTTTCGTTTTCTTTTGGCATAGCTTTATGGTGATGTGCTATTGTGTGTATACTATGTATAGTTCAATTTCAGCCTCTCAATCCATCTGGAAATCGTGGGTAAATTTCAATTTCTCTGCTAAACGCTTATCAATACGGTGTTCTGGGGTTTTCCCTATGTGGTTGATGTTGTGCGCATAAATAAGAGTTGTGTTTATGTTATGCAGCTTTATTGAATAACGGCCTTTGCGAGTGATTCATCGTCTCAAGTATCAGCTGTTCACAAGCTCTTCTGCTTCAAGCCAGTCATCTACATGAGAGTCATTAGATCTTCCTTTTGCTTTCCAGAGGCAATACGCAATAAATCTGATTTCTTCTTCCTGTTGTTCCTGTGATGTTGCGGCTTCAAAATACTCCGGTGCCGATAACTCCTCATTTTTTAATCTTTTTGCCATAGGTACTTTTGGTTAATTGTTTTTACTTCCAGTAAAACTTCATTATTGCATCTTATAACAGGTAAATGTTACCGATTTCGTGTGATTCTGTCCAGAGAAGTTCTGTTACATTTTTGCAAATTCTTTTTTTGACTTTGCAGCATTTTCACAGACCGGAAGAATTCATGCCCGTACACCGGAGAAGATTCATGAGAAGCTGATTCAGGTCATCAAGGTGAGAATTGCCTGGATGTTCGGGCTGCATTCCGTAAAAAATGTGCAGGTTCTGACCCCGATGAACAGGGATGGACTTAGGACTCGGACGTTGAATTATTGAGCAAAAAAGGCGCTTTTGCTCTTTTTGGTGGGGATCAAGTGATTGAAATCGGTAGAAAAAATATTACTCTTAAGCATAACTATTTCCTTTTTCCCTGAGCAATAACATTGGGTTTAATATGCGCCTATCTCGTTTGTTTGTGATTGTTTTTGTTGCTCTGTTGGGTGTTGCCACGCCTTTAAAGCGAGGCTGTACCTTCGAACCAGCGCAAAACTATGCAAAGGTAAAACTCCTGCAGCCGCAACTTTTGTCGTCTCCTCCTGCAGAAGGCACCAAGGAATGGGGAAAGCAGATCGACGCTGTTCTCCAGGCACAGTGTTGCTTGTCTTCGAAAGAACTTACTGCAATTAAGGATGAACAGCATGTTCGTCTTGAGATGATGACTTCATTGTTTGGCTCCTATTTTACAAGAGAGCGGTTACCAAAAATATTTGCAATGCTCGACCGCGTTATAAACAGTACAAGGTTGGCGATTGATGCAGATAAGAAATTTTGGCATACGCGCCGCCCTTACCTGACCGATTCTCGGGTCAAACTTTATGTCGATCCGATTAACGACAGCCCAGCCTATCCCAGTGGTCACACGACAGAAACGCGTGTGTTGGCTGAAGTATTAGGATTGCTGAATCCGGAAAAAATAACTGCTCTGCGTGCCCACGCTGAAGCCATAGCCATCCATAGAGTTGAAGCGGGAGTTCATTACCCCATTGATATCGAAGGTGGACGAATTCTGGCAATGCTCATCGTTGGCGCTTTGACTGCCAGTGATGATTTTCAGGCTGATCTTGCTACAGCTCGTAAGGAAATTTCGAGCAAGTAATTTCAGACTATGTGTGTACGAAACGATTGCAGAGTGATACTGGAATAGAAATAAATCACACAGAATGTTTCTGGTTGAGGAAGAACACCAAGAAATATGAATTTGCTACATCCTCACAGACAGGAAAAAAACATAAAGCAATGTGATATTGATAGTTACCCGCCATTTTAATACTTCGTATAGTGGTTGTTTTAATGCTACTTTTCGAGTTTCTCTAATTCGTATCTCGGAAAAATCTTTAGCAACTCACCGGGCATCATTGTAACTTGTTGCATTGTTTGGAAATCCTTATAAGCGTTGTAAATATTATAATTTTTGTCACTTTTACGTCGTTTTTCAAGTTTTTTCCGAGCGACTTTATTTTTTTACCGGATACTACCGATATGATTTTGAGGTTATAGAGCTTTTTGTAGAGGTAAAATCATCAGATTCACCGGGTTTTTAGATTTTATGGAGATCGAGGTTCAATACAACGGTATCGAAAACACGGTTCAGGATTTTTCTGCTGCTGATTATTATATCAACAGGGAACTGAGCTGGCTCTATTTCAATCAGAGGGTGCTTGAGGAAGCGCTGAAACCAGGATTGCATCCGCTTCTGGAAAGGGTGAAATTCATTTCGATTTTCAGTTCAAACCTTGATGAATATTTCATGATCCGTGTTGCCGGTATTGAAGATCAGTATGAGGCGGGTATTCAGGATCGGACAGTTGATGGGTTCACGCCTGCCGAGCAGCTTGACAATATTCGTGAAATGGTGCTCCAGCAGCTTAAGGAAAGAAATCACTGCTTTTATCATGACCTTTTGCCGGCAATGCAGCGGGAGGGGATAGCGTTTCTCCGTTTTGCAGAACTTTCTGTTGAGCATCAGAGCTTGCTCAGGGCATATTTCCAAAAGGAGATTTATCCGGTACTGACTCCGCTTGCTATTGATACCGGTCATCCGTTTCCTTTTATGTCGAATCTTTCGCTGAACCTTGCTATTGAGCTTGAGGATGAAAAGAGCATGACCTTGAAATTTGCCAGAGTGAAGGTGCCGAACATTCTGCCTCGCCTTATCCGCCTTAATGATATTCAGGGTTTGGCGTGCGATGATTCCGTTATACGGTTTATCTGGCTTGAGGATCTCATGCAAAACAATCTTGAGCAGTTGTTCCCGAAGATGAGAATTATCAACTCCTATCTTTTCAGGCTGATTCGGGATGCTGATATTGAAATCGAAGAGGATGAAGCGGGTGATCTGCTTCAGACTATTGAGCGGGGACTGCAGTCAAGACGGTATGGAAAGGTTGTTCGCCTCGACATTACTCCTGAAATGCCGCTTTCGGTGAGAACTCTGCTTATGAAAAATCTTGAGGTTAGTTCAAGAAACGTTTATGAAATAGATGGTGTACTTGGGCTTAGTGTTCTTATTGATCTTTTGAAGATCGACCGTCCGGATTTGAAAGATGAGCCTTTTGTTCCCTATAATCGGATTGAGGAAGAGTTCGGCCTGGATATTTTCACTGCAATCAGAGCGAAAGACCAGTTGCTTTACCATCCTTACGATTCATTTCAGCCTGTTGTTGATTTTATCAACAGTGCGGCTGCTGACCCCGATGTACTCTCAATCAAACAGACTCTTTACCGGGTAGGCAGTAATTCACCGATTGTCAAGGCTTTAATAAAGGCTGCTGAAGAGGGCAAGCAGGTGGCGGTTCTTGTTGAACTGAAAGCAAGATTTGATGAAGAGAACAACATTGTCTGGGCGCGGTCGCTTGAAGATGTCGGGGCGCATGTGATTTACGGTTTGCCGCGGCTCAAAACCCATGCAAAACTTACCATGATTGTCCGCCGGGAGCAGCAAAAGCTGAAACGGTACTTGCATCTTGGTACAGGAAATTACAACCCGTCAACAGGAAAAATCTATACCGACTACAGCCTTTTTACAACAAATGAGCTTCTTGCCAATGATGTTGCGGAGCTTTTCAACGCGCTGACTGGTTATTCTAAATATTCAGGGTATAAGACGTTGCTGGTTTCGCCAATCAATACCCGTAAAAGGATTATCGAGATGATTGAACGGGAGATTGAATGGAGCCGAAAGGCGAACAAGGGAAGGATTATCATGAAAATGAATGCTCTGGTGGATACAAAAACCATTCGGGCACTTTATAAAGCCTCATGTGAAGGTGTGAAGATTGATCTTGTCATTCGGGGAATCTGCTGTTTAAAACCTGGTATTCCTGGGGTCAGTGAACATATAAGGGTCATCAGCGTTATCGGCCGTTTTCTTGAGCACAGCAGAGCATACTATTTTCATAACGGGGGTAAGCCTGAGCTCTATCTTGGCAGTGCTGATATCATGCCGAGAAACCTTGACGATCGTGTTGAAACACTTTTTCCTGTTTATGACAAAACCTGTATCAAAAGTGTTAAATCGGATATTGATCTCATAATGAGTGATAATGTCAAAGCCTGGCAGATGAACCCTGATGGAACATATTCGAGGATTGATAATGGTGCACCGGAAGTAAACAGTCAGGTGATTACGTTGCGTCGATCGGCTATGAAAAAAACGTCCAAAAAATTTAAAGCGAAAAAAAACATAAACATGAGAACCCGCTGAGGTTTCCCGTGTTTTTTTGTATTAAAAGGGTAACTATCTACATCTTTTTTGCTGAAAAATTATTTTGACTATCATAATGGGGAAGACGAGTGATGTAGTGCCGTAATTATTTTTATAAGTAGATAAGTAAACTATCAGGGAGATAAGTGTCATGACTAATAAAATATCAGAAATAACGTTTGCCGATGTAATGGGTAGTCTGGATGGTAAAGATGATATTGATTGTTCAAATAAGGGATTAACATCTCTTGCCGGTTGTCCGGAGCATGTAAAAGGAAATTTTAATTGTTCGGGGAACCAGCTTAAAACACTTGAAGGAGCGCCTAAAAAAATTAAAGGGTATTTCAATTGTTCAAATAACCAGTTGACTTCACTTGACGATGGCCCGGATGAAGTTAAAGGTGATTTTGATTGTTCAAACAATCAATTGACTTCTTTACATGGCAGCCCGATGTTCATTATGGGAGATTTTTCTTGTGCCGGCAACCTTTTGACTGCCCTTAACGGTGAAATCAATGATGTCAGTTCCGAATCCAAAGCACATGCAGGATGCCCGCAGATAGTAGAGGGGGATTTCAATTGCTCCGGCAACAAGCTGACAATATTGGAAGGTGCACCTAAGATAGTAGGTGGTGATTTCAATTGTTCAAATAACCAGTTGACCTCACTGAACGGATCATCTAAAAAGGCTCAAGGAGATTTTGATTGTTCAAACAATCAACTGACCTCTTTACATGGTTGCCCGATGTTTATTATGGGAGATTTTTCTTGTGCTGATAATCAATTGATATTCCTTGTAGACGGGCCTCAGGAAGTTTATGGCAATTTTGATTGTTCAAACAATCAGTTGACCTCTCTCAAGGGAAACCATAAAAAGGTTACCGGTAGTTTTAATTGTTCGGTTAACCAGTTAACCTCACTTAAAGGTTCTCCCAAAGAAGTTGAATCGTTTGATTGTTCAAACAATCATTTGATTTCACTGAAAAAGTCTCCTGAAAAAGTCAAAGGAAATTTTAATTGTTCAAAAAACCAGTTAACGTCGCTCAAGGGTGCTCCTGAAAAAGTCAAGGGAGATTTTGATTGTTCAGAGAATCAGCTCATAGCACTTGAGCCGCCTCTGAAAAAAGTTTATGGTGATTTTATTTGCAGGGATAATGCTCAACTGTTTCGTGAGGAAGACGTTCGATTGGCTTACAAAATAAAAGGTCATTACATTTTATAGTACATGCTTTTCTCATTCTGTATGAGAAGCAGGAAGCATAAGAGCCGTTTATTTTTGCATTAACAGTGTTTAGTAAAGGAGCAAAAACTATGGCAAAGAAAAATGTGGAGATCAAGTGGCTGAAAGAGCCGGAAAGTCAGGATTACCCCGCGGCAAAATCCTATTTGACTCTTATTTATGATGAATCTGTAAGTAAATCCTTAGTAAAAAAATTGAAAAGAGCCTCTACTATTTCGGAGTTCAAGGCTAAAGATATTTTTAGGGCCTCTGGCTTGTCATTGCTTGGTGTTAGTAATAAGCATGTTGAAAAAGACCAGCATAAAATTGACTCGGGTGATGAACTTTCTCCCCTCCTTTTGGTAAGGGATTCAATTCACGGCAAAGTGATTATTGCCGATGGATATCATCGGTTGTGCGCGGTCTATTCTTATAATGAAGACGCTATTATTCCATGTAAAATTATATAGTGAAAAACTGTATTCGACACCCATTTGTATATAATGCTGGCTTTGTGTGTAAGGTATGTAACGGTAAATCAGTGCTGTTCTTTCGATAAAATAAGTAATAAGGCTTCTTATATAGTTGGAATTTGAATGTTTACAGACCCTTTATAATTTATAAGGAAAAGCAATGCACGCCAAAATCACATTTTCATGCGATTTTGAAGATGAGTCTCTGATAATAGTTCTTAAAGGTAATCAATGGTGGCCTGTATTTAACCAGAAATCCAGTGATGCAGAAAAAATTATTACGGAGATGAAAGACTCTGTCAAAGAATGTGATATTGATCTTTTTTTGAGCAGTAAAAAGTTTGTTCTTTTAAGTGCCGTAACAGAAACTCGTGGTACATTATCATATGAGCGCAACGTCTGGGTGCTTCGACTTCTTAATGCAAATCTCTCTTTACTTCAGCTTGATTGTCAGGTGTTTGTTCATAAATGCATTAAACATGCAAATCAAATACAAAAAAAGATCCGTTTTTATGATAAACCTGTTCAACTGGTAGAGCGAAACCGTAAGGATCCTATTATTGAAGGGAAAATTCTTGCATCTAAAAAAGATCGTTTTTTATATGCAAGAAAACAGAAAAAGGTAGAGTATGTTGTTGGGGTTATTGGTTTGCTTGTTTTTGTTTTTCTTTTAATACTGACATATCCTTGGCCATTCAGAGATTATAATAACCATACACAAATGTGGTTATTTGCAATTTTTGAAAAGCTTATCGGTTCTGTAGCTGTTACAGCCCTGATTTCTTTTGCACAATTTCATACGTTTTATGTCTCGCTTCATGAAGACTCAATAAAGTGGTCAATTGCCGGTGAACCAGAAAAGAAAGCTATTAAGACATTGATTTAAACCATTTTTTATCTTGGCATGGTAGAACAAAATAAATACAAAATTGGTAATCAAGCTCTTTAATATATTTGGAATTCGAATGTTTAGAACTCTTTTATAATGAAATACAGGTGTCAATTTTATGTACACAAAGGAAAATTCATAACATGAAAAAAAACATAGTACTTATTTTATTGCTTTTTGCTTTTACTGTAACAAACAGCATTGTTTATGCTATCGGCCCCAATCAAACAGCAAAAACGCCAAAGACCGTTACAACAGTTTATACAAGTGCTAAAGATATTGCCCCTAAATCCTTTACGGTAGAAACAGGGCAGAAAGTTCGTTTTGAAGTCGACCCTATGGATACAGGTTCTGGATGCATGAGCGCCATTATGATTCCCGGCCTCTGGGACAAACCTGAGCCTCTCGTAAAGGGTAAAAAAATTGTGATGGAATTTACCCCGAAACATCCTGGTTCATATAGAATAACCTGTGCTATGGGTATACAGCGTGGTGTGATTAACGTCAAATAGGCAGTTCAAAAAAAGTTCGTTCATGCAGAAGATGTCGATTTCTCTGGCTGTTTCCTTGGCTATTGTCATGGCTGTAGTAGGCATTGGCATCGGATACTGGCTGACCCCGCAGTACACTCTTTCGATGTACGATAAAAATACCATGAATTTGGGGCAGCCTGACAAATGGGTTGACCTGCGTTATCTGAATGGAATGATTGCCCATCACCGAGAAGCAATGATTCTTGCCAAACGGGCAGCCATAAGCCAGAGGCAGGAAATTAGAAAGTTGAGTGGAGATATTCTGAACAACGAATCTGCCGCTGTAGCAGAGCTATACCGCTGGAAAAAAGAGTGGTATGGAGACCAGAAAAAGGTGCGGGATCCTGATGTAGTCCACCTTGGCAGCTACAATAAAACACTTGACCTGCGCTTTCTTAATGCTCTTGTTGCCCATCATGAAAACGGCATCCGAGTGACCAGGGAAATCCGTTTAAAGTCGAGTCGTAACGAAATTCTCGATAATGCTGACAGTGTTGAACTGTTTCTTCAGGAAAATCTCAGCATACTCAGGCAGTGGAGAAAAGAGTGGTATAATGTTATTGATACCAGTCCTGACCCATGACGACCCGAACATACACAGTCAAAGGGATGCATTGTGCGAGCTGTGCAGCAATAATTACAAAAAAGCTTTCACTAGTTAAAGGTATTAAACAGGTCGACATCAATCTTGCTACTGAAACAGCAAAAATTGAATTTGACAACAATGTTCTTACTGTTGACGTACTGAACGAAGTTATTGGTAAATACGGCTATACCCTTGTTGCTGAACAATCGGGAGAGAACTGCAGCATCCCTGGAACTGTTTCTGGAGCTGCAAGCCACAAAGAAGAGAAAGAGAAGGAACTGCTTGAACAACTCGCAAAGGTGCAGTTTGCACTGCCAATAGCTCTGCTTGTCTTTATCCTCATGATGTGGGATATCAGTGCACAGTTTTTTGAGGTTATTCCGAATCTTCCGATTCCTATGGAGCTGTTCAATATTATCTCAATGGCTCTTGCCACGTATGTGGTTTTCAGAATAGGCGCACCATTTCTGCACGGCATTACCCTGTTTATCAGGAACGGAGCTGCCAGTATGGATACTCTTATCGGTATTGGTACACTTACAGCTTACCTCTACAGTGCCGTTATTACCCTTATTCCCGCAGTCAGGGAACTGCTGCATATTCCCGATTATACATACTTCGATGTTACTATTGTTGTTATAGGGTTTGTTCTTCTGGGTAAATATCTTGAGGGTCGATCAAAAATGAGAACCGGTGAAGCCATTGAAAAACTGATCGGTCTGCAGGCAAAAACTGCCTTGGTAAAAAGAGATGGAACGGAAATCGAAATTTCTGTGAATGAGGTCAAAAAGGGAGATACTGTTATCATAAAACCGGGTACAAAACTGCCGGTTGATGGTAATATCATTGAAGGATATTCATCGATTGACGAGTCAATGGTTACAGGAGAATCCATACCGGTAGACAAAAAGGCTGGTGATCCGGTCATTGGTGGCACCATCAACAAGCAGGGTTCATTCATGTTCAAGGCTTCACATGTTGGATCCGAAACGGTACTTGCCCGCATTATCAGGATGGTGGAAGAGGCGCAAGGATCAAAAGCGCCTATACAGAATATTGCCGACAAGATCGCAGGAATCTTTGTTCCTGCTGTGCTGGTTATTGCTGTGGCAACTTTCATTGTATGGCTGACTTTCGGTTCGTCACTTCTGGGATTTTCAGTTGCCCTCTCCTATGGCATTTCCGGATTTGTCGGGATTCTGGTAATCGCCTGCCCCTGTGCACTCGGGCTTGCAACACCTACCGCTATTATTGTTGGCATCGGGAAAGGGGCTGAATACGGCATCCTGATCCGGAATGCCGAGAGCCTTGAAAAACTCAGCACTGTTGATACCGTAGTATTTGATAAAACCGGAACGATCACCACTGGATGCCCCAAGGTTACCGATGTCACAGTTTTGTCCACAGAGATTACTCCTACCGCTTTGCTTCAGCTTGCTGCCAGTATTGAAAATCGTTCTGAACATCCGCTTGCACAGGCAATTGTTGATGAGGCAAAAAAACAAAAACTTACTTTAAGCAATATTTCCGGATTTGAGTCGCTTGACGGTATGGGCGTCTCAGCTTTGATCGAAACAGTACCATTCACTATACGAAAGCCTGTTGGTGCAGAAAAAAACATGCCTCATGTTAAACGACTGCAAGATCAAGGCAAAACAGTAGTCATGATTGAAGAATGTGGGGTTTGCAAAGGATTGATTGCTCTCAGTGACACTGTAAAGGCAGAAGCAAAAGCGGCCATATCGGCGCTTCATCAAAAGAGGCTTAAAGTAATCATGCTGACTGGCGACAATTATGCTGCAGCACACTACATGGCTCAACAGGTTGGTATTGACGAAGTGATTGCCGAAGTGCTTCCACAGGAAAAGGCAAAAGTAATCAGGAAACTGCAAGAAAAGGGGAAAAAAATTGCCATGGCGGGAGATGGTATCAATGATGCTCCGGCCCTTGCCCAGGCAGATGTCGGCATAGCCATGGCAACAGGAACCGATGTTGCTATTGAATCCGCAGGCATCACCTTGCTTAAGGGTGACATCAACAAGGTTGCGCAAGCGATCACTTTGTCTCGCAGCACCATGAACGTTATCCGCCAGAATCTTTTCTGGGCATTTATTTACAACATCATTGGCATCCCAATTGCTGCAGGGGCGCTTTATCCTTTCTGGGGCATCTTTCTGAACCCGGTATTTTCGGGTCTTGCTATGGCAGGCAGCAGTGTTTCAGTGGTCAGCAACTCACTTCGTCTGAAAACGAAAAAACTGGATAAAAAACCTTGAAAAAGCAGGTGAGCATTACCTCGCTGAGTCCCTTGTGAAATGCAAGACAGTGGTATTATTTCTTGTGATTGATTGAGGGTGCTTTGCAAAGCAGAAAAAGAAAAAATCCGTGCTCCAGTCAACCTGATACTGTAATGTTTCGTTATATTGAAAGTGATTGTTTAATTTCAAAACATATGATGCCGGCGTTCAAATGATTAGCTCTATTAAAAAAACTTTATCACGTTGAGCAGCATCGTAAACAAAAATCAAGGAGATACCAGTGAAAGGAAACCCGAAAATAATTGCGAAACTCAACAGCCTGTTGTCTGATGAACTGACAGCTATCAACCAGTACATTGTACACTCGGAAATGTGCAGTAACTGGGGATACGAAAAACTGCACAATGCTGATGAAAAACGTGCAATTGATGAAATGAAGCATGCCGAAAAACTTATAGCAAGGATTATTTTTCTCGAAGGAGTTCCTGTTGTCAGCGATCTTAACAAGATAGCAATCGGAGCAGATGTTGCTGCTCAGCATAACAACGATCACTCTTCCGAAGAGGGAGCAGTAGCATCATACAATGATGGCATAAGGCTTGCTGTCGAAGTTGGTGACAACGGCACACGCGAATTGCTTGAAGCAATCCTCAAGGATGAGGAGGTACATATTGACTGGCTTGAAGCACAAATTGACCAGATCAGCCAGATGGGTATCCAGAACTATCTTGTTGAACAGCTTGGATAACTCATAACCATGCTGCAACAGTTTATACTTTTTCACCCGGTTTGACCGGGTGACTTTTTATATAGGAATTGAGGGTATATTTATCAGATAATTGAGACATTATTTATAGCCAAATACGTCAGGCACCGTCATCTTTCGGTGGATTCTATAACTCCTTTCCATGCTTGTCCACCGCATTTTTCCTATCTTGCAGTAAAATAACCGGAGGATAAAAATATGGCATGTTTTATAGCACCTACTGCGGCTGCAATCATAGCAACACGTTTAAAGAAAAAGAGTGCGCAAAAGTATCATCTGGACTGGTTAAGCAGTATGCTTTGGGGTGGGGTTATTATGTTGCTCGTTGATCATTTAGCCAATAAGGAGATTGTACTATTCCCGCCATTTTTAACGGCAATGCAGAACCCTGCAAATATACCTGTAATATTAAAGGAAATTGTAACCACAGGTATAGCAATGACAGGTGCAGTTGTTGTAGTTTGGGCGGTAATGGTTTTAGTCGCGAACAAAGCTTCTAAACACAGAGCGCATGGTGAGAGTCTGCGAGGATATGCAGAATCACTTTAACATCTGGGCATATAACCTCGCAACAAAAAATCCTTCGATTTCGGAGCTTTCTGCATGACAGAGGCCTAAGTTTTGAAATGGTGTTGTTCGGGAAGCAGTGCCATTTTTCTGTAATGTTTCTGTTTTTGGCTCAGTGTTTCATACCTGAGTAGTGTAGCCTGCCTTTTTTAAGGTCTCTTTTTTTCATCAGGACAAAGATGACTGGTGTCATGATGAGAACATGAACTGCTGATGATATCATTCCTCCTATCATTGGGGCGGCTATCGGTTTCATTACATCGGCTCCGGTACCTGTTGACCACATGATCGGAATCAGACCAAGAAGCGCTACTGCCACAGTCATCAGTTTTGGACGCAGACGGAGCACCGCACCTTCAAAGGTGGCATCGTAAATATCCTGCTCGGTGCAATGTCCATTGACAAGTTTTTTATCCAAAGCTTCGTGCAGGTAAATGACCATCACTACTCCGGTTTCCACAGCAATTCCATACAGAGCAATAAATCCGACCCAGACGGCAACCGATAAATTATAACCCAGAGCTGCAACAAGGTAGACTCCGCCAACAAGAGCGAAAGGGACTGAAAGCATGACCATGGATGCCTCCAGAACCGAATGGAAAGTGAAGTAGAGCAGGATGAAGATGACCACCATACCAAGCGGTATAAGTACCTGAAGACGCGCTTTGGCACGAATCTGGTTCTCCCACTGACCGGACCAGGTGAGGTAATAGCTGGGTGGTAGTTTGAGCTTTTTTTCCAGTATTTCCTTTGCTTCTGTTACAAAACTGCCCATATCGCGGCCTCTGACGTTGAGATAGACAAGCGATCGTAAGAGACCTCCTTCACTGTTTATTTCTGGCGCACCGGTAGAAATTTTCAGTTTTGTTACCATTGAAAGTGGCACTTGCGCACCATCCATACCGCTTATCAGAATACGCTGGATGGCGGGAATGTTATCACGGTAGTCGCGCAGGTATCGAATGCGTATAGGGAACCGGTTACGTCCTTCAACACTTGTTGAGAGCATTTCTCCACCAAGGGAGGTTTCAATAACATCCTCAATTTCACTTATATTTACGCCATAACGGGCAGCAGCTTGTCGGTCGATGTCAATGTCGAGGTAGTTTCCTCCGGTCACCCTTTCAGCCACGACGTCGGCAGCGCCATTGATTGGTTTAAGAATTGCTTCGGCCTGAATCGCCAGATCCTTTAATATATTGAGATCATTCCCGAAAATTTTGACTCCCAGGTCAGTGCGCACACCGGTGGAGAGCATGTTTATTCGATTGATGATTGGCTGTGTCCAGCCATTGCGAATACCGATCTGCTGCAATTTGGCATCCAGTTCGCTTACGATGTCAGCTTTTGTTACTCCCGGTCGCCACTTTTCTTGGGGTTTCAGGATGATGATACTTTCAAACATTGAGACTGGTGCAGGGTCCGTAGAGGTTTCTGCCCGACCAACCTTGCCGAGCACATGCTCGACTTCGGGCTGGCTTTTGATAAGAGAGTCTTGTACTTGGATGATGCGTTTAGCTTCGGTTATCGAGACGTTGGGCAGCGTTACGGGCATATAAAGCAGTGAGCCCTCATCAAGGGGTGGCATGAATTCGGAACCAAGATTCATGAAGATTGGAATAGCTATAGCTAACGCCAGAAGGTTAAGGGCTATGGTAGTTTTTTTCCAGATCAATACCCAGCGAATAACCGGCGAATAAAGTTTAATGAAAAAGGTGGAAACTGGATTGGCGCTTTCTGGAGGCATTTTGCCGCGCATGAAAAAGTACATGAGTACCGGTACCAGTGTGATGGCTATCAGGGCTGAGCCCATCATGGAAAAGGTTTTGGTGAATGCGAGGGGATGGAACAGTTTGCCTTCCTGCCCTTCTAGCATAAATACCGGTATAAAGGAGAGTACGATGATTGCAAGAGAAAAGAATATCGCTCGTCCTACCTGTTTTGCTGAGCTGATGACGATATCAAGACGTTTTGCTGTGCGTTCTTCAGGTGGAATTTCTGAGAGATGGCGATAACAGTTTTCGACCATAATTACGCCCGCATCAACTAATACACCAATAGCAATAGCGATGCCGCCAAGAGACATGATATTTGACGTGACCCCCATCAGCTTCATGGTAATAAATGCGATCAGTACGGATATTGGCAGCGTCAGCACAATAACAAGTGCACTCTGAAAATGGAGCAGGAAGATCAGAATGACCAAGGCTACGATGAGTGATTCTTCCAGCAGGTTTTTCTTCAGAGTATCAACAGCCCGCATTATCAGGTCAGACCGATCATAGGAGACCATGATTTTTAATCCGGGCGGCAATCCTTTTTTCAGCTCAGTTATTTTTGCCTTTACACGATCAATGACCTCTTTGGCATTTTCGCCATATCGCATGATGACGATTCCTCCTACCGCTTCGCCTTTTCCATTCATATCTAAAAGTCCGCGACGGATAGCGCTTCCTGTTTGAACAGTGCCGAGATTTTTAACGTAAATTGGTATGCCGCGCATGTCAGCTCCCACTGCAATGTTTTCAAGGTCTTCCCTGGATTTGATGTAGCCTCTTCCGCGAATGAGGTATTCTGCATTGGCCTGTTCAATCAGTCTGCCACCTACATCCTTGTTGGAGGCCTTGACGGCATCCATGACCTTACCTGCCTTGATGTTATAAGCAAGCAATTTGCTTGGATCAAGATCAATTTGATATTCTCGAACCAGTCCACCGATTGATGCAACTTCTGCGACGCCTGGTACCGAGTTGAGCTGATAACGAACAAACCAATCCTGTAAGGTTCGAAGTTGCTCCAGATCATATCCCTTTCCTTCAATGGTGTACCAGAATACATGACCAACTCCTGTACCGTCCGGACCAAGAGTAGGAACCACGCCCTGCGGCAAAAGGGAGGCCGCATAGTTCAGACGTTCAAGAACGCGGGTTCTAGCCCAGTAAATATCAGCCTTGTCTTCGAAAATGACATAGATCATGGAGAATCCGAAGGCACTTGATGCGCGTACGGCACGGACCTGAGGTAGTCCTTGTAGGTTAGTTACAAGCGGGTAAGTTACCTGATTCTCCACAACCTGTGGAGACCTGCCAGGATAGTCGGTAAAAACGATTACCTGATTGTCGGAGAGGTCGGGTATTGCATCAACAGGTGTTTTATAGACAGACCAGATTCCTGCGGCTATTATCAGCCCGAAAACCATCAGGATGATAATCCGGTTACGGGTGGAATATTCAATGATCTTTTCTATCATGGCAGTGATTTTTGTCGACCATCGTTAGGTGGTTATTGTCTGCTCATTCTATTTATTTTAAAAGAGCTCTGTTTGCAGGCTTTTTTTGAGCTGGCGGAACGCCGACGTTTTGGCCAGTTGCAGTTGGTATTGTTTTATGCCCTTCGCTGTTACCTTTCAGTTGAGATTCAGAATCAATAAGGTATCCTCCAGATATGGCCACCTTGTCGCCCAGATTAATGCCTGATAAAATTTGGACTGTATTGGTGCTTTTGTGTCCAAGCATAACATTACGTGGTTCAAACATTCCCGGAGCACTTTCGACCCAGACTACTTGGCGTATGCCAGTATCTATGACGGCTGATATCGGGAGTACAATTGCCTGGCCGAGAGGAATTTTGATGACAGCGTTGACAAACATTTCTGGTTTAAACTTCATGCCGGGATTTGCCATTTCCACTCTTGCTCTGACAGTTCTTGTTTTGGGATCGAGAAACGGATAAATGAAACTTATTTTGCCTGTAAATGTTTCGCCGGGGAACGATTGCGATCGAATTTCAACTTGCTGGCCTGGATGAATGCTGGAAACCTCGTTTTCATAAACCTCAAGCTCAACCCATACTCTGGAGAGGTCAGCAATGTTGAAAAGCACCTCTCCGGTATTGACATATTGCCCAAGCTGCACCATTTTCTCAATAACCATGCCGGAGAGCGGAGTATAGATGGTGATCTTCATGTTTGGTTTGCCACTCTGTTCCAGCTCACCAATCTGAGTCTCTTTGAGACCAAAGAGTTTAAGCCTTTGCCTGGCTGATGATACCAGCCCTTCGCCATTCTCGGAGATGGAGGAGATCGGTGAATTTTTCATCTGGTTCCGGCTTTTTATGGCAAGCAGGTACTCCTGCTGTGCGGCTACGATATCGGGAGAGTATATTTCGGCAACAGGCTTCTCTTTGCTAATGAACGTTCCTATTGAGTTGATATGGAGTTTCTCGATACGTCCAGCAATCCATGACGTGACCTTAGCTTGTCGTGACTGATCGTATTGCACGATGCCTACGGTGTTGATCTCCTTGTTCAGTGGCTCTGTTCTTGCTTCTATTGTTGCCACATTAGCCATGATCCGCTGGTGCGTTGAAATATCAACGTGATCAGTAATTTCTGTTTGTTCTCCCACGATTTTAACACTGCTGTTTTTGCCGTAATTAATCTCAATTTTTTTTATCAGTTCCATCCCACATATCGGGCATAAGCCTGGTTTGTCTTTGATGATGTAAGGATGCATAGAGCAGGTGTATAGTTGTGTGTGTTGAGCCGTCTGTCCAGTAGTTGCTTTTATGGAATGCAGGTTCTGCCATAACAACCAGCCTATTGTTACTGCTAAAGCGATAAGAATAACCACAAGGGGAATAACTATTTTTTTATTCAAAGCCATTGTTGTCGCTTAATATTGTTGATTTTAATACTGTCAAAAGTGTTATGGTGTAATTTCCGTGTTTTTTATTTGTACCGTCGGTAGTGAGTTGATATCAGTTCCGATTGCAGCTTCGAGCTGCGCCAGTTTCATCATGTATTCTGCCTGCGACTCGTAGAGTTCACGCTTGTAATTGAACAGGTTCATCCTGCTATCAAGCAGTGTCATGAAATCAACTTTATTGACCCGGTAACTGATAAGTGCTGATTCAAAAGACTGCTCTGCTTGTGGAATAATTCCTTTTTGGTAAAGTTCTACCAGCTTACGCCGGCGGTCCAATTGAATAAGGGTTTCGTTGATGGTATAGGTTATGGTGTTTTTCAAAGCAACAAGTTCTTCAGATACCATCGCTGTTTCGAACGTTGATTCTGACTGCATAGCCTTTCGTTTAGCCTTCTGGAAAGGCAAGTTAAAAGCGATTCCAACACTGAACATGTTATAACCCGGATCGACCACCATTTCATTTGAAATAGCTTTGCGGAACATATACTCAAATGAAAGGTTAAAATCGGGATAAAACTCCTTCTGTGCCAGCCTGCGGGATGCTTCTGCCTTTTTTATTAGGCTGTTGAGACTTTTTATCTGAGGGCGATTTTCAATAGCTGTTTCGTCCAGTTTTTCCATTGAGAACGTGATTTGCGGCAGAGTAAAATCGGGGATGGTCCCGATAGGGATATTGCCTGGGCGATAGAGAAGGTAATTGAGGTTGGCTTCAAGGCTTTTGCGTTGCTGGCGCAAGGTTATTTGCATATCAATCATTTTTGACTTTTCAAGACCAGCCTTGAAAATATCCTGTTGCACGCCCAGGCCAACAGAGTACTTCAATTCGGATATTTTTACAAAATCACTCAGGATTTTCAGATTGTTATCAATGATTGCTAATCCTTTGTCAATTGCCCAGATTTGGTAACAACTCTCTTTAACCATTCGAGCCAGCTCAAGTTTGCGCTCTTCAAACGTCCATTTGTATGACTCTGCGTCATGTAAGGCAACATCTTTTCGGGCAACTTGCTTGCCCCAAAAAGGAATTTGCTGGGATAAGCCAACTACTATGGCCGATTGAGGATCTTTGTTAAAAACAACAGGTTCCCGAGTCAGCATATTCTGCATTTTTAACATAATCATCGGGTCTTCCCATGCCGAAGCCTGCTTTACCTTGCTTGAATACATTTTCCAGCGTGATTCAGATGCTTTCAGTTCAGGATTATTGGTGAGTGCTGCAGCTACAAGAGTTGCCAGATTTTCTGTTGGTAATTTTATCTCTTCCGGCCGTCCTTCTTTTGGTGAACTCAATAACAGTATCAGCAAACCAAGTGTATAAACTTTCCTCATAGAAAATTTTGATAAATTTATTCCATGATCTAATAAGATAATATGGAGAGATGCTTTTTATTGAAAAAATAAGGTATAAAGCTCTAACTTCACACGGTTTTTCATTTTTTATTACCCAGGTGGTGCTCATAACGGGAAGATAGCATTAGTGTGACGGTTGCAATCAGATGCTTAATTGTGAAACAAAGGGAATTGCTGAAACCATCAGGGTCAAGGGCATTTTGACGTTCAGAAAGGTACGTATGGCATAATCAATTCACCACAATTATGATAACGCAGCATATCTTTAAGTTGTCGACCTGAATTTTTTTACTGGCACTTCTATTCAATTAGAAATAGTTCATTTCAATTGTCAGGTCAAGCTGTTGGGAGTTGAACGAAAACAAAGCTTCATCGAAGGATGGCGGCCCGCGTCTGATTTTCGGATTATTGGAAACACCAAACCCCTCTTTTGGAATACCTATAAAGGTTTTGTCCATTTTTCCGTTGCTGTTTTCATCGTGTAATACACTGACGGCATACGTCCCATAAGGGATGTTTTTGAAGGCAGCCTCATTCGATGAACTGCTGCATTTATTGACCAACGTGGCAAAGGCATATTCCGGTTTGTCCGGGAATCCTTTCTTTGCCGTATAAAGTGCTATTCCGAGCATGCCGTTACTGTTTTTCAAGCCTTTGACGTGTACCGTTATGCAGCCGGTCTGACCTGGAACGCATATCAGTGTCACAGCGTTTTCTGCCAAAAGAGGTTTTATGGTAACAAAAGAGAGCATGGCAAAAAGTGCCAGGAGTTTTTTCATGGTTTAGTTATATAAAATATATATTTCAAGGTTTTCGCTAATTCGTCAATAGTATAATCAATTTCTTTTTGCATTGCACAAGCTTAAATTGACGGAGTAATGATGTTTTTTTGATTCATTGATCTATTTGTATTTAGTATATTATAAGCATTGAAAATAAAGTGTATTAATAAATATATGCTCAACGCATATTTGTACCTTTAATAAGCCGTAGTGACTGAGACTGTTGGCTGCTATGGGGTTTAAGTATTTGGTTCATTTTATAGTGCTAAACTAAATAGTATTACATCTGTAGACATTGCAAATTTATATTGAACAATACGCTTGCTTCACTCTATTGGAAGCCTTTTGGCTTTGTTTTTTTATTGGGCATTGTTCATAACAACTTAAACACAGCACAATAATGGAAGGTATTGGAATAACACCGACGTTTCCAGGTCATACTATTGGCGAATGGTCTAATACTGGCGCATTTGCGGCTCTGCGTTCAGATGGTTCTGTGGTAACGTGGGGTGATTCTGGCGGTGGCGACAGTAGTAGTGTTGCGGGTAAGCTTGATGGTACGGTAGATGTTGTGCAGGTTTTTTCGACAGTACATGCATTTGCCGCCCTGCGTGTGGATGGTTCTGTGGTAACGTGGGGGTTAAATTCTATGGGTGGGGATAGCAGTAGCGTTGCTGATAAGCTGAATGGTACGATAGCTGTAAAGCAGGTTTTCTCTACAAGTTTTGCATTTGCGGCTTTGCATGCAGATGGTTCCGTGGTAACGTGGGGAGGAAATTTTGGGGTTCCGAATGCTGAAAATTTTGGCGGCGACAGTAGCAGGGTTGCAGCATTGCTGGATGGAACGGTAGACACGAAGGATGTGATACAAATTTTCTCTACATCAGGAGCTTTTGCTGCTCTGCGTGCGGATGGCTCGGTGGTGACATGGGGAAATTCAGCGAATGGAGGCGATAGCCATCTTGTCGCAGGTCCGCTGGACGGAACGGTAGACACGAAGGATGTGATACAAATTTTCTCTACATCAGGAGCGTTTGCTGCTCTGCGTGCAGATGGTTCTGTGGTAACGTGGGGAGATAGTGCAACTGGGGGTGATAGCCATCTTGTAGAAAATTCGCTGAATGGTTCAGTAGCTGTGGAGAAAGTTTTCTCTACAGGGTCTGCCTTTGCTGCTTTGCGTGCAGATGGTTCGGTGGTGACATGGGGGAATTCAGCGAATGGAGGCGATAGCCTTCTTGTAGCAGGTCCGCTGGATGGTACGGATAATGCGAAGGATGTGGAACAGATTATTTCGACATCGGGTGCGTTTGCTGCTTTGCGTAAAGATGGCTCGGTAGTAACATGGGGAAATCCAGCGAATGGCGGTGATAGCCATCTTGTCGCAGGTCCGCTGGATGGTACGGTAGATGTTGTGAAGGTTTTTTCAAACGGTTCAGCGTTTGCGGCGCTTCGGACAGATGGCTCTGTGGTAACTTGGGGAGACAGTGCAAATGGCGGTGACAGCCACCTTGTTTCGGATCAATTGAATGGCACGATAGATGTGGTAAAGATTATTTCAACATCGGGTGCATTTGCTGCTCTCCGAACAGATGGTTCGGTAGTAACGTGGGGAAATAGTGCTAATGGCGGCAACAGCACCAGCGTTGTGAGTAATCTGAATGGTACGGTAGATGTGGTGAAAGTTTTCTCGGTGGCGGGTGCCTTTGCTGCTCTTTTAGCGGATGGCTCAATGGTCACGTGGGGGGATGGTACAACTGGCGGTAACAGCAGCAGCGTTGCACCTAAACTGGACGGTACGATTCCTGTCGTTGATATTGATAATATTTATACAAATGTTATTCAACATGCCCCTACCGGTGAAGTGACCATTGATGTGATTGGCGGTATATTGCAGCAGAATGCCCACCTTACAGCCAATACCACCACTAATACCAATCCTTTATCTGATCCAGACGGTCTTGGCACTTTACA
>Ga0194037_1000194_pt1 | contig 47064 bp, 38 predicted proteins | sample JunL306m_MetaG_FD_148653 | JGI IMG/M metagenome (GOLD analysis project Ga0194037, IMG submission 148653) | Anoxic zone freshwater microbial communities from boreal shield lake in IISD Experimental Lakes Area, Ontario, Canada - Jun2016-L304-6m | ecosystem: Environmental > Aquatic > Freshwater >... | reverse complement strand
CCGCACCATTGCACTCGAGCAGGATGTTCTTCAGAAGAACAATCTTCTTGCTGAAAGAAATCGTGGATATTTTGAGGCGCGGAATATTTTGGCGCTTAATTTTTTAAGTTCTCCCGGATCAGGTAAAACTTCTTTCCTTGAAAAAATTATACCTCTTCTTCATCAACAAGTTCCGGTATCTGTTATAGAAGGAGATCAGCAGACAACGAACGATGCAGATCGAATTCATGCCCTTGGAGTGCCCGTGATCCAGATTAATACAGGTTCAGGATGCCATCTTGACGCCTTGATGGTCAATAGTGCCATGAAAGCGCTTGAACTGCAGGATAACTCGCTCCTCTGTATTGAGAATGTCGGAAATCTTGTTTGTCCCGCCATGTTTGATCTTGGTGAAGCCCTGAAAGTAGTGATTATAAGCGTGACAGAAGGTGATGACAAACCGCTTAAGTATCCGACGATGTTTCATGAAGCGGATCTTTGTATTCTGAACAAGATTGATCTTCTTCCCTATGTTGATTTTGATGTCCGCACATGCAGGGAGAATGCTATGCGTGTCAATCATCATCTTGAATGGTTCGAAGTATCAGCAAAAACCGGAGAGGGACTTGGTGTCTGGCAGGAGTGGATTGAAAATAAACTGAGACAGCGCTGAGTCTCAAGAATCATACCGCTGAAGAGCGGAGGCGACTGCAGGTCAATGGTATTGTGCAAGGGGTAGGATTCCGGCCGTTTATCTATAGACTTGCCGTTCAAAACGCATTGAGAGGTTTTATTAGAAACACTTCTTCAGGCGTCTTGATTGAGGTACAAGGTATCCCTGAAGTCCTGGAAAACTTCTGTCAATCAATCAAGACGGAATCTCCACCTCTGGCGAAAATAGAAGCAATCGAGCTGTTTACTATCGCTTGTGTCGCCGAAGATGGATTTGTGATTGGTGATTCCACTACCGGTTCGGAGGTCGAGACACTCATACCACCTGATATTGCTCTTTGCAGTGATTGCCATCGTGAACTTTTTGATCCGTCAGACCGGCGGTTTCGTTATCCGTTTATCAACTGCACCAATTGCGGCCCGCGCTATACCATTGTTGAGCGTTTACCCTATGATCGCCCTTATACATCGATGCATGGTTTTACAATGTGCCCTGAATGTGAAAAAGAGTACCATGATCCACTTGACCGACGTTTTCACGCACAACCTAATGCCTGTCCAGTTTGTGGTCCAGCGCTCTCTTTGCATGATTCCTCCGGAAAATCCTGTAATGTCAAAGACGCTGCCTCAGAAGCGCTTTTACTGCTTAAATCAGGGAACATTGTTGCGCTAAAAGGTTTAGGTGGATTTCATCTTGCAGTTAATGCGCGAAACGACGAAGCGGTTCAGCGTTTAAGAATGAGAAAAGGACGTGAGGCAAAACCCTTTGCGGTCATGATGCGAGATATTGCGGTTGTCGAGCAATTCTGTGAACTCAGCGAGGGTGAAAGTGATGCAGTACAGGCTGCTGAAGCACCCATTGTACTCTTAAAAAAGAAACAAATTGACGGGCTTGCGCCATCAGTATCACCGGGGAATGATCGCCTCGGTGTCATGTTACCCTATTCACCTTTGCATTTACTGCTTTTCGATGAAGAGCTTGACGTTCTGGTAATGACCAGTGCTAATTTCAGCGAGGAGCCAATTGTCAATGAAAATGATGAGGCGCTTTTGCGTCTTCATGGCATTGCCGATGCTTTTCTGCTGCATAATCGGCCTATCTATCTGAAATGCGACGATTCGGTAACTATCCATCTCTCCGGACAGCTCCGGCAGATTAGGCGTAGCCGGGGTTATGTACCTGCCCCGGTTCTTCTTCGCCTGAATGGACCGGTCGTTCTTGGTACCGGAGGTGAGCTTAAAAACACTATTACACTCCTGAAGGGCAGTCATGCATTGATGAGCCAGCATATCGGCGATATGAAAAACTATGAATCATACCGTCATTATCAGCATGTTGCCGCCCATATTCAGCATCTGTTTCAGGCAACTCCTGAGCTTATCGTTCATGACCTTCATCCTGGTTATATGACAACCGATTGGGCATTTCAACAGGGTATACCGGTACTTGGTGTACAGCATCATCATGCTCATCTGGTATCATGCCTTGCGGAAAACAAAGAAGAAGGTCCCGCCATTGGTCTTATACTTGATGGTACAGGATTCGGAATCGATAGAACAATATGGGGCGGGGAGGTGCTGATTGGTGATGAAGCAGGAGCAACGCGATTTGCATCGTTAGAGTCCATGCCTCTACCGGGTGGTGATGCTGCTGTCATGCATCCCTGGCGGGCAGCACTGGGTTATCTTTCCAGAAGCTTTTCCACAATCCCTGACCTGCCGTTTTTGAAAGGAAGAAATAGTAAACCTGTACTTGAGTTGCTGCAAAAGAGAGTCGGCGTTTATGAAACATCAAGCTGCGGCAGACTTTTTGATGCGATCGCCGCTCTCTCCGGAATCAAAGGCGAGATAACCTATGAGGGAGAAGCCGCAATAGCGTTGATGCAGGCAGCAGTCGGAAAAATTGGTACAGCATCATTTCGGTATGCCTTTCAGCAGGATAAAGAGTTATGGATCATGAAGGTCTCACCAATTGTTCAGGACGCTGTCACTGCTGTGCAACAGGGTATATCGGTTGGTGAAATCAGCCGGCGGTTTCATCGTGCATTGGTTAATTGTTTTATGGATATTATCAGCAAGGCTTCAGAAGCAACCGGCATTACGACGGTTGTATTGAGTGGTGGCGTTTTTCAGAATGCGCTTTTGTTTGATACTTTGGTATGTGAGCTTCAAACCGCTGGCCTCAGGGTGCTGAGTCATGCACTTGTACCTTCGAATGACGGAGGCCTCTCTCTCGGACAGGCTGTTATCGGTCGAAGCTATCTTGCGGGTCGGTATCGTGGCTGTTCATGATAGCAGACGCACTGAACCCATTACAATTTACCTTGATTTTTTACTATCATCCTTTTTCAATCAGTTTTAACCATACGCAACAATGTGCCTTGCCATTCCTGGAAAGCTTTTTGAGATATTTGACGAAAACGGTCTTAAAATGGGCACTGTGGATGTAAATGGAGCAAAAACAAGAGCCTGTCTTGAATATGTCCCCGACATTCAAATCGGACAGTACACTATTATACACGCAGGTTTTGCCTTGAAAATTATTGATGAGGAAGAAGCTGCAGAAAGCCTTAAGCTCTGGCAGGAACTTATCGAAAGCGGAGCGTTCCAGCCTGATGACGATCTCAGTTCAGCTGACTCACTGTAGAACCGGCAGCAATGAAGTATATTGATGAATATCGGGATCCTCTGCTTGCCCGCAACCTCCTCGAAGAGATCAAACGAAAAGCCACCCGCCACTGGACGATAATGGAAATCTGCGGAGGTCAGACTCACTCCATAATTCGCAACGGCATAGATCAGCTGTTGCCGGATTCAATAGAGCTGGTGCATGGTCCTGGTTGTCCGGTTTGCGTAACGCCACTTGAATCGATTGAACGGGCGCTCCTGATTGCCGCAAAAAAAGATGTTATTTTTACCAGTTTCGGCGACATGCTACGCGTTCCAGGATGCTCGAAGGACCTGTTTATGGTGCGAAGTGAGGGTGGTGATGTCCGCATTGTTTTTTCACCACTCGATGCACTGCAGATAGCACGTGACAATCCCCTGAAAGAAATTGTATTTTTTGCTGTAGGCTTTGAGACTACAGCACCAGCAAATGCAATGGCGGTTTATCAGGCCGCACGTGAAGGTATCGAAAATTTCAGTGTCATCGTAAGCCAGGTCATGGTGCCGCCGGCGATGTGTGCTATTCTTTCATCACCCGACAACCGGGTTCAGGGATTTCTTGCTGCAGGACATGTATGTGCCATCATGGGGTATGAGGAGTATGAACCGGTTGCCCGTGAGTTCAATGTTCCGATTGTACCTACTGGCTTTGAACCGGTTGATCTCTTGGCCGGTATTCTGAAAACGTTAGAACTCTTGGAAGAGGGCAGGTCAGAAGTCGTGAACCTCTACAGACGGGTGGTGAGCCGCGAAGGCAACCGATTCGCACAGGAAACAATCAGAAAAGTTTTTGAGGTCAGAGATCGCCAATGGCGTGGTATTGGTCTTATTCCCGGTAGTGGACTTGGTCTAAGGCCGGATTTTTCACGTTTCGACGCCGAAAAAAAGTTTAATGTCACGCATATCTGTGCGAGCGAGTCACCTCAATGCAAAAGCGGTAGTGTTCTTCAGGGAATTCTGAAACCAGATGCCTGTCCTGCATTCGCCCGTGAGTGCACTCCGGAACATCCCCTTGGAGCTACGATGGTGTCGTCCGAAGGAGCTTGTGCCGCCTATTATAACTATCACCGAAACGCTTATTCCCTATGACGATTGCTCCGGCCTGCCCCTTACCTCTCATGCAGCATGAAACTGTTCAAATGGCGCATGGAGCAGGGGGACGATTATCGCAGACCCTCATGCAACGGGTTTTTATGCCTCACCTGCACAACTCTTTTCTTGATCTTCTCGACGATCAGGCAAAGCTTGAACTTCCTGCAGGACGAACGGCTTTCACCACTGATACCTACGTTGTAAGTCCGGTTTTTTTCCCTGGCGGCAATATTGGCGAACTGGCTGTTAATGGTACGGTCAACGATCTGGCTGTCGGTGGGGCGATACCCTTGTATTTGAGTACCGGCTTTGTGCTTGAGGAGGGTTTTTCGCTCGTTGCTTTAGAAACCATAGTCATGAGCATGGCTTCAGCTGCACAAAACGCAGGGGTAATTATTGTAACTGGAGATACAAAAGTAGTAGGGAAAGGGCAGTGTGACAGTATTTTTATCAATACATCAGGGATCGGTACTATCAGAGAGGGTGTTAATCTTTCATGCTGTAACTTGAAGAAAGGAGACTGCATTATTCTGTCAGGTACAGTAGGCGACCATGGAATGGCTATCATGACTTCGCGTGAAGGACTCTCTTTTCAGTCCCATATCACGAGTGATTGTGCAGCATTAAACGGTATGATAGGCAAAGTGCTTGACGCAGTACCCATGATACATGCCATGCGTGACCCCACAAGGGGAGGGGTGGCTGCTACATTGAATGAGCTTGCACATTCTTCTTCTGTAGGAATTGAAATCAATGAAACAAGTATTCCTGTAAAGCCGGATGTCCGGGGAGCCTGTGAACTGCTTGGTATTGATCCGCTTCATGTGGCAAATGAAGGCAAGCTTGTGCTGGTTGTTCCGGCTGAATGCTCTGAAACAGTTCTCAATGTAATGCGTGCGCATGAACATGGTCGGGATGCCGTTATCATCGGTTCAGTAGTTAACGATCATCCCGGTATGGTTGTTATGCGTACAGTGTTCGGCAGTCGCCGAATTGTTGATCTGCCACTTGGTGAACAGTTGCCCAGGATTTGCTGACATTACATATTCAGTGCCCGTTTATCAAGAGCAAGTGCGGCCTCGCGAACCACTTCAGAAAGGCTTGGGTGAGGATGGCATGTACGTGCTATATCTTCTGATGATGCTCTGAACTCCATAGCTAGAGCTGCTTCAGCAATAAGATCAGAAGCACTTGCTCCTATAATGTGTACACCGAGAATTTCATCAGTTTTTCCATCAGCCAGCATTTTGACAAATCCCTCAGCATCGCCCAGACCAAGTGCCCGGCCGTTTGCAGCAAAGGGGAATTGACCGGTTTTATAATCCCGCCCTTCAGCGCGGAGGTGTTGTTCGGTTTTGCCTACCCAGGCAATTTCAGGTGTAGTATAGATAACCCAAGGCATGCTGTTGTAATCGAGGTGAGGTTTCTGACCGGCGATCAACTCTGCAACCATGACACCCTCATCTTCTGCTTTATGAGCCAGCATTGGACCACGTACAACATCGCCGATAGCATAAACACCCGGGGCAGTGGTAGCACAGTGATCGTTAACAGGTATAAAACCCCGTTCATCAATTTGAAGACCGATACTTTCAAGGTTGAGCTTTTCAGCGTTGGGAGTTCGTCCTACAGATACTATCAGCTTATCGCATTCAAGGGTATGCTCCGAGCCCTGATCATCTGTATAGTCGATGCTGATCCCGTTTGCGGTTTGTTTTGCCTGACCTATCCTGACGCCGAGCTTGATATGTAACCCTTGTTTTAAAAAGAGTTTTGATGCTTCCCTTGAAACGCTTTCATCAGCGGCGCTCAAAAACGATGGCATGACTTCCAGTACAGTTACTTCAGCCCCAAGTCTGCGCCAGACCGATCCTACTTCAAGGCCGATCACTCCTGCCCCTATAACCCCTAGTTTTTTGGGTGCTTCAGTGAATTTCAGTGCACCTTCGTTATCACAGATTGTTATATTATCAACCTTTACGTTAGGGATATGACGTGCTTTTGAACCTGTTGCAATAATGACTTTTTGAGCCAGCACCTCTTCATTGCCTTCATTCCCGGTGATGATGATCCTGTATCCGGCATCCGTCTTTCCAGCAAATGAGCCTCTACCTTTAAGGAGCGTAATCTTGTTTTTACGGAAAAGAAACTGAATTCCGCTTGTCATTTTGGCAACAATATTTTCTTTACGTTTCTGCATCCTGGATACATCCATACTTACCTCGCTGAGACTGATTCCATGGTCATCGAGGTGATGTGATACTTTTTCAAAAACTTCTGAGGACGCCACGAGGGCCTTGAGTGGTATACATCCGGCGTTGAGGCACGTACCACCAAGTCGGGGTTCACCAGAAGGACCATCGTAAGAGTTGAATTCGCAACAGGCTACCGAAAATCCAAGTTGAGCGGCACGAATAGCTGCAATATAGCCACCCGGTCCAGCTCCGATGACAAGAACGTCAAATTGTTTATTCATAATGTTTTTCCTCTCTCTTAAAGATCAAGTAACAGACGCGCAGGGTCTTCAAGCGCATCCTTGATTGCCGACAAACCAAGCACAGCCTCTCGTCCATCGATTATTCGATGGTCATACGACATGGCAAGGTAGTTCATCGGTCGTATGACTATCTGACCATTTTCAACCACAGCTCTTTCGGTCGTGGCATGGATGCCAAGTATAGCCGATTGAGGTGGATTGATAATAGGTGTCGAAAGCATGGAACCGAAAACCCCGCCGTTTGAAATTGAAAAAGTTCCACCGGTAAGCTCTTCGAGAGAGAGGTTGCCAAGCTTTGCTTTAATCGAAAAGTCAGAAATTTTCCGTTCAATGTCAGCAATACTCATCTGGTCTGCATTACGCAGGATTGGAACAACAAGCCCTCTTGGAGAACTCACAGCGATACCAATGTCGAAATAACCATGATAGATTATATCCTTGCCATCAACAGAGGCATTCAGAACGGGGTATTTCCGTAAAGCGTGAACTGCAGCTTTGACAAAGAAAGAAACAAATCCCAGCTTGACGCCGTGTTCTTTTTCAAATGTAACCTTATACCGGTTTCGCAAATCAATCACAGCATGCATGTTGACTTCATTGAAAGTCGTAAGAATTGCATTGGTAGCCTGCGACTGCAAAAGTCTTTCAGCGATGCGCGCCCTCAGCCGGGTCATAGGGACTCGTTGTTCCGGGCGTTCCGTCATCAATGGGCTTTCAAGGTGAGCTTCAACAGGTCTGAGTTTTGGTTGTGATGGTGCTGCTGTTGTCACAGGTTCCGCACCGCTTGCAATTGCCGCAATAACATCACCTTTGGTGATTCTGCCCTCTCTGCCGGTTCCCTTTACCTGAGAAGCTTTTAATCCAGTTTCGATCAACAGTTTTGCAGCAGCAGGCATTGCTATGCCTCCATTACCCTGGGGTTCAGCTGGTTGCGTTACAGCACTGAGGGGTTCCTGTATTATTGGTTCAGACTTTGGAGATGTAATTTTACCTTCTGTGTCTATACGAGCCAGAACCTGATTGGCAACCACTGTTCCTCCATCACCCACAAGAATTTCAAAAAGGACTCCTGGCGAGGGTGAAGGGACGTCAAATACTACCTTGTCGGTTTCGATTTCAAAGAGAATTTCATCTTCAACAACGGCATCTCCAGGTTTTTTTTTCCAGTTCAGCAGAGTTGCTTCAGCAACTGATTCTGACAACTGGGATATGGTAACGTCAATGATTGCCATTCGTGCTTATTATTTATTAAAAAAAACGCTGAACTCACCGAAAGCCTGATCAAGCAATGCTTTTTGCTCTATAGCATGTGTTGCGGCATATCCGCATGCAGTCGATGCTGAGGCGAGGCGTCCTGCATAACCAAACTGCTGGCCTGGCGTCATGGCTTTCATAATGTAGTGTTGTAAAAAACGCCAGTATCCCTGATTTTTCGGTTCATCCTGACACCAGACAATGTCCTTTAATGCTGGATAGAGGGTGAGGTGCTCAGAAAACTCTTCAACATGGAAAGGGTAGAGTTGTTCGATCCGGATTATGGCAACATCCTCCGCTGTGTTTTCCCTTCTCCGGTTAATAAGATCATAATAAACCTTACCCGAACAAGCGATCAGTCGGTTAACTTTTTTTGGATTGGCGGTTGTGTCGCTTATTATTGTTCTGAAATTTCCTCCGGAAAGATCGGCAAGCGATGAAACGGCCTCCTTGTTGCGTAAAAGTGATTTCGGTGTAAGAATAATAAGTGGTTTTCGAACCCTCGAAGTTATTTGTCGACGGAGCAGGTGAAAAATCTGTGCAGGATTAGTAGGTTGACAGACCTGTATATTGTTTTCGGCGCAAAGCTGGAGAAAGCGCTCCGGTCTTGCGGAGGAGTGTTCCGGACCCTGACCTTCGTAACCATGAGGCAGCATGAGCGTGAGTCCGGATGCAAGCCCCCATTTTACTTCTCCTGATGTGATAAACTGGTCTATCAGCACCTGTGCCCCATTGGCAAAATCTCCGAACTGGGCCTCCCAGATTACCAGAGTATCAGGTGCAGAGATAGAGTAACCGTACTCAAAGCCAAGCACTGCCTCTTCAGAAAGCACCGAATCAATGACGGTATAAGGAGCCTGATTATCAGTGACATTCTGTAACGGTATGTAAATGCCAGAGTCCCATTTTTCACGATTCTGATCGTGCAGCACTGCATGTCGGTGCGAAAAGGTTGCCCTGCCGCTATCCTGACCAGTAATGCGAATCGGGTATCCTCCAGCAACCAGCGAAGCAAATGCAAGGTGTTCTCCCATACCCCAGTCAAGAGGTTGTTCACCCCGACCCATGCGTGCTCGATCGTTGATAACTTTTTCTACCAGCGGGTGAAGTTTGAACTGATCTGGAACTTTTGTAATCCGTTCAGACAGCCGTTTCAGTTCTGCGAGTGGAACGCCGGTTTCAGTCGTTTCTTGATTACCCGATGCTGGTTCAGAGGTAAAGATCGTTTTATTGACAAGTATTGGATTGGTACTGTACTTTCCTTCATCGAGATCCTTTCGGAACTGTTTGCTTATTGCATCGGCGTATTCATTGCTGATTACCCCCTGAGATTCTAGTCTTTCGGCGTAGAGTTTACGGGTGCCGGGATGCTTGTCGATTTTTTTGTACATAAGCGGCTGAGTCATAGCCGGTGTATCCTGCTCATTGTGGCCGAGTTTGCGGAAACAGATAATATCGATCACAACATCACGTTTAAATGCATGCCGGTAATCAAGGGCCATCTGCGTTGCCAGAACCACGGCTTCAGGATCGTCACCGTTAACGTGCAGTACAGGCGCTTCAATCATTTTAACAACATCGGTGCAGTACGTTGTTGAGCGGCTGTCGCGAGGGTCTGAAGTAGTGAAACCGATCTGATTGTTAATAACAATGTGAACCGTGCCTCCTGTCCCATAACCTCGAGTAAGAGCAAGGTTAAGAGTTTCCATAATCACACCCTGTCCTGAAAATGCAGCATCACCGTGGACAAGAATCGGCAGTACCTGCGATCCGTCTCTATCACCTCGGCGAACCTGACGGGCCTTTACAGCACCCTCTACGACAGGATTTACAATTTCAAGGTGTGATGGATTGAAGGCAAGGGAAAGATTAATAGGTCCCCCTGGAGTTGCAATGTCGCTCGTAAATCCCTGGTGATACTTTACATCACCAGAAGGAAGATCGCTCGCATGTTTACCCTCAAATTCAGCAAAAAGGTCAAGCGGATTTTTACCCATAATATTGACCAGCACATTAAGCCGTCCCCGGTGAGCCATGCCTATGACAATTTCCTGAACACCTGCTTTTCCTGCACGCTGAATCAGTTCATCCATTGCAGCAATGAAACTGTCTCCTCCTTCGAGGGAGAAACGTTTCTGGCCGATAAAGCGAGTATGCAGATAGCGTTCAAATCCTTCAGCGGCAGTTAAACGTTCGAGTATGTGTTTTTTCTTCTCTGTATTGAAATCCGGTTTAGAGCGTATGGTTTCAAGCTTTGCCTGCCACCACCTTTTTTCAGTCTGATCAGTGATGTACATGAATTCAATACCGAGTGTACCGCAATAGGTTTCCCGAAGATTCTGCATCAACTCGCGAAGCGGCATTGTCTCTTGACCGAAATAGGTATTGCTTGTATTGAACACTATATCCATGTCTGTATCTGAAAACCCGTAAAAAGAGGGTTCAAGATCAGGCAGTGCCGGCCGTTCCTGACGTTTCAGAGGATCAAGATCAGCCCAGCGTGAACCGATATTACGGTAGGCTGCAATAAGTTTTTGAACGGAAACGCGTTTACGACCAAGATCGGCATCCGGACTTGCTACAACTCGGCAAATTGGTCCCATGCGGGCTCTTTCAGCAAACGATGCCTGAACGGGTGAATGTGCTATATCGCGGGTATCGTTACCATTCGAGCCAGGCACGTTCTGCATGGCATCGAAGTACGTTCGCCAGTTTTCAGGCACAGATCCGGGATTGTCAAGATAATCTTCGTAAAGATCTTCAATGTAGGGGGCATTGCCCCCGAAAAGGTAGGAACTGCTGCTATACTGCTGCATCATAGTATGACGTACTTTTCTTCGAAGGGGTTTGCGTGACTGGGCGATATACCGGGGACTTCCATACTGGAAAACTGGACAGGTAAGCTATTTCCCTCTTGAGAGTTACAGCAAAAGGAAGTGACAGGTTGATCCATTCTTTTTTTAAGTACTGTGCCCCATGGTAGTAAATGTTACCGAAGTATAAGACATAATCAAGAGAAACCAATTGTCAATGCCGTATTCAAGCCTGAAATAATGGACTACGTTGAGCAAATATGTTCTGTTGATATTTCATCTGCTGTTGATCTCTTTCCCTATACAATTTTACAGGGGATAAGAGCGTCTTCATCATAGGAGTATATGGCGCACAAGCGGTGATATCCGTCAGCGATAATGAGTTTCGAATGATATGAGTCCCTGACCAGAAGAAGCGGAGCAATAGCATCTCCGGACTCTATTTTTTTCTGATCTTTTGCAACATGAGTGTTGCTGACTCCAAGCAAAGACAGGGTAGATGCTCTGAAAATATCTTTTGCCTTGAATTCAGACAGCGATGCCTTTTTCAATTTTTTTACAATTGCTTTTGCAACTGCTTCTTCAAAGATCAGGCTCAAAAATGATTTTGCTGCAGGATAGTCATGATCTTCAGGTTCGCTAAGCCATTTGACAGCAACATTTTTTTTCGGCATGGTTTCTTCTCCTTCTCTTTACTGGTTTAACGCTGTGCGCAAGAACTTGAAACGTTCTATTTATTGGAGGCAATTTCTTCGTTCTTTAACATATTTTATTACAGCAAAAGCAATTACAATAAAAAATAACACCGTAACCGGAATACTGTACATCACAACAAATCCGCCGATATTCTTCCAGTTTTGTCCAAGTAAATAGCCTCCATACAGCAGCAATACATTCCATACTGACGCGCTGACACCTGCAGCGAGAAACACAAAAAAAGCATTCAAGTGCATTAAGCCGGTTACAGGCGATATTAATGAACGGGACCCTAAAAGAAAGCGGTTCACAAGTACAGCCAGATATCCATGTGCGGCAAACCGTTGGCGTACAAGTTCCATTTCGACAGGAGGAAAAATTTTATGAATTTTTTCACCCCATCGCGGGGGAACAGTGGTGATATCCCGAGCATAAAGTTTTAACCCGAATTTTCTGCTTATAAGGTAAATAACCATAAAGCCTATTGTTGAACCAACTGATGGCCATATAATTGCATAAACTAGGCTAAGTTTTGTGTATACAAGCAAATATCCTATTAATGCAATAGGAAGATCAAAAGGCAGAAGGGGAATAAAGTTTTTACAAAAAGCGATCAGAAATAGAAATAAATATATTGCCATTGGATCTGCCGACTGCAAAAAAGCAATCACTGATTCAAGCATAATTCCGGCGGGTTAGTTTTTTTAAACCATGAGCTATGTCCTGAATACTTCAGGCTTCCGGTTTCATCGAATATACCATAAAAGGAGTAATTGCCATAAACGCTCTAAGCCCTAATTTTCTCAGCGATTACGAAATTGCTCCCGCCATTGTATCTCTTCAGAGTGCAGTTACTATCTTCATTTAAATAAGGGTTTTAATCGCTTTCTTTTCTGGTTCCCCTGCTATTGACCATTTGATGGAATCTTCATGCAGTGAAGCATAAAACGAATGAAATTGAGCAAAAGAAATCAGCGAAGTAACTGCGACAGAGCCGATAAGCTTCTCAAATATGGTGAATAACCACATCTGGGTTTGGTTGCTATGATCCCTGAATGGCCAGGGATAGGTAATAAATAGCAGAATAATAAAAATGAAAAAGCCGACGACACCAATAGTATATTCTACCTTTTTTTGTTTTCGGGCATAAAAAAACCGATCCTTTTTAGAAGCGAGTATTTTGCCTTCAATAATTGGGTCTTTACGATTTCGTTCAACAAGCTGGACTGGGGTATCAAAAAAATTGATCTGTTTTTGTATTTGATTGGCATGTTTAATACAGCGATGCACAAAAACCTGACAATCAAGTTGCAGAAGAGAGAGGTTCTGGTTAAGCAGACGGAGCACCCAGAAGTTATTCTCATGCGATAAAGTTCCGCGAGTTTCAGTTACGGCGCTTATAAGGACAAATTTTTTACTCGCAAGAAAAAGAGGGATATCACTTTCTTTCACAGACTCTTTCATCTCCGAAACAATTCTTTCAGCCTCTGCTGATTCCTGTTCAAACGTCGGCCACCACTGATTTCCTTTAAGGATGATAATGAGCGATTCATCCTCAAAATTGCTTGTAAATATTATTTTGGCATGCATGGCTGTTCACGGTAAAATTTTTCAAATCATGGCAGTAATGCATTATGAGCACGATAGGGCAGAGTAGATCGAGAATATCTTATTATCATAAATATACTCCGCCGGAACACACTCCAAAAATCATTCTTTTCAATATTCTTACTTTCATATTTTGTGATGGATCTGCCGGAATTCAGCATGGTATAGATATTCTGTGCCTGAACAGAATATCAGTTACTATCGACTGAATAAATTGTGGAGGCAGAGTGAGAGGGGGGTGAGAGAGAATATAATTTTTTTGAGTCTCAAGATTCGCTAAGAGCATTGAGAAGGTCAGCTTCAAGGTCGTAGGCATTTTCAAGTCCGATGGAAAGACGAATCAGGTTGTCAGTACAGTTTCTCCGCCTCCGTTCTTCTGCTGAGAGTGCACCCAGCGTCATTTTGGCTGGAGAGGCTATCAGCGATTCAACTCCTCCGAGACTGTCAGCAAGCACAAATAATTTGATTTTTCCTATCATTTTTTCCACTGCCGGAAGTCCGCCTTTCAAGGCAAATGACAGCATTCCCCCGAATCCCGTCATTTGCTGTTTCGCCAGTTCATGTTGCGGGTGTGAAGTGAGGCCGGGATAGAATACCTTTTCGACTGACGGATGCCGTTCAAGAAAATTAGCGAGTTGTAAAGCGCTTGCCTCATGTTCCTTCATGCGGATTTTTAATGTTTTCAGACCGCGAAGTATTAGCCAGCTGTCCCAAGGCGCAGCTATAGCGCCGGCCGCCCCCTGATAGTTTTTTATTGTCGTATGCAGTAAGGGGTCGGATGTAATAACTGCTCCGCCGATGACATCGCTGTGACCGCCGAGATATTTGGTTGTACTATGGACCACAATATCAGCTCCTAAATCAAGTGGCTTTTGGAAGTATGGGCTTGAAAAGGTGTTGTCCACTGCTACAATAATACCTCGCTCTTTAGCAAGACTGGAAATAGCCCGGATGTCAGAAAGTTGAAGCAATGGATTGCTGGGTGTTTCCAGCCATATAAGTTTTGTATCTGGTGTAATGCACGCCTCATAACTCTCGGTAGATTCGCTTGCTGCATACGTAGTACTGACGCCCCATGGTCGCATGAGCTGTTCAAATGTACGGTAGCTGCCACCGTAGATATCATTTCCCGCGACAATATGGTCGCCTGGCTTCAGCACTTGAAGAGCTGCCAGTGATGCTGCAACTCCGGAGGCGAATGCCAGGCCAAAGCGGCCGTTTTCAAGCAGAGCAAGGGACGATTCCAAAGCCTTTCTTGTTGGATTGCTGATTCTTGAGTAAAAGAATTCCCCGCGATGCTCCAGGTCTTCTCGTTCAAAGGTTGAGGTCTGGTAGACCGGAACAGTCACAGATCCTGTTTGAGGGTCAGGAGCTTGACCGTCATGAATGGCAAGGGTTTCAAACTGCATGTATTACTAATACGTTACGGATGTTGCTGGTATTGCTGGTAAAGATACGTGTTATTTTCTTTTTATCGCCGCTGGATGTGATTGATCACCTCAGTCAGACGGTCGATCTCATCCTTGGTATTGTAGAATGCCAGAGAAGGCCGAATTGTTCCTTCTACACCGAACCTGCGTAACGATGGCTGTGAGCAGTGGTGCCCTGTTCTGACCGCAATGCCCTCGCGGTCAAGCAGTTTGCCGACCTCATCATTGGGAAGATTATTGAGTACAAAGGAGACCACGCCAACCTTGTTTCGGGCAGTGCCGATGATGCGCAATCCCGCAATCCTGATGAGTTTCTCCGTAGCATACTCTGTCAATTCATGCTCGTAACGGCTGATGTTGTCAAGCCCGATTCTGCGTACATAATCGAGCGCAGCTCCAAGCCCGATGGCATCCCCGATCGATGGCGTTCCTGCCTCAAACTTTGCCGGTGGCTCATTGTAGATAGTCTCTTCAAAGCGCACATCCATAATCATGTTGCCTCCACCCTGCCACGGCGGCATAATCTCAAGCAGTTCCCTCTTTCCATAAACCACCCCAATGCCGGTCGGAGCAAAAATTTTATGACCCGAAAAAACAAAGAAATCTGCATCGAGATCCTGAACATTAACAGGTATATGAGCAACCGACTGGGCTCCGTCAACCAGTACTTTCGCATCGAATCGCTTTGCCAGCTCTATCATCTCCTTAATCGGCAGAATCGTTCCCAGACCGTTTGAAGCCTGAGTCAGTGAAACAAATTTCGTGCGTGCTCCAAGCAGTTTTGTGTACTCTTCCATGATGATTTCGCCTCGGTCATTGACCGGCACAACTTTAATGCGTGCACCTTTTTCCTGTGCAAGCATCTGCCAAGGCACAATATTGGCATGGTGCTCAAGAATGGAGAGCACAATCTCATCACCAGGCTGAATAAACTTCCTTCCCCATGTCTGTGCTACAAGGTTGATGCCTTCAGTGGTTCCTCTTACATAGATGATTTCCGAAGCCGACCCGGCACCGATAAATTGTCTGATTTTCTCACGGGCACCTTCATAGGCATCGGTAGCACGGGCAGCAAGGGTGTGTGCACCACGATGAATGTTTGAGTTGTCGTTGGCATAAAACTGCGCGACCGCATTGATGACACTGAGTGGTTTCTGCGTCGTTGCAGCATTGTCGAACCAGACAAGCTGTTTGCCGTGAATTTTCTGGTGAAGGACCGGAAAGTCCTTGCGAATGGTGAGCACGTCAAACTCTTCAGGCTGGTGTATCGGCGCTTTTGGTTCACGCAGAAAATAATAGGGTTCTTTGGGAACTTCAGGCATACTGAAAGGCAAAGAACTTCTGCCAAGTGTTTCCGGACTTCCGTATGGCCATGCCGGAGCAGGGGCTTTGCCCGGAAGCTCAGGCGTACCAGACGGTGATGCTATGCCACCACGCAACGACTGAAACACTGAATCAAGACTGGCACTGCCTTGGTCCTGTTCAAAGGTTTTGTAAAGTTGTGCTGCATAGCATTGGCCGTCAAGAAGCCCGCTGGTAGAGCTTGGTGCCTCGGGAAACTGGTTCTGAACCTGATAAGCGGAAAAAGCTTTCGGGGTTGAGGTGTGAGAGAGTAAATCGGGGTTGTTAGGAGGTGCCACAGCTTGACGTTGAGCAGCTGAATAGAGCAGTCTAAAAGAGAAGTCATCTTCAGCCGGAAGTCCACTGTTTAATATTGTAAAAAATGGCGCAAAGCTTTCAGGATTGTTTTCTGCAAAACTTTCGACGGTATCCGGCTTAGGAGGCATGCTATGTCGAATGAACTCGTCGAGGCCATGTGAGCCGTCACTGTTTTCTGAATAATTCTGTTGTTCGGTCAATTTGTCGGCATGATGACTCAGCGGTTCCGGCTTTTTTTCATGTGTACCTTGAAGAAAATAGAAATCATGCTCTGAGTGTGCCGGAACCTCGTCAGAAAAATATGGCAGGTTTGGATTTTGTGGCAATGCATGGTGCTCGACAGGATTTGTAGTATCCCATCCATCAGCTTCTCTTATAAAAGCTGACTTATCATTCAATGACGTTGAAAACGACGAAGGTGCTTCTGTAGCATCGGTTTCGTATCTCGGGACGCTATTTGCCTCAGGGAGTTCGTTGAACAGTCGGCTGGCGATCTGTGCAATGAGCACAGGATTCAGCGCTTCACTTTCCATTCCCGGAATGTTCTGCTGTTCATAATCTTTAGGCATAAGTAAAATGGTAATGTAGAGAGTCAAGCGCAATTCACTCACTGAAAGAGTTGACTCTCTAAAGTTGTTTTTCAAAGAGTTCTATTTTGTTTTTGTACCGGATTTACGATGTTCGTAATCGTGGTAATAACCCACTTCAACATTTTCAAGTACTGCTAGAGCATCATCGGTCAGAACAGCTAACGACGAATAAAGGGTAAGCAGGTAGGAAGCAACACCAAGCTTGTCAAGGCCCATAAGCCTTGCTGAAAGGCTTGGGCTGATTTCACCGGGAATTCCAGCCTGATGCAGCCCGACAACACCCTGTTCGTTTTCGCCTACACGAAGAAGAATAATGCTCGTTGTGCCATGACCGGACTTGTTGTTTTTGTTGATTTCAATTTTATCGCTCGGAATAAGCGGTACACCGCGCCAGGTCAGGACAGGAGTACCGAATAGGTTGATGGTTGCAGGTGGCACGCCACGCCACGTGCACTCACGCTCGAATGCTGCAATAGCTTTTGGATGGGCAATAAAGAATGCCGGCTTTTTCCATACCTTAGTGAGAAGATCATCAAGATCATCAGGTGTTGGTGTTCCGTATCGGGTACTGATGCGTTGCCCTGGATCTACTGAATAAAGAAGACCAAACTCACGGTTGTTGATGAACTCCCACTCCTGACGCTCTTTAATACCCTCGATAGTCAGGCGCATTTGCTGTTCTATCTGGTTATAGGGCTCATTGTAGAGATCTGAAACCCGGGTATGCACACGTACAACAGTTTGAATAGCTTGCAGCGAGTATTCGCGAGGTTTGTTAGAGTAATCCACATATGTTTCCGGGATTTCAACATTTTCAGCAAAACCTGCGACCAGATCAATGTGCTTTTCACCGTGCTTGTTGACCGTTGACCGTATTTTCAGGTACTCCTCAACAGCTGTTTTAAAAGATTCCTTCAATGCCGGAGATTCCTTAAATAACTGGTCAATATCTCCGCTTGAGAGCGAGAAGAACGAAACAGGAGTGATGGTTCGGATAGTAACCGATGAAGGTTTTTCAGACACAAGATCCTCGTCACCGAAATACTCACCTTCAGAAAGCAGGGCGATACGAAGGTCCTCTCCATGCAGTCCCTTACTTAAAATCTCAACCTGACCATGTGCGATAATGAATATCTTATGACGATCTTCACCTTCAAGAATCAGTGTGTTGCCGAGTTCAGCCTCTTCAAGAACCCACTTTTTGGCAATTTCGGCAATAAAATCTTCACCGAAGGACGCAAAGAGCGGAATACTTTTAAGTGCTTCAGGTCTGAACGACGCAATTCCTTCGTGAAAATCTATATCGATTCGTTCAGGTTTCTGCAGTTCAATTTTTGTACGGTTAACTCTGTATGTGCCCGATGAAACATGAACCCACGGGAGAAGCTTTAAGAGCCATCTCGGGGTTATGGACATCATTTGTGGTGGGGTCTTCGTGGTATTCGCCAGATTTCTTGCTACAGTTGTTGTTACACTGCGCTGTAACAGACTGTTTTGTTCCTGTTGTGGGTTTGACATGGGTAATTGACAAGTTTTAAATAGTGTGTGAGAGATAGTTGCTTAAATGCCGAGTCCGTCAGTAAAGCTGCTTTCCACAGCTTTTTGTTGGAGAACCCTCGAATTAGGTGGAACACTTTTCGTTTGCCAAACATTGCCGCCGATCACTGAATTTTTACCGATCGTAATTCTTCCAAGGATATTGGCATTTGAGTATATAACAACGTTATCCTCAATAATAGGGTGACGCGGTACATCCTTTGCAGGGTTACCATCCTTATCAAGGGCAAACTTTTTGGCTCCAAGCGTCACGCCCTGATAAAGGCGGACATGGTTGCCAATAATGCAGGTTTCACCAATAACTACTCCGGTACCATGATCAATACAGAAATGGTCTCCAATATGGGCTCCGGGATGAATGTCGATCCCGGTTTCAGAATGAGCCATCTCAGCGATGATTCTTGGAATGAGCGGCACTCCAAGGGATAACAGCGTGTGTGCTGTCCGGTAATTGATCATGGCTCGAATGGACGGATAGCAAAAAATGATTTCCCCATGGTTTTTAGCCGCCGGATCACCATCATATATTGCATGCACGTCTGTGCATAATTTCTTTCTGATTTCAGGCAGAATCCCGATGAATTGGCTGGTGGTTTTAGCTGCATATTCCGCTTCATTCAGAAAACCGTTGTTCACCGTATCGAACTGATGAACACTGAGTATCTGTTCTGCAAGCAGTCCATAAAGTCTTTCAATCCTTACACCAAGCAGGTGATGGAGTGATTGATGTCCCAGTACCGGCCCTCCAAAATAGCCGGGAAAGACAATTGAGCGAATCAACTCAACAATCTCTTTCAACTTTTCAATTGATGGCAACAGGTTTTTATGATCCGGCAAATAGTCGCATTCCGAGTCACCTGATCCGGATAAAATGAGTATAGCCTCTTCGATGACACTGCTGCTGTTGGGCTCCATAATTACAAAACTCCGGCAACCGGATTATTCCCGGTTTTTAATCTATTTCTTATAAATATCTCTTCTGCCATAAAGAAAAACCGGCAAGTCTAGTATTGCGGTATGCTTGCCGGTTATTCCAGATTTTCCGTGATAAAGCTTCAGACTGAAAACGTCTTTGTTCAGATGTTGACCTGCTCCGGCTCAAACTGGTAGAGCAGGGTCGAAAGGTATCGCTCACCAGTATCAGGTAGGATGACCACAATACGTTTTCCCTTATTTTCTTCTCGTTCTGCAAGTTGCAATGCGGCGTAAACAGCTGCTCCAGAGGAAATACCTACAATGAGGCCTTCAGTACGGGCAAGGATGCGTCCAGTTCTCAAAGCGTCTTCGTTTTTTACAAGAACAATGTCATCAATAATACCGGTGTTCAGAATTGCAGGAATAAAACCGGCTCCGATACCCTGTATTTTATGTGGTCCTGGTTTGCCACCGGAAATGACCGGTGAATCAAAAGGTTCAACGGCAACAATTTTAACATGAGGATTCCTCTGTTTCAGCACCTCTCCAACACCGGTTATAGTTCCCCCGGTACCGACACCGCTGACAAAAATATCAACATTGCCATCAGTATCGGCCCAGATCTCTTCTGCAGTTGTTTTCCGATGTATCTCGGGATTGGCAAGGTTTTTGAACTGCTGAGGGACAAATGAATTCGCATATTCCTCATGCAGTGCCTCAGCTTTTTTGATTGCTCCGGTCATTCCTTCAGGTCCCGGTGTCAGAACAAGTTCAGCTCCAAGAGCCTTGAGCAGGTTTCTGCGTTCGATACTCATGGTTTCAGGCATGGTAAGTATCAAACGGTACCCCTTTGCTGCGGCAATAAATGCCAGTGCGATACCGGTATTACCACTTGTCGGCTCAATAATGACAGAATCTTTATTGAGTAATCCTTTCTTTTCAGCGTCTTCTATCATCGAAAAACCAATGCGGTCTTTTACACTTCCACCCGGGTTGAAGTATTCCAGTTTAGCTATAATAGTTGCCTGAAGGTTATGCTCCTTATTATAATTCTGAAGCTCAAGTAAAGGTGTATTGCCGATAAGGTCGGTCAGTTTCTTTGCAATGCGTCCCATAACTGTTGATTGTTTTGGCGTTTGAGAAAAAGCATAAAGATCATCAATTACTCTGTTACTATAAATCCCGCTAAAGGGGGATTTATAGTACCATAAATGCGGTATGTCATATATGGTATTCGATGTTGTCAATCAGTCCAGCTTTAATAGCATAAATCAGCAGCTCAGGGCTGCTTGAAACCCCCAGTTTACGGAAAATGTTTTTTCTGTGAGTCATTACGGTATGGAAACTTATGTGCTTTTTTGTTGCGATTTCTTTTGTTGACAAACCGGCTGCAATCATGCGCACAATCTCGATTTCAGATGATGTCAAAAGACTTGCATCTTCATGAGGCCCGTCTTTTTTAAGAAGAATATCCAGAACATCTCCTGAATAGTATTTTTTACCTTTCAATGCGGCCTCAATAACATGAAACAACTCTTCTCTGTCATCAGTTTTCAGCACAATATTTCTGATACCAGCATCGTTTAATTCTTTTATTTTTAAATGGGTTATGGAGTTGGTCAATATAACTATCCCAATTTCCGGATGAGACTTTCTCAGATCTTCAAGATCACCGATAGAATCAAAATCGAAGAGTATATAATCTGTGATAATAAGTGAAATCGTTTCTTTTTGAAGATACTGTTGTAACCCGGCTTTCGTCGATACGGTAAAAAACGTATGGCAAATCGGCGACAAAAGAGACCGCATAGCCTCATTCGTTAAAAACTGGGTATCAGCAAGAACAACTGAAATGTTTCGATTGGTTTTTGTCATTTTCAGATACCTGCTCCGTATTCAAAAACTTCCTGAATCATGGTAATCACTTTGGTTTCGTTAGGGCCATCGACGGTTACTTTAAGCGTGGTTCCCAGAATGGCGCAAAGAGCAAGCATCTCAAAATAAGATGTTGCATTAGCTGACTCTCCGTTCTCTTTTTGAAAAACAATTGTGCATTGCTGTTCACGGGAAATTTTTTGAATCTTTCCAAGAGCACGAAAATGCAGACCTGCAGGTATTCTTACGGTAAGATGCTTGTTTATCATGGTTATATGGTGGTTAAAAAAAGTGAAACTTTTATCACTTCTTAATGAGCTTTGATAACCAGCCCTCTTTTTGTGATTCCACTGGTTGCAATACTTCATTCAATGCTTCAATAAGGTCATCGGAATGTTCAAGTCCAATGGAGAGGCGGATCAAGTCTGGTGAAAGTCCGCTCTGCAACTGCTGCTCAGCCGATAACTGACTGTGCGAGGTACTGGCCGGATGCAGAATCAGACTTTTAGCGTCACCGACGTTAGCTAGATGAGAGAAAAGTTTAATGTTGTCTATGATTTTTACAGCAGCTTCGTAGCCGCCTTTCACTCCAAACACAACCATACCACCAAATCCATTTTTAAGATCTTTTGATGCTAAAGTGTATGAAGGGTCGTTTTTCAGCCCGGGGTAACGAACCCATGCGACTTCAGGGTGTTGCGAAAGATGTTTAGCAACTTTGAGCGCATTTTCGGAATGACGTATCATCCGGAGGGGGAGGGTTTCGATGCCCTGAATAAAAATCCATGAATTGTCTGGCGAAATGCTCGCACCAAGGTTTCTGAGAGGAACAGTACGTACCCGAAGTGCAAAGGCAATTGGAGCTAGAGGCTCAGGAAGGTCGATGGCCCAGCGTAACCCATGATAGTTGCTGTCTGGTTCTGTAAACAGTGGATGTCGCCCGCCTTTCCAGTTAAAACGCCCTGCATCGGTTATAATACCGCCAAGACCCGAGCCATGACCTCCAAGCCATTTGGTGAGAGAGTTTATAACAATATCGGCTCCTAGATCAATGGTTTTGAGGAGATAAGGAGTTGTGAACGTTGCATCAACGATCAGCGGTAAACCGTTGCGGTGAGCAACATCAGCAATGGCTTTGACATCAGTATAATCGAGTACAGGGTTGCCGATAGTTTCGATAAAGAGTGCCTTGGTTTTATCAGTGATAGCACGTTCAAAATTTAGAGGATCTTTGTGATCAACAAATTTGACATTAATGCCAAGTTTAGGAAGAATAGCATCAAACTGTGTGTAAGTCCCACCATAAAGATTGTTTGCAGATACGATTTCATCTCCAGCCTCAGCAAGCGTAATTATAGCATTAAAAATAGCTGCGGTGCCCGATGCAAGAGCAACAGATGCCGCACCACCCTCAAGCTGTGTGACCCGCTGCTCAAGGACGTCGGTAGTCGGGTTCATCAGTCTGGTATAAATATTGCCAAGTTCTTTTAGAGCAAAAAGGTTAGCGGCATGTTCAGTGCTCTTAAAGAGATAGGAGCTGGTCCGGTATACCGGCACTCCGCGTGATTGTGTTGCATCAATAGTCTGGCCCGCATGAAGTGCCAGGGTCTCAAAATGGTACTTGTTTTCACTCATAGGGTATTCTCCTTGTTATTTGTTGTTGATGTATAAAATATTCACGCGACATGCGGCGACGGCAAGATTCGAACTTGCGATAAATATAGGTTTTTATTGACCCTGGCTTGAACCTCTCACCCACCGCGCCCGAAAATATTACTTAGCCAGCCTTTTGTCTTACCCCCTTGGGGCCAAAAAATTTATATTTCTGCAGATTAAACTGGTAAAAAAGGAAGCATCCAAAGCAGAAACCTAAAAGAGCTATTGTGGCAGCAAGAGCAACGAATCCTGAAAAGATCCATCCTGTCAGATCTGCACCAGTTAAAAAGGCAATTTGGGAAATGCCCAGCAGAATTGCAGCAATGGAATTATTGAACTTCATAAGCTTAGGATCTTCAGTAGGTGCGGTTTTATTTTGCTTTGCAAAAATACGTGATCCAATGATAAAAATGAGGCTTCCCTTTTTGCCAAATATTACTGCCGAAAGAATAATGAAAAAAAGAACTGTAGTTATTAATGGTTGCTGAATAATTATAGCTGTCGAAATACCCACCAGCAGTACCGCCCTGTTTAGTTTGACAATCGGTAATGGAATGCCCGCACATGTGGCTGAAGTCTCGGATGTAGCCATGATTGTTATCCTCTTATTTTAGTGTTAGTAATGATTAATGGGAACAAAAAAAGCCGGTTCTGACATTCAGAACCGGCTTTAAAGACTCTACGAACTTCATGAAATCATGAGTGAGTTACGTTGTGCTCCCCGATATCCTCTTGTCAGAATGTTTTTGCAATCTGCAACAGCAACAGCACATTTTGAAGATTGTCAGGGTCATTGATATCATGAGTCGTGGTTCTGTTTATTGTGTTATTAACAATTGTTAACTCTATTTTTTGTTTTTTCCAAACAAAAGTTTGATTTTCTTTAAAAATCAGATAAAAAATAGGCAAACAAGCCTTGTGAAAATGTACTCACATCCATTACGGGGTTTAGGTTATATTTTGTTTAAATATGTACATTTATCATGCATGAGATTACCGGTACTCAGAGAATCAAATGATTGATTTGTCGCGTTTATAACTATAAAGATGAGCTGTGGTGAAACGCAAAAAAGAGGAGATCGGGCTTGAGGGAGAGATCTGGTTTCAAAAGGCACAGAACAGGTTTCTTGGTGGCGACAGAATTTTGTTACTGGAGAAAATCCATGAGCTGGGTTCAATTAACAGTGCGGCCAAAGCTATCGGAATAAGTTATAAAACAGCTTGGCACTTTGTTAACATCATGAACAACCTTTCTGATAAACCGCTTGTCGATAGAATTGCGGGAGGCAAAGGAGGCGGTGGAACTCTACTGACCAAAGAAGGAATAAAAGTTATAGAGCAATTCCGGATTATTCAGAAAGAACATCGAAACTTTCTACAAAATCTTGAGTGTCGACTTGAGGACTCACAGAACATTTATCAATTCTTAAGGAGAATATCAATGAAAATCAGTGCACGTAACGTTTTTTCCGGTACCATTCAAAAAATCACAAAAGGGGCAGTAAACGCAGAAGTCATACTGGCTATTAGTGGAGAAACAAGTATTACCTCTATAATCACAAACGGTGCAATTGAAAATCTCAGCCTTAAAGAAGGCATGAATGCGTACGCCATTATCAAATCAAGCTCCATAATTATCGCTCAAGAGCTCCTTGACGCCAAATTAAGTGCACGCAATATACTTCCCGGCAAGATCCTCCGGCTTATCGAAGGTCCGGTTAGTACTGAAGTTGATGTTGAAATCGGAGGAGGCAATGTGATCTCTGCCATTATAACCCATGGAAGTTCTGAAAAACTTTCTCTTAAAGAGGGCGCTCATGCATGTGCAGTGTTTAAGGCATCCAGTGTTATACTCGGCGTAATCTGAGCATGGGGCTTTCGGTCTGCCGGAATTGCAAAACAGTGATAATCCGGCAGACAACCAGGGCAAAGGGATACGTTCAGGAAAGCCTTCTGAACGAAGATGCTTTAATCGCAATAAAAGTGGTTGAACCGGTTATAATCTGCAGCTCTTCAGCTGCAGAGCGGACAATTTCTGCTACAAGTTTTTCACCCGTTACCGAGAGAACAACACCAATTCTGTCACCCGACCGGAACAGTTCTATTACTGTACAGCTCAGAAGGTTTCGAGCACTGATAGCATCAGGATGATTTTTAAAAAGAATAATATCTCGGGATGAAAGTTCAAACAGCGCCTCCTTATTGAGTTCTCCATCAGAAATAAGCAGGTTATTGCTTCCCCAGCGGTATAAAAATAAACCGTTTTGATGAACAGGATTGGAAAGCCGCAGAAGATTACGATAACCGTTCTGGCTTTTTGCCATCCTGTTTCGTGCAAGACCTTCAGGTGTATCCTGCTCTTCTATTTGTCCATTGTTTAAAACCAATACCTGCTTGGTCATCAATTGCATTTCAGTCAACGAATGCGATATAAACATATAGGGGATATGGAACTCTTCGCTCACACTCGAGAGATAGGGGATAATCTGGAATCGAAGCGTATTGTCCAGAGCTGACAGCGGTTCATCCATAAGCAAAAGTCGAGGACTTGCAAGAATAGCTCTACCAAGAGCAACTCGCTGCTTTTCACCGCCCGATAGATTTTCAACACCACGCTTGAGCAGCGGTTGAAGTTTAAGAAGGTCAATCAATATATCCGGCATGATCCTTCTGTTTTCCACACGGCACCTGTTATATCCATAGAACAGATTTGATTGAACACTCAGGTGCGGAAAAAGCATTGGACGTTGAAATACAATAGATATGCTACGGAGTTCAGGTGAGATATTTATGCCGGTCTTACTGCTGAACAGACACTGTTCATCGAGCCAAATCTCTCCTTTGTCGGGAGTAAGCAGTCCTGCAATACAATTGACCAGCGTTGATTTACCGCATCCCGAATCACCAAAAACTCCTATTTTATCGCCTGAAATATTTTCATCTACCTGCAGAAAAAATCGTCCCAGTTTTTTTTCAAGATTAATTTTGAGCTTCACTGAAGGTTTCTCCTGTCGAGTTGTTTGCCTAAAACCTCGTAAATTAAGAGGACTACAACCGAAATAACAACTGAGACCATACAGAGCGATAAAGCCATTTTGCCGCTCGAAGGGGAACTGGCGTAATCATATATAGCCAACGGAATGGTTTGTGTTACCCCGGGAATATTTCCGGCCACAATAATGGTCGCCCCGAATTCTCCAAGACTTCTGGCAAACATCAGTGACGATCCGGCTATAATGCCCTTCAGCGAAAGGGGTAAAATAATAGTGAACAAACTATCCGACCACGATGCACCGAGGCTTCTGGATGCTGCAATAAGCTGCAGATCAATTGCCTCCATTCCAAGACGGATTGAGCGCACAAGCAACGGAAACCCGACAGTGGCCGAAGCAATGACAGCAGCTTTCCAGGTAAAAATGATAGGCAGTCCCGAGGCATTAAGAAGTTGTCCAAACCAGCCGTTTTTACCGAGCAGGAGCAGAAGAAAATAACCGATAACCACCGGCGGTAATGTAAGCGGGAGATTTATAAGCACTTCCAGCACTATTTTAGCCCTGAAAGTTTTGAAAACTATCAGCCAGGCTATGGCAAACCCGAAAGGTAAAGCCAAAGCTGTCGCTGTAAGCGCAATTTTCAGCGACAGCCAAATTGCAGTAATATCTTCCGGTGTTAACTGCATCTCATAAACAATTCTTTATGGGTTAAATTTGCTTGAGGAAATAAAGATTATTTCAGGACAAAGCCGAATTTCATCAGCACTGATTTAGCCTCATCACCTTGCAGAAAAGCATGAAATGCTTTTGCGTCATCGTTCTTTGCTCCTTTTAGAGTCAGCGCTACAGGATAAACAACTCTTGGATAAAGCTCCTGAGGGACGGTAAACAAAAGTTTTGCTTTTTTAGCCTGCAATGCATCAGTCTTATAGACAAACGCTCCATCGACTTCCCCTAGTTCAGCATACATAAGACATTCGCGAACATCTTTTCCCATGATCAGTTTGCTCATAACTTTCGTAATAACACCTGCCTTAGTCATGGCAGACATAGCGTATTCCCCGGCAGGAACACTTTTTGGACTTCCGATAGCAATTTTTTCCAGTTTCGAAAGGTCGTAGAGAGAGGTAACTGTTTTTTCTGTTGTTCCTGCAAAAACAAGCGAGTTATAAGCAAATGTTTTAATACTTGGTTCATCGACAAGCTTCTTTTTATTGAGATAATCAACCCATTCGGTATTTGCGGAAATAAAAAGATCAGCAGGTCCGCCGTTCTCAATTTGGCCGGCCAAAGTTCCTGATGGCCCGAAATTTTTCAAAATAGCAGTTCCCGGGTGTTTTACTGTATAACTGGCAGAAAGTTCATGTATTACCTCTTTAAGGCTTGCGGCTACAGAAAGGTTCAGTTCCCCCGCCATTGCCGGGGTTGCCAGAATAAGCAATACCAAAAAAAGGATCGTAATTTTTTTCATTGACGGTATCATCATGGTCTCTATACGGTTTTTTGTTTGTGATTCAATGCTGTTGCCGGTTACATATCAGTAATTGATGAAGCCGTTATAACATTAACTGCATATCGAATTTAAAAACCAACGCATATGTTGAATTATGCATTGATTTCCAGTAAGTAATTCTTTTTTAAGAAAGCATTATATCCGAAAGGTTATAACGTCGGATAAAAAAAATCGGAGTGCTGTCTTTTCGAAGTTGTGAACGACAGCACTGTCCGAATACAATATCAACTGATCAAGTGCGCTTCAGCGGACTCTCCTTCTTCAAGGGCATCAAGTATTTCGTCAATTTTGTCTTCACTGTCAATTTCCCCATACCAGAAATTTTCAGGATAAACTACCACAACAGGCCCTTTTTCGCAAATGTTCAGGCAGCCTGTTGCCGAGACAGCTACGTCTGTCATACCTCGGTCAGAAAGTTCGCTTTCCAGATATGGAATCAGGCTGAGCGACTCTTTTTTGTGACAGATACCCTGAGGTGTACCCTGAGCGCGAAAACTTGCGCAGACGAAAATGTGATGTTTTGGTTTGTCCATAATAGTATTAAGTAAATGTTTTTGTTCAGTAATAAAAAAGTTCCCTCCCTCAACCGCAGCCCCCACCGGTTCCGGAACAGCTTGATCCGCAAGCATGAATTTGACTGCTTTTCATCAGATGCTTGAGGTCCTGGCCGGTAAAAATGCCATGGACAGCTTCTTCAATCACGCCCTCAAGAACCATGACATCAATACCTTTTGATTTCATGACTTTGGTAGGAGAGTCACCGGCACCATTCACAAGTAATGCCCTGCAGTCTTTAAGGGTATCAGCGAGTGCTTCCCACCGCTGTTGGCCGCCGCCTGAGGGAGGTGCTGTTCTTGCATCGACAAGTACACACTCACAGGTATCAGGGTTTAATCCATAAATCAAAAACCTCTCTGCTTCACCAAGGTGCTGGTTGATCAATACACCTTCCATACTGCTTACGGCAATAAATGGGCGTTTGTCCAGCGGATTTTTCGGCAACGCTGCAGCTTCTGCAAGTTTCTGCATCATGGCTTCATTGTTGAGTTCGCCGATTATTCCAACTGCATCAGCGCGACACCTTGCACAGTGTTTCATCTGCGGGAGGTACTGGCTGGTAGCATTCTGAATTTCAGCTACCATTTCCAGGGAGGGTTCTTCGATGTTTTCAAAGACCGTTTCAGTTGTGCTGTAATAGGGCAGACAGTTTAGTATATCTGCTCCAAGCTCAGCGACTTTTGACGCTACAGCTATAACATGAGTATCGTTCACACCAGGAATAATAATGGAGTTCACCTTTGCTGTTATGCCGGCTTCTTTAAGTTTTTTGAGCGACTCCAGCTGGTTGGATATAAGCACTCTGGCTGCTTCAACATCACGGTATATTTTCTTTTTGTATCTGACCCAGGCATAGACCTCAGCTCCTATTTCAGGATCAATTGCGTTAATGGTAATAGTCACATGGCTAACCTGAAGTTCTGCAAGTTCATCGATATAGGGCAGCAGTTCAAGTCCGTTTGTTGCCAGGCACAGAAGCATTTCAGGATATTTAGCTCTGACAAGTCGGAGGGTCTCCATGGTTTCCTCAGGATTCGCAAAGGGGTCTCCCGGACCTGCAATACCTACTACGGCAATGTTTGGAGATAGCACCAAAGCCTGTTCCAGATAATGTAATGCCTGCAAAGGCGAAAGAATCCTGCTTGTTACACCAGGACGGTTTTCGTTCATGCAGTCGAACTTACGGTTGCAGTAATTACACTGAATGTTGCATTTTGGTGCAACAGGGAGGTGTATGCGTCCGAATTTATGACGTGACGCATCGTTGAAACACGGGTGGCTTTCTAATTTTAGTGACATGATTTCCTCCCTTTACATGTAAGTGTAGCCTATTGATGAAGCATTCTGCCGCTGTTCAATAACGGTGTTGACAATCCTGTCAAACAGTTCCTGGGTGCCTCTGTACCCAAGGTGGTGCATTCTCTGTCCCCCGAACCGGTCGTGAATCGGGAAACCGAGTCTGAGCAGCGGGATATTGTTTTTTCTTGACATGGTATATCCTTTACTGTTTCCGATAAGAAAATCGGGTTTCAGTAATTGTGCTTCATCTTCGATATCGACAAAATCAACACCTTCCCGCACCTTGATGCCCATATCGTCCATATCAGGAATAAGCTCTTTTATACTTTTTCTTAAAAGTCCGCTTTTTCCACCCGAGGCACAGAGTACAGGTGTAATGCCGATTTCACTGAGAAACGCTGTCATTCCAACCACCAGGTCTTCTTCACCGTATATGATGACTTTCTGTTCGAAGACATATTTATGTCCATCAGCATAAGCATCAACCAGGCGGCGACGTTCATCGTTATATTTTTCTGGACGATCCTGTTGGGTAAGCGTTTCCAGAAGACTGAAAAATTTATCGCTTTCCTTGATTCCGATAGGCAGTGACAGATGGTACCTTGGTACACCAAAAGCATCCTCAAGGTATCCTGCGGCTGATTTTGATGCTTCAAGTGTTGAGCCAAACTCAATACTTGCCCTTGCACTTCCGGCCATGGCAATAACACTTGCAGGTGTTCCGCCTGGCGGAATGCGGTGGTATTCACCCCAAGGTCCACCATCCATCGTCTGTGAATAGTCCGGCAGCAGCATATAGGGTACCTGAAAATCTTCAAGAATTTCTTTCAGATATCGAATGTCCGCCGGCGATATCATGTTCGGAAAAATGTTGATTAGGTTTTCCCGAGCCCCTTTTTCAGCAAGCGTTTTGACGGTAGCCCTTACAGCCGCATGAAAACCGTCGATATGACTGCCCTGATAGCTCGGTGTTGATGCATGAATCAATACTGGCATTGGCGAGCCATTCTTGAACTCTTGTTTATATTCGCGCAGTATCCCTGGAACATCATCACCAATGGTCTCGCTAAGGCAGGTGGTCGCCACACCGATAACTGCAGGTTTGTACTGCTCACTAACGTTTTTCAGTCCAATTTTCAGGTTATGACTGCCGCCGAACACAGCGGTTTCTTCGTGGAAGTTAGATGAAGCGATATCAATTGGTTCCTTGTAATGACTGATGAGGTACCTGCGTATATACGTTGCACATCCTTGTGAACCGTGCAGGAACGGTACGCAGTTTTCTATTCCCCTGAAGGCCAGGCATGCTCCGAGCGGGTTGCAGAGCTTGCAGGCATTCTGAGTTGCTGTTTTTGCGTGCTTCATACCTTGACTCCTTTTCTTGGGGCGAACTGCCAGACCGGGCTCATGACCGACTGATAGACCTCCAGTGCAAAATTGTACATGCCGATAAATCCGGCGAGAGGAATTTTTCTCTCATGGTTATGATCACAGAATCCGATGCCAAGCTTGAAGGCTATCGGGCGTTCCTTAACACCACCGATAAGCAGATCAGCCTCTTTTTCCAGAATAAATTTCGAAAGTTCAACCGGGTTTGAGTCATCCACAATCACTGTACCTTCATCGCACATTTCCTTGAGTCTTGCATAGTCGTCCTTGTTTCCAGTCTGAGAACCGGCAAGCACGACTGACATTCCAATTGAACGTAGTGCCTTTATAAGTGAAAATGTTTTAAAAGCACCACCGACATAAATTGCAGCCTTCTTGCCCGAAAGAGCCTTCTTGAACTTTTGCAGTGAAGGATATAGTTCTTTGACCTCTTCACTCACAACCTGCTTGGCAGCCTCCATGATGTCCGTCCGATCAGGAAAATGTTTGGCAACATCATACAGCGATTTTGACATGTCCTCAATCCCGAAGTAAGAAACACGGATAAACGGAATGCCGTATTTCTGCTCCATCTCTTTAGCAAGCCAGGTCATCGAACCGGAACACTGCACAACATTGAGCGATGCTCCGTGTGCACGTCTGACGGCATCAATACGTCCGTCACCGGTCAAGGTCGAAACCACCTCGATGCCCATTTTTTCGTAGTATTTCCTTATAATCCAAGCTTCGCCGGCAAGGTTGAATTCACCAAGGATGTTGATGCTGTACTTGCTGATACCCTCGGTTGATCCAGTGCCTATAAGTTTCATCAGAGCATGGCAGGCGGCTTTGTATCCATCTTTTTTAGTGCCCTTAAACCCTTCAGAATGAACAGGTAAAACCGGAATGCCTGTTTCCTTAGCTACTTTTTTGCAGACGGCTTCAATATCGTCACCGATAAGGCCGACGATACAGGTCGAGTAGATAAAGGCAGCCTTTGGCTTATACTTTTCGATTAATTCAATGAGCGAATGGTAAAGCTTTTTTTCACCACCGTAAATCACATCCATTTCCTGCAGGTCGGTTGAAAAACTTAACCTGTGCAATTCAGGACCTGAAGAAACAGCCCCACGGATGTCCCACGTATAAGCGGCACACCCGATTGGACCATGAACAAGATGAAGGGCATCGGCAACAGGATAAAGCACCACCCTTGAACCGCAAAAGACACATGCGCGCTGGCTTACAGATCCTGAAAGACTAGATGTATCGCATGAAATATCGAGCTGCTCTACACCGGTTTTCTTTTCGAAGACCTGTTTCTGCCTTCCTTCGAGAATAGTGATCTGTTCCATAGCTTTAACCCCGTTAACAATGTTGTACTACTTTTTAACTACATGACCAGTTCAAACTTTTCTTCAAGCGCATCGCGATCCTGACGGTCAAGCAGAACATTGAGAATCTTTTCAAGCAGTCTCAACCCGCCGCTGTAGCCGACATTCGGGAAGTAGCTGTGACCGATACGGTCGAGAATCGGGAACCCGAACCTGATGAACGGAACGTCTTCATCACGAGCCATGTACTTGCCGTAAGTGTTGCCTATCAGAAGGTCAACCGGCTCATTCTTCATCCACTGGTGAAGCAAAAACATGTCTGCACCAATGCCGTTTTTGAAGTTTGTTTCCGGCGATCTTGCATCAAGAATCTCTCGCATGCCTTTCTCAAAGCGCTGGCCTGGCGTACCGCTGACGATATGGACCGGCTTCATATTCAGGTCAAGCAAAAACTCAGTAAGCGGAATCAGCTGGTCTGGATCGCCGAAAAGCGCAACCTTTTTACCGTAGAGATACTGTTCCATGTCAGCGATTACATCCACAAGACGTCCTCTGTCTGCAGTAATTTCATCAGGCACAGAGACACCGCCAATCTGGCTGAGCGTCATGATGAAGCGGTCGGTTGCAGTGAGACCGATAGGCATGTCAAGCGTCTCAAACGGAACTTTACACTTCTTTTCCAGAGCTATTGCTGCCGGTTCTGCACTGATGCTGCCGAGTGCAAGTGTATGAATGCTGTCGCCGATGCTTTGCAACTCTGGGACAGTAGTGCCGCCTTTCGGGTAAAACTCGTGCTTTCCGGTCTGAGGTGCATCAAGAACATCCGACGTATCAGGGAAAAGAACAATCTTTACACCAAGTTCTTTCGCCAGACGCTTAATTTCACGCATGTCCGAAGGCTCCATCCAGCCGGCAATAATGTTGATCTGGTTTTTCTTTGCACCGGTTGAAACGGCAAACTGATCAGCAATTCCGGTTACCATATTTGCATATCCCGTAACGTGCGAACCGATAAAGCTTGGAGTGCTTGCAAAAATAACATGCTTGCCCTCAGGGACTTTGCCATCATCTTTTGCTTTTCTCGTGATCTGTTGCAAATCATCACCAATGGTTTCAGACAGACAGGTCGAATGCACTGCAATAATGTCGGGTTCGTATACTGCAAAAATGGTTTCAATGGCAGCAAGCAGGTTTGCCTGGCCTCCAAAAACTGATGCGCCTTCAGTGAATGAACTTGTTGCCGCCATAACCGGCTCTTTATAATGGCGGGTCAGGGTGCTGCGATGATATGAACAGCAACCCTGTGAACCATGGCTGTGAGGCAGACAGCCGTGAATACCGAGCGCTGCATACATGGCGCCGATCGGCTGGCAGGTTTTTGCCGGGTTGATCGTCAGCCCTTCACGCTCTTTAACCTCTTTTGAAGTGTGTCTTAATAGCATAATTCAATAGTCTCCGTTTTCCTATCATTACTGTGTAACGTAACTGGCTTCAAGTCCTTTATTTTTTCCGTTTGTGGCTTCTGTTTTCTGCCATGGTGCTTTAATCAGTTTCCATACCGGGTTGTTCACCATGCGATCGATATCTTTATAGAAGTTCACTGCACCCTCAAAGCCTGTATATGGTCCGCCGTAGTCGTAGCTGTGAAGCTGTTTCAATGGGACACCCATCTTCTGTACAACATATTTCTCTTTGATGCCTGCACAGAAAATATCCGGCTTGTAGAACTCAATCAGTTTTTCGGACTCATAATGGCTGAGGTCATCAACAACAAGTGACTTTTTTGTCATTTGTTGCATCATGCCGGAGTAGCCGTTGATCTCAAGTCCTTTTTCCTTAAGAGCTTCAAGTTCAGCATCGGTTTTTCTTGGATTATAAAGTTCAGGATCAGGCAGAACTTTAAGCTCCTCAATGTTCTTACTATCGGCATCGATCTTGATGTTTGGCAGCACATCCCGACCTTCATAGTCATCGCGGTGAGCAAACTCATAACCTGCAGCAACTGTTGTCATACCAAGTTCAGTAAAGAGATCCTGGTAATGGTGTGCTCTTGAGCCACCGACAAAAAGCATTGCAGTCTTTCCCGTTGTTCTAGGAAGGATTTCATCAATGATCGCCTTTACCTTCGGCATTTCCTCCGCAATTACCGCTTCAACCCTGGCTTTAAGTTCTTCATCACCAAAGTATTCAGCTATCTTCCGCAATGACTTTGCTGACGACTCGGCCCCGACAAAACTGACCTTCATCCATGGGATTCCATACTTGGTCTCCATCATGTCGCCCATATAGTTGATTGAGCGGTGACATTGAATCACGTTAAGATCTGCAGTGTGAGCGTTTTCAAGCTGTTTTACAGTCGAGTTGCCGCTGAATGATGAAATCAGTGTCAGTCCGGCTTTTTCGAATATGCGCTCGATTTCAAAAGCATCACCGCCGATGTTGTATTCGCCGAGAAGGTTTAGTTTGAACTTGCCTTCACTCGGAGTGTTGTCGCGGCCAACCATATGCTTGAAAACACCATTGTTGGCTATGTGGTGGCCTGCAGACTGGCTAACCCCTCTGTACCCTTCGCAACTGAAGCCGAAAACGTTACAGTCGCCAAACTTCTCGCGCATCTCTTTGGATGCAGCATGAACGTCATCACCGATCAATCCAACTGGACAGGTCGAAAAAATAGCTATGGATTTCGGATGAAAGAGGTCATAGGCCTCCTGAATAGCCTGTTTCAGCTTTTTTTCACCACCAAAGACAACATTCTCTTCCTGCATGTCAGTTGAAAAACAGTAGGGAATGTAGTTAGCATCCATTAATGATTCTGTCCTCGTCTGGTTACGGCGGGTCATCCATGCATAAAAACTGCAGCCAATCGGTCCGTGAACGATGTTGACGATATCACGTGTAGGTCCGAGTACCACCCCTTTACAACCAGCATAGGAACAGCCGCGCTGTGTAATGATTCCCGGAACGGTTCGGACGTTGGCCTGTACTTCCGGAATGATTTGAGGATCGTTGATGATAATCGACTTAGATCGTTTTTTTGCAACCTTTGCCGGGTATTTTTGTATCAGTTCCTCCCTGACGACTGAAGGATCTGGAAAATGTGTGTTCGTTCCCATGTAACTGTCTCCGTTTACACCTTAATAGTTGATCTTCTTAGTTCAGCGCTGCCTGGTCCTTTTCACCTGTTCTTACCCTGATAGTTTCGAGAATCGGGGTTACAAATATCTTTCCATCACCAGGTTTGCCTGTCTGGTTGGTTTTGATGATGGTGTCGATGGCTGTTTTGCATAATTCTTCAGGGACGACAACGGTTAGAATTCTTTTAGAAACAAGTCTCGGTGCGCTGCCCAGCTGCGCAATAGCCTCTGCATAACCAGCTTCAGCACCCTTAAGAATGTCGGAGTGAACCAGCCCTTTACCACGTCCCATAACCCTACCGGTGGCTGTAAAAGCAGGAATTCCTGCATTAATAAGTGCCTGTTTAGTTTCGTTTACTTTGTTGATCCGGATTACTGCAATGATTTCCTTCATGTTAAGCCTCCTTTGCTGATGCGAGAGACGGTTCGGATTCTTTTTCACCTGAACTGATAGTATAAACCTCTTCAACAGCCGAAATAAAAATCTTGCCATCACCGAATTTTCCTTCCGGACCTGACTTCGCATTATCCAGAATAGCCCTTACCACGAAATCCTTGTCGCTATCAGGAACTACAACAAAGAGCATCTCTTTTGGAATTTCATCATAGATCACATCACCAACTTGAAGGCCGCGCTGTTTACCACGCCCTACAACGGCTATTTTCGTGACAGCTGGATAACCTGCATCAAGCAGCCCCTGCATTACTTCATATACCTTTTCTGGTCTGACGATTGTTCTGATCATTAACATGTGTGTGTTCTCCGTTTTTGTTAGTTAGCGATACCAAATTCAATGAGAAGTGCTTCAAGCTCTTCAATTTCAAGAGGCTTAGGGATGACAAACATTTTGTTTTCGTCAATCTTTTTAGCAAGAGCCCTGTATTCATCAGCCTGCTCATGAGTCGGATCGTACTCAATAACGGTTTTACGGTTTATCTCTGCACGCTGAACAAAGTTGTTGCGAGGAACAAAATGGATCATCTGGGTCCCGATTTTTTTTGCAAGTTCCTCAATCATCTGGCGTTCGTTGTCAACGTTACGGCTGTTGCAGATAAGACCGCCAAGACGGACGCCGCCTGTATCAGCATATTTCAGAATACCTTTGCAGATGTTGTTTGCAGCGTACATAGCCATCATTTCGCCTGAACAGACGATGTAAATCTCTTCTGCTTTCCCATCGCGTATCGGCATGGCAAATCCACCACAGACAACGTCACCAAGAACATCGTAAAACACATAGTCAAGGTCCCATTCATCATCAAAGGCACCGAGCTGTTCAAGCAAGTTTACGGAGGTAATGATCCCGCGACCTGCGCAGCCGACACCGGGCTCTGGACCACCGGATTCTGTGCAACGGGTATTTCTGTATCCACCTTTGATGATATCTTCCAGTTCAACTTCTTCACCTTCCTCGCGAAGGGTATCAAGAACAGTTTTCTGCTGAAGTCCTCCAAGAAGAAGACGGGTAGAGTCAGCTTTCGGGTCACAGCCGATAACCATGATTTTCTTACCCATTTCAGCAAGTCCTGCAACAGTGTTTTGTGTTGTCGTTGACTTGCCGATACCACCTTTGCCGTAAATAGCTACTTTTCTCATTTTCGTACTTTTTTAGGTTATCGATGTCTTTATCGTCAGATATTCAGGCATGAGCTTATTATTGCCTGAATATTTATACTTTCTAGTATGCAACATATGTGCCAAAGGCCACGCCATTCAAACAGCATGTTGTTTAGTGAAGTTGTGATTACTCTTAAAGTATTTATTTTGAATGGTTTAGGTCAGATCCGGTAACAAATATTATTTATTGACCTACTTCAATATTTTAGTTCAGGCGGTTTTTCAGAGAGAAAAAAGACTACAATTTGGTTGGATAATGCCAGATACTACATTTTAGTATAAAACAGCAGGTCTTTAGGGGGCAAAAGAATGTTGCTATGCTCGCGTTGTTCGTTGTATGAGTTTTGAAGAAAGAGAGAAACCAGCAAATTCGTTGCATCGTTTTCGTCACACTCCCAAAAAAGCCTTAGATTAGTATTACACTATAGTTTAATGGTCAATAAGAAAAACTACAAATATGTATGAAATCTAATCATTCTTCCAATACCTTACCATTCGTTAGAATGGTTAATTGACGTGGTGAGATTAATAATGTTCCAATTGATGTATCTTTAGCTGTAAATAATCTCTTTCACATATTATAACTAACCTTCATTATGCAGACGCGTCAGCTTGGAAATACAGATATGCATATTACCCCGATCGGATTTGGTAGTTGGGCAATAGGGGGTAGCAATTGGGCGTATAGTTGGGGCGCACAGGACGACAGTGAAGCCATACATGCGATTGAGCGTGCTGTTGAACTTGGCATAAACTGGATAGATACCGCGGCTGTTTACGGACTTGGTCATTCCGAGGAACTTGTTGCTCAAGCTTTGGCCGGCATAAAAAAGAAGCCATTCATTTTTACTAAATGTTCGCTGGTTTGGGACGAATCCCGTCAGGTCAGCAGCAGCCTGAAGGCTGATTCCATTAGACGCGAATGTGAAAATAGTCTCAAAAGGCTTAACGTTGATGCTATTGATCTTTATCAGATTCACTGGGCAAACCCTGATGCTGATCTTGAAGAGGGTTGGGAGGAGATGGCCCGTTTAAAAGAAGAAGGTCTGGTGCGACATATCGGGGTTTCAAATTTCAGTATTGATCAATTGACTCGAGCCATTTCAATTGCTCCGGTTGCTTCTCTTCAGCCACCATATTCCATACTGAGGCCCGCTATAGAAAAAGAGACTCTACCTTTTTGTAGAGAGCACAACATAGGTGTTATTGTTTATTCTCCAATGCTTTCCGGTATGTTGACCGGAGCAATGACAAAGGATCGGGTTACAAACTTCCCTCCCGATGACTGGCGTAAAGGAAACAAGGAGTTTCAGGAACCTCGACTTTCCGCAAATCTCGGTTTAGTTGATCTTTTAAAATCTATAGGAACAAAGCACAATCGCTCTGCAGGAGAAGTTGCAATTGCCTGGACGTTACGACATCCGGCAGTTACAGGAGCAATTGTTGGTGGTCGCGATGCGGTTCAGGTGGAAGGTATAATTGGAGCCGCCGATTTCAGGCTCAACGAAGAAGAATTGTCAAGTATTACAATCTATACAAACGGTATGCCAAAATAACCAATGGTTTGGGTCAACATTCATTGCTCCATCTACGGTAGTGCTGTTACCCATTTATTCAGCAATTCCTGAAGGGTAGGCATCATGACAGGTTTTGAAATAAAGTCATTCATGCCTGCATCTTTGCAGTTTTTCTTGTCTTCCATTGTTGAATTGGCAGTCATCGCAACAATAGTAATATCCGGGTTTAAAACACCTGATTTTTTACTTCTGATTTCCTGTGTGGCTTCAATACCACCCATGATGGGCATTTGTAAATCCATAATCACCAGAGAATAAACTTTCTCTTTAAGGGCGTCAATAGCTTCGACACCGTTGGCTGCAATTTCTACCTCGAAATCCAGCTTGTTAAGCATGGCTGTGGTTACCCGTTGATTGATGATATTATCTTCGACGAGCAGAATTTTGTTAATTGGAGTCAACGTTTTATCCAGTGGTTGTTGTGAGTGATGCCTCTCCTGACAAGGCAGAGATGTTCTGTCTGAATTGGAGATGTTGTTATCCTTTGGTTTTATAAAAGACGCTGTAAACCAGAACTCGGAACCTTCATTTTCCCGACTTATCACATCCAGCTTTCCCCCCATAAACTCAATAAGTTGCTTGGCAATTGTGAGGCCAAGTCCCGTTCCGCCTTGTTTACGTGTTGCAGACGAGTCTAACTGGGTAAATTTCTGAAATATAAGCTCTTTTTTGCCATCAGGAATACCTATTCCAGAGTCTTTAACCGAAATGCGCAGGCTGATTTCATCCGGAGACTCTGATACCGTCTCAACGCTTACAACGATTTCCCCTTTATTGGTAAATTTGATAGCATTCTGCACCAGATTGAGAATGGCTTTCAATAAATATGCAGGATAACCCGATAGAACTTCAGGAACAGAGGGAACAATAGCAAAGGTTAACTGAAGACCTTTTTTAAGTGCCTCGTCTATGAGGAGGGATAAAACATCATCAAAAAGTTTTTGAATATTAAAAAGCGATTTTTCAGTATCAAGCTTTCCTGATTCGTGAATGCTGAAATCAAGAATATTGTTAAGCAACTGATGAAGGAGTTGTGTACTTATTTGTATGGTATCAGCATAGCTTTTTTGTTCGTCGTTAAGCGGGGTACAGCAAAGCAGTTCAGTCATACCGATAACAGCATGAAGCGGTGTTATGATTTCATGTGATATATTTGCCAGAAACTCGCTTTTTGCTTTGATTGCTATTTCAGCATCTATTTTGGCCTGATTAAGGTTATCAATCAGGATTTGTTGAATGAGCTCTTTTTCCTCGACATTTTTTTTCTCCACAGCAAGTCGACTATTAAGCATTCGGGACTGGTCGAGCGATTCCTCAATTTTAAACTTCTGTTCTTTCTCAGTTTTTCGAAGTTCTTTAAGGTCATCATTAAGCAGTGTTATAATAGTGTAAAGATCATGCAGCGGATTTTCAGGCGTGACAGAATAGTTATTTTCTTCAAAAGTAACAGTTTCGTTAAAAAGCAGTTCTCCGCAAAGAGAAGCAAAGCGATCTATTTCTTTTTGTGAAATTGTAATTTGCTGATCTTTCTCAGCTATAGCAATGGTTTGAGGAGTATTAATAATGTGTAATGCGTCCTGTACGGAAGGAACAAATATAAACTGTTGCTTAACATATGAAGAAAAAAGGCGCAACATTGTTTTCAACAGAATGGAAGCGCCGCAGATATACGTAATAGAGGGCCGGCAATTGTATTTAGAATTAAGCCGGTTCAGGGTATTGGCGTAAAGGATTCTTGTCGTAAAAGGTGCGCTGATAACCTCGTTATAATCAGCAATCCTTATATATTCGCAGTTGTGGAGTAACCCGTAACCGAACATATTTTCAAGAATCTCAAGCGCTTTGTTAGCGCATTCAGGGTTAATTACGCCCCCGAGATAGGTAATAAAAAGTTTATTGGGAATAATCCCGTTTTTATAGAACACTCCGCTTGCTTGATCCTCAAATTGCCATTCGGGATCAAATCTTATCATTTCAATAGACACAGGATGTCTGGTTCCATTAATATTCGGACTTTGACGCGTAGCGTTCTTGAATGTGGGGGACATAGTTTTATGCTCACAGATGTTGCATAAAATATCAATTCCGAATCATCTTGTGTTTCGATTGATAGTAAAAAGGATCCCTTCAATCCAAGATAATTCTATTTTACACATAAAATATAATATCATCAATTCATATTTCATAAAAAGCCAGGTTATTAATTTCTTCATATTTTGAAGAAAAGCTGATCTTATATGCGAAATTTTCGGTAATCAATGTCGAATTTTTTGATACGAAGTCCCATGATCCTGTCTGAAAGACCTAATTGTATAGCCGCCCTGGACATATTTCCTTTCGTACGTTTTAAGGCCTCCATGATCATCTCCTTTTCTATTGCATCCAGTTTTTGCTGCAGCGACCCGGTATATGGTGTGCCGCTCGACTCCGCAGTCTGAAGAGTTGGCGGAAGGTGATAACCATGAATAACGTTGTCCTCGCTTAATATAACAGCACGTTCCATGCAGTTCTGAAGTTCACGAACATTGCCTGGCCAATGATATCTCATAAGCATATCAATTGCGGTAGTCGATATTCTCCGAATCCCTTTCTGGCTCGCGGCATTGTATTTTTCTACAAAATAGTCGGCAAGTAAAAGAATATCGGTTTTACGTTCACGCAGCGGCGGAACTGTTATAGGAAAAATATTCAGCCTGTAATACAGATCTTCCCTGAAAAGTCCTTCTCTGATTAATTCTTCTAGATTTCGGTTAGTTGCGGCAATAACTCTGACATCAACTTTAATAGTTTTTGATCCACCAACCCGTTCAAACTCCTTTTCCTGAATTATCCTGAGTAGTTTTGCCTGTACCGGTAGAGTCAGTTCACCAACTTCATCAAGAAATATTGAACCAGTGTGTGCAAGTTCAAATCTACCCTGGCGGGTCGCAGAAGCGCCTGTAAAAGCACCTTTTTCATGCCCGAAAAGCTCGCTTTCAACAATGCTTTCAGGGAGTGCCGCACAGTTGAACTTAATAAACGAATTACCTGATCTGCGGCTTTTAAAATGAATAGCACTAGCAACCAACTCTTTTCCAACACCGCTTTCTCCCAGTATCAGCGTTGTTGCATTGGTTTTGGCAATCTTATCAATCATTTTAAACAGCGAGATCATCGGTTTTGTATTACCAATAATGTTCGCCGGGCGTTCAGCTTCCGAAATCGTGTCTTCACTATGCTCAAGAGAGGGGCTTTTTCGCTTCGATATTTTTTCTGAGGTTTTTATGTCTTGAGTATTTTTTGTGCTCTCTTCGTGTGCCAGCTGTCTTATGCGTACCGCCTGCGAAATCATTGCTGCTATTATGGATAACTGGTCAACATAATGCTGCAGCATATCTTTCTGCCCTTTATCTCCTTTGCTTTTTTTTGCGTTTTCTTCCTTTGGAATCTGCTCAAGTTGTCGATCTGCACTCAAGGTCCCGATAATCTCAGTTCCGGCTTTAATAGGTATGCAGATAAAACACAGGTCTTCCTTTTTTACCTTTAATCTGGAACGGGTTCGATCAAGAAAAAGCGGTTCGTTATTAATACTTGGAACAATGACCGTTTTGCCAGTTTTAACAACTTGCCCGATAATTCCTTCACCAATCCTGTAACGACCACGTTCTTTTTCTTCATTCGTAAGTCCGAATGACTCGTTGATGACAATTTCTCGACTATCCCGGTTTAGAATAGTGATCATGCCCCTGAGCATGTTCATATTTTCAGACATAATGAAAAGAACAAGCCTTAATACCTTGTTGATATCATCCTCATTGGTTATGGTTCTGCTGACTTCGGCGAGAAGGCTGATACTGCTATGATCCTCTTCCTGTGCTATAAGCATGATACAAACGGTAAGTAAATTTCAGGGTCAAACTAAAAGGGTACTGTAAATGCTTTCAAGTTCATCAGGTTGTAATGCTCTTTTCTTTTCTGAGGCCATAGAACGAACAATTACAAGCAGATAATTTGCTTCGTCTCTTGTCATGGAAATTCCTCTAACCAAAAAAAAATGTTGGATCGAGGCACTTCCGGAATGTTTCCCGAACACCAGCTCATGTTTTCCTCTACCGACCTGGTCAGGGAGAAACGGTTGATAGGAAAGGGGATTTTTTAGAAGCGCCGCGCAATGAATCCCGGATTCATGTTGAAATACCGCCTTCCCTACAATAGCTTTCTGATCCTCGATAACTCTTCCCGCAGCACTGCTTACTTCTTCGCAGAGATGCGATAGCTGTCTTGTATCAATCAGTGTTTCATACTTTCCTGACAGTTTCAGAGCAATGGCAAGTTCTTCAAGTGCGGCATTTCCAGCCCGTTCCCCGAGCCCAGTTACTGAAACGCTGACAGCGTTGCATCCGGATTCCAGTGCAGTAAAAGCATTAGCCGTCGCCATACCAAGATCGTTATGGGCATGGAATTCCAGGGCAGCACAGCTTACTGATTTCAGTTGACTCACCATTGCCATGATTGATGTTGGTGTTGCAACGCCAACAGTATCAGCAATACGTATTCTGTCCGCACCGCATGCTTCAGCATCAACAACAAAATTTTTCAGTACCTCCCAGTCAGCCCTCGTTGCATCCTGCGCCCCCACACTCACAAAGCTGAAATATTTTTTTGCTTTCGGGATAAGCTCCTGTAATTGCCGCTCAACCCAGGCATAATCCTTATCCATCAGCTGAAGATAAAGGTCCGATAAAGGAAAGCTGATATGAACTGCCTCGGTACCGCATTTGCGAGCATCCTCAATGTCCTGCCATTTTGCTCTGGCCCAGCTCGTAAGACGTACCGGTAAATTAAGGGTAACAATTGATCTGATTGTTTGTTGTTCTTCCTCGCTGATCGCTGGATACCCGATTTCAAGTTCATCTACTCCAGTATTTGCAAGAAGGCAGGCAATATGTGTTTTCTCCTGAGCGCTGAAAACAACACCAGGAGCCTGCTCCCCATCTCGAAGTGTTGTATCAATTATCCAGGGCTTTATTAAGCCGGAGGGATAAGAATTTTTGCTTTCTATGCGCATAGTTGGTCGGTTTATATCAGCTTGTAATATCGTATTCCAAACGTCCCACTTACTTCTTTTAGTTAAGATAATCCTTGAAAATCCCTAAATAAATAAGGATATATAATCAAATTATAATAAAAATTCAGACATTTCCGTATAAAAATGATTTATTTTAAAGAGAATGTTTTTTTATGGCAAAAAATTGCCATACATCATAACATTTTAGCAGCGAAGGCGTGAAGGGGAGGTATGCAATTATGCTGGATCAGAGTTGAGCACTCCTAATGAGGGGAGTTCACGGTAGTGTTCATCATAGTCAATACCGTAACCGACAATAAAGGTATTCGGTACAATAAAGCCCGTATAATCAATATCCACATGATGTTTCCGTGCATCAGGCTTGTCAAGCAGTGTACAGATACCGAGTGACGCCGGTTTCATTGTAATAAGTTCAGCAGTGATTTGCTGCATGGTAAGTCCGGTATCAATAATATCCTCAACAATTAGCACACTCCTGCCGGTAACACTGAGTTTATGACTGATTGCAACATTACCTGAAGATTGTGTTCCTGATCCATAGCTGGATGCAAAAATAAAATCGACAGTGCAGGGAACCGTAATAGTGCGCATAAGGTCTGCGGCAAAGATGAATGCACCTTTAAGAACAACGATAAGCAAAAGTGGGTTTTCAGGCGTTATCGTTCCATAGTCATTTGATATTGCCTTGCCCATTTCTTTGATGCGTCGATGTATTTCATCCGCTGAAATGAGTGGTACAATAGTATTAAAAGTGCCTTCAAGACTCATAGCATGGAAGGAAGTATATGTTTAACTGTATTCATGGCCTGCATACCTTATAATTTCATTGAGATAAAGCTTTTTGTGAGTTTCGCTGAGCGATGAAGCTATAAATGAGTTTTGCGCAAGTCTAATAATGTCATCCCGGTCAAGCATAAGGGCTTTTGCAGCTTCGATATAATTATCTTTAATATACCCACCAAAATATGCTGGATCATCCGAGTTAATGGTGACACACAACCCTCTGTGCAGCATCGCTTTCAGATTGTGCTGTTTCATGTTTTTAAAGACTTGGAGCCTGACATTCGAAAGTGGACAAACGGTCAGCGGAATCTGTCGTAAAACAAGTTCATCAACCAGCGAATTATCCTCCATACAGTGAACACCATGGTCTATTCTTGAAACATGCAAGGTGTCGAGAGTTTTTTTTATTGATGCAGCATTGCCTTCCTCTCCAGCATGGGCAACAGTTAAAAAACCTTCTCGCTGAGCCCTTTCAAAAAGGTGTTGAAACTTTTCAGGAGGATTGCCCCTTTCAGCAGAATCAAGCCCGACCCCGGCAATCCATTGTTTCCACTCGAGAGCTTTTTCAAGCACTTCCAACCCTTCTACTTCGCTCAGATGCCGCAGAATACACATAATAAGTTTTGTCGACAGAGTAAGGGTACTGTTAGCTTCGACAAATGCCCTCTCAATCCCCTTGATAACAGTTTCAAATGTCACACCCCGTCTGGTATGGCTTTGAGGGTCAAAAAAAATTTCGACATGACGCACATTCTGGGATGCTGCTTTTTTGAGGTAGGCTATTGTAAGGTCGTAGAAATCTTCTTCTGTTAAGAGTACAGCAGTTGCCCGGTAATAAATGTTCAAAAAAGATTGCAAGTCGCTGAAATTATATGCCTTCCGGGCCGATTCAGCATCAGGATAAGGAAGAGCAACCTTGTTGCGCTTCCCGATCGAAATCATAAGTTCCGGTTCCAGTGTCCCCTCAATGTGAAGATGTAATTCAGCGGTTGGAATCCCTTCAATAAATTGACTGAGCTGGTTCATAAAGACAAGAAGCTAAAGTTTTAATACTGATAAAACTGGAATTCTATAGTCTTTTCGGTAATCAGAATAAGTTAGGTAAATCCTGTAACATATTTGATGGTGCAGCTCTGTTTGTTACCCATAGGTTGCTCTTCATTACTTGCCGTAGTATGAGCTGACAGCAAATCAAATTACAGCCGGGTGTTTTGTGTTTATTATTCGTTACATTACATCTTTTAACAGTTTACGTCAACACCATATCCGTCCGCAGGTCACCCCTTCTGAACCTGGAAATTAACAAGCAAATGCTGTGTTAATCATTTCCCTCAATGAAGCGATATATCCATCCGGACATTTTAAGGATGAGTTTTCAGCATGAAGTATATTTCTTGAGTAGCTTATTTTTTGTTGAAGTATTCTGATGTTATTAACTTCATAAAACCCGTATACAGGGGTTGGATGAACTGATCTTGAATAATGCAATTGTGCATGGTTCCCACACAATGGAATCCTAACATAAATGATACAATGTAGTGGCAAAGCAGCGTTTTAACCGAAAATCAAGAACCCCGGGCAAAAAGAACAACAGACAATCTGCAACGCATACCGGCGAGAGGGTTAAACCGAATGATCACATTCTGATTAACGAGTTTCTTTTCAGGCGCGGAGAAAGTTCCCTTGCAGCCGAAATCGTTACGTTTTTTTCTGATCATGAAGGCAGGCGATTACGCTCTTTAGATCTGGCGTTAGCATTGGGTTATACAGAATCAAAGCAGCTTCCTGGATTCTGGTATGTGCTGCACAAGCTTCAGGAAGAAGGGGCTGTAGACAAGGATTCTGACCGCTGTTACGGTTTGTCTGCCTTAGAAGAGTCCACCTATGAAGAACATCTGGTACACGTCAAACCCTTTCCACTGCCAGGCAAGGCCCATTACACTGTTTCCAAAAGTTACACAGGTCATATATCCACCCATCCTAACGGTTATGGTTTTGTAGATGTGGAAGGCTTTGACGACGATATCTTCATCAAGGCCGGCGACATGAACTTTTCTATTCATGGCGACGAAGTGGAAGTGCTTGTTTCCAAAGTACCGGACACCTACGCATCGAAATCAACTCCACATCAGCGCTGCGAAGGTATAGTAAAAAGCATAATAACACGAAGTATTACTACCATTATCGGTACTCTTGTCAAGTCAAGCCGCAAGTTTGTTCTTAAGCCCGATAACAGAAAGCTGCTTCCCGAAATTATTGTACCGATCAGAAATGCTGCCAAAGCCAGTGACGGTCAGAAGGTTCTTGTAGGAGAACTTGATTTTTCCAAGGAAGGGGTTATTCAGGCAAAGGTATTGGAAATTCTTGGTCAAGCTGGTGACTCCACCGTAGAGGTCAGTGCTATTGCCCGCAGTAAAGGGATCGATGAAACTTTCGATTCGGCATTACTTGATTTTGCAGCTTCCATCAGAGAGGGGATTACCGAAGACGATCTTATTGACAGACTTGATATTCGAGATAAAACCGTCTTTACCATTGATCCTGTCGATGCTAAAGACTTTGATGATGCGCTCTCCATTGAACGACTTGATGACGATCTTTATTCGATAGGTGTTCATATTGCTGATGTATCTCATTATGTACCCGAAAATTCTCCTCTCGACAGAGAGGCACTCAAAAGGGCAACCTCAGTATATCTTGTCGATAGGGTTATTCCAATGTTGCCCGCACGACTTTCTGAACAGGTGTGCAGTCTCAATCCAGGGGTAGACAGAATGGCATTTTCAATCATGTTTACCATGACTGGAGATGGCGAAGTTCTCAAGCATGAGTTTCATAAAACTGTCATTCATTCCA
>Ga0194037_1000193_pt1 | contig 47068 bp, 45 predicted proteins | sample JunL306m_MetaG_FD_148653 | JGI IMG/M metagenome (GOLD analysis project Ga0194037, IMG submission 148653) | Anoxic zone freshwater microbial communities from boreal shield lake in IISD Experimental Lakes Area, Ontario, Canada - Jun2016-L304-6m | ecosystem: Environmental > Aquatic > Freshwater >... | reverse complement strand
GGCCGTATGGGCGGCGGCCGTATGGGCGGCGGCCGTATGGGCGGCACTCTCGGTGGCGGAATGATGGGTTCACCAACATTGCCAACACCAACAGCATAAGTTGGACACTTCCTTCCGTAGTGGTTCAGTAGGAGTTCAGTAGGGGTATAGGGACAGCACAGACCCGTCATCGTTAAGGTGGCGGGTTTTTGCTTGCTCTTTTATCTTCATGAGAGACTTCACGCATGCGACTACACATCGGAAGCGATCACGCTGGGCTTGAATTAAAAGCGATTCTCGTTGATTACCTGCGCGGTCAAGGCCATGAAGTCACCGATCATGGTCCCCATGAATATGACGCCTTAGATGATTACCCAGTCTTTTGTATTCCAGCTGCCGAAGCTGTTGCCGTAGATCCTCAATCATTAGGAATCGTGCTTGGTGGCTCAGGCAATGGCGAACAAATGGCTGCCAATAAAGTAATCGGCATACGTGCCGCTCTTGTTTGGAGCACGGAGATCGCGAAGTTGGCGCGCGAACATAACAATGCAAACGTTATTTCCATTGGTGGGCGTATGCATTCTCCTGATGAATGCAAAGAGCTAATCGACGCATTTATCTCAACACCTTTTAGCCATGATGAGCGTCATATTCGCCGCATCAATCAAATTGCGGTGTACGAAGAAGATGGTTCTCTGTAGTTCTGGCTACTTAATTTTCCTGTAAGCCAAATCTGTCACTTCGTGATCCTTGCGAATTCCTTGACCTTCAAATCGGGTAAGTGGCCTCCACTCCGGGCGCTGGATAACTCCCCCCTCAAAGCGATCTGATTGGGCAAAAACTTCTTGCATCGATTGCGCATAATGCACCCAATCCGTTGCGATATTGAAGTGCGCCCCAACTTTGAGTTTGTCGGCTACCAAATTAATAAAAGATAAGTTAACGATGCGACGTTTGTGATGTCTTGTCTTTGGCCAAGGATCAGGAAAGAAAAGATGCACCGCATCAAATGAATCGTTGGGGATCATTTTGGCAAAGATTAAATGCACATCTTCATCCATAACTCTTATGTTTTCGATTTTGGAATCCTCGATAACCGAGAGAACTTTCCCGATCCCAGGTTGGTGAACATCAATGGCAAGGAATCCGGTTTCTGGGTCGCTTTGCGCTATGGCAATAGTTGCCTCGCCCATGCCAAAGCCAATTTCAGCAACAACTTTTTCTCGCCCTCCAAAGAGCTCTTTAAGGTCAATTTTCTGGTTTGTCAGGTCAACCCCATACGTGGCCCACAGCCGGTGGCGTGCATCTAATTGGGCTGAAGTAATACGAGTTCCCCGCAACTTGAAGCTCTTGATCGTTGGGCTTTCCATGTACCCACCCTTTCATGATTGGATAGAACAACAAGAATCCATATCTGCTCTTAGAGGGAGTTCACCGTGCCAGGAGTCAATCTCACCCGTGCCGAAGCCAAGGTACGTTCAGGTCTCATCGCCGTAGAAAGTTATGACGTCGACCTTAATCTCGTTACAGGAGATGAAACTTTTACCTCTTCTACAACAGTGAGATTTACGTGTAACTCCCCTGGCTCATCCACCTTTATCGACGCAGTAGGCAAGAGCATCATCTCGGCAACACTAAATGGCGCACCTCTTGATGTCAGCAATTTCGATGGCGAATCCGTGCATTTGCCATCCCTTGCAGCTCAAAACGAACTAATCCTTGTCGTAGAGAGTATCTACTCAAAATCTGGAGAAGGTCTCCATCGTTTCGTGGATCCTGCCGATAACGAGGTCTATCTGTATTCGCAACATGAAGTTGCCGATGCTCGCAGAACATTTGCTTGCTTTGATCAACCAGATCTCAAGGCCACTTTTGCAATATCGGCAAACGTACCTGCTCATTGGGAAGTTATCTCCAATAACCCCACTGAGTCCGTGACTGATGTGGATGCAACGACCAAGCGTTGGGTATTCGCGCGCACTCCAAGAATTTCTACCTACCTCACCGCACTTGTTGCCGGTTCCTACCATCGCGTTGATGATGTTTACGTCGGTGAAAAAACGGTTCCTTTGGGGCTCTTCTGCCGCAAATCTTTGGCCGAGAGCATGGATTCGGAAGAAATCTTCAAGATCACTAAACAAGGTTTCGCCTTCTATGAGAAAGAGTTTGGCCTTGCCTATCCGTTTGCAAAATACGACCAGATTGCGGTCGCTGAATTTAATGCTGGTGCCATGGAGAACGTGGGCTGTGTAACTTTCGCAGAAGATTATTTTGTATTCCGAAGCAAGGTCACTGACAAGAACTACAACTGGCGCGCAAATGTCATCCTCCACGAAATGGCACATATGTGGTTTGGCGACCTCGTAACAATGACTTGGTGGGATGACCTGTGGCTAAACGAATCCTTTGCAGAGTGGGCCTCGTACTACAGTCTCGAGCAAGCAACGCGATTCACTAATTCTTGGACGGTCTTTAATGCCGAACGCAAGAACTGGGCATATCGCCAAGATCAACTTTCATCCACACATCCGATCGTCGTAGATATGCACGACCTAGAAGCGGTTAAAACGAACTTTGATGGAATTACTTACGCAAAGGGCGCTTCCGTGCTTCAACAACTGGTATCCCACGTGGGCAAGGATCACTTCTTCGCCGGACTTCGCCAATACTTTGCAAAGCATGCATGGGGAAATACAACGCTCAATGATTTGCTCGTAGAACTAGAAGCCACAAGTGGCCGCGATCTCACACCATGGGTATCCACGTGGTTGCAAACAGCAGGCGTCAACACATTTCGCCCAGAGATTGTTATTGCTGGAGATACCTATCAATCAATTGCAGTTTCACAAGAGGCCCCACTTGTACCAGCTGGGTCCGGCGAACTTCGTCCACACCGCATGGCAGTTGGCTTATACGACCTCAAAGCTGGCGGTCTGATTTGCCGCAAGAGCGTAGAACTTGATCTCTCTGGCGCCTCCACTTTGGTGAACGAACTTGCTGGAGAAAAAGTTGCCGACATGCTTTTAATCAATGATCGCGATCTCTCTTATGGAAAAATCCGTTTTGATGAGCGTTCTTTGGAGACTTTGAAAAACCACTTAGGAGATATTCAAGACCCGCTGACACGCGCCTTATGTTGGTCAGCCACGTGGGACATGTTGCGCGATGGTGAATTATCGGCGAGCAACTATGTTCCTATGGCTATCAAAGCACTTGCTGGCGAATCTGACGTCGCTGTTGTATCCATGACTTTGACGCAACTCGATAGCGCTGTTGAACTCTTTGCTAGCGACAGTCACCGCGAGGGTTTGCGAGAAATTCTCGCCAATGGCATTGAAAATCTTCTCGCCGGGGCGCCTTCGGGAAGTGACATGCAATTGCAATATGCACGTTCATTTGCAGGAGCCGCCAAGACCGCGCCTCAACTCTCTCGCATCAAAGACTTACTTGATGGAGAACTTCCAGGCTTGGTCATTGATGCCGACCTGCGTTGGCATTTCTTGGGTTGTTTGGCAGAGCGCAATCTCACTACCGTTATTGAAATCGATGCCGAACTCGCTCGTGATAACACTGCAAACGGTCAGCGATACGCTGCATTTTGTAAATCTGCATTCCCTGAGGCATCCGTTAAAGCAAAAGCTTTTGACTCTGCAATCAACGATGGATTGAGCAATCACATTCAAATTCAAACGATTCGTGGATTCCAACGTCCAGGACATCGCGAACTTCTTGTCGGATATGTAGAGAAATACTTCAGCGTTGTTGAAGAAGTGTGGAATACGCAGTCTTACGAGATTGCATCCAATATTGCGCAAGGACTTTTCCCTATCTACGTCACTTCCGCGCAAACTTTTGCTGCAACCGAGAACTGGTTATCAGGGGCCGGCAAGGATGCACCGCATGCACTTCGCAGAATTATTTCTGAAAGTCGTGACGCCTTAGCTCGCGCTCTAAAAGCGCAAGCTAAGGATGCAAACTAAGCAATCGCTGCGTTTACTCCAAAGGGTTCCAAGTAAGGTAACCACGCAGTGTCTGCTCGGCCTGAACCAAGTACTCGCCATGCTGCCCCCACGGGTGCGCGCGGTATCGATCGCATTCGCCATCCCAAATCCTTGAGAGGCATATCTGCCTTCACGTGATTGCAACGATGACATGCCGAGACCACGTTTTCCCACACATGGCCTCCGCCTCGGCTTCTAGGAATCACGTGATCGATAGAAGTAGCGGGTGCTGAGCAATAAACGCAACGGCCCCCATCGCGGGCAAAAAGTGCACGCCTGGAAAGTGGCACGGTGCTTCGGTATGGAACACGAACGAAACGATTTAGTTTGATAACACTTGGAAGTGTTATTTCACCGCCCGCAAAATGCAACACCACTCCCGAATCTTCAATCATGGTGGCTCTGGAATTGAGAACAAGTATCAGCGCACGACGTTCAGAGACAACGCCTAAGGGTTCGTAGGTCGCATTCAAAACCAATGTGCGCGACATGCCCGCTCCGATCAGGCGCGTGGCTCGCGCCGATTGCCACATCCTTCCGCAAAAGCGGCAAACCCGTGGGTATTTACGCGCCTTTAAGTTAGAGTCGCCCCATCATGAACGCGCGCCAACATCTCTGGGCCTGGTTTAGCGGGCCCCCACTGCACATTCTCACAATCGTGGTCATTGCCTTTATCGCCCAACGTCTGGGAAGCCGTGCGATCACAAAAACCATGAATCGACTAGCTAACGCCGATCTTGTGCGCGGTCCCGGAAATATTGCAGCCCGTCAAAAAGAGCGTGCCCACACAACGGACACTGTTCTCACGAGCACGCTCAACGCCGTCCTATTGGTCATCACCATCGGAATGGTCCTTGGTGAATTTGGACTTAATTTGGGGCCCTTGATCGCCTCTGCAGGTGTCGTTGGCGTGGCCCTAGGTCTCGGTGCTCAAACCATAGTTCGCGATGTGCTCTCAGGGTTGTTCATGCTGGTTGAAGATCAATACGGCGTTGGAGATCGCGTAGTCGTGCTTGAGGTAAGCGGCGTTGTTGAAAAAGTCGGACTTCGCATCACGACAATTAGAGATGACGTTGGAACGCTCTGGTATTTACGCAATGGTGAAATTCTTAAAGTAGGGAACAAATCTCAATCAGGTTGATTCACCAAATGGATTGCTGCCGATTGTAAATATTTCCAGAGCTCGACTTTAATTTCTGGGTCAATCTCCATTCCATCGACTGCATTTTTCATACAAGCAATCCATGCATCACGAGCCGCTCCGTCAATATGAAATCCTCCGTGACGCATACGAAGTCTTGGATGCCCGCGCTCGTCAGAATACGTTGTAGGCCCTCCCCAATATTGCTCAAGAAATAACTGCAATCGTCGCGCAGCAGCCTTCATGTCCGTATCTGGATACATGGGGCGAAGAATGGGATCCACGGCAACGTTTGCATAGAACCGCGATACTAAATCGGAAAAAAATAATTCGCCTCCGGCTTTTTCATAGAAAGTAGTCATCGGACTAATTCCCTATTTGAAACTCCGCGAGCGATTCGAAGGACAAGGAGTGCTGAAAGCACACAGAAGATACCTGATATGTAGAAAGCTATTGCGTAATCCCCAAACTTCACTCGCAGCAGTGCGGCCCCATATGCTGCGATTGCGCCACCAATTTGATGCGCGGCAAAGACCCATCCATACACAACGGTTGCTCTCTCTGGACCTGCAATTGCGCGGCACAGCATGATTGTCGGAGGAACTGTGGCTACCCAATCCAAGCCATAAAAAATAACAAAAACGAGGGTTGATGGATGAACTGTCTTAAAAAGAATGGAAGGTAATAAAAATAGCGAAATTCCGCGCAAGAAGTAATAGAAAAAGAGCAACTTACGTGGATCATATTTATCTGTAAGCCAGCCAGAAAATATCGTCCCGATTACATCGAATACGCCAACTAGTGCCAGCAAACTTGCTGCGGCAACTTCGCCCATACCGTGATCCATAGCAGCAGGAATGAAGTGCGTTCCCATTAACCCTGAAGTGGAAAGCCCGCAAACAAAAAATGATGCAACCAAATACCAAAAGTCACGTACTTTCGCGGACTCCTTTAACGTGTGAATCGCTAACTTTGCTGCGTTCATAGAGTGCTTTACGGGAGGTTCCCAATCATCGGGCGCACCATAGGGAAGCACACCAAGATCAGAGGGGGCCTCTCGCAAGAAGATTGCCACGATAGGAACCATGACCAACGCGGCGCCACCAACGGCAATCGAAACACTTCGCCAACCATGGTGAACCGCTAAATAAGAAAGTCCAGGCAAGAAGATCAGCTGCCCAGTTGCTGCTGCAGCGGTAAGGGCTCCGACAACTACTCCGCGTCGTTTAATAAACCAGCGATTTGCAATGGAGGCAGCAAAGACAAGTGCCATGGAACCCGTTCCCATGCCTACGACTACTCCCCATAACAACATCAAATGCCAAGGCGCAGTCATGAAAATTGTTCCGCACGAACCCACACCCACTGCGGTCAGCGCGCCCATCACTACTTGGCGAATTCCAAAACGTTCCATCAGTGCCGCGGCAAAGGGCGCAGTTAAGCCATAGAGAAGAACGTTGATAGAGACCGCAAGTGAAATCGAATCCCTTGTCCAACCAAAAGCCATTTCAAGTGGCATGATCAAAACAGAAGGTGCCGATCTAAAACCAGCCGAGGCAACGAGAGTTAAGAAGGTGATTCCAGCGGCAAGCCAAGCCGGATGAAATCTACGAATTCTTACTGATTGAGCTTTCGGCATTGCGTCAGAGTACAGATAAACGCAACCAGACAGCACAATCTGTAGGAATATCTTTACCTGAAAGTGGCGCGCTCGAGAGCAAAACTTCAGCACCTTCAGGAATGGCTATGGCCTTTCCGAAGTTCACATAGCAGGCAAAGTTTCCTGGACGAGAAAATGCAATGACGTCTGCGCCAGCATCAATCCATTCCATACTTCCATCGCCTAGACCTGCTTCGCTCTTTCTGATGGCAAGAGCAGTGCGATACATGGCCAAAGTTGAATCTGGATTGTTCTCTTGACCTTCAACGGAGAAAGTTCCCCACGTTGAACCTTGAGGGAGCCAAGCATCATCAGGTGTGATCGATGCATTTGTTGAGAAACCAAAAGCGCCGGTTGATTGAGATTTCCATGGCAACGGAACTCTGCATCCATCGCGACCTTTATCCGTGCGAAGGCTCATCTCCCAACGTGGATCTGTTAAACGATCCTCAGGAATATCGCGAACTTCTGGTAGGCCAAGCTCTTCGCCTTGATACACATACGCGCCACCAGGTAACGCCAACATCAAGAGCGCTCCTGCACGTGCCCGAGTCGTACCGCGCGCGAGATCAAACTTAGAGGCATCTCCATGGCGTTCCAATGTTGTGTTTGCATTTCCGGCTAGGAGACCTAGATCGAAACGGTCGACAGAGCGAACAACATCGTGATTGTTAAATACCCATGATGATGGCGCGCCGACTTCAGCAAGTGCCTGCATTGATCGGTTAATCATCTTGGTGAGATCTGCAGGGGTCCACGGCGAACTCAAGAAATCAAAATTAAACGAGTTCGCTAATTCATCATGACGCAAATATCGAGCAATTCGAGAAGCGGGACTTACCCACGCCTCTGCAACTGCCATGCGATCACCTGGGTAGGAGTCGAGAATTTTGCGCCATTCGCGATAGATCTCGTGCACACCATCTTGATCCCAGAATGGACGATTCTCTGGCGCCAACATTTCAGCTTTTGGATCGGCCGCGACAACATCAGGTAAACCCTCTGCCTTCACCATTCCATGAGCAACATCAATGCGGAATCCATCTACTCCACGATCGAGCCAAAACTTCAGAACATCTTCAAAGTGTGCACGAACCTCTGGGTTTTCCCAATTGAGATCGGGTTGTTCCTTAGCGAAGAGGTGCAAATACCACTGCCCTGGTTTTCCATCGGCTTCAACAATTCGCTCCCAGGCTGCCCCACCAAATACGGCTTGCCAGTTATTAGGGGGCAATTCGCCATCTTTACCTTTGCCTTCGCGGAACATGTAACGATCGCGCTCTGGCGAGCCAGGTGCTGCCTTCAGTGCTGCTTGGAACCAAAGGTGGGCGTCACTGGAGTGGTTGGGAACGATATCTACTAGCAACTTCATTCCATGCTCGTGAGTTTCTTTGATAAGGCGCTCAGCATCGGCGAGTGTGCCGTAGTCCGGTTCGATATCCATGTAATCGGCAACGTCATAACCGTGATCATTTTGTGGTGATGGATACCACGGCGTAATCCAAATGGCATCAACACCAAGTTTCTTCAAGTATGGAAGACGAGACCGAATGCCCTCAACATCTCCCTTGCCATCACCATTTGCATCAGCAAATGAGCGAATGTAGATCTGGTAGGTAACTGCGTCGCGCCACCATGGACGTTCTGATCGCGGTGGAAGTGTAGGTGTCTGTGACATTATTTTGCCTCCGAGAGTGGGTCGAGGTATTGCGAAAGAAATTCTCTTTCCATTTCATTTAACGGGCGAGACTTCTTCGTCTCCATGGATACTGCTACTTGCACAGTCATAGCCTTGGACTTGATAACTCCGTCATGAGAAATTTCATACGCTAAATCAAATGAAGCAGAACCTATTCGTGTCACGTAAATTTCAACATCTACGTTAATACCACCTTCATAGATTGGCTCGATAAAATCAATTTCAGCGCGTGCAACCACCATGTCAGCAAGAATTGGTTGCTCCCCGCGTGCTTTACGTGCATACCAGGTGAAATCTGCACGTGCCTCTTGCACGTACACCAGATATACGGCGTTATTGATATGACCAAAGGCATCCAAATCGGCCCATCGAATATGTAGCGATGATTTATGACGCATTACCGAGTCAGCTTTCGATATGTGACACGATGCGGACGGGCTGCATCAACGCCAAGCCTTTCAATTTTGTTCTTCTCGTAAGATTCGAAGTTTCCTTCAAACCAGAACCATTTAGATTCGCCTTCATAGGCCAAGATGTGTGTGGCAACGCGGTCCAAGAACCAACGATCGTGGGAAACTACAACTGCGCATCCTGGAAATTCAAGCAGTGCATTTTCTAGGGATCCGAGTGTTTCAACATCAAGGTCGTTTGTTGGTTCATCCAGGAGCAATAAATTGCCACCCATCTTCAAAGTCAACGCAAGATTCAAACGGTTGCGCTCTCCTCCAGAGAGAACACCCGCTTGCTTTTGCTGATCTGGGCCCTTAAAGCCGAATGCAGATACGTAGGCGCGGCTCGGCATTTCAACAAGGCCCACTTTGATGTAATCCAAACCATCGGAGACAACTTCCCACAAAGTCTTCTTAGGATCGATACCCGATCGAGACTGGTCTACGTAGGAAATCTTTACAGTCTCTCCGACTTTGATCTTTCCAGAATCAGGAGTTTCTACTCCCATGAGCATCTTGAAAAGGGTTGTCTTACCGGCGCCGTTTGGTCCGATAACACCAACAATTCCGTTGCGGGGCAAAGTAAAGGACAAGTCATCTACAAGTAAACGATCACCAAATCCTTTAGAAAGATTTTCAACTTCCACAACAATGTTTCCAAGACGCGGCCCAGGTGGAATTTGAATTTCTTCAAAGTCCAATTTACGCATCTTGTCGGCTTCTGCGGCCATCTCCTCATATCGAGCAAGACGAGCTTTTGATTTTGCTTGGCGACCTTTGGAATTCTGACGCACCCATTCGAGTTCCTCAGTTAAACGCTTTACGCGCTTGGCATCCTTCTGGCCCTCGATCTTCAGACGCGTCGACTTTGTCTCAAGATAAGTGGAGTAGTTACCCTCATATGGATAAGCACGTCCTCGATCGAGTTCAAGAATCCATTCAGCGACGTTGTCCAAGAAGTACCTATCGTGCGTAATCGCAACAACGGTGCCTGGATACTTACTTAAGTGTTGCTCGAGCCACTGCACAGATTCAGCATCCAAGTGGTTGGTTGGCTCATCCAGCAGAAGAAGATCAGGTTGTTGAAGAAGCAATTTACATAGGGCCACGCGACGACGTTCTCCGCCTGAAAGAACCTTTACATCAGCATCTGGCGGTGGACAACGAAGTGCATCCATAGCTTGCTCTAATTGAGAATCTAGATCCCACGCATTGCGATGATCTAGCTGCTCTTGAAGATTGCCCATCTCTGCTAATAATTTGTCGTAGTCGGCATCTGGGTCTGCCATCTCCTCGCTGACGGCGTTAAAGCGAGCCATCAAAGCCATAGTCTCGGCAACGCCCTCTTGCACATTTTCCAAAACATTTTTCTCGTCATTAAGAGGCGGCTCTTGAAGCAAAATTCCCACGGAGTATCCGGGAGATAGAAATGCTTCTCCATTAGATGGTTGTTGCAGCCCTGCCATGATCTGTAGGACGGTGGATTTACCTGCTCCATTGGGTCCTACGACGCCGATCTTCGCCCCTGGGTAAAAAGCTAAGGTCACATCATCGAGAATTACTTTCTCGCCGTGCGCTTTTCGCGCCTTCTTCATCGTATAAATAAACTCGGCCATGGAATGAAACCTTAGTGGTTGGAGTCGCTAGACTCCGTATCGACAAAACGGTCTACATGCGCCTGTAGCTCAGTCGGATAGAGCACCCGCCTTCTAAGCGGGTTGTCGCAGGTTCGATTCCTGCCAGGCGCACTTATGTAACACTCGTTTCATTGATTTTTTCTGCAAAAACCACGACTTGATAACGCAATTGTTAACTGGCAATTTCACTAAATAAACGAGAAAAGCGGCCGGCTTTCGCCGACCGCTTCCCCTCTCGTGGAGGTATTTCTCTTGAAACCGATATTTGCTGTGATTACTTAGTTGCAAGCTTTGCAATCAATGACTTGTCATAGTCAAGAACTGCTCCACTGATCTCAGCGAATCCACCAGCAACAGCGCCGGCTGATGTTGAGCAATCAGAAGACAACACGTACTTGATGAAATCAGTTGTTGCAGCTGCATTTGCGCCTGTTGCGGCTGAATCAACAAGAACGTAAGAGACGATACCGAACACATAGGCACCAGGTGTCTTTGTGTTGTAATCAAAAACATAACCGCCATTTTTGATCGTTGCAGATCCTACGAATGCTGCAGTTGCACCTGATGTTGGAGCAACAAAATCTCCGTGTGCGTTACCAATGAATGCCGAACGAAGCGCACCAGTTGCATAGGAGGTTTCTGCGTATCCGATTGAATAAGGGGTCTTTGCCAACAGTGCGGCTACGCCAGTTGAACCTGAAGCTGTCTGGATGCGACCGATGTTACCTGCGCCGTTAATTGTTCCAGGGAAGTCATTTGCGTAGGTCTTATCAAGCGGCTTGGTCCATACAGTTGGGAACTGTGCCTTGAAGAGAGTGATGAAGTTCTTTGTAGTTCCAGATGAGTCAGCGCGTGCAACAATGTTAATCGAGCGATTTGGCATTGTGTAATAACGCTTTGTCATAAGAGTTGTGGTCTTCGTTTTTCCATTAGGCAATTGGACTGTATGAGTTACAGGAACAGTTCCATTGTTATCTGCAACAATTTCAGCATCATTCCACTTTGTAACAACACCAGCGAAAATGTCTGACAAAGTCTTCTGTGAAAGGTAGACCGCCTTGGTGCCAGGAAGGTTAACGATTACGGCAATTGGAGCCATAACGACCGGGATCTGAAGCACGGTGGACTTAGAAGGTGAATATGTGCCGTCTGACCAGTTGCTGTCGAAAATTCCAGCGTCTTGGTTCTTCTGTCCTGTACCTGAATCTGAAGATGTGTAAGTAAATGTGTTGCCTGTGCTTGATTGCCACGCAATTTTACAAGAGTTTAGAATAGGGGCATCGAAAGATGATCCGCCAGCAGTAATTGTTACTGCGGCAAAGGCAGATGGCGCGATAAATGCAGTTGCGACTACGGCAACTACTGCAGCCTTGAGAAATCGTGAGGCTTTCATGGAGTTCCTTTCAAGAATCTTTCCTATGGACGTTTAAGTGGAAAGTTATAGATTGAGAAGAAACACCCACCCCCTTTGCAGTTAATGTCTCGGGGCTACCAGGTGAACAATAGATTAATTAACCGAAGCGTCCTGTGACGTAGTTTTCCGTGCGCTTGTCCTTCGGGCGCGAGAAGATCTCATTTGTAGAGCCCACTTCGATCATCTGACCAGGGCCACCATCGGATAGGAAGAAGGCCGTGTAATCAGAGACTCGTGCCGCCTGCTGCATATTGTGAGTCACGATGATGATCGTTACCGAAGAGGTGAGATGTGAAATGGTTTCTTCAATGCGAAGCGTCGATCCTGGGTCCAGCGCTGAACATGGTTCATCCATAAGTAAAACCTGCGGGCGCACCGCGAGGCTTCGGGCAATGCAAAGGCGCTGTTGCTGTCCGCCAGAGAGTGCTCCACCGTGGGTGTTGAGGCGATCTTTAACTTCAGACCACAGGCCGGCGCGCTCTAAACATTCTTCAAGGAGGTCATCCTTATTTTCGCTCTTTAATTGCGCCAATTTCAGACCAGCCAGAACGTTCTCTGCAATAGTCATAGAAGGAAAGGGATTGGGCTTTTGGAAAACCATTCCGACTTTCAAGCGAATCTTCGTGACATCAACACCGGGAGCATAAATATCTTCACCGTTGAGCAAAACGTCTCCGGCCATCGCTGCTCCGGGGATAAATTCATGCATGCGATTGAGGGTGCGAATAAACGTTGACTTACCGCAACCGGATGGACCGATCAGAGCCGTGACAGTACCGGGCCAAAAATCGAGGGAGACACCTGATAGAACATGCTTGTCTCCAAACCACGCATGGACTCCGCGGGCTTCAAGACCTACCCCAAGTGCGCGATTGCCCGGCTCCTTCACTTCCCGAGCGGATGTGATTGCCGAAAGAGATCCAGCTTGCGCAGTAAGTTCCATGTCTTCTCCTTGATTTGCCCCGGACTCAATACTCATTATTTCTTACCCACTTTTCGATTTCCCAAAGTTCTCGCAGCCGCAAACAGAACAACAACAATTACTAGCAAGACAAGAATTCCTGCCCAAGCGCGTGTAATTGATTCCGGCGTACCTGTAGCAAAGCATTGCCAGATGTAATTGGGAAGTGATCCCATTGAATCTTTGAACATGTTGTAATTCTTGCTACCACTTCCGCCCGTGAGCAAAAGTAGAGGAGCAGTTTCGCCGGCAACTCGAGCAATACCCAGGATAACGGCGGTGATCAATCCGCTTCGCGCCGCAGGCACGACAACCATTGCAACGGAGCGCCACTGAGTCCCACCCAGTGCAACGCCGGCTTCGCGCAAATCACTAGGAATAAGTTTCAGCACTTCTTCAGACATACGAGCTACCGTAGGAATCATCAAAATTGCTAGCGCAAGTGAGCCTTCAATGCCATTGAGTTTTTTCGTCAAAGGTAACAAAATCGCAGCGTAAATAAAGAGTCCTGCCACGATGGATGGCACCCCCGACATTGCCTGCACCAAGAAGGAAATCGGGCGCGTGAATTTCCCTCGAATTTCAGTGAGATAAATAGCAGTCAAGATGCCGATGGGGACACTGATAATCATGGCAAAAAAGACGAGCAGGAAGGTTCCGATGATTGCATGAAGCAGACCGCCCTGGTTGATCGGATCCGTATAGGCCGTCGAGCGCATGTCAGTAGTGAATAGCCCGATGTGCAGCCCCTTGTGGCCGCGAAGCCAGACGGTAATCAAAATGCTGATTATCGGTGTCACTGCGATTGCAACTGCCATAGTGACCACGGCGCGGAAAACAGCGTCAACAGCCCCTTGTCGACCGACCTTTATAAAAGTGGATGCAAAGTCGATCATGATATAAGCAGCGAAGAAAACGAGAATATAGGCAAGCTTTCCCTTAAGTGGCGTTGAAGCAACAACTGCAAAGGAAGCAAGCACTGCTGCTAGAAAAATGCCACCATTTTTTGCGCGATCAAGTGGAGAAGCGGCCCATGGTTTGCTGGGTTTTGGCATGATTTGCGCGGTCACTGTCGACATTAGCGACCGCTCTTTTCAGTGCGAGTAACAATCAAATTCGCTATTGAGTTAACGATCAATGTAAGAATAAACAGGACTAATCCTGCAGCCATCAGTGCTTTTACTTCATTGGGACTGGCTTCACCGAATTTAAGGAGAATCATTGAAGCGACGTTGCCACCTGCGCTAAACAAGATTTGCCAATTTACCTGATAGACAATGTTGAGAACCGTATAGACCGCAACTGTCTCACCCATTGCTCGGCCGAGCCCCAACATGACGCCACCAACAATTCCTGAACGCGCATAAGGAAAAGCAACTGCACGTAACATGGCAAATCGAGTAGCACCCAGTGCGTAGGCGGCTTGAATTCTATCGAGTGGTGTTTGCGAAAAAATTTCGCGGGAGACCGATGTAACGATTGGAATAATCATGATTGCTAAAACTAAACCGGCGATAAAGGGCGAGCGTGTGACGTAAGGGGCGGGTAGTTGAAAAAATGGAATGAAGCCAAGATATTTATGAATCAGTTTCGCCCAGTACTCTCCGGAAGGTTGAAGAACAAAAAATCCCCAGAGTCCAAAGAGGACTGAAGGAAAGGCGGCCATTAAGTCAATTGCAGAGACCATAATCTTCTTAATTGCATTAGGTGCATAGAAAGTTAAATAGGTAGCTGCGCCAACACTTATTGGGACACCAACTGCGATGGCAATTAGCGCCACGATCATGGTTCCGATCAGCATTGCTGCTAAACCAAAATGGGAATTCTTTACATCAAAAGCACCAGAGTCAGAAATGACTGCTTGCCAATTACTTCCCGTTAGAAAATGCATGCCTTGTTGTCTAAGAGTGGAATATCCGTTGTACAACAAGAAGCCTAAAATGAGTCCGAGAATTACCAGCGATGAAAGTCCGCCACCCGTTACGACTCCCCTGAAAACACGATCAGAAAAACGTGGGAGCGTCGTGAGCTCACGCTTCTCGGGAATAGGTGTGGCGGATTGTTCGAGTGTTTGGCTCACGGGGCAATCTTGTTGGTAGCGCTTAGAAATTGGGTGATTTCGAGGTTACGAGAAGGTGAACGAGCAGTGAAATGACATCGTCATGAAATACCCATGGATGATCTAAAGTTCACCCATGGCACAAGACTCTCCCCACCTGATTTGGATCGATTGCGAAATGACCGGCCTCTCCCTCCAGACCGATGCCCTGGTGGAAATAGCGGTCCTTGTAACCGACTCTGACCTCGCCATCATCGGTGAAGGTGTGGACCTTGTCATCAAGGCCGATGCCAACAAGATTGCAAGCATGAATGACTTCGTCACAAAAATGCACACCGACTCAGGCCTGATCAATGAAATCCCCCACGGAACATCGCTGAGCAATGCCGAAGATACGATCATCGCTTACCTAGAAAGCGCCTCCACCCAACCGGGTAAGTCGCCGTTGGCTGGAAACTCCGTCAGCGTTGATCGCAATTTCATTGCCCGGGATATGCCCCGCCTTAATGACTATCTGCATTACCGAACTATCGACGTCTCCTCCATCAAAGAACTCTCCAGGCGCTGGCATCCTCGCGTGTATTTCAACTCCCCGGCAAAGACGGGAAACCACCGCGCATTAGGCGACATCCAAGATTCCATCAACGAACTCAGGTACTACAGAGAGACGATCTTTGCCCCAGCCCCTGGTCCAGAGACTGACGTCCTGCGTGAAATTGCAGATAAATACTCATCCCCTGCGGCTGAGTAAATCGCAATAAAATAGGAATACAAGCAAGGCCGTGGGGGCAGGTAGTATGTGCCACGCATGGTGGACGTAGCTCAGCTGGTAGAGCACCCGGTTGTGGTCCGGGATGTCGCGGGTTCGAGCCCCGTCGTTCACCCCAAGTTTTTCCCCTGTTTTTAGGGCGCATCGATAGGAGCACAACCCATGGACATGACCTTCGATGTAATCGTTGAAATCCCCGCTGGAAGTCGCAATAAATATGAAGTCGATCATGCAACAGGAAAGATTCGCCTTGACCGCATGCTCTTCACGTCCACGCGTTATCCATGGGATTACGGATTTGTTGATGACACTCTTGGTCAAGACGGAGATCCGCTTGACGCACTTGTCATGTTGGATGAACCAACATTTCCTGGTTGTGTTGTGAAGTGCCGCGTCATCGGAATGTTTCGCATGACCGATGAAGCCGGTGGCGATGACAAGTTGCTGTGCGTTCCAGCGGGAGATGTTCGCAAAGAACATCTTCGCGAAATAACTGATGTACCTGAATTTGATCGCCTCGAAATTAAACACTTCTTCGAGGTCTACAAAGATCTAGAACCAGGCAAAAGCGTTGAAGGTGCAATGTGGGTCGGGCGCGAAGAAGCTCAGGCCGAGATTCATAACTCATATGCACGTTATGACGCACAACCTCACTAACCTTTTGGAATAGTTTCTCCGGGGCATTTACTTAATATCCCCACGATTGCTGTTTTCTCAGCGCTCGTCATCCAAATTCCGTACTTCGCTTTCACTGCTATCTGTCTTGCTACATATTTGCATCGATAACTCTTAAGTGGCGGTAACCAACTTGCAGCATCACTGTCACTCTTTTGCGAATTCAATCGCCCCATAACTGCCAAAAGATTCAACGGATCATTAGCGAACGCGGTCCGCTGAGTCATCGTTAATGCGAATGCTCCTTTTTGCCAAGCATCTGACAACGCGACGACATGATCGATCTGCACGGCAAGGCTCGTACCTGCTCCCCTTGTGAATGAAATATCGGTGCCCGAATACGGATCATGCAAGATTCCCGAAGCCACAATGCAACCGCCAACGCGATAGACCTTGGCCACTAGATCTCTGGTGAGAATGTCATTGCGGGTATCGCATCCGTTATGGTCCACATCTGTCCAGGCCGCCCCGAATTGAGCCCTGGAATACCCAGTTTTGGGTGCCCTCCCTTTCACGGCAATTTGGCCTAGCACCTTGATAACAGTGGTTTCACGCGTCAAAACGAGCCCCGTGGAGGTAGATGCGGATGTGAACAAAAGCCCGACGATCAAGAAAGGGCTCAAAATCCGCTTTCCCGTATGCCTCACGTAACATCCCGTATGCCTCACGTAACATATGGTGACGCCATGAGCGTGGCTAAACAAAGACCGCCACGCTGATAGGGTCTGTCCCGCACGTTATTTAGTTCGGCGTTCTTAGCTCAGTTGGTAGAGCAGGTGACTCTTAATCACCGGGTCGGGGGTTCGAGTCCCTCAGGACGCACTTCTTTGGTTACTTATTCAGACTTACTCTGATTTGTCGGGCAAGTGTCATGGCCTGAAATATCACCACTGGGATTGCAGAAAACGCATCCATTAATGTATCCAGAAGCACAGAGCGCAAGTGTAGATCATCTTGATCATCATCGTTTTGCAAGACATATGCGCCCAACCCCATCATTAACGCGGCAATACCACTAACCCAGATAACAGGAATGGGATGAAGTTCAGAAGCGTGGCGAGTCAATCTATGGATTGCTTCCACCGTGACCGATAGAGAGATACCAAGAAGCGTTAAAACAATAAGTAATCGCCTTGCCTGCGTCATGGGTTAGCTATGGTCATTGCGAAGATGCGCGCGCGAAATGATTCTTCGGGCAATCTTGGCAGAAGCTTCATCAATCATTTTGCCACTTTCATCTAATGCCACACCCGATGAAGAACCAATCTTTTCAAGAATAGATAGCGCTTTAGCGAGGTCCTCGGCGGAGGTCGAGAACTCAAGATTGATCCTCGCAACTTGCGCCGGATGAATTGCAGTTCGGCCAAAGAAACCGGCGTTTCTAAATTTCTTACAACTATTCCCGAGCCCGATTTCATCTGTGACATCGCTATGCATCGGAGCAATTGGTTGCTCAATTCCTGCCGCAGCTGATGCGAGTACTAGGTTCGCCAAGGCAAAATCCAATGGAGGGGAAGATTCTTCGAAACCCAGCCCAAGTTCTGCACGAAGATCTAATTGTCCAATTTGGAGGAATTGCACTTTCTGGATTTTCGCAATTTCACGCGCAGAAAGTACAGAATCCGCTGATTCGATCAATGCACTCAATTGCTTGACGATCTTGATTTTAGAGGAGATATATTCCACATTTTCGATGGACGCTTTGGGCACAACGATTCCCGCAACTCCTTCACGATCGCATGCGAGCAAGTCGGAGTCTAAATCATCTGCATTAATTCGCACCCAGATCTGGGAACTAATCTGATTACTGCCTACCCATTGACTAAAATTCTCCCGAGCACTTTGCTTTTCTGATTGTGAAACAGAATCTTCAAAGTCCACAATAATCGCATCTGCACCCCTGGAATCAGCCTTGCTGAGCATTGCCATGTTATTTCCAGGTACGTAAAGGTAGCTACGAGCAATCATCTAGCCCACATCCTCTGCAATGATGCCTTGCGAAATAAGTTTATCGATCTGATCGTCCGTGAGTTTAATCTGATCCTTCAATATTTTTCGTGAATCAGCACCCTTTGCACGACCGGTCCACTTTATCTCTCCTGGTGTTTGGTTCATGCGGTAAAGGACATTTTGCATTTTAATCTCGCCCAAATTTGGATCCTCAACGGAAACGATTGTGCGAAGAGCTTCAAATTGGGGGTCCTTCATGATGTCGCTGATGTCGTAGATCGGCGCCACCGCTGCTTGGGCTGCTTCGAATTCGCGCACTACTTCGTCCGCATTTCGCTGGGCGATCCAACTTCCCACGTAACCATCCAGTAACTCCGCATGTTGTGCGCGCGTGGAGCCAGAGCTAAACCATGGCTCTGAGATCACCTCTGGATGGCCCACTAAAGTCATAACTCGCTCTGCAATGGACTGCGCGGATGTAGAGACTGCAAGCCAACGGCCGTCCTTGGTCATGTAAGTGTTTCGAGGGGAATTATTCACCGATCTGTTTCCGGTGCGAGGTTGAATCACTCCAAGTTGATCATAAACAGTTGCGTGAGGTCCAAGTATTGCGAGTATCGGTTCAATAATTGCCAGGTCAATCACTTGGCCTTTGCCGAATCCTTCGCTTTCGGGATTTCTCTGCGCATACATTGCAAACATGATTGCTTGCGTCACTGCAAGAGCGGAGATTCCATCGGCTAAACCAAAGGGCGGCAGCGTTGGTGGACCATCTGCCTCGCCCGTCATGGCAGCGAAACCACTCATGGATTCAGCGAGAGTTCCAAAACCGGCACGATGCGAATACGGTCCGAACTGCCCAAAACCCGTGATGCGCGCGATGATCAACTTTGGATTTCGGGCCCACAATTGTTCTGGCCCAATACCCCACCGTTCTAAAGTTTGAGGTCTAAAATTTTCAATCAGCACATCGGCATTTTCTATAAGGTCAAGAAAAATCGCAGAACCTTCGGAATCGCCAAGGTTGAGAGCCAGAGTTTGTTTGTTGCGTCCTATATTCGCCCACCAAAGTGACTGGCCTTCTTTTGAATATCCATGGCCACGAACCGGATCGCCTTTAGTTGGATGCTCAATCTTAATAACTTCGGCACCAAAATCAGCAAGCATTGTTGCTGCAGTTGGGCCGGCAAAGAGCGTTGCTGCATCGATGACGCGTAAACCTTGCAGAGCCGACATTACTTTGCCTCCATTGGCTTAAAACACCTAAACCCTATGTTTTCTGAACGTGACATACCAAGGCCCATGAGAAGCAATTTCTCCACCCACGTTGAATCCTTTGCGCCACCATCAACGTACCAGTCTGACTCTGCTAAGCCGCTGGGGGATTTATTTCCTTGCCCTTGGCGGATATCAAAATCGCTGCCCCCTTTTAGGATCATGAAGCGTGTACGTCCATCGCTATGCACGCTATCTGTCAGGTTCCACACTCTAGGAATTCGGTGGTCAATGCCCGCACTATTTAATTGCCACTCCCATTCTGTTGGAATCTCTAACCCTTTCCACATTGCAAAAGCCATAGCATCATCCAAATCTATGTAGACAACAGGTGAATCTAGGTCCTTCGGTAATGGCTTTCCATCGACCCAGTGCTGGAGAAAGCGATTCGAATGCTTTGGAAAATATCCTGTTGCCAAAAGAAAATCCGAATATTCAGAGTTAGAGACCTCATGATGATCCAACTTTCCCAGTCTCGCCTGCATTGATAATTCCGAATGACGGATTTGATGTAGGTAGGGTGGCATCGGCTTCCATGCGTTCACGAAGGAGGCTTCTCCATACGAGTCTGACTCTCGATTTCGAAAAGAGATCGCGAAGCCGCGAGTTTCACCTTGTAGCGGATTTACCCGTACACAATCATGTTGGGGGAAGCGTTCACTTTTGCCATCCAAATGAAAATCAATCACTCGGAGAACTCCGCCTTCGTTAACCACCGCGGATGCACCTCGGCCGAGTACTACGCCCCGCAGCCCAGGGATAATCTCTCCATCAAAGTCACTCACATTCTTATTGATGATCGTGAAAAGTGCAGTGCCCGCTTTCTCGAACTTGGAGGCAAATAGGCCATGTGCTTCTGCAACATCACTCAACTTAGTAAGCGGCTCCCATGATCCGGTTGTCACAATAAGGTGATGATCACGGAGCACTTCAACCATGCCGGCCCACATGCTTATATCGCGCTCATTCCAACCGACCCAAGATCCGAATACAGACTCCCAAATAAGCATCCCCGCACCATTGAGCCAAGCAATGAAAAGTTCATCCAGATGCGAACGGTTCCAACGCCGCGTTTGATGCAAAATGTGACGAGGTTCAAACCATTTTGCCCGGATAACCCCTGGAATCTCGCTGTCAGCAAACCATTGCGCCCAAGACATCACGTGATCGCAGATGCGCTCCTGCTGCACCTTGGACTCCCCACCAATAATCAAACCGGGATGGGCCGCAAGTATTGGTTCCAGGAAAGTTGGTTCTACAGATTTCAAGGTATCTAGAAAAAGACCATCAAAATTATTCGCCCCAATTATTTTGGCAAGTTCCATTTGATCTGAACCTTCAGCACGCGCGGTCCATCGATCCCAAGGGTTGTAATTGACGTAAACCTGAACATCTAGGTCATGAAAATCTTGAACTAAATCTTTCAAACCTGGCACCATTTGATAGAAGTCGAACTGATTACGATCATCTATGCCAATGACTGGATAGGCGTGCCAGAGGATGATTCCGTCAACTCCCCCAAATTTCATAGAGTCTGCAAGAAGTTTGTTCGGTGTAAATTTCTGAGTTTTATAATCAAAGAGAAGTTCATCCCATAACCAAATCAGTGCGACGTTGTAGAGCGACTTCGATGCTAAAGGTTCTTCACAGTAGGCATCATCTGCATAATTGAGACGTAATCTTTCACTCTCACGCCACTTCGCTAGCTCAGCTCTCCATTGTTCGCGATCGGATAACGTTGATGGTCCGGCAAACATATTTGCTTCAGGGTCACCGATTGACCTGGGAAGATCCACAACACGTGGTTGAGTGGAGTATCCGCTTTCCATTTTAGATTGCCAGTGCGCGCGTGCGTATTGCTAAATCAGAAATCTTCACCACGTTACATCCAGGAATGCTCGATACCAATTGATCATTGATAGGAATCTTCCACTGGTCTGGAATTGCCTTCTCCCCCGCCATGGCGCCACATATCGAACCGACAGTTGCGCCTATGGAATCTGTATCCCAACCACCCATGACTGTGAGTGTGATCGCTTGAGAGAAATCGCCTTTGCTTCGCGAGAGAGCCATAATGCCTGAGGCTGCATTGTTGATGGTGTGTACCCAATGCATGCCGTCTACAAATGCATACAGTTGATCCAAAGCGGTTTCATAATCCAGATCAGATTCACCAAGTTGGCGAGCAAAGGTGCACGCTTTGAAAATCTCGCTCTCTGGTGGCAAACACATCATCCCTGCGTCAATCACCTCATTAACGCTCTTTGAAACCATGGCCACGGAACACATTGCTGCACTCATTGCCGCGCCGTATAGACCATTTCTTCTATGGCTCAACCATGCATCGCGGTAAGCCATTTGCGCGGCCAATCGAGGGTTTCCTGGATTAATCCAGCCATAGAAATCTGTTCGAATAAGCGCCCCGATCCATTCTTTAAATGGATTGTTCAGGTTGCCCGATTCGAGAGGCGAAACTCCATCTAATAAGTGACGATAAACAATGCGCTCTGCAGTAAAAACCCGGCCAGCAGGCAATAACTTTAACCATTGATCAGCAATGTGATCGGTGTTGAAATCGCGCCCATGCATTTCTAGCGTCAACAATGCAATCAACGGATAATTAAGATCATCATCTTCTGGCATTCCTTTAATATTTTCTTGCAAAGCAGTCTTCGCGCTTTGCTTATTCCATGGATGCTTCGCAAGGACCTCTGCAGGAACTCCTTGCGCAGTGAAATATTCGGTAAGTGGCCAGCGCCCACTTGATTGCAAAATTGCCCGAATTCCTTCTCTCTGAACTTTTTCTACAGGCTTTCCCAAGAGACAGCCAGCTGCTCGACCCAACCAAGCACCATGAAAAGTATTGGGATGGGGAATTGCGCCGGGATGTGAAGAGGGAAGTTTCTCTAGGAAAGCCAGGTAATCTAGCTGTGGGTTCGCTTGCAACTTAGCTTCAACGCGAACGCAGAGTTCTTGAGCCAAAGTGCGCATCGCATGTGTGGCTGGTACCGGGCTTGCGCCCACTACAGATGCAAGCGGATTTCCACCGTGAGTTACCCATTCAGAAACTTCATGGGAAATATCTATGCCTTCAAATTTCGCCTGTGCGAAATAGTGGGAAATCAAGTCCTCTGGTTGTACCCATGTAACCCGCAACTTGAAGTCGGAAGTCATATCTACAGATTACCAAAGAGCAAAATCTTTGATTTTTCTACATGTGAAGCACGAACAAGATCCTTGTGAGCAATTTCGGTAGCCAATTTCGCAAGTTTCTTGCCATTGGCAATGAGATCGATTCGGCTTTCTCGCTCTATTGTTTCGGCCCAATTGTGCGGGATTGCGCTACGGCCATTCATCGCCCCGCTCAGGGACCCAAACATAGTCGCGATTGAATCTGAATCCCGTCCGTAATTGATGGCTCCCAAGATGCCGGTTTCAAAATTGCCTTGTGAAACTCGCAAATAGGCAAGAGCTAAAGGTAATTCTTCAATGGCTTTTAGGCGACTTGGTTTTCGCGCATCGGGTCCTGGTTCGCGATAGGCCTCACCGAGTGAATCAAATGGAGCCATTACCGCGCGTAATTGTTTAAAACTGGTCTCCCATGAAGTAACGTTCCGAGCTTCCTCGGTCACGGCTGCAATTGCTGCCTTGGTGCCATCGTGTGCGAAATCAATTGCAGTGGCGATGACATCATCGATAGTGGCACCTGGTGTCATGGCAGTTGCAACCGCTGCGGCAAAAACTCCGGCGGCTTCGCGACCATAGCTGGATTGGTGAGCACCAGAAATCTCAATTGCCTCTTTGTAAGCACCCTCTGGATTGCCCGCGTTGATAATTCCAACTGGAGACATGTACATGGTGGCGCCGCAGTTAACGATGTTACCTACCCCGGCTTCACGGGGGTCTGCGTGTGCGTGAAGCAATTTGAGAACAAGCCACTTTTCTGCGTGAAAAACTCTGTGAATCAATAAGGATTCCTTTTCAAGTTCGGGAATCCAGCGTTCTTTGGCGATCATTTCGGGAATGATTCCTTCAGCAAATGTGTACGCATCCAGATGGTCACGAACTTGTTCGTATACCGCTATTAGAGCTTCTGTCATCAAAGTGTCATCGGTGATATGCCCGTTACCTTTATGAAAAGGAGAAACAGGGCGGGCCGTTTTCCAATCCTCATTGAAAGGTCCAACGATGTCGCGCACAAGACCGCCGAAGCGCTCTTGCAGAACTTCGGGGCTGTAACCCTCGGTGGATCCTCCTAATGAATCTCCAACTGCTGCCCCGGAGAGAGCGCCTATTGCTTTTTCCTCAATGACTGACATGAAAATCCATTCGATAGTAGACGAGAAAATGTGCTGCTGATGTCGTGGGGCTAACCAGGGTTGCATTTCTGCAACCCTGGTTAGCCGATGCAACGACTACAGATCAATCCCTTTAATAAGAAGTACTAGCGAATTTTTGCCCATCCATCTAATTCGCGTTGCTTCAGAGTAGAGATTGAGATTTTTCCTTGGATGTATTGCTGCATCGCAGGTTGTAGGACGGTGTCTTTCCATTGTTGGTAATTAGGTACCAAAGTGAAAGGAGCAAGTCCTAAGGAAGCACCATCGTCAAAGAGTTGCTTCCATCCAGCCGAGCCTGGGCGTTGCGCTGTTGCTGCTGCGAGGGCACCTGTGGTTGAAGGGATAAGTCCTTCACCTAGGGCAAGTTGACCCAAATTGGCATCTTGCATCATGTAGCGAATGAATGCAGCTGCTTCCTTTTTGTGCTTGCTCTGTGCAGTTACCGACAAAGTCTGAGGGTTTGCACCTTGGACTGTTGTATTTCCCTTAAGCAATGGAAGCGCTGTCCAGTTGAATCCTGCGGCCTTGGCGGCAACATCAAGATCCGATGCCACATAGCTTGCGGCAAAGATCATGGCGTATTTCCCGGCAAGGAAGCCAGGAAGCGGACCTGCGCCCGACATAGTCAGCGATGCTGGGTCAACAGATTTGTCATCATAAATCATTGCATGAATGCGCGATGGAACTTCAAGTTCAGCAGCGTTGATACTCAAACGTGTTCCACTACCACTTGTTAATCCACGGAAAAATTCAGCATTAAAGTTCATTCCCATGATCATGGTCATTGCTGCGGGAGATTTAAGTCCCCAGGCAACACCGTAATTACCATTGGCGGTGAATTTCTTAGCCAATGTGCGGAAATCATCCCACGAGAAAGTTCCTGTTCCGGTAGGAACTGCAACGCCGGCTTTCTTGAATGCATCAACGTTTGCGAAGATTGTGTAAGTCTGTGTCATCGTAGGAACGCCATATAGCTTTGCAGCGTATGAACCTACGCTCCAAAGACCTTTAGGAATAGAACTACGAAGCGGCGCCATCTCAGAAGAGAGATTTGCAAGATAGCCCTGCTTGGCGAATGGCAGAATAGAAACGGCTTCATGTTGGAAGATGTCTGGAGCAACATTTCCAGCGAAAGCAGTTGTCAACTTGTCCTGCATGTTATTGACATCGCCGTAAACGATTTTTACGGTTGAGGTTGGATTGGCTTTGTTCCAGTCAGCGACAATTCTTTCAGTTGCAGCAACAGTTCCTGGCAAGTATGCAGGAGTTAGATATGTCATCTGGAAACTTGCTGCGTGTGCTGGCATTGCCATCAATAGGCTCGCTGCCACAGCTGAAGAAGCTATGAGGGCGAACAACTTTGTTTTCTTCACTTTGTGCCTTTCTTATCATCGGGGTTTGATTGTTTGATCATTGACTTTCACAATTTCGTATGGGGGCACGTAATTGAGAAACCTTTTCGTAGGCATTCACCATTTCAGGGCTTCCTATCCCTTTATGGCGCCGGCTAAAATGCCGCTCGCGAGTTTGCGTTGAAGGAATCCAAAGACAACGAGCGAGGGAATCGTTGCTACGAAAGCGCCAGCAGCCAGAGGACCCAAAAGAACTTGACCCTCAGATCCCATGAATCGGGCCAGCAATAGTGGCAATGTTTCATGTTCAGGAGATTGGATGAGTACAAGTGCATAGAAGAATTCATTCCATGAATTCAAGAAAGTAAATAGCGCGGTCGCCACCACGCCAGGCAACAAGAGTGGAAAGACAATATTCTTAAGAATTTCAAATGAGGACGCTCCATCAATGGCGCCGGCTTCTTCCATTTCCACTGGAATGGCGGCTACATAACCTTTGAGCATCCAGAGGGCGAAAGGTAGGGATGCCACTAAATAGACCAGGACTAATCCCCAGATACTGTCCAGGAGCCCAACGCGTTTAACAGCCATGAACAATGGAATGACCACAAGTGAAACAGGAAAAACTTGACTCACAAGAATCCACGCAGTTGCCGCACCTGAAAAAATCTTCTTCAGGCGAGCGATCGCATACCCTGCAGGCACTGCCAAAATCGTCGTGAGAATCGTTGTACAACTAGCAATGATAAAACTGTTCTTCGCGGAATTGATCAGACCACGTTTGCGAAGAATGTCGATGTAATTCTGCCAATAGAAACCTTTTGGAATGAAGGATTGGTGCAGTTGCAGAAGTTCGTATGGCGATTTGAAAGAAGTTGAAAGCATCCATAAGAATGGAAATCCTAAGAAAATGACATAGGCTATAACTGCGATATATGTTGGTATGAGATAGTACTTGCGCCTTTTCTTTTCAGCCACGGACTGTCCTGCTACTGAGAGAGTCATCGCTGCGCCTTCTCTCGCTTGCTAGCTTTTAGGTAGACAGCGAGCATCAGGCCAATGGACATTGCCATGACGACTCCCATTGATGCGGCATATCCAAAGTGGCCGTACTTGAACGCTTCGTTATAGGCGAAGAGCGCAGGGACGAAAGTCTTTCCACCAGGGCCGCCGGCAGTTAATACATAAACCAGTCCGAAAGAACTAAATTGCCAGATTATGTTCAAGGCCACTAACGCTGCGGTGATTTCTCGAACGGTTGGAACGGTGATGTACCTAAATCTCTGCCAAGCATTTGCGCCATCGAGGACAGTGGCTTCAATCATGTCGGTTGGAATTCCTTGAATCGCGGCAAGAATGGAGACAGTGATGATCGGCATAGCAACCCAAGCACCAATAAGAATTACTGTGGGAAATGCTGTGTTGAATTCTCCGAGCCAATCGGTCTTGCCACCGGGAATATGGAAGAAAGCAAAAATTCCTTCGATAGGTCCACTCGTTGGGCGTAGAAGTAAATTCCACATGATCGCGACAATCACGGGCGGCATTGCCCAAGGCACAAGTGAAAGGACGCGCATAAGCCCAAGGAAACGTAGTTTTTGGTTGAGTAATAATGCAAGCCCAAAACCAAGGAATAGAGACAGGAGAGTTACCGAAACTGCCCAAATAATTCCAATCTTAAACGAGGCCCAAAACATAGAATCGGTGAGCAACCTTCGAAAATTGTCGAACCCGATGAATTTAACTTTGACATTAAAACCAGCAGCTTCATCAGTAAACGCAGTCCAAATCGCTTGCGAAAGGGGAACGACGCTCAGAACGAACAGTGGCAAGAACGCTGGGATCGCGTACTTCCACGCACCGCGGTTATACATTTTGGTTTTGTGCTTTTGCTTGGTGGATTTCCGATCCAGCAATGTTGTCATGCTGCCGTCGATTCTCGAATAACCAAAGTTGGCTTGACATTAATTTTCTGGATTGGTCGAGCTGGATCTGCTAGCCGCTCTAACATCAACTGAGCAGCAATTTCTCCACGTTTCTCTGAATGAAGATCAATGCTCGTTAACGTCGGATGAAGAATTGACGCAAGATCGATATTGTCGATGCCGATCAAAGCTAGATCTCCCGGAATCGCGATTCCATTTTCGTAACAATATTTAAGTACGCCCGCAGCGATTTGATCATTTCCGCAAATCAATCCATCAAATTTGTCTAGATTTCTAAATTTAGAAACGGCTTCATACCCTCCTGAAATAGAAAATGCATCCGCCTGAATTACGCTCTCTTCCGAGTACTTCAAACCCATTTCCTTCATCGCCGATTCAAAGGCTAGGCGCCGACGACGTCCAGGATTTGTGTCAATGGGTCCGTTGACTAAACCAATCCGCTTGCGGTTGGTCGCCTTTAGATGATCCACTCCTAACCCAATTCCGATCGCAGAGTCGACATAAACATTGTCCACATTGAGTCCAACGGGCATGGTTCCCACAAGCACCACGGGGATTTGTAAGTGAGAAATCAGTTTTGCGATTCTTTTATCGGCATAGATAGGGGAAATTATTAGTCCGTCTGCAAAACCCCGACCCATAGTCTCCAAATGCTTCACAATCTCCTCCACCGATGAAAAAGCGGAAGCAAGAATCAACCGGTATTTCGTTTCAGCGAGCGCCTGGCCAACACCCCGTGTCATTGCGACATAAGCAGGATTGGCTAAATCATCAAAGGAAAGACAAATCTGCTCGGATTGGCGGATCTTGAGCGCGCGAGCTGCTGAATTTGGTTGATACCCAAGTTCTTTAATGGCCGTGCGGACCCGTATCTCAGTCTCTTTGCGGGCGACTGTCCCATTGATCACGCGGGAAACGGAGGCGATAGATACGCCTGCCCTGTCTGCCACCGCTTTGATCGAGACCATGCTTGTGACGCCTACTTCTCTCAAACTGTAATCGTTTACAGTGACGTCAAGATAGTCTTTTTTCCCTGTCTCCCCAAGCGATTTTGCATAACAAATCGATAACGATTGAAAGGATTCAAATCCTTTCTCTCTTGATATGGTGCAGTCAATGGTGTAAAACTAGAAGCAAACACAATTTTGATGCTCGCAAAAGAAGGCGTTCTTGCTGGGCTGAAGGATTCATCAGGAAATGATGCTGGCATGCGTGCAGTTTTGTTGGGCCGCAAAGATCTTGGTCTGGAGGGCTTCGTCATTCTGACTGGTTCAGAACTGACCGTGGACTCGGCGCTCATCGCGGGCATGGATGGCGTAGTTCCTGGAATTGGCAACATTGATCCTGTTGGTTACGTCAACATTTTCAACGCAGTTCAATCGGGCGACTTCGCGAAAGCTAAGTCTGAACAAGAGCGCCTTTTCGAAATGTTTGGGCTAGTTGAAGTCGGTGCGACCGATCGCATGGGCCGGGGTTCATCTGCAATTGGCGCGTTCAAATCCGCACTTCAACAAATTGGAGTCATCGAACATGGACGAACGGCACCTCCGGCGATCCCACTTTCAGATTCTGAAATCGCGGCAATCACGCCATTCTTAAAGCTTGCTGGACTGCTGTAAAACTAAGAAACCTCTACCGATACTCCTCAAACCATTTTCTTGCCATAGCAAGGATTTCAGGTTCGCTCATTGCATCGAGATTCGTATCAATCGAATCAACCACCCTTGCCGCAATTAGCGGATGCTTGCGCTCCAGATATTGAATGAGATGCATCATTTCACTGGCCTTTCCATGGCCGTGACCGATCAACAAAATTTCTCCAGCACCATTTATCGCTTGGGCTATCTTCTCTAAATAGATCCCTGCTTCATGTTGCTCCCCAGAGCCTTTGATGTTTGGGTCAAGGCGAAAATGTCTACGATCTGCTTTCTCGGGGGCGTGTATTTTTTCGGGTTTGGTGCCTTTTTCAATTCCTGTTGCCCAGATTCGCGTTTCATTGTGAGTAACAGTAAGTACGATGAACTTGCCAGCAATGTCAGTCATCTCAAGCTTCTTTCGTCAATTTTCATTCAGTTGTACTGCGTTGTTTTCTCACCATAGACCGATGAGCCCCCACTTAGTATGGGAGCATTATGGGTTACCCCTTAAAGCGTGGTGATTTAGGAGACAACGAAGACGCCCCGGTTCCCCGAGGCGCCTCTGACGTGAAAATCAGTTAGTCGTTTTCACCCTTACGGCTTAACAACTGTTGAGCCACGAGGTAGTCATCTTTAGACATCTCACCTTTGGCAAGTCTCATATCGATTACTTCAAGAGGAGTTCGTCCTTGGCTTATTGGAGGAGTTTTTACATCGTGATGTTTGGGGCGATTAAATAATCGTGCCAGCAACCAGATTGCGCTCACGAACAGCGCAATACAAAGAATCATCATCACAATTCCATAACCGGAATTGTGCATGGAATTAAAACCGTATCGATCGTTGTCCCAACCCATTTTGGCCTTCCTTACAAATCTAAGAGCAACCTCTCTGGTTACACGTGAAATTTACGCTTCAGAGATTAAAAAACAAGAATCTTTCGCTGGGAATTCACTTAGTTCATTATCCGGTATCGGAGACCTTCACCACCACCGGAAATCCCTGGTTTCGTAAATTGTTCAAATAGGACGCCACCGTTATTGACGATCACCTTTTGCGAAGCAAAGTTATCTAGATTGGTGGTTATCTCTACGTAGGGCATATCAAGCGGTTGAACCTCGATTAAGACCTGACGCAGCGCCTCGCTGGCGTAACCCAACCCACGCTTCCATGGGAACACTGCATACCCAATGTGGCCTAAGCAATGCGGTGGAAGTTCAGTGCTTGCCTTGTTCCAACGGAAATTGATCGTGCCACACACTTGCCCATCCCACATCCAGCGGTGAAAACCTGGAAGGCGCGGGACAAAGGCTCCGCTGGGCAATCGAATGTCTCCCGCCAAGCCATCAGGATCATCCAGCTTCGCAATGAACCCCGGGATGTCTTTTATTATCTCTTCAAGGTCTTCAGTTTCGGCCTTATAAAAACTCTCATTGGGCATCGAGGACATTCGAACGAGACCCTCGCGATAACTTTCAAAGTGCCCCTCTTCAGGCTTAATAAGAATCAAAGGTGAACTACTACTTCTTCTTATATCCCGTTGGGCACTTTGGCTTCACTCCAGACACTTTCTTACTCACCTTGAGTTTGACGCAGGTAATTGTTGTGCGAGTCAGAGCCAATTGTTCCAAGTTTGTAATCGTCACTTGAAACTCCCCGGTCTCTTCATCGGCATAACTGTCCATCGCATCAAGATCCGATGTCGCGCTTTGCAAACTGGTGTCAATAACCCGTCGTACCTCAAGAAAATCCTTAAGAATGATATCGATATTCAGGAGGACATAAGCGTCGGATGGGTGTTTCTTTTTTACAACCATAATCCGCGCGTATTCGGCGTCAAAGATTGGGTTGTACTTACCTTGAATGGCGGTGACTTGAAGGGCACGTGATGAAGTTGTGGCGGTTGCCGTATCTGTCGCAGTGCTGGTTGTGTCAGCAGCAAAACTCTGCCCCGAGCCAGCAACTATGAGTGAAAGGATCAACGGAAACATTAGGTTTCGTAGTTTCATGGTTAAAGATTACTAATACGGAGATGCAATTTTAAGGGAAAATACTCACAAGTGACGATTAACACCCTAATCTTGGCTTTGGCGCTCAGGAAGCTTCAAACGTAAAGCAAATACGCTCACTAGCGCCAATCCGCACACCAGCGTGCCAATCCAAATCCATTGGAGTCCAGCGCCCAGCAAAGTGCCGGCAACCATAGGTCCAACAATTGCTGCAATTTGCCAACTGTTTGAGGAAGCCGAGTTATATCTGCCGCGAAGGTGCGCAGGAGCAAGTTGGTTAACAATTGATGGCATGACCGGGGACCAGACCATCTCACCCATGGCAAAAATCAACTGACAGATGATGATCATGAGAATCGCAAAACCAGAAAGTAAACCGGCAAATGCCAATGCCACCCAAGCACATAACCAGAGCAACGCCGCTATGGCAATAGAACGTGCTCTACTGAAGTTTCGTAATTTCTTCACTACCCAAAGTTGGAAGATTGCGATGAAAATCGTGTTTGCCGCATAGGCCCACGCGATATTGGAAGGTTTTACATGAGCGACTAAAGTGGCAAAAGAAGCGAAACCAACTTCTAATTGCGCATAGCCCAAGAAGATTGCAGCGGTAGCAACTATCCAAACTTTAACAAAAACCTTGTCCTGTAGAACTTCAGACCATCCACCAGATCTTTCCGAGTTCTCTTTGCGTTCTTGTTTATTACGATGTCCAACATCTTTCAGAAAGAGCGCAACACCAAGATAAACGAAATAGGAAATTCCATCGCCTCGAAAGAGCCATTCAAAGGTACATGGATCAGGTAAAGAAACGAAAGCTGAGGAAATCACTCCACCGATGCCAATTCCCAGGTTAAGCAATGCAAACTGAGAACCGAAAAATCTTTCTCTCTGGGAGTCACTCGTGAGTTCAGTTGCAATGGCGCCCTGGGCGGGCCACATTGCGGACTGACCTATTGCACATATGGACATCACAAGAAATGCTCGTCCAGCACTATGCACCGTGGATTGTTCTGCGTAGCCGATTCCGGAAATAACCAGAGAAGCAAGTAAGACGGGTTTGGGACCCCAATGATCGATGATATTTCCGATCATGGGCGAAACAGATAAAGAAACGAGCGCCCCGAAGCCGACAATCGTGCCGGTAAGGGCTGAACTAATTCCGCGAACATTGTGAAGGTATACAAACATGTACGGCAAAACCAAACCGTTGCCTACAGATGAAAGAAGTACCCCTGCAAGCAGGATTCTTGCTCGAGGGGACAATTGCTTAACAAGTGCTTTATCTGGCGACATTAGATGAGTTTAACTGCGAAGCCAGTCCTAGTGTGGAGTAATTAGCCCGTATATGAAATACCTGTCTGAGATCGGATCTCATCCATGACCTTCATGATCGCTACGGATTCAGTCAAAGTCATGATCGGGCTCTCGAGCAATCCAGCTGTAATGCATTCTTCAACATGAAGGGCTTGATAGTGCATGCCACGTCCTTCGATCTTGCCTTCGTAACGGTTTAGAACTTCATTTTCAAGATTAAATACAGTGAATGAGGTTTGTTCATAAAATGGACGATCAATTTCTATGCGCCCTTGAGTACCATGAATCGTCGCCGCGACAGGACCGGCTGTGACCATACTAGTTTCCAGAATGGCGTGAGCCCCGTTGTCATAGCGGAAAATGATTGAGGTGATCTCATCAATTCCTTGCTCAGAAAGTGTGGATCTGCCAACTATTTCAGTGGGAATTCCTAAGACTCGAGTCGCAAATGAAATGGGATAGATACCTAAATCAAGAAGTGCTCCCCCGCCTAGCGCAGGATTCCAAAGTCTTGGGGCCCGCTTTTGCAATAAATGTTGGCTGTGATCGGCATAGACAATTTTCGCCTCACCAATCAGACCTTCACTTATGAGTCTAAATAGCTCCACCATTGTTGGAAGGAATCGAGTCCACATGGCTTCCATCACAAATACATTCTTCGCTTTCGCTGCCTCTGCAATCTCAATTGCTTGGGATGCACTCAGGGTAAAAGGTTTTTCAAGAAGCAAGTGCTTACCTGCTCCTATCGCAAGCAAGGCATCTCTGTGGTGGAAATTTTGCGTAGTCGATACGTAGACAACATCCACCTCTGGATCATTAACTAGGGATATATAACTGTCATATCTATTAGGGATGTTGAAAAGATCTGCAAAAATATTGGAGCGATTCATCTCCCGAGTTGCCACCGCTTGAATGGTGATCCCCGCGATTTGAAAGTCTTTGGCAATCGTGGGCGCAATCCCTCCTGCACCTAAAAATCCCCAGCGAAGTTTCTTTGTCATGGCTAGCCTTCCCCGATCAATGGTTTCTGCTGCGACTTATGTGCAAGGTAGGAAATACGTGCTTGCGCAGTGCTCTCTAGAGTGGAAACAGTTGCAACTGGAACCTCCCACCAGCTTTCATTTCCTGGAGAGAAGAGAAGCGGATCGCTATTGATATGAATCAACGTTGCTCGGCTTGATGCCTTTGCCTTTGCCATCGCCGCGCTCAAATGGGCAATTGCATCAGGAGTTTGTTCGACACGAATTACATCAATGCCCAAACTTTCGGCATTAGTAGCTAAATCAATTGGCAAACGGTTATCGGTTTCAAAGTTGTTTCCTTCAGAATCTCGGAAACGATACTTGGTCCCGTAGCGTTGAGAACCGATATCTTCACTGAGCTTGCCGATTGAAGCAAAACCATGATTTTGAATAAGGACGATGATTACTTTAATTCCCTCGGCCACTGCGGAAACGATTTCTGTATGCATCATGAGGTAGGAACCATCGCCCACCATGACTACCGCGTCGCGATCGGGTGCTGCTCTTCGTACGCCCAAACCACCGGCAATCTCGTATCCCATGCACGAATATCCATATTCAACGTGATAACCAAGATCATCGCGCACGCGCCATAATTTGTGCAAGTCACCTGGAAGGGATCCAGCAGCGCAAATAAGGACGTCTTTATCTTCGCAAGCACTTTGCACGGCTCCAATGATTTCTGACTGACTTGGAAGTGCTAATCCCGAGGGTGCAAATGCGGCATCCACAATTTCTGTCCACGATGAAATCTCCTGAGCGATTTCCTTTTCATAACTTGGGTCAATTCGATAGTCGCCAATTTCGGCTACGAGTTCGAGCAGTGCCTCTCGCGCATCGGCGACCAAGGGCAAACTACTTCCATGTTTGAAGGCATCGAATGAGGCAACATTGATATTGATGAAGCGCAGATTAGGATTTTGAAATGCAGTACGGCTGGCAGTCGTGAAATCGCTATAACGCGTGCCAATGCCGATAATGAGATCGGCCTCTCGCGCCATTCGATTGGCAGCCATCGTTCCAGTGGATCCAACGGCGCCTAGCAACGAAGGATGGTCCCAGTGCAAAGAACCCACGCCAGCTTGCGATGTGCCCACAGGGATTTTCGTCGCCTCTACAAAAGTTCGGAGAATCTTGTGTGCATCGGAATAAATAACGCCACCACCAGCAATAATCATGGGACGTTTCGCGTTGCGGATCGCTGTGATCACTTCGTGGATAGAGCCACGATCTGGACGTGGGCGACGAATAACCCACTCACGGTCGGCCAAGAATTGTGCTGGGACATCAATCCATTCCGTTTGAACATCTTCCGGAAGGGCGATCGTGACTGCACCTGTTTCGACAGGGTCAGTCAATACGCGCATCGCGCTCAACGCTGCGGAAAATAACTGCTCTGGACGTTGAACTCGATCAAAGAATTTAGAGAGTGGCTTAAAAGCATCATTCACGGAGAGTGATGCATCGCTGGGAATTTCGAGCTGTTGCAAGACGGGATCTGAAACACGCGTGGCAAAAGTATCCGATGGCAAAAGTAATACAGGTAGCCGATTAATTGTTGCAAGTGCTGCGCCCGTCAACATATTGGAAGCACCCGGACCCACTGAAGCGGTACAAGCAAATGTAGATCTACGTCGTTGCATTCGCGAATAGGCAACCGCTTCATGGACCATCGCTTGTTCGTTTCGGGCTTGGTGATATGGCATCAAGAGAGGATCTTCAACAGAGAATTGCTTGAGCGCTTGACCGACACCGGCAACGTTGCCGTGACCAAAGATTCCAAAAGTTCCGGCGATTGTTCGCTGGCGAATGTCGCCATCGACGCTCCATTGATGAGCAAGAAACTCAACAAGGGCCTGGCTAACCGTCATCCGACGCATGGTCATATTCTCTCCTTAATTCATATCTGAAAGTGACCCGTATGGCAGACGCGAATCAACGTCTTGAGTGAGCCATGTATCGCGCACCCAAGCATGAGCGGGGTCATCACAAATGAGCCAAGTGCGCTCTGGCCCAGGGCCTGCCATCACGTTGAGGTAGTACATGTCATACCCCGGTGCGGCAATGCAAGGGCCATGCCAACCAAAGGGAACGAGTGCGATGTCACCACTTCGCACTTCAGAAAGTGTGTCGATTTCTCCTGCGGGCGATGAATAATTTCTCATATAACCCATGGGGTCAACATCTGATTTCTTAGAAGAACCACGTTCGATTGCTGTTTCAAAATAGTAAATTTCCTCTAATTGTGATTCTTTACCTGCAACATATTCATCATGCTTATGGGGTGGATAGCTCGACCAATTGCCCGCAGGAGTGATGACTTCGCAAACAATAATTCGTGAGGCGTCAAGACTTGCGGGTGTTCCGAAATTATGAACTTGGCGACTTGTGCTTCCTGCCCCGCGCATTTCAATGGCAACACTCTCGCGAGGGATATAGGCAACGGGGAAAACTTCATCCGTAGGTGCTTCCGCTACAGCGAAACGGCCCTCGCCGGTGATCATGGCTCCAAGCCCCGATGACAGGTAGAGAACATCGGTGGGCCCTTCAAAAACGTTGGCGCGTCCAACTAATCTTTGAGCGCCATTAATTTCACTGCCTGTGTAACTCACTTCAAACGAGCCACTCAGTGGAACAATTATGCGCTCCACTGGTAGCTCATCCAGAGTTAATTCTTGACCGGCAACTATTGATGCAACGCGAAGCCCCGTGTATTGCCAACCTTCACGTGCATTGTCAACAACTGATTCCCATCCCGCACGTGTGAGTTCGTATTGCGGATAGAACCAATCATTGACGCCCATGCGTGCTAGACGTTCTGAGGGAATCCGAGGTTGATACCGCCATGGCTTGGATCAAGCCATCGACTTGTGATTGCTTTACCTTGTGTATAGAAGTGAACGCCTTCAGCGCCATGCGCCTTGGTGTCGCCCATAAGTGAGTTCTTCCATCCACCAAATGAGAAGTATGCGACAGGGACAGGAATTGGCACGTTAATACCGATCATTCCTACTTCAATTTCACGTTGGAAACGGCGCGCAGCGCCACCATCGTTAGTGAAGATTGCGGTTCCGTTTCCGAATGCGCCGGAATTAATCAGTGCCACGCCTTCGTCATAGGATTTCACGCGAACAATAGAGAGAACTGGTCCGAAGATTTCATCCGTATAGACCTTCGATGTTGTTGGTACGTGATCGATCAAAGTAGGTCCAAGCCAGAAACCATTGGAGTCGCCATCAACTTTGACATTGCGACCATCAACGACAACCATTGCGCCATCTTTTTCTGCTATTTCGATGTAGGAGGCAACCTTGTCCCGGTGCACTTTGGTAACAAGTGGGCCCATGTCGCAGGATCTGCGGCCATCGCCGATCTTGAGAGCGCTCATGCGGGAAACTATTTTTTCAATCAGTGCATCAGCAACGGGTTCTACCGCAACAACAACTGAAATTGCCATGCAACGCTCGCCAGCAGACCCAAAGCCCGCATTGATCGCAGAATCTGCAACAAGTTCGAGGTCGGCATCTGGCAAGACCAACATGTGATTCTTTGCGCCGCCTAGTGCTTGCACGCGCTTTCCTGCGCGAGCGCCTGTTTCGTAAACATATTGCGCGATAGGAGTTGAGCCAACGAATGAAATGGCCTTCACATCGGGATGGGTTAAGAGGCCATCGACAGATTCTTTATCTCCATGAAGAACGTTGAAGACGCCATCGGGCACTCCTGCTTCCTTCAAAAGGGCGGCCATCCACATTGCAGCGGATGGATCTTTCTCGCTGGGTTTCAACACGACGGTATTTCCCGCAGCTAATGCAATTGGGAAGAACCACATCGGAACCATTGCAGGGAAATTGAATGGACTAATAATTCCAACAACACCAAGCGGTTGACGAGTTGAATAGACATCTACTCCTGTTGAAACATTCTCGGAGTACTCGCCCTTCATCATGTGTGGCATTCCAACAGCAAACTCAACAACTTCTTGACCTCGAGTTACTTCACCTAAAGCATCAGATAAAACTTTGCCGTGTTCGGATGTAATGATTGCAGCGAGTTCGCCTTTACGGGCATTCAAAAGTTCGCGAAAATTAAAGATGATTGCTTGACGGCGGCCGAGTGAAAGATCGCGCCATTCTGGAAAGGCAGCTTTGGCCGAAGCAACTGCGTGATTGATTTCTGCAGCGTTCGCTAAGGAAACGTGTTTGGTTTCAACACCAAGAGCTGGGTCATACACGGGCGCCGTGCGTCCTGATGTGCTTGGTGATTCGGCTCCATCAATCCAATGTGGAACTACAGGCAAATTACTCATTATGCGATCCCTACTACGTCAACCACGAAGATCAATGTTTCGTTAGGACCGATTGGTCCACCACCTGCCGCGCCGTATCCAAGATCAGGTGGAATCACCAAGAGTCGGCGACCACCAATTTTCATTCCGGGAATACCCTGCTGCCAACCTTTAATAACATTCGCTAAGGGGAAAGTGGCTGGGGCACCGGATGTCCATGAAGATTCCACAACTTTTCCGGTAGACCAGGCCATCAACGTGTAATGAACGGTCATGGTTGATGTCGCTACAGCTGCGGTGCCGGTTCCTTCGATAATGTCTTTCGTAACCAATGTTGTTGGTGGCTTACCAGAGGGCGCCGAAATTGTTGGCGCGCTACCTGCTGGGCCTGTAACGGCTGGAAGATTTCCTTGTGTATCAGTCACGCTCTTACCTCCGCAGGAGCTTAGTAATACAGCCGCGATCATGAGCGAAATAGTTAACGGCGCCTTGAAGGCGCTCCCATGACGTTGGCGCATTATTCTCCAGTAAATTAGTTGAATTGAATGAGTTAAGTCTACCTATTACGTCTCTATTGAGCGAAAAACTCGGCAACCACGGTCCGTAGGAATTCCACACTGGCTTTGGCATTTGCCAATGGGCCTTCTCCTGTGGCCGGCTGCCCTGAGAGCACGTTATCTTCCTCGAGAACGAACCATCCGTCATAGCCGGCGCTGAGCAGGTTTCGCACAATGGCGCGGACATCTAGGTCGCCTTGTCCAAGGGGTCGATAGAGGCCCTCAATGCAAGCGTCGTAATATGAAATTTCTCCAGCTTGGACTTTTTTTGCCCAACTCAGATCTACATCTTTGAAGTGAGTATGTGCAATTCGATCGGCGTGTTTTGCTGAGAATTCCACGGGATCTGTTCCACCAATCCACATATGTCCGGTATCTAAACAAAAGGGAATCGTTGATCCATGAAGGACGCGCATGATGTCATCTTCGTTTTCTACCATTGTGCCGACATGCGGATGCAACACGGCTTTGATCGAAAGTGTTGCCGCGTAATCGCGAATTCGATCCAGATTGCGAAAGACTATTTCCCATTCGCCATCACTGAGCTCTGGGCGTTTTTCGTTGTAACCCTCGATGCCCGTACTTGCAGCCAAAACTAAAACTCCGGCTCCAGCGGCGGTGTATCCAGCCAAGTTTTTTACAATATCGGGCAATGGATCATGGCCTGCTTGATGCAAAACGACGGGAACGAATCCCCCGACGGCAACCATGCCGTGAGTCTTAAGCAAGGCTGCTTTGGCGGCTGGCTCTGAAGGTAAAAAGAAATCTGGTCCAAACTCCGTAGCGCTAAAACCCAGAGATGCCATCTCTTGCAGAACGCGATCTGGATCCATTTGAAATCCCCACCCAGGAACTTCACAAACGCCCCACGAAATTGGTGCTGCCGCAATTTTGATAGCCGTCTTACTCATTTCCGCTCCCTCTAACTAGTTGGTCCACCCAAAAGTGTTGTAATACTCACGCGATTTTTTTGCAATCGGTGCAGGAATATCCAGAGCCGCTAAAGGGAACATGTCCTGCTCGACAATTGCAAAACCACTCCAGTCCACATCCTTCATTGCCTTGGCCAACGCGGCAAAATCCACACTGCCGACGGATGGCTCGCATGCCACACCTAATCCAACTGCATCACCAAAAGACATTCCTTCGGCGATCGCGCGCGCACGAACTGCAGCTTCTACGCTCTTAAGGTGCAAATACGGAATACGTGAAAACTTTTCGCGAAGCAGCGCAGCGGAATCTCCATCGCGATATTCATAATGTCCGGTGTCTAAACACAATTGCGTGAATCTTGAATCAGAATCATCGAGAAGTTTATCTACCTGCCAGGCATACTCGATAACCGAATCAGCATGAGGGTGAAAAGCAAGGACCATTCCATATTCCTCGAGCAGTAACTTTCCTACTTCGTCACACGTATCTACAAAATTGGTCCAGTCATTGCCTTCGAGGGAGGTTGGCATTGTTGCCACTCCGTCAGAACCGAGATACCCCTCAGCCATCAATACGAAATATTTGGCACCGAGAGGTCCCGCTAGCTTCGCAATCTTTCGAGCCTCGGCCAAAATACCCGCACGGTGAGTGGTGAGATGCATATCTTCTGCGACCATGGTTGCAGCAATGAGTGATTGACCTCGCGATGAAAGTTCGTGAGCCAAGACACCTGGATCTGTTGGTAAGTATCCGTACGGTCCTAGTTCAATCAAATGGTGGCCAGTTGCTGCAGCTTCATCCAAAAACTGAGGCCAGAGGGGTTGGCTCGGATGTTCTGGAAGCCACACTCCCCAAGAATCGGGGGCAGTGCCGAATTTGAGTGACATAATTAGAAAGGTTAGTCAGTACCAGGCTCGGAAACAACGTAGAAATCCCGTCGCTCAGAAAAAATGTTAATTTCACGTAGAAGGAAGTGTTAAGAAATGGAAAAGATTCGTATTGCAGTCATCGGAGCCGGAGCAGTTACCTCTACGGTTCATCTGCCTATCGTGACCCGCCGAACAGATCTCTTTCACATTAGCGCCCTTTTTGATCTCAACGAGAAGGCTGTTGCAAGTTTAGGCGAACGCTTTGCGATTTCATCAGCTAAACAATTCTCAAGCGCCGATGCAATGTTTGCAGCAGGCAACTTGGATGCAGTACTCCTACTGAACTCGGGATCGCACGCAGATCTCGTCGTCCATGCCCTCAGTGAAGGCCTCGACGTTTTTTGCGAAAAGCCGCTGGTTTATACGCACCGAGAGATCGCTGAGATCAAGGCCGCCCTCCTTCACAGTGGCAAGAAACTCATGGTCGGGTACATGAAAACTCATGATCATGCAGTCCGCCAGGCTGCAAAGCTCATCGCTAGCGAAGGTAAACCTCGAACAGTCGATGCTCTCGTCTTGCATCCAAGCGGCGAAAGCCAACTTGCAACATCTGAGGTATCGCTTAATCAACCCGCACCTTCTCAAGAATTACGTACCAAATTTGCTACGATGGATACCGCAATAGTTGAGGAAGCGCTAGGAGCTTTTGCGCCACACATCGGGTCGTTTTATACGAATGTACTGTGCGGAAGTTTGATTCACGAACTTTCTGTATTACGGGCTCTTGGTCTTGAAATTACAAAAGTTGATTTTGTCGATCGCTGGCCAGCAAACACAAGCACTGAATCCATCATCGTTTTGGCTCGTACCGCAGACGATGTCCGTATCACTTTGCGCTGGCTCTACATAGAAAATTACCCTGAGTACCAGGAAGAAGTTATGTGGGTTGGCGAACATTCTTCCCACCACATCCAATTTGGAAGCCCCTACTTCCTGCGCTATCCAACGAAACTGACAAGCATCACCAATACTGCCGGCGGACTCCAAAAGGCTGAATACACCTCGTATAAAGGCGCATTCGAAACTGAACTAGAAGAATTCGCTGACATGGTCAAAACTTCTACACAACGTGGAAATGACATCTCTGCAGCAGAGAGCGACCTGCGCGTTCTTCAGCTAATCGCCAAGAAAATCGCCGAAATTGAAGGTCTAGATTTTGGTGGCGATCTCGCTCGTCAATAAATCTACGAAATCACTTACCTTTGTTTTCTCGAGTAATGCACGATTTAGAGTGAGATCAAGGATCCTTTTCTGTTGATCATCTTTAAATACTCGAGCCAAATTCTTACGGAATTTATCGAACAACAAAGGTATTCCATCCACACGTCGACGTGCATGGCCAATCGGATACTCGACAACAACTTCATCCAAGGATGTGCCGTCTGAAAATTTAACCGTTAAAGCGTTGGCAATAGAACGTTTGTTTGAATCGTGATAGTCGGCAGTAAATTGTGAATCTTCCACACACGTGATCTTCTGGCGAAGCGCATCAATACGGCGATCGCTGGCAATGTCATTTTCATAATCTCTTGCCGTGAGACGTCCAAAAATAAGTGGGATTGCCACCATGTATTGAATACAGTGATCACGATCGGCAGGATTATTCAAAGGTCCTTGCTTATCAATAATCCTTATGCACGCCTCATGTGTGCGAATAATTACTGACTCGATATCCTCTGAACTCTTTCCCGCTTTGATCAATTGATGGTGAATCGTCATTGCTGCCTCTACGGCAGTTTGTGAGTGGAACTCAGCAGGAAATGAAATCTTAAAAAGAATGTTTTCCATGACATAGGAACCATAGGCTCGTTGGAACTTAAAAGGTTGCCCCTTAAAGGAAACATCATAGAAACCCCATGTTTTTGCAGTTAACGCAGTTGGGTATCCCATCTCCCCCGCTTTAGCCATCAGAGATAGGCGTACTGCTCGAGAAGTCGCATCCCCGGCCGCCCAAGATTTTCGAGAACCTGCATTCGGAAAATGTCGGTAGGTGCGAAGAGATTGCCCATCGACCCAAGCTAAAGAAACTGCGTTGAGGGTTTGTTCCCGAGTTAACCCAAGCATGTGCGCCACTACAGCGGTTGAGGCTACTTTCACGAGAAGAACGTGATCTAGGCCCACTTTATTAAATGAGTTCTCCAAGGCAATACAACCTTGAATCTCATGGGCCTTAATCATGGCAGTCAGTACATCGTGCACAAGAATCTGCTTGGCACCCGGATCTGAATTCCTTGAAAGCCAATCAGCAGTGGCAAGAATCCCGCCCAAATTATCGGATGGATGTCCCCATTCAGCGGCTAACCAGGTGTCATTGAAATCTAACCAACGAATCATTGCGCCAATATTGAATGCTGCCTGAACCGGGTCCAAAACAAAATGAGTACCGGGAACTTTCACACCGTTTTCTACGGTAGTACCTGGCACAAGTGGTCCAAGAAGTTTGGTGCAGGCCTCGTACTCCAGGGCTTCAAAGCCACAACCGAGTGTGTCGAGAAAGCAATACCAGGCTGTTTCGTACGCAACATCTGAAGTTATTTGATACTTCTCGACATAATCGACAATATCAATAATCACTTGATCGAAATTTTGCGTAGCCACTAATTTCCGCCTATCTACTTTCTATGGGAACAAATGCGAGGTCTTCAGGTCCAGTATAGATTGCACTTGGGCGAATAATCTTGTTGTCATTGCGTTGTTCGATAACATGCGCCGACCAACCAGATGTCCTAGCCATCACAAAGATAGGAGTAAAAAAAGACGTTGGTATACCCATCTTGTTATAGGCAACGGCTGAAAACCAATCCAAATTAGCAAACATATTTTTTGCATCCAACATTGTGGTTTCAATGCGTTCGGCCACTTCGAAGAGTTTCATCGAGTCAGATGCCTCTGAAAGATCCTTCGCTACTTTCTTGATGATCTGATTCCGTGGATCTGAAATTGTGTAAACGGGATGGCCAAAGCCGATGATTACTTCTTTGTTAGCAACTCGTTCGCGGATATCGTTTTCGGCTTCATCGGCCGTGGAATAACGCTGTTGAATATCCAGCGCGATTTCATTTGCCCCCCCATGTTTGATCCCTCTCAAGGCGCCAATCGCTCCCGTAATAGAGGAGAAAATATCTGAACCTGTCCCAGCAATGACACGCGATGTGAAGGTGGAGGCATTAAATTCGTGTTCAGCGTACAAAATAAGGGAGACATGCATCGCCTTTTCCCATTCAGGGGTAGCTTTCTTCCCATGCAATAAGTGGAGGAAGTGACCACCGATGGAATCATCATCGGTCGCCAAACTAATACGTTTGTGGCTATGCGTGAAGTGATACCAGTACAAGAGCATTGAACCAAGGCAGGCGATGAGCCGATCAGCGATCTCTTTAGTCTCGGCTTCGTCATGGCTTGAATTCTCTGGAGACTCACATCCAAGGGCGGAAACACCTGTTCTCAAAACATCCATGGGGTGTGCAGTCGCAGGCAAAGACTCAAGAATCACTTTTACCGATATCGGAAGATCGCGATGGGCATGCAGTTTGGTCTTATAGGCAACAAGTTCCGACAGAGTCGGGAGATGACCGTGCACGAGCAGATGCGCAACTTCTTCGAATTCGCAGTGAGCCGCTAAATCCGCAATGTCATATCCCCGGTAGTGCAAATCATTTCCAGATTTACCCACCGAACATAGCGCCGTACTGCCAGCAGCAACACCTGAAAGAGCGACAGATTTTTTGGGTTTGAAAACTACCTCATCATCTGTACCCATATTGTTATTGGCCATCTTTCTGGAACTTATCGAGAGAACGTTCATATTCGTAATAATTAATGCGCTCGTATAACTCTTCACGCGTTTGCATGGTTGGCAGTGACGCTTTCTGGCTTCCATCTTTGCGAATTGTGTGGAAAACAGATTCGGCGGCCTTGTTCATAGCCCTAAAAGCGGAAAGCGGATAGAGCACCATAGCTACTCCGGCACCGGCTAATTCATGTGTTGTAAAAAGAGGCGTCAGCCCAAATTCGGTGATATTTGCAAGGACCGGTACCTGCACCGTAGATGTAAATTTCTTGTATGTCTCTAAATCTTTTACAGCCTCTGGAAATAGCGCATCCGCGCCAGCTTCAATATAAGCAAGCGCGCGATCGATCGCTGCATCAATGCCTTCAACCGCCAATGCGTCAGTACGCGCCATAATTAGGAAACTTTCGTCAGTGCGTGCATCTACTGCTGCCTTAATGCGATCCACCATCTCACTCTTGCTTACAAGTTCTTTGTTGGGACGGTGACCGCAACGTTTGGCTGAAACCTGATCCTCAATGTGCATTCCAGCTGCGCCAGCCTTTATCAGTGAAGCCACGGTCCTGGCCACATTGAAAGCGGATGAACCAAATCCAGTGTCTGCATCTACTAACAGGGGCAAGTTGCATACATCGGTGATACGCCGTACATCGATGAGTACATCTTCCAAAGTTGTAATACCTAGATCTGGAACTCCAAGAGAACCAGCAGCGACTCCACCACCGGAAAGATATATCGCATGGAAACCTTCGCGTTGGGCAAGGAGGGCATGATTGGCATTGATGGTGCCGACGATTTGCAATGGAGCTTCAACATGTAACGCGCTTCTTAGTCGAGCCCCAGGGGTTTGCTCATTCACGTATTTATTCTAGGGCAGAGACGTACGTGGGACTAGTTGCGCCTGCGAAATTAATACGACCCGGCAGGCTTAGGGATCATGGGCGATGTAGATTTCATCGGTTCGAAGTTTGAAAATGGGGTGGCGTGAATGATTCCAGATATACCAACAATGGCCCCAGAACTCCTACACACTAAATACATGGGGTCATCCAGTACCGTTTTAAAATCAACTTCTCCGAGAGGACTGACGTTGATACCTGTCCATCGGACAAAATCTTCTTTGGCGACGCCAAATACAACGGAACGATCTTTTTCATAATCCTTTTTATATTGAAAATAACAAGAAACGGTTGGCGAGGTAGCTACCGATGCGTTTTTCCAGAGTCCGGAAAGGTGAGCATCGAGTTCATAAAATCCTAATGGCATGTCATTGGGGTAAATGGTGGCCATCACAACGCCCTTGAAATCTGAAGTCGTTGTCGATGCCGTCGTTGCAGCGCTCACAGAAATGTCTTGAGTTGGTACAACTTTGTAGTAAACATTTTGCGTAGCATCCCCCGCTGGGCCTGTAGCACCGGCCGAACCACGCGAACCTGTTGGCCCAACTTCGCCCTTGGCCCCGAGCTCCAAACGAGTGGAACCAGAAGGACATTTGAGCGTGCCTGTAAAAGTAACAACCTTCGTTGTGGGATTAGCGCACAGTAAATAGCCTGTCGACGGAGTGTTGCTCACACCAGCACCCACTCCATACGCTGTGGCGCCGCTGAGAGCAATGCCAATCACGACGCCTAAAAGGAGCCGTGTTTGCTTGCCCAACTGCACTTTCATCGCTCACCCTCAACCAGGATCCACTTCTAAGGTGACGAGATTACCTTCGAAGCCGACCCAGAACAAGCCGTCAGCACGATTGAGGTATCAATTGCCCGATTTGTATTACCAGATTGAGATCTCTGCACGTCGGTTCGATGCCAGCGCTTTGGCATTCTTGCCACCGTCAACTGGCTTGCTCGAAGCAAATGCTCCCACTGTGAAATTCACACTGGGAAGCAATTTCTCAAGATAGGACTTGGTTGTATTTGCCCGTGCGCTGGATAGGGCTTTGTTATCTACTCCACGATTAATATCAGTGTGGCCGTACACAACGAGTTTAGTGAAACCTTCTGTTTTAACGATCTCGGCGATCCTTTTTAGTTCGGTCATTGCAGAGAGCGTTAATTTGGATGAGTTATTGGCAAAGTTCACTACCAATGCAGGAAGTGGCTTCTCTAAGTGAAAGGTTGGAATCACGATGGTCTGTGTGTCTCCCCCGCCAATTTCGGTAACCTCAACCTGAGTTGACGGTCCAACAATTGTGTCCACCGAACATGATGTCGTAGTTGTTGTACATACAACTACGCCTCTGATCTTGACCACATAACTCGTCGCGTTTGGGGAAGCCTGCCAAGACAAGAGCGACTTCGGATTCATGATTGAAGTTGGGCCCACCAATGTTGGTTCTGGGACAGGATTAACGGTTACGGGGATGTTCTCAACTTGAACAAGTCCATTAGTCGTGATCGTTACCTGAACGCTCGTATGTCCGCTAAACGAAGGCGCAGTCTTTATATCGGCTTGCGTTCCGTGCAAGGTAACAAGGTCAACTCCTTCACCCTGTTGTGTGACTTTCACACTCGAATCATTCGTCGAATTAAGTTCCAGGGTCTTGGTAGTTGCATTTGGATCTGAAGGAGGATTAATTATAAGAGGTAGCGCAATCGCCTCTGGATTGACAATCAAGGTGACGCGGCCTGATACAGGCGGATAGTTGGAATCTGTTGGAGTAAAGACCACAGTCAATTCATGAGTTCCTGGATCAAGAATCGAATTCAATCCCGGTGAATATGAGTATGTACCTGGAACCGACCCCACTGCATTGAGTTGCGTTCCATCCACTGGAGTTGGATGCGTGATCGGTGATGGGCTGTTCCATATAAGTGTGGTCACTGGTGAATAAACGAGAATCGTGACTTGCGCAGTCAAAACATTTCCACTACTTGCAACAGTAAAGGACACCGACAATGTATGTGTTCCAGGAGTTAGAACTGTTCCTGTTCCCGGGCTATAAAGATAGGTTCCTGAATAATTCGATGATGCATTGAGTTGGGTCTCCGAAAGAGCCGCCGGATAGTAAATAGGACTCGGGCTGGTCCACGTGATGAATGGCGCGGGTGGCGGTGGAGTTGGCGCCGGAGTTGGCGCCGGAGTTGGCGCCGGAGTTGGCGCTACAACGATTGCAGTCCACGTCGCGTACAGAGTTACGTTGGATGAAGACATCAGGAAAGTCGCGCTTGCCGTAGCCGCGATTGCCGTACCAAGTCCATTCGCTGCGGTGTTCCAACCTGCAAAGCTGTATCCAGTTTTAGCAAGCGTTCCGCTATTGCTGAGAGCCGTAACCGCGTC